>Ga0181539_1000424_pt1 | contig 50857 bp, 41 predicted proteins | sample PEATcosm2014_Bin_46_FD_119767 | JGI IMG/M metagenome (GOLD analysis project Ga0181539, IMG submission 119767) | Peatland microbial communities from MTU Mesocosm Facility, Houghton, MI, USA - PEATcosm2014_Bin23_60_metaG | ecosystem: Environmental > Terrestrial > Soil > Wetlands > Peat | place...
GGACTCGGAGGAGGCCATCTGGAACAGCGGCCGGGACGAAGCCCCAAACCTGGGCAACAAGATCCGCCATAAGGAGGGCTACTTCCCGGTCGCCCCGCTGGACACCCAGCAGGACATCCGCACGGAGATGTGCCTGGTGATGGAGGAGCTGGGGGTGAAGATCGAGCGGCATCATCACGAAGTGGCCACCGGGGGCCAGGCGGAGATAGATTTTCGATTTGACACACTGGTGCGGAGCGCCGACAACATGATGATCTACAAGTACGTGGTCAAGAACATCGCGCGCAAGCACGGCAAGACGGCCACGTTCATGCCCAAGCCGCTCTTTGGGGACAACGGGTCCGGGATGCACACGCACCAAAGCCTGTGGAAGAAAGGCAAGCCGTTGTTTGACGGCAAGGAGTACGCGGGCCTGAGCCAGATGGCGCTGTATTACATCGGGGGCATCCTCAAACACGCCAAGGCGCTGTGCGCCCTGTGCAGCCCGACGACCAATTCCTACAAGCGGCTGGTGCCGGGCTATGAGGCGCCGGTCAACCTGGCATACAGCGCGCGCAACCGCAGCGCGGCCATCCGCATCCCCACCTACAGCGAGAACCCGAAGACCCGGCGGATTGAATATCGCCCGCCCGACCCGGCCGCCAATCCCTATCTTTGCTACACCGCCCTGTTGATGGCGGGGCTGGATGGAGTGCTTAACAAGATAGAGCCGGGGGAGCCGATGGACAAGAACATGTATGATCTGCCGCCGGAGGAATTGAAGAAGGTGCCGCAAGTGCCCTCCAGTTTGAGCGAGGCCTTGGATTATTTGGCGGAGGACCATGCGTTCCTGTTGAAAGGGGATGTCTTCACGCAGGACTTTTTGGAGATGTGGATCGAGACCAAGCGCAAGGAGTCCGACGCCCTGCGGCTGCGCCCGCATCCGTATGAATTCCACCTATACTACGACGTATGAGAGATGGGCTAGACAACGGGGCGGCTCAAGAGAGGCGCCAAACCTGCCGATAACTATTTGCGCCATCGCCTTTAATTGGAATCCTGAGAGATTCCAAAGGCGACGGCCCGTGGGGGCCGGGATTTGGAGAGGGAAGGCTTCGCCCGTTGCGTCACGGTTTGTCAGCCGCCACACCCTGCAGCACCGGGGAATTGAGGACGACCAGTCCTTTGACGCCTTCCAAGCGGGCCGGCGGGACATTGGGGGCCAATTGCGCCTTGAAGTTGTTGATTTCAAGGGCGTCCACGTCCACGCCCACCAACGCCGGGCGTAAATCCTGGGTGTCAAAACCAACGGTGATATTGGCCATTTCCAGGCCTTTGACGTGCCGGGCAAAGACCCCGTAGCCGGGCATGACGCCTCTGGGTTCGGGGTAGCCGGTTCCCAGTTCATTGGGCGTGACCGCGGCGTCCGCGGCGGTGCCGCCGCCCTTGAACTGCAGGCGAATGTTCTCCAAGCGCACATTTTCAATCGGCTGGTCGGGCATGCCCTCGATCTGAATTCCATTCACAGATGAAGACGGCTGGTTTGTGCCCATCCCCCGCGGTCCGCCTTCGCGCCCTGGCCCCGCGCCACCGCGCCCCGGCCCCATGCCAGCGCCGCGAACTCCGTTGGTCCCGCCCCGCATTCCCGGGCCGCCACGGACTTTGTCAATTCCGGTGGCGATGACGTTGGAGATGAAGATGTTCCTGGCCCGGCTCGGTTCGGTGACGTTGGGTCCGCGATTTCGTCTGCCCGTGGTGATGTAAATGGGATAGCCGACGACATCCATCATGGTGATGTTGTTGACAGTAATGTTTTCCATGATGCCGCCATCCACCTCCTCCAAGGCCAGGCCTTTGCAACCCCGGAACGTGCAGTTGGCGATGGTGATGTTGCGGAATCCGCCGTTGGCTTCGGTGCCCAGCTTGATGCGGCCGTTGCCCTGGCCCGGCTTCATGGTGCCGTCCAGGAGTGTGCCTTCCTGGAATCCGGAAACCTGGCAGTTGACGATGGTCAAATTCTCGGTGATGACATTGCTGCCGAGCGCAAAGCTGCTTTTGGGGCAAAGGGCGTCGTCCGCCGGGGAGTTGATGCGACAATTGGAAACCATGGTGTTGCGGCAGCAATCAATATCAATGCCGTCGCGGTCTGTGTCCATCGTCACATTGTCCACCGTCATATCTTCGCAACCCGTGACCAGAATGGCAAAATGGCCGCCGTGAAAAATGGTAATGTCGCGGAGGAGGACGTTGCGGCAAAGTTTCAAGGCGATGGCTTTGTTGCCCAGGCGCTGATTGGGGCTGAAGGGAGCGTTGCTGTTGGCATTGGTGGGAAAACTTGTGCCGCCAGCTTGAGGAGGCGGGAGGTTGCCGCGGCCCTGGCCTCGACCGCCTCCGCCGAAACTGTTGCCGCGATCCTCATTGCCATCCCCCCGGCTCAAGTCGCCGCCGTTGATCATCCCCTGGCCGGTGATGGAGACGTTGGTGAGGTTTTCGCCCCAGATGAGGCTGTTGTGAAAGAAGGTGTGGCCGCCGTCCTGATAGGCCCGGCCGATCCACGGTTCCTCGAGGTCATAGGCCTTCATGCTTTGAGGCGCTCCGAGGATCGTCGCGCCCGCCTCGATGAGCAGGTGAATGTTGCTCTTGAGTTCAATGGAGCCGCTGAGGTAAGTGCCGGCGGGCAGGCAGACGGTGCCTCCTCCGGCGGCGGCGGCGGCGTTGATGGCCTTGTTGATGGCGGGGCTGTCCAGCGCCTTGCCGTCGCCGATCGCGCCGAAAGAGCGGACGTCGTATAAAGTGCCGGGGACGGGAACCATATGGTCGGCCGTTTCGCATCCTGCCAAGACGAAGCAGAGCAGGGGGAGAGAGAGGAGGAGAGTTGTTTTTTTCATAATTTCAATGAAGCAGGAGCGGTTTCAAATGGCGCTGGTAAAGGTCGAAGGTGAGGATTTGGGTTATGGCTTGGAGCCTTCCAGACCTAGAAGCAGAGGGGAATCCAGGACGACCAGTCCTTTGACGGCCTCCAGGCGGGCGGGCGCGACGTTGGGGGCCAATTGCGCCTTGAAATGGTCAATTTCAAGGCCGTCCACGTCCTCGGCCACCATGGCTGGACGCGAATCCTGGGTGTCAAAACCCAAGGTCACGTTGGCCAGTTCCAGGCCCTTGACGTGGCGGGCGAAGAGGCCGTAGGAGGGCATGACTCCGAGACTGCCCGGATCGGGATATCTGGTTCCCAGTTCGACCGGGTTTCGAGCGGCGTCATTGGTGGTGCCGCCGCCCTTGAACTGGAGGCGGATGTTCGCCAAACGCACGTTTTCAATGGGCAGGTCCGGCATGCCTTCGATCTGAATTCCGCTCTGCCAGTCAATGCCGCTGGCGACGATGTTGGAGATGAAGATGTTTCTGGCGCGGCTCGGTTCGGTGATGTTGGGTCCGCGATTTCGCTTTCCGGTGGTGATGTAAATGGGACAGTTGACGACGTCCATCATGGTGATGTTGTTGACGGTGATGTTCTCCATGATGCCTCCATCCACCTCCTCCAGCGCCAGTCCTTTGCAACCGCGGAACGCGCAGTTGGCAATGGTGATGTTGCGGAAACCGCCGTTGGCTTCGGTCCCCAGCTTGATGCGGCCCTGGCCCACGGGGGCCGGGACATGCCACGGCTTCATGGTGCCGTCGAGCATGGTTCCCTGCTGAAACCCCGAAACCTGGCAATTGACGATGGTGAGGTTTTCGGTGATGACATTGCTGCCGAGGGCAAAACTGCTCTTGGGACACAAGCCGTCGTCCTGCGGGGAATTGATGCGGCAATTGGAGACCATGGTGTTGCGGCAGCAATCAATGTCAATGCCGTCGCGGTTGGTGTCCATGGTCACGTTGTCCACCGTGAGGTTATCGCAGCCTGTGACCAGGATGGCGAAATGGCCGCCGTGGATGATGGTGATGTCGCGCAGCAGGACGTTGCGGCAGAGTTTCAAGGCGATGGCTTTGTTGCCCAGGCGCGCGCCGGGGCTGGTGATGTTGTTGGTGCCCAGCGCGGGAGGAGGGCCGCCTCTGCCGCCGCCGAAGCCGTCCACGCGGTCCTCGTTGCCATCGCCACTGCTCAAGCCGGCGCCGTTGATCAAGCCCTGGCCGGTGATGGAGACGTTGGTGAGGTTTTCGCCCCAGATGAGGCTGTTGTGAAAGAAGGTGTGGCCGCCGTCCTGATAGGCCCGGCCTTGGAACGGTTCCTCTTGATCATAGGCGTTGAGGCTTTGAGGGGCGGCGAGAATCGTCGCGCCCGCTTCGAGGAGCAGGTGAATGTTGCTCTTAAGCTCAATGGAGCCGCTGAGGTAAGTGCCGCCCGGCAGATCCACCGTGCCTCCTCCAGCCGCGGCGGCGGCGTTGATGGCGCGGTTGATGGCGGGGCTGTCGAGCGTCTTGCCGTCGCCGATGGCGCCGAAAGAGCGGACGTTGTACAATGGGCTTGGGGCGGGAACCTGATGATCGGCCGTGGCGCATCCAGCCAAGACGAAGCAGAGCAGCGGGAGAGAGAGGAGCGGCGTTGTTTTTTTCATGATCTCAATCCAGCAGGAGCGGTTTCAAATGGCGCTCGTAAAGGTTGAAGGTGACATTTTGGGAGACGGTTTGGGCGCAGGCGTCGAGCATGTTTAAGTAGCGCGGGCCTTGTTGAGCGGCGATTTTGTAGCCGACATGCAGCAATTGGCGCAGGCTGGGATTGAACTCCGGGCATTTGGGATCGTGCCGCAGGGCGGCCTCGAATTGGGCGGAGGTCCAGCGGGCGACTTGATCCTTGCCGGGAAGCCGCGCCGGGTCCACGTCAATGACGGAGGCGTAAGGAGCGCATAATTCGGCGCGGTGATCCAGGGCCTGGGAGTAAATTTCCTTGGCGAGGGCCAACCCCTCCCCGCCGGCCTCGGCCAAACCGATCAATTCCTCCAGCCAGGTGGTTCCGGCCGTCTTGAGGTGCAGGCCGGCGCCGAATTTAGCCAGGGAGCGGCGGATGGGTTTGTAGATGGAAAACTTGTCGCTGCCGGAATGGACGCTGAGTTTGAGATTGGCGGGCAGGCCGTATTTGCGCACGGCAAAGGCGATGACGGCCAGGTCCTCGCTGAATTCGCGCTCGAATTGGCCGACATCGCCGACGTAGTCCACGCCCTTGTTAAAGCGGCCGGTGAACTTGGGGGCGATGGTCTGCAATGGAATTTTTTCGTCGGCCATGGCCGCCAGAATAATGAGCAGCTCCGGCGGGGTTTGCGCGCAGTCGGTTTCGTCCATGGAAACTTCGGGTATGAATTGCCCCGCGCCTTTGGCTTTGGCGATGTGGCGGTAAATCTTTCCCGCCTCCTGGACGGCGCAAAGATATTTTCCGGCGACCCGCTCCACGCCGGCGGTGTTCATCTCGAAGGTCCGGTCAATGCGGGGAATGTTCAGGCGGCCGGCCAGTTCCGGATGGCGGCGCACAAAGGCCCGCAGCGCGGCTTCGGGCGCGGGCCGGCCGATGGAATCGGCCACGTCAATGGTGAAGAAGTCGGAGGAATCCAAAAACCCATCCACCGTGTCCAGGCGGATGTGGTCGGCGTCCACAAACCAGGGTTTATTCCAGGCCAGGGCGGCCACCGCCTGGGCCGCGGCGGCGCGGACACTGGGGGGCTTGGAGCCGATGATGATGTGCTCGCGGTTGGATTTGTTCCAGACCGGCGTGACTTCGACACCCTGGCTGGCGATCATGACGACGGCTTGGAGTTGGGCTTTGGCCTGATGGGCGAAGCGGTCGCCCATGCCAAAGGAAAATTTTCCGAGGCTGGCAGATTGAGTCATGGGCGTTGAGTGTAAATGAGTTGGAGCAAGTGACAACGCAAAATTTGCGAAAAACCAACCATTTTAAGAAAGCGCCTTGAAGTCCGACGCGGCTTCTGATTAGCTTTCGGGCAATGAACTCCACCGCTTTAGACCGGCCCGCCGCCAGCAATTATCGCTGGGTGATCTGCGGGCTGCTGTTTTTCGCCACGACCTTCAATTACCTTGACCGGCAGGTCATCAGCTATTTGAAGGAGTTTTTTTGCCGGTCGCAGGAGGCGGGGGGTTTTGGCTGGTCGAATACCGATTTTGCGAGACTGACATCCTTTTTCACCGCCTTTTACGCCGGCATGACCATCATTTCCGGCTGGGTGATTGACAAGATCGGCACAAAAATCGGCTTGGCGCTCTCGCTCATCATCTGGTCGGTCTTTGGCATGGCCAACGCATTCGTGGGACGGCTGGTGAGCATGCACATTCTGGTGCGCAGCGCGTTTGCCGTCGGCGAAGGCGGGAACTTCCCCGCTTCGATCAAAACGGTCGCGGAGTGGTTTCCCAAGCGCGAACGCGCGCTGGCCACGGGCATTTTCAACAGCGGCTCAAACTTCGGGGCGATGGTGGCCGCGCTGTTCGTGCCGTGGTGCATGATTCATTTTGGCGATGAACTGGGCTGGAAGATGGCGTTCATTGTCACCGGCGCGGCGGGGTTTCTCTGGCTGATTTTTTGGTTCTGGCTTTATGAGATTCCCGCCAAACAGCGTCGGCTTTCCAAGGCGGAGTTTGATTACATCCACGTGGACGAGGAAGCCGCCGCCGGAGCCAATGGCGACAAGGCAAAAGTCTCGTGGTGGAAACTCTTCGGCTACCGCCAGACCTGGTCCTTTTTCTGGGGCAAGTTCATGACCGACGGCATCTGGTGGTTCTATCTGTTCTGGCTGCCGGATTACTTGATCAAGCAATTTGGAATGACCAAACATCAGATCATGATGCCCACGTTCATCGTCTATGGAGTCGCCATCATCGGCAGCGTTTACGGCGGGAGCATACCGATGACGCTGATCAAGAAAGGCATGGCGGTTTACAAGGCCCGCATGCTGGCGATGTTTCTCATCGCCCTGGCTCCGCTGACGGTTTTGACGACGCAGTATTTTGGCAACGTCAGCCAGTTTGGGAAATGGGCCGCCGTCCTGGCCGTGGCGACGATCTGCGTCGGCGCCGCCGCGCATCAGGCGTGGTCGGCGAATCTTTTCACCACCGTTTCGGACATGTTTCCGAAAAAGGCGGTCGGCTCGGTCACGGGCATTGGCGCGATGGCCGGGGGCCTGGGCGGTGTGGTGGTGCAGCAACTGGCCGGCGGCCTGACCGATGCCTTCAAGGCGAATCCGCAGACGGCCTACCTCATCATGTTCATTGTCTGCGCCCTGAGTTACCTCATCGCCTGGGGCATCATGAAAGCGCTGGTGCCCCGCCACCAACCCATCACGGATTTGTAAAAGCTTCCGGCTGGAGCGGTTTAAATATCAGGCGGGGAACCCGAAATAATTCTTCGCGTTCCGGTAACAAACGTCGGCGACCAGGTTCTTGAGCCAGTCGCGCCGGTCGGGCAGGCGTCCGCCGGCCACGTCCGCGCCGAGTTGGTCGCAAAGGATGCGGCGGAAATACTCGTGGCGCGGGTAGGAGAGGAAAGAGCGGGAGTCGGTGAGCATCCCGACAAAGCGGCTGAGCAATCCGAGGTTTGACAGGGCGTTGAGTTGCGCGCGGATGCCGTCCTCCTGGTCCAGAAACCACCAGGAGGAGCCGTACTGCAATTTGCCCGGGATGGTTCCATCCTGAAAGCTCCCCGGCATGGCGGCGAAGAGATAAGTGTCCGCCGGGTTGAGATTATAGATGATGGTTTTGGGCAGTTGGTTCCCGCGATCCAGCCGGTCGAGGTACCGGCCCAGCGCGGCCGCCTGAGGAAAATCGCCGATGGTGTCGCAGCCCGAGTCGGCGCCCAGCAGCGCCGCCATGCGCGTGTTGGGGTCGCGATAAGCGCCGAGGTGAAGTTGTTTGGTCCAACCCTTCTCCGCGTCCAGCGCGCCGAAGAAATCCATCAGGAAAGAGCCGAACCGCTCGGCGTCCTCGGGGGAGGCGGCCTTGCCCCGGGCCGCGGCGGCAAAAATGGCCGCGGCTTTTTTCTCGGTGCAATCCAGGGCCGGCAGCTGGTTCAGCCCGTGATCGGACAAACGCCCGCCCCGCGAGTGGAAGAAATCGTGCCGTTGGGCCAGCGCCTTGAGAAAGCCCTGGAAGGTGTCCGCGCCTGCGCCGGCGGCCTGGCCGAGCCGCGCCAGCCAGGGCCGGAACCGTTCCGGCTGCGCGACCCGGAGCGCGTTGTCGGGCCGGAAGGCGGGCAGGACCTTCACGCGCCATTTGGACTTGACGATGGCTTGGTGGTATTCCAGGGAATCGGCGGGGTCATCGGTCGTGCAGATGACTTCCACGTTCATCCGCTCGGCCAGGCCGCGCACCGACCAGCCCGGCTGGGCCAGCAGGCGGTTGGCCTCGTCCCAGACCGCCTGCGCGGTGGTCTCGTCGAGCAGGGATTGGATGCCGAAATAACGGCGCAATTCCAGGTGGGTCCAGTGGAAGAGAGGATTGCGCAGAGTGCGCGGCACCGTGGCGGCCCAGACTTTGAATTTCTCCAGCGGCGTGGCGGCATGGCCGGTGATCAGGCGTTCCGGCACGCCGTCGGCCCGCATGGCGCGCCATTTGTAATGGTCGCCTTCCAGCCAGGCTTCGTGGAGGTTCTTGAAACTGCGGTTTTCCGCCAGATCGCGCGGCGAGAGATGGCAATGGTAATCAATGATCGGCTGTTTGGCCGCGGTGCCGTGGTAAAGCTCCCGCGCGACCCCGGTGGAGAGCAAAAAATTATTGTCGCAAAATTTCAAAGGATCAAATGGACATACAGTCAAAGCCGCCATCCACAACAAGTTCAGTCCCGGTGATGAACCCGCCCGCCTCGGAAGCCAGGAGCAAGGTCGCGCCGGTCAATTCATGCGGCTGGCCGAAGCGCCCCATCGGCGTGCGGGCCGTGATGGCAGCCACCCGTTCCGGGCTGAGCACTTTGCGGTTCTGTTCGGCGGGGAAGAAGCCGGGGACCAGAATGTTGACACGCACGCCCCGGGGCGCCCATTCGCGCGCGAGATTTTTGGAGAGATTATGCACCGCGGCCTTGGAGGCTGAATAGGTGAAGACCTTGGAGAGCGGGGTCAGGGCGGAGGCCGAGCCGATATTGATGATGCAGCCGGAGCCGCGTTCGGCCATTTGCCCGCCAAAAACCTGGCAGGCCAGGAAAATGCCCTTGAAATTGATGGCCATGATGCGGTCGAATTCCTCCTCGGGGATTTCCAGGAACGGGGTGGGGGAGTTGATCCCGGCGCCATTGAGCAGGATGTCCACGTGCCCATGTTTGGCGAGGATGCCGTCGCGCACATTGACCAGCCCGCTTTTGGAAAGGACATCGCACGCAACAAAATCCGCTTTGCCGCCCGCGCCGAGGATTTGCTCCATGCGCGCCTTTCCCTTGACGGTGTCGCGGTCGGCCAGCACGACCATCGCGCCGGCTTTGGCAAAGCCCTCGGCGATGGAGCCGCACAATTCCCCGGCGCCGCCGATGATGACAGCGACTTTGCCCTGCAACGAAAATAATTCAGCGGGTGTTTTCATTCGCGGAGTTTGCGGAATTGGACCGCCGGGCGCAAGAAAAATCTCAGGGCAAGGACATTTGGTTTCACCATCAGATGCAGCCGGGCGAGGCGGGCGCAATGATCCTACCGTTGCACGCGGGCGCCGCCGCCTTTCATCAGCTTTTCGACTTCGTCTTTGGTGGCCATGGAGGTGTCGCCGGGGGTGGTCATGGCCAGGGCGCCGTGCGCCGCGCCGTACTCCACGGCCTTTTGCGGGTCTCCCGTGGTCATCAGGCCGTAAATGAGGCCGGAGGCAAAGCTGTCGCCGCCGCCGACGCGGTCCATGATTTCCAAGTCGGGATATTTTTTGGATTCGTAAAATTTTCCGTCCATCCAGCAGATCGCCGCCCAATCATTGACGGTGGCCGTCTTGGCGGCGCGCAGGGTCGTGGCCGCGACTTTGAAATTGGGGTAGGTTTTCACGGCCGTCTCAATCATCTGCTGGAAGGCGGCGACGTCAATGTGCAGGAGATGTTCGTCAGCGCCTTTGACTTCGAAGCCGAGGCTGGCGGTGAAATCCTCCTCGTTGCCGATCATCACGTCCACGTATTTGGCGATTTCGCGGTTGACTTCCTGGGCGCGTTTTTTGCCGCCGATGCTTTTCCAAAGGCTGGGCCGGTAGTTCAGGTCGTAGGAGACGATGACGCCGTGTTGGCGGGCTTTCTGGACCGCCTCGATGACCAGTTGGGGCGTGGTGTCGCTGAGGGCGGCGAAAATACCGCCGGTGTGCAGCCAGCGCACGCCCAGGGCGCCGAAGATGTGGTCCCAGTCAAAGTCCCCCGGCTTGAGCTGGCTGCCGGCGGAGTGGCCGCGGTCCGGAACGCCCACCGCGCCGCGCACGCCGAAGCCGCGCTCGGTGAAATTCAAGCCGTTGCGCACGGTCCGGCCCACGCCGTCAAAGGGAACCCACTTGACGAATTCGGTGTCCACGCCGCCTTGCAGCAGGAAATCTTCCAGCAGGCGACCGACCTCGTTGTCGGCGAAGGCCGTGGCCACCGCGGTCTTCAGGCCGAAAGCCCGGCGCAGGCCGCGCGCGACGTTGTATTCGCCGCCGCCCTCCCAGACTTTGAATTCGCGCGCGCAACGGATGCGTCCTTCGCCCGGGTCGAGCCGGAGCATGATTTCCCCCAGCGCGAGCATGTCATATTTGCACTTTGATTTGTCTTTGAGTTGGATGGTCATAGTGGTTGTCTGTGGATGGGTCTTGAATTTAGATTTGGACGGATTTGAAGTCCGCGAGGTTCCAGGGGGGATCGTGGACTTCATGCGCCAGATGGTTGAACTCGGCGATTTCCGCGGCGGTGAACAGGAGGCCGCCGTATTTTTCCGAGAGTTTGCCGTTCCGGGCCTCCGGCTGGCCGGGCAGCAGGCAGTTTTCGTTGCCATGGCCGAGAACGTCCTTGATCACCGCCTTGACGTTCTCCATCTGCGCCCGGCCTTTGGGGAAATTATTCCCCCGCAGCGCCTCGGGATGGATCACCTGGAAAAAGAAAGTCGAGCCGTGCTTGTCGTCGGGGTCGCCGCGCGAGGTGCCGCGAATTTCCGGGAGCGACCCGCCGATGAAGGCGGCGTAAAGCTCGTCAATCAAGCCCAGCCCGTAACCTTTGTGGCCGCCAAAGGGCAGGAGCGCGACCGCTTTGTTCGGATCGGTCGTGGGAGTGCCTTCGGCGTCCACGGCGCAATTGGCGGGCAGCGGTTTGCCTTCGCGCTTGAGTTGCTGGACGCGGCCCATGGCCACGGTCGAAGTGGCCCAGTCCACCACGATCGGGAAGCCGATGACATCCTGGGTGGGAAAGGCCCAGGAGTGGGGATTGGTTCCCATGGTGGGCGTTTTGCCGCCGAAGGGGACCACCTCGGAGGTGGCGGAGGTGCAATTGGTGTAGGCGATGTAGCCCTTGAGCGCCGCGTAGATGACGTAGCCGCCGCCCCAAAGATAATGGGTGGCGTTGTCCACGCTGACGATGCCCACGCCGAATTTGTCGGCCAGTTTCATGCAGGTGTCCATGGCCTCGTAAGCGACGGCCTGACCCAGTTTGCAATGGCCGTTCCAGATTTCGGCGGCGGCGAAGCGGGAAGGGAGCTTCTCGATTCTCGCGCCCGGTTTCCAGCGGCCGACCTTGCTGCCAAACAGCTCGTCCAGGTGCAGCGCCTTGATGGCGTTGTGGGTGCGGATTCCGTACCAGGCCGCGCTGGCGCAAAAGCGGGCGCCCGCCGCCGCTTCTTCCTCCGTATAGCCGCGCGCCAAGTACGCTTTTTTGACAAGGGCATCGTGTTTCGCGCAGGGAATGATGTAATAAGTATCTGGCATTTGTCTGGGTCTCCGGGTTGGGTTAGAAGGAATTGGCCTGGGCCAGCGGTTTTTGCCCGTCGAGCACGGCGATGAGGTTTTTCACCGACATGGTGGCCTGGCGCTGCACGCTCTCGAAGGTGCGCGAGGCGACGTGCGGCGTGATGATGCAATTGGGATCATGGAGCAGCGGGTGGTCGGGCGGCGGCGGTTCCTGGTCCAGCACATCGGCGCCGTAGCCGCCGACGCGCCGGGACTTGAGCGCGGCGGCCAAGTCCGCCTTGTTGACAATCTCGCCGCGGGCGCAATTCAAGATAATGACGCCCGATTTCATTTTGGCGATGCTGGCGGCGCGGATCATGTCGCGGGTTTCCGGGGTGAGATTGGTGTGCAGGGAAATGTAATCCGCGGCGGCAAAAACCTCGTCCAGGGAGGCGGCGCGTTTGACCCCTTGCTCCGCGGCGAAGGCGTCATCCCAACGGATGTCATAGCCCAGGATGGACAGGCCGAAAGCGCGCGCGCGGATGGCGACCTCCTTGCCAATCCGGCCCAGGCCGATGATGCCGATGGTCTTGCCCATGATTTCATGCCCGGTCTTGCGTTTCCACTCGCCCTTGCGGGTGGCGTCCACCGCGTAGAGAAAATTCTTCTCCAGCGCCAGGAGCAGGAGGAAGGTCTGCTCCGCCACCGCCGTATGATTGACGCCGGGCGTGTAGCAAACGGGGATTTTCAGCTCGGTCGCCGCCTGGACATCCACTTTGTCCAGGCCGATGCCGTACTTGCTGACCACTTTAAGCCGGGGCAGCGCCTTTTTGAGCACGGCGCGGGTGATGGCGTCGTCGCCGCACAGAAAGCCGTCCACGTCCCCGACGAGTTCCAACATGCGCGCTTCGGGCAGCGGGCCTCGTTCGCGGACGAGTTCATAGCCCTTGGAGGCCAGCAGATCATGAAAGGATCCCGGCGTGTCCTGAAAGGAAGTTGTGGTAATTAAGATTCTCATTTTGCGGATATTACGGTTGCCTTAGCGGCGAAGTCAACAGTTTTCCTAATCTGCCGCGGCCCATTTCGCCGGCGCCAGCTCCAAACCGCGGCAATACTGGAAGGGCCGGCCCTGGCGCCATCATACGGTGTAAGTGCCCGAGGCGGTGACGCCGCCGTGGCCGGTCCAGTTGGTGTGGAAGAATCGGCCGCGCGGCTTGTCCAGGCGCTCGTAGGTGTGGGCGCCGAAATAATCGCGCTGGGCCTGCAACAGGTTGGCCGGAAGCCGCTGGCAGCGGTAACTGTCGAAGAAATTGAGCGCGGTGGAGAAAGCCGGGGTGGGGAGGCCTTTGCGGGCGGCGGTGGCAATGACCTTGCGCCAGGAGCGCTGGCATTTTTTGATTTCGGCCCGGAAGAATTTGTCCAGGAGCAGGTTGGTCAGGTTGGGATTCTGGACGAAGGCCTCCTTGATCTTGCCCAGGAAGCGGCTGCGGATAATGCAACCGCCGCGCCACATCAGGGCGACGCCGCCGTAATTGAGGTTCCAGCCGTATTCCTTGGCGGCGGCCCGCATGAGCATGTAGCCCTGGGCGTAAGAAATGATTTTCGAGGCGTAAAGGGCCAGGCGGATGTCCTCCACGAATGCGGCGCGGTCGCCGGAGATGGCGGGCCTGGGCCCTTTCAACAGTTTGGCGGCGGCGGCGCGCTCGTCTTTCAAGGCGGAGACGCACCGGGCATAAACGGCTTCGGCGATCAAGGTGATGGGAATGCCCAAATCGCAGGAGCTGATGACGGTCCATTTGCCCGTGCCTTTTTGGCCGGCGGCATCCACGATTTTATCCACCAGCGGCTGGCCGTCGGTGTCCTGGAAGGCGAGGATGTTGGCGGTGATTTCGATGAGGAAGGAATCCAGTTCGGTCTTGTTCCAATCGGTGAAGGCCTGCTGCATTTCCGCGGCGCTCATGCCCAGGCCGTCTTTCATCAATTGATAGGCCTCGCAGATCAACTGCATGTCGCCGTATTCGATGCCGTTGTGGACCATTTTGACGTAATGGCCGGCGCCGTTTTCGCCCACCCAATCGCAACAAGGCGTGCCGTCCTCCACCTTGGCGGCAATGCGCTGGAAGATCTCCTTGACGTGCGGCCAGGCCTCCTTCGAGCCGCCCGGCATGATGGACGGGCCGTGGCGCGCCCCTTCTTCGCCGCCGGAGACGCCGGTGCCGATGAAGAGCAGCCCTTTTGCCTCCAGATACTTGGTGCGGCGCGTGGTGTCCTCAAAGAGGGAATTGCCGCCGTCAATGATGATGTCGCCCTTTTCCAGGTGGGGCAGAAGCTCCTCGATCAACTCGTCCACCGGCGGGCCGGCCTTGACCATGAGCATGACGCGGCGGGGGCGCTTGAGCAGGGCGGCCAATTCGGGGAGGGAATGGGCGCCGATGACCTTGGTGCCTTTGGCCTCGCGGGCGAGGAATTCATCCACCCGCGCCACCGTGCGGTTAAAAACGGCCACGGTAAAGCCGTGGTCGTTCATGTTGAGAACGAGGTTTTGGCCCATGACGGCCAATCCGATCAATCCGATGTCTGCTTGAGCTTCCATGAACTTGCGTCTTTCTTTGTTTTTCCCGGTTCAGATCATTGCCTGACGATTTGGGACAACGCCAAACATACAAAAACCGTTCCAGGCCGCCACCATTTTCTTTTAGGTTTTCCCAATCGCCCCCGAAGGGCCTGGCCAGTCAATAATCGGGATGTGGCCGCCCACATTAGCCATTGCCCGAAGACCAGCCATTGAGTATTGTCGGATTGCAGCAATTGTAAAAGCCAATTTATGACAGGCGGGCGCAATTCCGGGGCGGTGGCCGCCGCCGGCCCGCGCCCGCCAGGCAGGATTAAGATTATGGAAACAAAACGATTGATCGAGAAGGACCCGGCCCTGCGCAAGGATGATTTGATTGTCATCGGCGGCGCCGGAGGATTCATTGCCGGAGCGTTGGCCCGTTATTTCAAGCAGCGCGGCTTCACGCGCATCCGCGCCATAGACAAGAAACCGATGCCCGAATGGTACCAGCGAATTCCCGGCGTGGAAAGCCTGGTGCTGGATTTGTCCGACGAGGCCAATTGCCGCCGGGCCTGCGAAGGGGCGGTGGAAGTTTACAATCTGGCGGCCGACATGGGGGGCATGGGCTTTATCGAGCGCTTTCGCGTCGAGTGCCTGCGGAGCATTTTGATCAACACCCACATGATCGAAGCCGCCTGCCGGGCCGGCGCGCGCCGCTATTTCTTCTCCTCTTCGGCGTGCGCTTACAACACGCTCCTGCAGCAGGATCCCGCGGTGCGGGCCTTGAAGGAATCGGATGCCTACCCCGCCATGGCGGAGCGGGGCTACGGCTGGGAGAAACTCATGTCCGAAATGTTCTGCGAGGAGTACTGGGCCGAACGCGGCCTGAAAACTTTCATCGCCCGCTTCCATAACGTCTATGGCCCCAACGGGACCTGGGACGGCGGCCGGGAAAAAGCCCCCGCCGCCCTGTGCCGAAAGGTGATTGAAGCCCTGGACAGCGGCAACCACTCCATCACTATTTGGGGCGACGGCCACCAGACGCGCAGTTTCATGTATATTGACGATTGCACACTGGGGATTGACAAGATCATGCACTGCGACGCCTTGATCGCCACCCCGATCAACCTGGGTTCCAACGAGCTGGTCTCCATCAACGACCTGCTTTCCAAGGTGGAGAAAATTGCCGGAACCAAACTCAAGCGCCAGTACGACTTGAACGCTCCCCGCGGCGTGGCGGGCCGCAACAGTGACAACACCTTTATCAAGAAGGTTCTCAAATGGGAGCCTGCCACATCGCTGGACACCGGTTTGCGGGCCACTTACGCGTGGATCAGGCAGCAGCATGAGGCCCGGAAAAAGGGCAAACGCGTCGTCGAATAGTCCATTGGAACTTTCTCTCATGCCCAAGAAAGCCATAGTGCCGGTCAGCGATGTCATCGGGCGCATTCCCTATCGGCTGGCCCTGGCGGGAGGGTGGATTGACCAGCCTTTCGTTTCCCGGCACAACGCCAAGCCGCCAGGCTCCATGGTGGTGGTGGGGGTGGAGCCGGTTTTCCACTTCATGGAACGTAGCGGCCTGGCCACGGGCACGCGCGCCGTCGCCTCCAAATTGTGGCACAACCGCCTGCCCAGGCGCGACCCCGCCGCGTTGGTGCGCGAACTTTACGAGGCTGAAAACAAGGGCCGGACCGACCCGTCCGGTTCGCAGGACATGATCGGCCTGATCTATCCCGGCATCAACCGGCTGGATTACGATTTTCGCGTTCACGGCGGGGTCTTCCCGGCTCACATCGAGTCGCTCCACGACCTTCGCGTCATTCGCTGGCTGGAGAAGACGATTCATCTCCTGCCGGTCGCGCCGCGCCCGGAGGGTTACAGCCCGTTGAGAGAAAAGAATTTTGACCCCAAGTGGATCGCCCGCTTGGGGCAGACGGGCAGGGATTGCTTTGAGGCCATTCGCGCCAGGGATGTCGCAGCCCTCGGAGCCTCCTTCAACCAATGCATGAAATGCTGGGAAACCATCCTCCCCGGCACCGTCCGCGATTCGACCCTCAAGACCGACCTGGCCGGCCTGCTCCGCGTCTGCCAGTCGCGCTATGCCGGCGCGATGTATTCGGGCTGTGGCGGCGGCTATTTGTTCGTCGCCTCGGAATCGCCCGTGCCCGGGGCTTTTCACGTCCAGGTGCGGACGGCAAATAGTTTGGCATGAGCGCGGCGCCCCAGGTCGCCGTCACTGGCACATTTGATGATCCGCGGTCGCGCTCGTTGCGGTTTTTGCAGGAAGCCGCCCGGCTCGGGGAAGTCACTGTCTTGCTTTGGTCCGACGAGGCGGCCGGCCAACTGGAAGGACCCCCCCCGAAGTTTCCCCTGGCCGAGCGGGCTTATTTTTTGCGGGCGCTGCGCTACGTCAAACAGGTTCTGCCCGTGGCCGGCGCCGTGGACGCCGGTTCGCTGCCGTCCGCGCCTGGATACAACCCCGATGTTTGGGTCGTCCAGGCGTCTGAGGCGGCGGCCGGGCAACAGGCGTTTTGTCGGAGCCGCGGTTTGTCCTATCGCGTCCTGGCCGCCAGCCAGTTGAATGGGTTTCCGTCCTTCCAAAAATCGCCCGGCCCGGCCGGCGTTTCGCGCAAGAAAGTCGTCGTCACCGGCAGCTTTGACTGGTTTCACTCCGGCCACATCCGGTTCTTCGAGGAAGCCAGCGCGTTGGGCGACCTTTATGTGGTGGTCGGTCACGACGCCAACATCCGCCTGCTCAAGGGCGCGGGCCATCCGCTCTTCCCGCAGGAGGAAAGGCTCTTCTTCGTCCAGTCCATCCGCTTCGTCACCGACGCCCTGATCTCGACAGGGCAGGGGTGGTTGGACGCCGATCCGGAAATTCAGCGCCTCAAGCCCGACATCTATGCCGTCAACCAGGACGGCGACAAAGGCGACAAAGACCAATACTGCCGCCAGCACGGCATCCAATACGTGGTCCTCAAGCGCACTCCCGCGCCCGGATTGCCCCGGCGCTCCAGCACGGAGTTAAGGGGGTTTTAAACAGACCCTTCCGGATTTGCATCGCTCAAAATTGGGAACCTGCATCGTCGGCACGACCGCCATTGACCGCAACCGCGAAAATTGCATCGCCCAAAATTGGGAACCTGCATCGTCGGCACGACCGCCATTGACTGCAACCGCGAAAATTGCATCGCTCGAAATTGCAACACCCGCATTGCGCCCCTCAATGCGGGTGTTGCAATTTTAGCCGCGCGCACAGGCGTGTCGAGAGAAAAACTCCCGCGTCTGAAAAAAACTCCCGGGGCGGAAAACGAATTAAGACTTTTTGCGGCACTGGGGTCAAAGGATGTGACGCAAAAAGTCGGGTTGAACTAAATTCGGCGGAACGGGGAATTTCAAACGCGCCTGTCTTGGGTGAAATTGTGCGAGAAGCCGCGAGATGTGTGTCGCGAGATGTGTTGACGCTTAAAAAAAAAACTGCCATCATTGGCCCATTATGCTCAAGACCGGAATCCTCAATCCCCGCCTCAACCATTTGCTCAGCCGCGTGCGCCACACCAACACGCTCGTCATCGCCGATCGCGGCTTTCCCTTCTGGCCGCAAATCGAAACCGTGGATATCTCCCTGGTGGACGGCATTCCCACCGTCTTGCAGGTGCTGGAGGCCGTCCGGCTCAATTTTGTCGTCGGCCGCGTCTGGATGGCGCGGGAATTTGTCCAACATAACAACAAGGCCACCCAGGCGGTCTTCGCCGCCGCCTTGCACGGCGTTCCCCTGCTTCGCGAACCCCATGTCCGCTTCAAAAAGCGCGTCCCCTCGGCTATCGGCCTGATTCGCACTGCCGACACTGTGCAATACGCGAACATGATCCTGGAATCCGCCTGAGTTCCGCCAACCCCGCCAAAAACATTCGGTTGCGTCCTGGCCGCAGTGGATTATATTGCTGCGATGGACTGGCAGAAACTAGCGGCCTTGGCAGTAGTGGCCGGCACGGCGGCGGTATTCCTGGCGCGCATCCTGCCGCGCCGCCGTGGCTTCAGCTTCGCGCGCGACACCCATTGCGGATGTGGCGCCGCCGGTCGGCCGGGAATGAAGAATTCCATCGTCTTCCACGCGCGCAAGGGCCGGCGCGCGCAACTGATCGTTAAAATGAAATGAACTCGCTGCGTCGCAATGCCATCGGTCGCCGCGCAATCCTGCTTGCGCGCCCCGCGATGGTGGGGTAATGTTACTTAAGAGCCATGCATAAGACAAGTTCCTCTCTCCAATTTTCCAAGCGCCGCCTGCCGATGACCTTGGAACCCGAAACCCACTGGGTGCCCAATACCGATGTGTATGTCGCCGAGACAGGCATTGTCATCAAGGTCGAGCTGGCCGGCATGCAGCGCGAAAACCTGGAGTTGGTCATCGAGGGCAGCCGCCTCAAGATCAGCGGCCAGCGCGCCGACGGTTGTCGCGGCGGCCAATGCAAGTTCCTCGTTATGGAGATCAACTACGGCACTTTCGAGAGCTTGATCGAGTTGCCCGCGGGCTACGATTTGAACCACGCCAAAGCCGCCTATCTCAACGGCTTCCTGCGCATTGATGTGCCCGCCATCGGTTCGGTTCCGAGTTCCGAGGGTTGATTCCTGACCCCGGCCCACTCTATGTTCCCACGGCATGACCACACCGGAATCTGAGTTTATCAATATTTTGGGGTCCGGCGCGCCGGGCACGGGCGACGCTTCTGGAACCAAAACCTGGTCCAAATCCCTCCCCGAATCCCTGCCCATCCTGGGCCTGGCCGACATCGTCATTTTCCCCGGCACCGCCACCCAGTTGCTGGTCGAAACACCCCAGAGCATCCGTTTGATTGATGACGTCGTGGCCGGCGATCGCTTCCTGGGGCTGATTCTCCAACGCAATCCCGAAGCGGAAAATCCCGCCCCCGCCGATTTGTGGCTCCACGGCTGCGTCGGGCGCGTGCTCAAGATGCTCAAATTCCCCGACGGCACCGTCCGCGTGCTGGTGGAGGGTCTGCGCCGTTTCCGCGTTAAGGAATACACCTCCGAATCCCCCTATCTGGTGGCGCGCATCGAAAAGCTCAAAGACGTGGTGGACACCACTTTGGAACTGGCTGCCTTGACCCGCAACGCCGCCCGCGAATTCCAGGAAATCATCAAACTTTCCCCATCCCTGGCCGAAGAAGTCAAAGTCGCCGCCCTGAACACCGGCGACCCCGCCCGCCTCTCCGATCTCATCGCCACCAACTTGAACCTCAGCCTGGAAGAGCGCCAGCACCTCCTCGAATTGCCCGACGCCAAGGTGCGCCTGACTCGCCTCCTCCCTTTGCTGAGCCGCGAACTGGAAGTCCTCAGACTCGGTTCCAAAATCCAGAACGAAGTCGTTACCTCCATGTCCAAAAACCAGCGCGACTTCTTTCTCCGCGAGCAAATCCGCGCCATCCAGCGCGAATTGGGCGAAACGGACTCCGGCGCCGCCGAAGTCAAGGACTTGCGCGAACAAGTCGAGCACAACCAGCTCCCCGACGAACCCAAAAAAGTCGCCCTCAAGGAATTGGACCGCCTCCAGCAAATGCCTCCCTCGGTGGCCGAATACACCATGACGCGCAACTACCTGGACTGGCTGATCAACCTGCCCTGGTCCAAATTCACCGAAGACAAACTCGATTTGGCCGATGCCGCCGCCCTGCTCGACGCGCAACATTTCGGCCTGAGCAAAGTCAAGGACCGCCTCCTGGAGTTCCTGGCCGTCATCAAACTCAAGCAGCAACTCAAAGGCCCCATCCTCTGTCTGGTCGGCCCTCCCGGCGTCGGCAAAACCTCCCTGGGCAAAAGCATGGCCGAGGCCCTGGGCCGCAAATTCGCCCGCATTTCCCTCGGCGGCATGCGGGATGAAGCCGAAATCCGCGGCCATCGCCGCACCTATGTCGGCGCCTTGCCCGGCCGCATTATTCAATCCCTGCGCCGCGCCGAATCCAGCAACCCCGTCATCCTCCTGGATGAACTGGACAAAGTCGGCTCCGATTTCCGCGGCGATCCCGCCTCGGCCCTTCTGGAAGTCCTGGACCCCGGCCAGAACAGTTCCTTCACCGACCATTACCTGGACCTGCCCTACGATTTGTCCCGCGTCCTTTTCATCACCACCGCCAACTGGCTGGACCCCGTCCACCCCGCCTTGCGCGACCGCCTGGAGGTCATCGAACTGCCCAGCTACACCGCTTCCGAAAAACTCCAAATCGCCAAACGCCATCTGGTCCCGCGCCAGCTCGAAGAACACGGCCTGAAGAAAAAACTCGTCCGCTTTCCCGACGCCACCTTGCGCCGCGTCATTCACGATTACACCCGCGAAGCCGGTGTGCGCCAGTTGGAGCGCGAAATCGCCGCCCTGACTCGCAAGGCCGCCCGCAAAATCGTCGCCAGCAAGCAACTTGAGGAACCGCTCACCCTCAAGCCTGGCGCTCTCAAGGATTACCTCGGCCTGCCGCCCTACACCTCCGAAATGGCCGAGCGCATCGCCCAGAATGGCATCGCCATCGGCCTGGCCTGGACTCCTGTCGGCGGCGAAATCCTCTTCATCGAAGCCACCCGCATGCCCGGCAAAGGCCAACTCATCCTCACCGGCTCCCTGGGCGAGGTGATGAAAGAAAGCGCCCAAACCGCCTTAAGCTTCCTGCGCAACCGCGCCGCCGAATTGAATATTGATCTGAGCGACTTCGACAAACGCGACATCCACATCCACGTCCCCGCCGGCGCCACCCCCAAGGACGGCCCCAGCGCCGGCCTGACCATTGTCGCCGCCCTGGCCTCCCTGCTCACCCAGCGCCGCGTCCGCTCCGACGTCGCCATGACCGGCGAAATCAGTTTGCGCGGCCGCGTCTTGCGGGTGGGCGGCATCAAGGAAAAAGTCCTCGCCGCCGCCCGTTCCGGCCTCAAGAACGTCATCCTGCCCGAGCAAAACCGCAACGACTGGCTCGAAGTTCCCGCCGAAGTCCGCCAGAAAATGAAGGCCCACTTCGTCAACGACATCTCCCAGCTTTTCCCCCTGGCCCTCCGCTCCAAATGATCCCCGGGTCGCTGCCCGCCTCGCAGCCCGTTAAAAACTATGGATATTGCTGCTGAGAGGAGTTTTGGACTGCATGGCGAAGCGACGCACGCGCCTATCCGCACCCGCCCTCATGCATGCGCCGGAGGCCGATAAACACTGGACATTTCCGCATTCCCCCTTTTAACATCCGGCCACCTGATTTCCATGTCGAAGTTTCATCCAGCCATTGAATCAATGCGTCCGCAAGCAGCCAAAGTAGTTGAACGGCTGTATTCTCCACTGGTTGCGCAACTCCACTTCACGCCGGAACAAAGCGAGGAGTTTTACCGCGTGCTGCTGGACAATAAGATGAGCGGCATCGCCCAGAGATCAGAACTTCTTTCCCATGGCGATATTGGCAGGATGTGCAGAACCGTGGCGGATTCCCAAAAGGAGATGAACGCCAGCCTGCAAACTTTGCTCGGCGAAGCCAATTTTGCGCAGTTCCAGGAATATCAGGCAGGCGTTGGCGACCGGAGCGCGCTGGAGATGATGAAAACTGACTTTGCGCAGAACCCGCTCACCGGGGAACAGCAACAACGACTTCTGAAGGCAATGGAATCGGGCCGGAAAACGGTCGAGGGTGCCGCCACCGGCATGGATGCGGAATTCAGCATCGCCGACACCAGCGATGCGATAAACCAAAAGCTGATCCGGCAGGAAGCCATCAATGAGAAGGTCCTCCATCAGGCCGCTGATTTCCTTTCGCCCGCCCAATTGCAGATTCTCAGGACATGGCTGGCCAGGCAGATAAAATTTCGAAAAGAGGGACACGCGAAGGCGCGGGAGATGTTTGGAGACAAAGGCAAGTCCAGTTGAAGCCTTGCGGCCCGTTAAAAAATGTGTGTGTTTGACCGCACAAATTTGACGCGGGAGCGTCAGATCGTCATGGCGATTTTCGCTTCTTGAGCTTCCGCCTCGGCTTCACCCCTTTTTTACAGGGTGTTTGTGGCGCTCCTTGCGGTCATTTTTGCCAGGAAACAAAAACGCAAAGGAAGCTTGACATTTATTAGCAACTATGCTACCGTTTCCAGTGTGAAAAAGCAGATCGGGTCATTTTGCGGACCACCGAGGGACTTGGCCGCCAAACCCGCGCGATCAATTTAACTCAATTTAACCAAATATAAGTGAATATAACCAAAACAGCCCATGCCCCACCCGCACCATGGTAAAATCGCCCGCCTTCCGCATCGGCTTTCCCATTCGACCCGAGCCGATCCACTTTTTTGGGGAGTCACCAAGCCCCTCCCTAATGATTGCGGTTCGGTTCAGACAGGCATTTTTGGGCTGGATTTGTCCGCCGGCCGATTTACCATGACCCCATGCTCGGCCATTGAGATGGCTTCGACGCCGCCCGCCGCCCTTTTTGATTGCAAGATGTCGCGCCGGCTGGCGTATTGGTTGGCAGGATGCGCCGCATCGGGCGCGAGAGAACTGAAATTTGAATAAACTGTCGCCAAGGACCTTCAAACAAAGTGACAATATGAAAACAAACGAACGAATCCAACATCAGGGAAAAGTTGCCGTGGCCGCCGCCTGTCTCTCAATGGCATGGCTTTTGTGGTCCGTCGCGAACATCGCCGGCGCCCAAACTGCTCCAGCCAATCTCTCGCCGGGATTGCAGGAGGTGGTCAAATTGACGCAGGCAAAAATGGGCGATGACGTCATCACCACTTACATTAAAAACTCCGGCCAGGCCTACACCTTGAGCGCGGACGACATCCTTTACCTCAACAGTCAGGGCGTGTCACAAGCTGTCATCACCACACTCATGCAATCCAAGGGCGCCGCGCCCGCCATGCCCGCTCCGCCTCCGATGGCGCCCGCTGCGCCGATGACACCGGCGCCGCCGCCGGTTATGACACCGCCCGCGCAGCCGGACGCCTATGTGCCGCCCGCTCAGCCGCCCCCCGGGTCCGGCATTGATCTGAACTATTTCCAGAATCGACTGGCGCCTTACGGAAACTGGGTGGATGTGCCGCCCTATGGCCCGGCCTGGAGACCGACTGTGGCGATGGATCCCGCCTGGCGTCCGTACTTCAATGGCGGCCATTGGGAATACACCGACTCGGGGTGGTATTGGCAGTCCGATTATCCCTACGGTGACATCGTGTTTCATTATGGCCGCTGGCTGCGCGATTTCCGTTACGGCTGGGTCTGGATTCCCGGTTATCAATGGGCTCCGGCGTGGGTTGCCTGGCGGCAGGCCGATGCTTATGCCGGATGGGCTCCTTTGCCGCCTGCCGCCTATTTCGAACCGGGTGTGGGCCTGATGTATCGCGGGCGCTTTGGCTTGGATGTGGATTTCGGCCTGGGTTACGACGACTTCGTTTTTGTGGGCTACGACCATTTCTGGGCGCCGGACTATCGCGCGTTCCTGGCCCCGCGGATCCTCGTCAGGGACCAGCTCTTTGGCGCCAGTCTGGTCATCAATAACTACAGCTTTGGCCCGGATGGCCGGTTTGTCGTCGAGGGCCTCGGTCGGGACCACATGGCCCTTCTCACCCACCATGATATCCGCTCCTTCAACATCGTCATTCGCGATGCCCGCATCATGCAGGCCCGCACGGTCGAGCGGGCCTTCGTGGTCAATCGCATCAAGGACATCCGTTCACGCCCCGCGAATGATCCGTTGCGCAGAGCGGTCGAAGATCGCGATGCTGCCGTCAGACGCGGACCAGTTCCGGCTGAACGGGGCCGCGCAATTGTTCCGGACCGTGGCCCGGCAACCAGAGCGACCGAACCTGGCCGCGGCGCCCCCGATGCCAGAGCGATCGAGCCTGGCCGCGGCGCCCCTGATGCCAGAACGCCGGAGGCCGGCCGCGGCGTCCCTGAAAGCAGAACGCCAGACGCCGAAACCCGGGGAGCAGAAAGAGGTTCCGGTTCCAAAGACTCGAAAGATAAATAACATGCCTGGCCGCTGAGCCGTTCTTGCGCGGCGAAAGTTTTGAAGTCCAAAGTTGTCCGTGTTGACCAACTCGGCGCGGCCACTTTGGACTTTGAACTTTGAGGATTGAACTTTAGACTCCGCCCATGCCTCGCAAAGACGCAACCCAATCCCAGTCCCACGGCCTGAATGATGTCATCGGCGTCGTGCTGATTTTTGCCGGCCTTTTGCTCTTGGTGGCGCTGTTGTCCTACGATAAGAACGACATCGCAGTCAATCATGTCCCGCCCAACAACCCGCTGCACAATTCGGTGGGGCCGGTGGGCGCGCATCTCGCCTACGGCTTGTTCTTTCTCTTTGGCGTGACGGCTTGCCTGGTCCCGGCCCTTCTGATGATGTTCGGGCTGGGTTACCTCATGCAATTTCTTTCCTACTTGCGGCGACAATGGGTTTGGGGGGCGGTTTTGCTCGTCTGCTGCATGGGCTGGGTAAGCATGTTCGAGCCGGACCTGCCGATGCTCCGCTCCTTCCAACGCCATCTCAATACGCCCAGTGCGGGAGGCTTTATCGGGCAGTTCTTTTACCAGCACGGCTTGCGCCTTATCGGCAAGACGGGCGGCAGCATCTTTCTGGCGGGGCTTTACATCATCAGCCTTCTTTACTTGACCAACTTCCGCTTGGGCCAATGGTGCCGCCAATGGTGGGCCCTCCGCTTCGGAGGCCCCGCCCCCGCCAGCGAAAAGGAACTCGAACGCCGCGCCCGCGAGCTGGATCAGCAAGCCCGCAGACTTCAGGAACAGTTGGACAAATCCGCCAAAGGCGCCCCGGCCGCCTCCAGCGGCTTGGGCGCCGACATGCAGCCAGTGCCCGAACCCACCGTGCGCGATCTCAGTGTCCCGCAGTCCAAGACCGGCTCGGTCCCGAAAAAAGGTAAGGAAGGCGATCTCCCCAAGCCCCCGGCTCCTGCCGGCGAAGGCGCCGTCATTCCCGTCCGCGAAGGCGCCGCGACCGCAACCTCCAACCTCCCCGGCAAACCGGCCGCGCCGAAAGTTGCGCCGCCGGAAACCCCTGCCAGGCAAACCGGCAAACCCCCCTCTGAAGCGGACGCGGCGCCCGCGCCGGAATCCGCCGCGCTACCCGCAGCCGCTTCCGTTCCTGAAGCTGCCGGCCCCGCGCCCGTGCCGCCTGCGCCCGTCAAACCCATCCCCGCCCCGCGCAAACCCAAACCCATCGCCGTGGCCGCCGCGCCCAAAATCGGCAACTACCAGTTGCCGCCGCTGGAGTTCCTGCAATACGCCGACACCACCCTCAAGCCGACCGAGACCAAGGAGGAATTGATGGCCAACGCCCGTCTCATGCAGCAGACCCTGGCGCAATTCGACATCGAAGTCTCCCCGGGCGACATCACCAAGGGGCCGACCATCACCCGTTACGAACTGCATCCGGCGCCGGGGGTGAAACTGGAAAAAATTGTCGCCTTGAGCAACAACATCGCCGCCGCCCTCAAGGCCGAGCGCATCCACATCCTGGCCCCGGTGCCGGGTAAAAGCTCCGTTGGAGTCGAGGTGCCCAACGCGGTCAAAACCAAAGTCATCATGCGCGACCTCTTCGAGGCCGAGGAGTGGCGCTCCACCAAGGCCCGCATCCCCGTCGCGCTGGGCAAGGACGTTTACGGCATGCCCATCATCGGCGACCTGGCGGAAATGCCCCACCTGCTCATCGCCGGCAGCACCGGCTCGGGCAAGTCCGTTTGCATCAACGCCATCATCACCTCGCTCCTCTACCGCTTTGCCCCGGACCAATTGCGCTTTGTTATGATTGACCCCAAGGTGGTCGAACTCCAGCAATACAACTCCCTGCCTCATCTGGTCGTCCCGGTCGTCACCGACCCCAAAAAAGTCATCCTCGCCCTGCGCTGGGTGGTCAACGAAATGGAGAAACGTTACCAGATCTTTGCCAAAGTCGGCGTCCGCAACATCCGCTCCTTCAACGAGCGCCCCAAACACAAACCCATTCCACGGGCCGATTTGGAATTGCCGCTCCTGGCCAAAAAGGAGAAGATCGAAGCCGGCTCCGACGGGTTCGCCGTCGAGCTGGACGAGGAAATCGTCGTGCCGCGCGACGAGGACATCCTCATTCCCGATCATCTGAGCTACATCGTCGTTATTATTGACGAGTTGGCGGACCTGATGCTCGTCGCCCCCGCCGACGTGGAAATGGCCATCGCCCGCATCACCCAGATGGCGCGCGCCGCGGGCATTCACTGCATCGTTGCCACCCAGCGGCCCAGCGTGGATGTCATCACCGGCGTCATCAAGGCCAACATCCCCGCCCGCATCGCCTTCCAGGTGGCCGCCAAGGTGGATTCCCGCACCATCCTCGACGCCATGGGCGCCGACAAGCTTTTGGGCAAGGGTGACATGCTCTACCTGCCCCCCGGCTCCGCCAAACTCATCCGGGTGCAGGGCGCCTTGATCACCGACGCCGAGCTGCAAAGCATTGTGGATTTCATCGCCAGACAGGGCAAGCCCACTTACGAGGTCGAGATTCACCAGCAATTGCAGAAGGCTGGCGGCGGCCTCGAGGAGGAGGACGGCGGATCGGGCGAAGACGAAGAGCTGATCCAGCAGTGCATCGAAATCATCCGCAGCGAGCAAAAGGCCAGCGTTTCCCTCATGCAGCGCCGGCTGCGCCTGGGCTACACCCGCGCCGCCCGCATCATGGACGAACTGGAGCAGCGCGGCATCGTCGGCCCCAACAAGGGCGCCGAGCCGCGCGACATTCTTATTGACCTCGACGGCGCCGGCGCCGACGGCAACCCCCCGCCGACAAGCGATGAAAACACGCCGTCGTGAACGTCGCCAGGCCCTAAGTTGCGGCAAAGGGCACCCCCCGAGTCCCGTGTTCGACGCCCTCGTCGAACGATCTTTCTTCTTAAAACAATTGCGAGGCGGGTGCCGCCCAATCCTCTCAGCGCGCCCCGGTGGATCTGGCCTTCAAGGGGGGCGCCAACCTCTTGGCAAATTGACGCCGGCGGACTAGGCGTTCCACGTTCCCGGAATGCGCTTCCATGGCCATGATTTTGAGGAGGATGATGCTCGGCTTGCCCGGCCTGTGCTCCACTACCACATGGCGCGCGCCAACCGGGTCCCCTGGCGGCATATTGAGCGGGATTAAAAATGCCGCCGAGTTGCATGGGTGGAGGCGCGATGATCCGTCCTCCACGGAAGCCACGGCGGCGGAAATCTGCGTCGGCTTTCTCATCCTCGCCTATTTGAGGTTTTCCCTGGGACAAACCGTGGTGGAAAGGATTCCCAAAGTGGTCTTCAGGACATCCCATTGCACCTTCAAATTCAGGATCTCGTCGCGCAACGCCTTGTTCTCGGCCTGCAATTTGGCCAGGCTGGTCAGGGGCCGGGCGGCTTTTTCTTCCGGAATATGCGGGTACTTCCGTTTCCAATGCCGCAAATCATCCGGGCGCAGACCCAGTTCGGTGGCCACTTCTTCCAGGCCTTTGCCGCTGGATTGGAAAAACTGCACAGCGGCGTGTTTAAATTGATCGTTGTACTGTTTGCGTTCTTGAGTATTGGCTTCCATAACCTTTTCCGGGTTGCTCATAGCCGTTTTGTTATCGGCGATTCTGGTCTCGCCTTTAGGCCACAATGTTATTTCTGCGACTCACCTCCTGTTAGCATCCGGCGTGCCACCAGAAGAAAATCTCATCCTTGGGATCACGCCAAAAACCGAATCCTTGCAAGTGTCACGAGGCAAATGGATTGCGATCCGGCTCATTGGGGGAGAGCCGCGGGGCGAATAAGGGCGCCAACAACAGATAGACCCAGCCAACCAAAAAGTGGACAGTCACAAAATATCCCAGTCCAATTAAGTCCACCGTTTGCCGTCCGTAAAGAATAATGCCCAAAATCAGCAGGATGGCCCCCGGCATCAGGGCTGCCGAAGCCAGCCGCCAGGCCCCGGGCCAGGTCAATTGACGATCCCCAAACCAGGCCGCCAATTTTGCGGCAGGCGCGTAAATCGCCGCCAGCGCGGCCCAGATCAGAAGCAGAGCGACGACCACGCCCATGCCCGCCCCGGCCAGAACCACCGGCTGCCAGGCCCCCCACAATGGCTCCAGGTGCGTCTGGCTCAAATCCAAGGTGGAATTGGTGCTGTAATCAAATTCCAGGGAGCCGAGCGCGGAGCTGAAGAGCCAGGACACTTCCACACGCCCCTTGCGCAATGCGATCTGCACATCCGCGCTTTGGTCAATGTCGGCCTGGTCCTCGTCTGTGATGGCCAGGGACAGAAACCTGCTTTCGGCAATCTGCACGCCGGAGATTCCGGAAAGTTGCCCGCGGGCCAGGTTTGCCCCAGGGGGCAGCTTCTGCATGAATTCAGTGACGACGGGGGAATAGCAGCGCCCCAGAAACCAGACCACGCCGGCGGCTGCCAGGACGGCGACAACCACTTGCACAAGAAACAACCGCAACCACCTCGCCTGCGCAAAGGCGGCCACCCCGCCAAAGGTCAATGGCTGCCAGCCGGAGGGCGGCTCCGGCGCGGTCGCCGGGGCCGGGGCGCTCAATGGCTTTTCCGCTTCTTCGCTCACATCTCTGGAAGCAACAGGTTTGGCGCAAAAAGCCCTCAAACAGCCGAGCCGCTCCAGTGCAATTTGCGCCGCACGGTGCCGAAAAAGGACCACCCGCCCAGGTGCAGCAGGTTGACCGTGCGGCGGGCGCGATGAATGGTGATGATGTCCCCGGCCCCCACGCTCGCCTGCATCTGCCCGTCCGCCGCCACAATGATCTCCATCTGCTCGCTGAGCACCTTGACTTGCACAGTGGCGTTCAAATTAATGATGACGGAGCGGTTGGAGAGCGCGTGCGGGCAAATCGGGCTGATGACAAATACCCCGGCCGAAGGACTGACAATCGGTCCGCCCGCCGAGAGGGAATAAGCCGTCGAACCCGCGGGCGAACTGACGATCAGGCCGTCGCCTCGATAACGGGTCAGCGCTTCCCCATCCACTGCGACTTCCAACTCGATGATGCGGGAAACAGCGCCGTGGCTGATGACAATATCGTTCAGCGCGGCGGTTTCAATCAACTTGCCGCGGCTAAGGACCGTGGCGGCCACCAGGGGGGCCGGGGCGATGGTGAAATCGTCGTCCCAGATTTTCCCCAGCGCCTCGGCGAGTTGATCGGTGGAGACGGCGGTCAGGAAGCCCAACCGGCCCACATTGATGCCGAGAATGGGGGTGGGCGAGCCATCGTTCTCCCGCACCGCCCGCAACAAGGTGCCGTCGCCCCCAAAGACCAGCACCAGGTCGCATTGCCGGGCCAGCGCGGCGGGGCTTGGGAAAACCGGGCATTTCACCCCGGCCAGGCGGGCCGCGCTTACCTCCATCGCGGCCACGCGGCCGCTGCGGGTGATCAGCGCCAGGGCGCGCTTGATGGCGGCGCGGCTGGCGGACTTTGCGCAATTGGCGACCAGGCCGACGCGCTGAATTTTTTCAGGATGTCTTTTCAAGCAGCACCAGGAATTCTTTGTTGCCGGCCGGGCCGAGCAGGGGAGACTCCGTTTCCCCGCGCCAGAGGAGGCCAAGCCTGAGCGTGGCGAATTCCCGCAGTTCCCGCAGAACACGGGCGTGGATGGCCGGGTCGGTGATGACCCCGGCCCCGCGGTCGGCTTCCGCTTTCCCGGCTTCAAATTGCGGTTTCACCAGGGCCAGAATTTTACCCGAAGCGCCCAGCAATGCAACGGCGGCGGGAAAGATCTTTCGCAACGAGATGAAGGAGCAATCCGCCACCACAAGGTCCGCTCCGGCGAAGGGCTGGGGAAAGCTCTGCCGGGTGAGGGCGCGGGCGTTGGTCTTTTCCATCACGACCACACGGGGATCCTGGCGAATTTTCCAGGCAAGCTGGCCGCGCCCAACATCCACGGCAAAGACTTTCCCGGCCCCGTGCTGCAGCAGGCAATCGGTGAATCCACCCGTCGAAGCGCCCAGGTCCACCGCCGTCAGCCCGCCCGCGGCCACTTGAAAATGGCGCAGCGCGTGCTCCAGTTTGAAGCCGCCCCGGCTGACGAACTTTTCCGCTGCGGCCAGCGCCAGGTCGTCTTCGGGCTTGACGGGGTCGCTCGGTTTTTTGGCGGTCTGGCCGCGCAGCCGGACCTGCCCGGCCAGCACCGCCCGGCGGGCTTTTTCGCGCGTGGGACATATCCCGCGCTGGACTAACGCCTGGTCGAGCCGGGGCATGGCAGGCCTCAGTTGGCTTTATGGCTGACGCGCTCCTGGACTTCGCGGAAGGTGCTCAGGAACAAATTGTTTTCGGCGATCGTTTTCTGGATCAATTGTCCCAGCATGGGCAATTCAGTGTAATTGACAACGCAATGCACGCTTTGGGCGAAGGCCTGAAGGGTGTTGAGCGTCTCAAAGGCGCCCCCGATCAGGAACACCAGCCCGTAGCGCCGCTGGGCCATCGGCAGCGCCTGCAGAAATTGCAGGCTGGGGTTGTCCTCCAGCGGGTTCCCGGCGAAAATATCCTCCATCACGACCACCTGGTAGTTGATCTGGTTGTAGCGGATCTCGAACTGGATATGGCTTTCCACCGTATGCACTTTGTAACCCATTTCCTGCAGCGTGGCTTTGGCGATGGCCAGCGCGTCCGGCTGGCTGATGGCCAACAGGGCGGGCAGGTCGTTCGGCCCGATGAAATCGAATTCTTCGCTCATTTCAGGTTTTCAGTTTGAAGGAGGCGGGGAGACCGGGGACCGACGGCCTCGCGCTGGCGGGCGCATCGCGCTTCATTTGCAGATCGGTCGTGGTAATGGCTTCCCCGCGAAGCTTCTTGACTTTGTCAATGTTGCGCGACACCACGCCGCGTTTGGTGCAGTAGAGCAGCGCGCTCTCCTCGGTGATGAAATTCTGTTCGTACGCCTCCAGGCAGGCCTCGTCGAAGTTGCGCCAGCCGAAGGTGTGGCTGGCTTCGATGATTTCGTAGAAGCTTTTGCCCTCGCTTTCGCCGTGGATAATCGTGTCCTTGGTGCGAAGGCTCGAACCCATGATTTCCAGCAAGGCATAGCGGCCGCCGCCCACCTTGGGCGCCAGACGCTGGCTGATGATCCAGCGCAACGTGTCCGAAAGACGCACCCGGATCTGCTCCTGTTCCTCCGGCTCGAACATGCCCAGAACACGGTTGATCGTCTGCCCGGCGTCAATGGTGTGCAGCGTGCTCATCACCAGGTGGCCGGTTTCCGCCGCGCTGAGGCCGATCTCCACCGTTTCCCGGTCGCGCATTTCTCCCACCAGCACCACCTTGGGCGCCTGCCGCAGCGCCGCCCGCAGTCCGGTGGCAAAACTGCTGAAATCGCTGCCCATTTCACGCTGATTGAACGTCGCTTTCTTCTGCGAATGCACAAATTCAACCGGGTCCTCCAGCGTAATGACGTGGACGGATTTGGTTTCGTTGATTTCATTCAGCAGCGCCGCCAAGGTGGTGGACTTGCCCGACCCGGTCGCCCCGGTCACCAACACCAAGCCCGTCTTTTCCTTGGCCACCTCGTTGAAGATGGGCGGCATATTGAGCTGCTCCAGCGTCGGGATGTTGGTGTTGAGTTTGCGCAGCACGATGGCGAATTTGCCGCGTTGCGAAAAAATGTTGACCCGGAACCGCGCCTCGTTGCCCAGGCTGTACGCCGAGTCGCAGGAACCGGTGCGGATCAAATCCTCCGTCAGGCGCGGATTTCCGTTGATCAAATTCAACGCGATCATTTCCGTTTGAAACGGCGTCAATTTCTCAATCGGAGGATAAAAACTCACCGGGATCAGTTCCCCGGCCTGTTCTATTTGCAGCGGCTTGTCGCACGTGAAGTTCAGATCGGAAACGTCCCGCCGGCGGCGGATGACCGTTTCGGTCTGCCGATCCAAGCCGAGCATCATGGCCAAAATGTAATCCAATTCGCTGCGCCTCATATTCTTCAGATTTAAGGCTGTTCCCTCTTAAAAGGCAAGCCTCCCGCGATCTTTCCCCCGCCTCACATCTCGTCCTCGTCGGGCGGATTGGCCAGAAACGGACGGAATTTTTTCCGGTCCAGCGATTTCTCGTAGGCCTCCTCCGGCGAAATCCGTTTCATCTTCAGATGGTCCATGATGGAATCGTCCAGCGGCGTGTTCCCATACTTCTTGCCCACCTGGATCATGCCGGGAATCTGGTGCGTCTTGCCCTCGCGCACCATGTTCGCCACCGCCGTGTTGAAGACCAGGATTTCCAGCGCCGCCACCCGCCCCTTCTTGTCCACGCGCTTGAAAAGGTTCTGCGCCACCACCCCTTTCACCGACTCGGACAAGGTGGCCCGGATCTTGTTTTGCTGGTCGGACGGGAATACGTCAATGATCCGGTCCACCGTCTTGGCCGCGCTTTGCGTGTGCAACGTGCCGAACACCAGGTGCCCGGTGCTGGCCGCCGTCAAGGCCAGTTCGATCGTTTCCAAATCGCGCAATTCCCCCACCATGATGATGTCCGGGTCCTCCCGCAACGCCCCGCGCAACGCGCTGGCAAAGGACTTGGTATGCACCCCCACTTCCCGGTGGTTGACCAGGCAGCTCTTGCTCTCGTGGACAAATTCGATCGGGTCCTCGACCGTGATGATGTGATCGCGCCGGTTCTTGTTCGCGTAATCCACAATCGCCGCCAGGGTGGTGGATTTGCCGGAGCCGGTCGGGCCGGTGACGACCACCAGGCCCTTGTGCAACATGGCGAACTTCTTCAACACCGCCGGCAGCGGCGCCCCCACTTTTTCAAAATCCTCGAACGATAGCACCACGCTGGGAATCTGCCGGAACACCGCGGCAATGCCGTTCTTTTGCGTGAAAAAATTCGCCCGAAAGCGCGAGACCCCGCTGATCTCATAGCCGAAATCCACATCCCCCGTTTCTTCAAAAGTTTTGATTTTGTACTCCGGCGCAATTTCGTACAGCATCACCTTCAACTGGTCGTCCTGCAACGGCGGGGAATCCACCCGCGTCAGCTCGCCATTGATGCGGAGGATGGGCGGGTTGCCTGATGAGAGGTGCAAGTCCGAGGCTTTCTCGTTGAACATTAAATTGAATAACGCGTCAATCTGGGCCATATACGTCTCCGTCAGCTTTCCGTCTGATCGGCCAAACTATGACCATATGCTTCATGGACTGCAAGCCAAAGCGCGTGCTTTAAGCCGATGAATTCCCCCGCCTTTGCCCTTCGCGCCGAAATCCGCCGGGCCGGCCCGGTCTCCTTCGCCCGGTTCATGGAACTGGCCCTCTACGCTCCGGGCTGCGGCTACTACGAACGCCCCCGCCCCATTGGCCGCCGCGGCGATTTCTTCACCAGCCCCAGCGTCGGCCCGCTTTTTGGACAGATGCTCGCCTTCCAGTTTGCCCAGTGGCTGGCCCAAATCGCCCCGCCGACCCCGCCCGCCAGGTTGCAAATCGTCGAGGCAGGCGCCCACAACGGCCAGTTAGCGCTGGACATTCTAGCCTGGCTGCGCCAATGGCGCCCGCAACTCGACCTCGATTATTGCCTCATCGAGCCGTCTCCCGCTCGCCGCTCCTGGCAGCAAAAAACCCTCCAAAACCAATTCTCCAACGTCCAATGGGCCGGCCACATCTCTCAACTGGGGCCGCGCCGCGTCCGGGGCGTCGTTTTCTCCAATGAATTGCTCGACGCCATGCCCGCCCACCAGCTCTGCTGGGACGCCGCCGGACAAAGGTGGCTCGAGCGGCTGGTGGATCTGCGCGCCGACGACTTTGTCTTCCAACACGCCCCGCCATCGCCCGCTTTGGCCCCATTCCTCCCGGAGGTTCCGGCGGCCCTGGGCGCTGTGCTGCCGGATGGATTTGCCGTGGAGATTTCTCCAGCCGCCATCCAGTGGTGGACCCGCGCCGCCGAAAGCCTGGGCTGTGGCAAGCTCCTCACCCTGGACTACGGCTTGGACGGCCAGGAATGGCTCCGCCCCGAGCGCGCCTGCGGCACCCTCCGCGCCTACAGGGGACACCGCATCTGCGAAAATCTCCTGGCCAACCCCGGCGGGCAAGACATCACCGCGCATGTGAATTTTTCCGCCTTGCGCCAGGCCGGCGAGCGGGCCGGCCTGCGGACCGATTTCCTGCTCCGCCAATCCAGGTTCCTGACAGACATTTTTCAGTCCTCCCGGCAGGCCGGGTCCGGCTTGGAAGATTGGCCTCCGGCCCGCGCCAAACAATTCCAAACCTTGACCCATCCCGAACATCTGGGCCATCGTTTCCGCGCCCTCCTCCAGTCCCGCTGAAAATTGATCTCAAGCCCGCCCGCCCCCGATTTTCCTTTTTGTTTTAACAGGTTTGCGGTTTCATCACCCGGATAAAATGATGGTGCGTCTAAAAGACATCGCCGCCCAGGCGGGCGTTTCCGTAATGACGGTCTCCAAGGCGTTGCGCGGCGCCGGCGACCTGGCTCCGCAAACCAAGACCCGCCTCAAGCTGCTCGCCCAGCAAATGGGCTACGTGCCCGACTCCATGGCCCAGGGGCTGCGCAATCGCACCACCAAATTGCTCGGCCTGATTCTCCCCAGCGTCACCAATCCCATCTTTGCCCGCACTGTCGCCGCCATCGAAGAGCGCGCCCACGAATCAGGCTCCGATCTTATTCTCGCCCACACCCTCAACATTCCCGAACGCGAGGAGGCCTGCGTTCGCCGCCTCCTTTCCCGGCGCGTGGACGGCCTCTTTGTTGTCCCGGTTTACCGCCTTGCCCCCACCGCTTCCATTTATGAGGAACTGGCCAGACGCCGCACCCCCACGGTCATCCTGGGCCATCGCGCTCCTTTCTGCGCCGGTTTCCATAACGTCGAAACCGACGACCTCCAGGCCAGCGCCCTCCTCACCCGGCACCTGCTCGAACTGGGCCACAAAAAAATCGCCTTTCTTTGCGGCCCCATCAGCGCCCCTTGGGCCTCCGAACGCCTCGAAGGCTACCGCCGCGCCCTGCGCGACGCCCAGTTGGAGCCGGACGACCGCCTTCTTTTCAACGCCGGCGCCACCATCGAAGAAGGGGAAAAAGCCGCCGTCCAATTGCTCCACGAGGCTCCGTCCGTCACCGCCGTCCAGGCCGCCAGCGATTTGGCCGCCATCGGCGCCGCCAACCTCTTTCTCAACCAGCGCCTCCAGATTCCCAAGGACATCTCCGTGGTGGGATTTGGCGACATCCTCATGAGCGAATACTTTCGCGTGCCCCTGACCACCGCCCGCCAGCCCAAACTCCGTCTGGGCCTGGCCGCCGCCGACATGATGCAAAAGCTCCTGCGCGGCGAGCAACCCGAACCGCGGCGTCTGCCCGTGGAAATCATCCTCCGTGCCAGCTCCGGCCCCCCCAAACTCTCCCCGCCGGCCTGAAGATCAAGTTTGACACCGCCGCCCAACTCCCCGAAATATAACTGCCTGTGGGCCAGCGTAGCTCAGTTGGTTAGAGCGTGGGACTCATAAGCCCGAGGTCACTGGTTCGATTCCAGTCGCTGGCACCACTTCCTTTATGGGTTTGCCTTTCAGATCTCGTCGGGGCAGCATCATCCAGGCAACCAACCACCGCCATGACAGACTCTAAGCCTCCCTCCCATCGCTGGGGCTTCTTTCGCGCCGGCGGCTTCGACCAGGTCAAGCTCGAAACCGGGGCCGACCTCATGAACCTCGACCAACTCGACCAGAAGTTGTGGGTCGCTCTGGCTTGCCCCATTTCCGGGTTGGAGTTGGACCCCAAGACCGCCGCCCTCATTGACTCCGACCACGATGGCCGCATTCGCGCGCCCGAACTCATTGCCGCCGTCCAATGGGCTGGCCGCGCTCTCAAAAGCCCGGACACCCTCACTCGCGGCGGCGACTCCCTCAGCCTGGACGCCATCAGCGACGCCAGCGACCACGGCAAACAGATTCTCGCATCCGCCCGCCGCATTCTGGTCCATCTCAGCCTGCCTGAAAGCGCGCTCGTGACTCTGGCGCAGGCGATGGACGCCAACAACGTCTTCGCCGCCGCGCTGTTCAACGGCGACGGCGTCATCGTGTCCCAGTGCGCCGACGACCCGGCGATCGCGGCCGTCATCACCGAAATCGCCGGGTGCATGGGGCCGGTCACCGATCGTTCCGGCAAACCGGGCGCCGACCAGGAACAGGCGGACAAATTCTTCGAGGCCTGCGCCGCATTCGACGCCTGGATGAAACAGGCGGAGGCGGACCCACTCTCCCTTCTGCCCGCCGGCGCCGATACCGCCGCCGCCGCCGCCGCGGTTCAGGCGATCAAACCGAAGGTGGATGATTTTTTCGGCCGCTGCCGCGTGGCGGCGTTCGATCCGCGGGCCTTGGAGATTCTCAATCACACCAAGGAGGAATATATTCAGATTGCCGCCCACGATCTGACCATTGACGCCAGCCAACTGGCTGCCTTCCCACTTGCGCAAATCGCCCCTGGAAGGCCCTTGCCGCTCAAGACGGGTCTCAATCCGGCCCACGCCGCCGCAGTCGCCACGCTGTTGACCGCCGCCGTGCAACCCCTTTTGGGGGACCGCTCCGAATTGACGGAAGCCGGCTGGGCAGCCTTGCAAGCCAGGCTGGCCCCCTACCAAGCCTGGCAGGCCGCCAAGGCCGGCGGCGCGGTGGAAAAACTCGGCCTCGCCCGCGTCCGCGCGCTGCTCGCCGGCACTGCTTGCCCCAGCGTCAACGCCCTGATCGCCAGGGACAAGGCGCTGGAGCCGGAAGCCGCCAACCTGGCCAATGTCGAGAAGCTCTTGCGCTGCGTCCGCGACCTTTTCCTCCTCTGCCGCAATTTTGTCAACTTCAGCGACCTCTACCTTTCCGGCGGCCCGGCCATTTTCCAGTGCGGCGCGCTTTACCTGGACCAGCGCGCCTGTTTCCTATGCTTGACAGTAGAGGACGCCGCCCGGCACGCCGCCATGGCCGGGTTTTCCGGCGCTTATCTGGCTTATTGCGATTGCGTCCGCAAAGGCACGGGCGAAAAACTCGGCATCGTCGCCGTCGTTTCCCAGGGCGACGATGAAAACCTGATGGTCGGGCGCAACGGCGTGTTTTACGACCGCAAAGGGCGCGATTACGACGCCACCATCTCCAGAATTGTCGCCAGCCCCATCAGCCTCCGGCAGGCCTTTTGGGCCCCCTACAAAAAACTGGTCCGGACGATGGAGGAATACATCGCCAAACGGGCCGCCGCCGCGGATGCCAATGTCCAGTCGAATTTGGCGGCGATCGCGGCCGCGCCGCGGGCCGCCGCGGGGCCGGCCAAGCCGTTTCTCGACCCGAGCGTCATCGCCTTGCTGAGCCTGGCGGTGGGAAGTCTGGCCGCGGGCGCGGCCACCGTCCTGGCGTTTCTCGGCAAGGTCCCGCTGGCCTTGCTGCCCTTGGTGCTGGCGGCCGTCGCGCTAGTCGTCTCCGGGCCTTCCCTGCTCCTGGCGTTCATCAAGCTGCGGAAACGGAATCTCGGCCCTATACTTGACTCAAACGGCTGGGCCATCAACGCCAAGGCCAGGATCAACGTTCCCTTCGGCCAACGCTTGACCTCCATCGCCAAATTGCCCCTCGGCGCCACCCTCGACTCCCGCGACCGCTATGCCGAGAAACCGGTCCTTTGGCCCAAACTCCTCGCCGCCGCCTTGTTCCTTATCTGGGTCTACTCCCTCTTGGATTACAGCGGCATTCTCTTCCGCCTGACCAAACACTGGGAAACTCCCCTCGGAACGCCGCCGGCCAATTATAGAACCAATACAAACTCGCCGCCGCCTGGAGTCTCCACGCCTTCCACCATCGCCCCGGACAAGTAATTTGGACCGGTTTTTGATGCGCAGCGTTCGGACTCCACCTTTCGCGCCAGCTTTCTCTACAGGTTGAATGTGAATAAGCGGCGCATAACGTGTGAACAAAAAAGCACAATCTTTTCTTGCCCAGGCTCCGAGTCCAGATCAGCCTTGAACCCCAAGCCCCGGAAATTGTGCCGGTTCTGTTATGCCAGCGTTACGCTGCTTAGTGCCGTCGTTGATTAAAGGGGGGAATGGCGGTTCGAGGAATTCCTGGCTCCGTTCCCCCAAATGGCTGCTGCTTCAATATCTGCGGCTGGTTCGAGATGCCATCCTCAACAAGTTTTGTCCATTCGGATACGAAGATGAGACGGGCTTCCATTACGGCAAGCCCGGCGAGTGATTTACCCCTCTTTTTCGCGGTTGACTTTGGCCCCCTCCAAGGGTACTTAGTTCCGTAAGTCTATGATGGACGCCCCACACAGCGGCCTGAAAATGCCTCGCCGGGCCACCGCGGCCTTGGTTCTGCTCCTGGCTGCGGGCCGTTGCCTCACAGCTTCCGCCCAGCCAATCCCGGCCAACAGCCTGTCCGCCGCGCCCCCTGCCAATTCCGGCCAAATGCGCTTCCGCGTCATGGATGCCCAAACTTCGCAGCCCGTCGCCGGCGTCAAAGTGCGCGCCTGGGTGGGGACCAACCTGCTCACCGATGCCGACGGCTGTTGTTCCTTTGCCTTGCCCAGGCCCGCCGCCGGCGATTTCAGCTATCGCATCACCATCACCAAGGACGGCTACGTGTCCAAATACATCACCTGGGCCAAGTCCCGCCAGGATCGCATCGAGGACATCCCCGCCCAATACACCGCCAAAATGGATAAAGCGGCCACCATTGGCGGCCTGCTCAAAAGCCAGGACGGCCAGCCGGTCGCCGGCGCCAGAATCTTCTTCTCCGGCCTCGATTCCTCCGGCCCTTTCGATCGGGAAAAAACCACCCTCGCCCCCAATTTCCACACCGAGCGCACCGATGAAAATGGCAAGTGGCAATGCAACCTCGTCCCCCAAAATTTCCAGGACCTGCTTTTCCGGGTGGACCAGCCCGATTTCCTCCCCGCCATTTTCGGATGCCAGGGGTCCGAGGCGGGCGGCGAGATCGTCACCCGCCTGCCGGCCGGCGATTTCCTGGCCGGCGACGCCGTGCTGGTGATCCGGCATGGGATCGCCCTCTCTGGCATTATAGTTGACAATACCGGCAAACCCGTCCCCGGCGCCGCCATCCTGCGCGACCACCAGTGGCGCAACCGCGGCGCCATGCTCCAATCCGACGACACGGGGCGGTTCAACATTTCCAACCTTCGCCCCGGCCAGATGGTTCTCACCATCCAGGCCCGGGGGCTGGAGCCGCAAACCCTGGCACTGGCCATCAGCGATCAAATGCCCGGGGTCAAGGTCCAAATGAACCCCGCCAAAATCTTCCGGGGCAGGGTGCTCGACGAATCCGGCAGCCCGGTGGCGGGCGCCAACGTGCAGATGGACCGCGAGAATTTTCAGCCTCTGGAATTTGATTGGAGCGCCACCACCGGCGCTGACGGCCGTTTCCTCTGGGATTCCGCTCCCGCCGGCCCCCATCCCTATCTCATTTCCGCCGATGGCTTCAATCTTCGCTCCGAGCCTGCGCTGGCCGCCGAAGACGGCGAGAACATCATCACCCTCCACAAATCTTCCAACAGAATCTTCATCGAAGGCCAGGTCGCCGATCTGGCAACCCATGCGCCGATTGAAGAATTTACCATGCTCGCCCGCGTTTCCAACGGCGCCGACATGACCAACTGGTCGCGCCAAGTCACCAACGCCTCCGGCGCCTACGCCATGGAGGTGGATCAGCGCGCCACCGCTTTCACAATCGAGTTTCGCGCGCCGGGTTGCCTGCCCTTTACCACCGATCCAAGATCTCCCGGCGACGGCGACCAGCGCATCAATGTCCAATTGGAAAAGGGCGTCGGCTGGCTCCTGGCCGGACGGTTCACCGTTCCCGGCTACGCCGGCAAAATCAGTTGGAATGCCGGCCAGTCCATCCTCCTGGACGCCGCCGTTCCAGACCCTGACATGCCGGTCTTTGAAACCGCCGACGCCAAGGCAATTTGGATGAAGCAGTTCTTGAAAACCGACGCCGGAAAAGCCTGGCAGCGGGCGCAACGCTCCTTCACCATCGCGCCCGACGCGGACGGCTCGTTTCAGTGCGAAGATGTTCCGCCGGGTCAGTATCAATTGCGCGTGCGTTTGCGGGAATCGCCCGAACTCGGCGGCGGACCCCTGGCTGCCTTGTCCACCAACATCACCGTCGCCCAAGCCGCTCCGGCCGGCGCCCCTCCGACGCTGGATTTGGGCCTCGTCGCCGTTCCGCCTCCGGTCAACCTCAAACCGGGCGACACCGCCCCGCTCTTCGAGACCAGGACAGTGGACGGCCATGCTTTAAAGCTCGCCGACTTCCGCGGCAAATACGTCCTGGTGGATTTCTGGGCCACCTGGTGCGGCCCATGCGTGGGCGAAATGCCCAATTTAAAAGCCGCCTACGACAAGCACAGCCAGGACGAACGCTTTGCCATGGTCAGCCTGAGTTTGGACGCCCAGCCCGCCCAGCCGATTGATTTCGCGCGCAAGAACGGAATCCATTGGACTCAGGGTTTCCTGGGGGACTGGGACAAATCCCCCGTGCCGGGCCTCTACGGCGTGGAGGGAATCCCGGCGATCTTCCTCGTCGGCCCCGACGGTAAAATCGTGGCCCGCGACCTGCGCGGCCCCGCCATCGAAGAGGCCATCGTCCAGGCGCTCGGAGCCTATTAGAGATGCTCAAAATCGCCACCGCCCTCTTCGTTTTCCTCGGCGGATTCGCCATCATGGTGTTGGAGATCATTGGCGCGCGCTATCTGGCCAAGGATTTCGGCGGCTCGTTCTACGTCTGGATCAGCCAGATCGGGGTCATCCTCATCGCCCTGGCCCTGGGCTACGCCATCGGCGGCGCTCTGGCCGACCGCTTTCAACGCGCCGGGTTCCTCGCCCTCCCCATGGCCGTGGCGGGATTGTTCATCTTCTTCATTCCCAAGTTCACCCCTCCGTTGCTCCAAGCCATTGTCATGCGCCACCCCTCCGGTGAGGATATCCCCGCCGTCTGGCAGAAGCTGGACCCGGTTCTGGGCAGCGCCGTGGTCTTTTTTCTGCCGTGCTTTGTGCTGGCCGTTATTTCTCCCTACATGGTCCGCGTGGCCGCGCGCCGCCTGGACCGCGTCGGCACGATCACCGGCTTGATTTACGCCGCCAGCACCGTCGGCAGCATCGCTGGCGTGTTTGTCTCCGGCTATATTTTCATTGATTATCTCTCCGTCACCACCATCTTCCGGGCGACCGGCCTGGTCACACTCCTTTTAGCCGGCTTAAGCCTGGCCATGGACAAATGGCTCCCTCCTCGTGAATCTGACAAGTAGAACAAGTCCTAACCAACCGGGGCCGGATGGCCGTAACTTTGCCCGCCGCAGCGGCGTCTTTCCCCATGACAACAAAGTCCGACAAAATGAATCGCACGAATCGCTCCAGATGGTTCCGCGCCTCCCGAACCGCCGTCCCGTGGCTCCTTTGTCTTGCGCCGCTGCTTTGGGGCATGAGCCTCCGCGCGCAGACGGGTCGCGAGGTCATCTTCGAGCGCATCTCCCAATATCATTACATCCAGGTCTATGATGAGGACGGCATCCGCACCCTCAGCTTCAACGGCTCCTGGGAAACCAAAATGTCGCTGGCCAATCCCTTGACCGGCCATTTCGAATACACCGAATATTTTCAGATGCCCTTCATCTGGAATCCAGACATCAAGCGGGTGCTCATGGCGGGGTTGGGCGGCGGCAGCACCCAGCGCGCCTACCAGCATTACTTCACCAATGTCTTCGTGGACACCGTCGAACTGGACCCCGCCGTGGTGGAGGTCGCCACGAAATACTTCAACGTTACCGAGACCCCCGCAATGCAGATCCACACCAACGACGCCCGCCAATACCTCCGCCGCGCCACCAACACCTACGATGTCATCCTCATGGACGCCTATTCCACGACCCGCTACGGCTCCACGCTCCCGCCGCAACTGACCACCAGGGAGTTCTTCACCATCGCCAGCCAGCGCTTAAGCTCCAACGGCGTGCTGGCCTACAACGTCATCGGCCAAATCTACGGCTCCCGTGAAAAACTCCTCGGCGCCTTGTATCGCACCATGAAGGAGGTCTTTCCGCAGGTCTATCTCTTCCCGGCCCTGGAAAGCCAGAACGTCGTCTTCATCGCCACCAAGTCCCCGGAGCCTTTCGACTCGTTTAAAGTGGCGGAGCAGGGGAACGCCCGCGTCAGTTCCGGCCTGGTCAAGCTCCCCACCTTCTCGACCCGCATGAGACAGTTCATGAACCAGCCCCCGCCCAATGCCGCCACCTCCCTCATCCTCACCGACGACTACTGCCCCATCGAAAGCCTGATGCAAGACTCCAGGTAACCGCAATCCTCAATACCGCATCAGCTTGATCTTGATCAAGTCCCCTTCCGTCCGAAGGCCATGACCCTGAATGTGTCAAGTATTGCATTTGGAATTACAATTGGCATCAGTCTTCCGGCCCGGGTCCCTTTTCGGGGGGTTCAGGTTCACGTGGGATCTCGGCTGCTGCGGACAAGGATGGAGGACGCCCTCCCGCCGGTCGCAGCACGGGCGCCAGTGGCGGGCGCGGTCCGCTGCTGCCGCCTGGTGGCGCTCCGCCGCGGCTGGCAGATGAAGGTGGATCGCGATGCGGCAAGTTTATCTCGCACCATGCTTTGACAAAGATGGCAAAGAGAAAAAGGAACAGACCCAGCGCGTCAGATACGTCCGGTTGATGAAGACGAAGCGAGGCGATAAGGTAACCATAACTGAGTGCAATCAGGAATAAGGCGTATCGCTCAACCAAAACTCCGTGCATCCTCAGCCACCTGCGGCAATCATCGAGTATTTCGCCTAATGGGCGCAGTCCAATAATCCTGAATGTCAAAGCTGCCATTCAATACCGCATCAGCTTGATCTTGATCAAGTTTCCCTCCGTCCGAAGCACCAGGCCGGCGTCGGAAATATCGCCATTGATCAGCCACGTTGGCTTCCAGACCCCGTTGTCGTACACGCCCTCCTCGATCAACAGTCCCTGGGCTGCGGTGTATTCCGTATCCAGGCTCGGCTTGAAATCCAGCGCCACATCAAATCCGGCCACCAGGAACTCATCCGGCCCCAACTGGCCTACCAGCACCCGGCCCGACGGAACCGGCGGCCCGCTCGCGGCCAATGGCTTGCCCGAACTTCGCACCGGCGGACGAAACCGCACCAAAATATCGTACCCGTCGAACGCCAGCTCGCGGCCCGGGATGAATTCCTCCTCCACCGCGGCCTGAAGTTTGCCTTTCACCTGCAAGTCCGCTATCACCGGCAGCGCCGTTTTGAGCACACGGAAATTCGCCGCCATGTCCATGAATCCCGCGGACATTTCCTCGCCGGCGCTGACATCCACGCCGTAAGGACAGAACCCGATCGCCGAAAACTCTCCCAACGCGTAGAAACAATACCGCGCAAACACCGTCCCGATGCCCGTTTCCACAACGTAGAGCGGGTTGTCCGGTCGGGTGTAGCGCGAAAGGATCGTCCGGTAAATCAGCGGCGATTGGTGATAAATGTCCGGCCCAATGATGTCTATGTCCGGCGCCGTCGCTTTCCATAGATTAATCATGTGCGACTGCGGTCCGCCGCTGGGATAGCTGTCCCCGGGCCGGTCGAACTCCAGAAACCGGTCGCTGGTGCCTTCGCCGCCCATCCAGACATTGCAATACATCGGCAGCGGATAGGCTGCTTTGCCGGCCTTGGCCACCGCATTGATGTAGCCCGAAAGATAATACCCCGTGAACATCTCTTCAGCCCGCCGTCCGAAAACCTCCTTCCACGTTCCCGGTGGCATCTTCAGCGCCGTCACAAGCTCCGTCGCCGCCGGCCCGTTGAACAGTCTCGTGCTCTCCGCCGAATAATCGCGCGGCGATCCCAGTATGCCCGACTCGTTCTCCACCTGCACCAGAATCACCGTATGCTCGTTCCCGTCAATTTCCTTGATATGTTTCATCAACGCCGCGAACGCCGTCCGGTCCGCTTCCAGTGTGGCCTGCCCATGTGGCGAAAGCACCCGGATCGGACGCCCCCCATAATCCAGCACCCGCGGAAAGCGTTTCGTGTCGCTTTTCACCCACGCCGGCACGTAATCCATCGCCCCGTTCTTCCAAGTCCCGAACCACAGCGGGATGGCGCGCAATCCCTGGCTGCGGAGACCCTTGATGATCTGGTCCACCCCGCTGAAATCGAATCTCCCCTCCTGCGGCTCGATCTGTTCCCAGTAAATCGGATACTCAATCGTGTTCGCGTTGAGCGCCTTGAACTTCGGCCACGCGCTCTCCATCCGATCCGGGAATCCCGTCGGATTGTTGACCTGTCCCCCCAGGATGATGAACGGTTTTCCATCCACAATCAGTTGCGTGAGAGCGCGCGCGCCCCGCTTTTCCAGGTGTGGCATCGGCGCGACCGCTTGGGCTTGCGCCCTGCCCGTGAGCGCAAGCGCGAAAAATGCGACGCATCCCAACAGTAATGCTTTTTTCATGCGTAACCTCCTCATTGATACCTGTAAAGTCTGACGTGCTGAATGGTCGGCCCGTCGTGCCCAAATTGCAGCCCGCTGCCCGATTGGTTGGCCGCCGCCGCCTTCGCCTGGTCATACTCCAGCACACAATCGTCCCCGCCCAGCAGCCGCGTCACCACCCACCGGCCATTTTCAAACCGGCCCGCTTCATCCCTCGCCAGCCCGGCGATCGGCGGCCCCGGAGTCGTGGGCTGAAAGGTCACCTCCACATCGTTGCCCGCCACGTAAAACTCATCCACCCCGGGGGCGATCACCATCGCATAGCCTAGGTCGGCAACCACCGCGTGCGTCCGGCGATTGCGCATCAGACTTACGTTCACCGTGTAGCCCCCTAGTTTGATGTCGCTCATTTGGTTGCTCCGGTTCAGCCACGCCGCCCCAATCGTCCCGGCGGCTTGCGCCTCCACTATCAGCGGCGTCATCTCCGCGATCACCCCATAAGCCTTGGCCAGCGGCAGATTCTCAATCACAGTCGGCCCTTGCGTCCTGCCTCCGGCTGCCGGCTCTCCAAACCGATCCGCGTTATCTATCCCAAAGGGCGAGTAGCCGATGGACGCGTGCTGCCCGAACCCGTAAAACGCATTGGCCGCCCCTCCCGCGTCCCCGTACGACTCCGGCACAAACAAAGGATTGTCGGCGCGGTGGAATCGCTCCGCCCAGTCGGGGAAGTTGCGCAGATGCACGTCCGGCGCGTTGATGTCTATCGCCGGCGCTCCCGCCTTCCAAACGTCCAGCGTCAGCGGCTCCGGGCAGCCGGACGGATAATCGCCAGGCTCCTTGTCTTCGGGCTGCACCAGCCAGGTGTTCGAGAAAACCGGCAGCGCCTCTTCAGCTTTCCCGGCCCGGGCCAGGTGATCCAGGTAGCGCGCGTAATGCCACGCCATGAATATCTCATCCGTGGCGGTGGAAGTCCCGAAGACTTCCCGCCAGGTGCCCGCGGTCTTGGCCCCGGCGGCCTCCCACAACTTGCGCAAATCCGGCCCCAGCGACTCCTTGTTCTTTTGCAAATAGTCCAGCAACTCCTTCGGCACGTTTCCGGCGAAGGCGGCCTCGGCCGCCGCGGAGCGGTCTCGCGAATCCCCGATCAGCCCCACTTCATTCTCCAACTGAATCATCACCACCGTCTGCTGCCGCCCATCCGTCTCCCGCAGATGATGCATGAACGCCGTGTAGGCGCGCGTGTCGGCTTCCAGCCCCGCCTGGCTCAACGTCGAAAGCACTTCCACCGATTTCCCGTTCTTGAGCAGCGCCCGCGGGAACCGCTGCTGGTCGGCCTTCACCCAGGCCGGCGCGAAGCTGGAAAGCCCGTTCTTCCAACTCCCAAACCACAGGAAAATAAGATGCAAATTATGTTTCCGCGCGCCGTCCAGAATTCCATCCACCAGCTTGAAATCGTATTTCCCTTCCACCGGCTCCACCCAGTCCCACGCCACGGCCACCAGAACCGTGTTCGCGTTCATTTTCACGATCTTCGGCCATGCCGTCTCCATGTATTCTAGGCTCGAAGAAGCCGTGTTGCCCGTTTCCCCGGCCAGCGCCAGGTACGGCTTCCCATCCACGATCAACTGCGTGGCCGCGCCCCGCTTCTCCAGGTGGGCTATCCGCGAATCGGACGCCGCGGGCCTCGTTTGCGATTGACCTGTCATCAGACTGGCAACCGCGCAAACTGCCGCCAGGCTGCAATATGTTCGTAGTTTCATAGTTCTTTTGCGTGTTGAAGTTTAATGGCCGAATGAGTTCTGTGTGTCATACCGAAGGTGTTTACATGACAAATGACAAATGCTCAATGACCAATTCTCAATCGTTTCAATCGCTCAAATCCAGTCCACGACACAACAGCACCGAAGAAAGTGATGCCTCGCAACTTTCCCCATTTTACGGACTGGACATTTCCCCCTCTTCTCGCAACCCTTGGCTCCTCCTTTGAGCATCGAATTAAAAAACATCAGCAAGCATTTCGGCCCGGTTTGCGCGCTGGACGACATCTCCTTTTCCGTGGGCGACGGCGAGCTGGTCGCCCTGCTGGGACCCAGCGGCGGCGGCAAAACCACCGTCCTGCGCATCATCGCCGGCCTGGAAACCCCGGAGCGCGGCGGCATCTTCATCCGCGGCGCCGAGGTCGGCGGCGTCCCCGCTCAACGCCGCAACATCGGCTTTGTTTTTCAGAATTACGCCTTGTTCAAAAACATGACCGTCTTCAAAAACATCGCCTTCGGCCTCAAAATCAAAAAATGGGACAAGGCCCGCCTCCAGGCCCGCATCGCCGAACTGACCGCCTTGCTCGAATTGCGGGGGCTGGAACAGCGCTACCCCCACCAGCTCTCCGGCGGCCAGCGCCAGCGCGTGGCCATCGCCCGCGCCCTGGCCGGCAAACCCGATGTCCTCCTCCTGGACGAACCCTTCGCCGCCGTGGACGCCCAAATCCGCCAGGAACTCCGTCAATGGCTCGTCCGCCTTCATCAGGATTTGAAACTCACCACCCTCTTCGTCACCCACGACCAGGAGGAAGCCATGGAAGTGGCCGATCGCATCGTCATCTTCTCCAAAGGCCGCCTCGAACAAATCGGCACCCCGCGCGAAGTCTATGAGCAACCCTGCAACGAATTTGTCGCCAAGTTTGTCGGCGTCCTCAACGTCCTCGAATTGCAGGTCCGCGACGGCGTGGCCCGCTGCCACGAATTGGAATTTCCCGCCCATGGCGTTGCCAATGGCCAGACCCTGCGCATCGGCTTTCGTCCTTACGCCGTCCAGGTCTCCGCCGACCCCGCCGCCTGCCGTTTTCAGGCCACCCTGCGCCGCACCTATTTCCTGGGCGTGATGCTCCGCCTGGAACTCGTCCTGCCCAGCGGTCTGGTGCTCCGCTCCCGCATCAGCAAGGAGGAATACACCCGCCTGGGACTCGCCGACGGCCGCAAAATCTCCCTCCAAATTCGCAACTACCGCGTCCTCTCTTCCGACGACGGACGCCTCAGTTCGGAGGTCTCCACCAACTACGAAATGCCCCTCAACCTGGGCGAGGGCATTTGAAATCCATCGGGCCGCCCTTGACCGCCCAACTTCTGTTCCAAATCCGTGCAATCCGTGCAATCCGTGGTTGAATTCCTTTTGGTTGCGGCCTTGCCGCGCTGCGGTGCTATCCACGAGAAGTGCGCATTCTCGGCAAAGCTTCCCGAACGATGTGCCCCAATGACAATTGACAAATTCTCAATGACCAATTCTCAATTCAGACCCAGCCCTTTGGTTGCGGCTTTCCTGGCTGTGTCTTTGCGCCTTTGCGTCTTTGCCCTTTGCGTTTCTTCTTCTCAGGTCTTGCCGAATGACAAATTCTAATCCTCAATTCAGCCCCAGCGCTTCGGTTGCCGCCATCCCCGCCCTGCGGCTTCGTATCAGTCCCGTGGCCGAAACCCGTGTGCGCGCCGGCCATCCCTGGGTCTTCGCCGACAGTGTGCGCCATCAGAATCGCCCGGGAAAAACCGGCGAACTGGCCCTCCTCTTCGACCGTCAGAATAAGTTTCTCGCCGCCGGCCTCTTTGATCCCCATTCCCCACTCCGCGTCCGCATTCTCCTTCGCGGCAAACCCCAACCCATTGATCCCGCCTGGTGGCGCCGCCGCCTCCAGGCAGCCCTGGCTCGCCGCGACGGTTTGTTCGACCAAAACACCACCGGCTATCGTTGCATCAACGGCGAGAGCGACGGCTGGCCGGGCCTAGTCCTGGATCGCTACGACTCCACTCTGGTCCTCAAACTTTACACCCTGGCCTGGCTGCCCCGTTTGGCCGGGGTGGTGGAACTTCTCGCCGCGCCCCAAAATCGCGTCGTCTTGCGCCTGAGCAGGAACATCGCCCAAGCCGCCGGAGAACAATTCAACTGCGCCGACGGGCAATTGCTCCGGGGCCTGCCGTTGGACGGCCCCGTCATTTTTCGCGAGAGCGGACTGCGCTTTGAGGCCGACGTCTTGCGCGGCCAGAAGACCGGTTTTTTTCTGGACCAGCGGGAAAACCGTCGGAATGTGGAGGCTCTGGCTTCCGGGCGGCGCGTTCTGAACCTCTTCAGCTACTCGGGCGGTTTTTCCCTTTACGCCGCGCGCGGCGGGGCGGCCTCGGTTTGCAGCCTCGATCTCAGCCCTCACGCCCTGGCGGCGTTGGAGCGCAATTTTGCCCTCAACCCCGATCTCCCCGCCCTGGCCCGATGTCCCCGCCAGACCATCCAGGCCGACGCCTTCCTCTGGCTGCGCGAAGCGCCGCCCCGCCGGTTCGATTTGATCGTGCTCGACCCGCCATCCCTGGCCAGACGCGAGGCCGACCGCGCCGAAGCCTTGCGCGCCTATTCCAGCCTGATGACCGCAGCAATCGAGCGACTGAACCCAAATGGAATCCTCGTCGCCTCTTCCTGTTCCGCGCACGTATCGGCGGAGGATTTTTTCCAATTGGCGCGTCAGGCCGCGCGCAAATCCGCCCGTCCCTTCGAAGAACTGCGCCTGACCCGCCACCCCCCCGACCACCCCGCCACCTTCCCCGAAGCCGACTACCTCAAGTGCATTTATCTCAAGCTGACATAGTGTAGTGTCATGGAAGTTCTTTGCATAATTCTGATGCACGGGGAGCGTGGGCGTCCCGCCCGCAGTGTTTGGCGTCCCGCCAAATACATCTCTGCCTCCTCGCTATTTCAACACGCCGCGCACCACGCCACCCACCTTGAGAACAATCGAAGGAAGGCCAATCTGCCAGCAAGCGAGGCGCGACCGTCCCGGTCCCACTTCCCATGCCTTGCAGTCCTGAGCATGGATCCACTGAAAACGCCAGATACAATCATTGTTTCATCGCACCTCAACCAAACGCTCCTTCTGTCCAAGTTTCTGAACAATCGCCGGCAACAGCGGTTCCAACCAGACCAGCAAATTACGGGTGGACGAATTCCCGACCCGCAGCCACACCACCGCAGGGCCAGGACGACCACGGCGCACCCACTCGGCAAAGTCTTCGTCTTTGGTGACGATCACCGCGCCGTGTTCAAGGGCGTACCGCCAGATTGGAGTATCCTTGCTTTGGGCAAGATTGACATCCAGAACATGCTCGGCTTCGTGCCCTTTTTCCCCCAACCATCGGGCCAGGGCGCCAGGCAATTGCGTGTCCACGAGAAAGCGCACACCCTCAAACGCTTACCAATACCGGATAATTGACCTGCTCGGCGGCAAACTCAAGGCAGGCGCGAATATCTTCCGGTTCGAGGAAAGCATAATCCTTGAGGATTTCAGCTTCCGGCACACCCGCCGCCATCATGTCCAAGACGTCTTTCACCCTGATGCGGTAATGCCGGACGCAGGGGCGTCCGCCGCATTGCTCAGGGTCGAACGTGATGCGATTCGCGTAACTCATAGACATAGTATAAGGGCTCCTTCCCCGCGACTCAAGCAATGGTTTTTCAACCCATTGTATCCCGCAATTGCATCCGGTTCGATGTTTTATGCGGGTTCTTGGGTTCCGTCCAGTTCCCTCGACTCGACGACCGACCCCCACAAAACAATTGTGTTCATTCATTAAATGCCCTGTTGTCCTGTTGAGTGATCTTGGAGCAAAAACCGTGTTGTCAATTACAAAACCGTTGCTCTACCGCTGAGCTAAACGGGCTACAGCATTTGGCAGATTTTGAGCGTGAACGCCTTCGAGCAAGAGCCTCTGCATCAGATACTTGCAGATTCAGCCCCGCAGATTCTGAAAGGCCATCCATGCAACCAGTTGGTATTCAACTACTAATATCCAAGCAGGAGTGTTATTCTGTTGCACGGGGAGCGTGGGCAGCCCGCATCGCTGCGGGCCAGCCTTCTGTTGTTCCATCTGGCCAGCCTACTGTTGTTCTGACTTCCCGCCCGCAGTGTTTGGCGTCCCGCCAAACACATTCCTGCCAGCCTTGGTAGTGTCCAAAAGGTTCTGCAAAAAGAAGAGGGTCATGGTAGCCACTGGGGTGTGTTTATGAACCCAGTTAAACGAAAGGCAGAACCATGACCCAAAAGGCAAAGAGCAAAGTGACGGACC
>Ga0181539_1000427_pt1 | contig 50822 bp, 57 predicted proteins | sample PEATcosm2014_Bin_46_FD_119767 | JGI IMG/M metagenome (GOLD analysis project Ga0181539, IMG submission 119767) | Peatland microbial communities from MTU Mesocosm Facility, Houghton, MI, USA - PEATcosm2014_Bin23_60_metaG | ecosystem: Environmental > Terrestrial > Soil > Wetlands > Peat | place...
ATGGCCTGGCTTCCTACGATGCGCTTTATGTGGAGCTGGCCATGCGGTCGGGGAGTCCACTGGCGACGCTGGATAAGAATCAGCGGGACGCTGCTCTGGCAGTCGGAGTGACTTGCTTATGAGCGGCGAACTGAGCGCGAACCTTCAGTGCTTTTTGTTGTCGATGGAGGCCTAGGTAACCATTTTGTGTTAGTGACGAACTCGAGATATTAACCTTTTTTGAACAGCCCTTTGAGGCGGCCCATCAAGCCCGACGGGCGTTCTTCGGCAGGCGGCGCGGGTGGCGAGGTGGGGGCAGCGGGTGCTGGCGTGTGCTCTGGCATGGGATGCGTTGGCTCCCCAAACGAGGCAGGCATGGCCGGTGGGAATGGGGCAGGCGTGCGCGCCGGCGCGGCAGGCATGGCCGGTGGGGGTGGCGTAGGAGTGGAGTGATGAGTAGGCGCGCTGGCGACGGGCGGACGCACGGTTGGCGCAGCTTGCGCGGGCTTGCTGGGCGGCGGTGCAGGACGCGCGGGTGGCGCGACGGGCTGAGGTTTGGGTTTTATCATTCCGGGTGGCGCCGCTTCCGTTACCGGTGCGCCGCACTGCTCGCAGAAGTCCCCGTCCAGATCCAACGGCCCCTTGCAGAAACGGCAGAGCACCGCTCCCGACTGGGTAACCGGCCGCAGAAAAGATCTCTTTAACGCTTCGTCGTCGACTTCCTCCGTCTGGTCGTCGAGGCTGGGGCGGGCATACACTGCGGCACCCCCAGGGCGTGGAGCCAGTACCGGAGTGGGCGCAATTTTCAGCGGGACCGTGGGTGACTCCGTCTGTGGCGGAGCAGTCACAAAGGCGGGTGGGGCAGGCGCAGCATACGGCGCCCGAGGAGCGACGGGCGCCGCTGCGGGGGGAGGCGTGGTCGCAAGGGAGACGCCACACTGAAGGCAGAAGCGCATCCCCTCGGGAACGCCCGCATGGCATTTTGGACAAGTCAGCATATTTTTGCCACGAACCCCATCGGGTCCTCGGCCAATACTCCAGACGCATATTATTACACCCTGCGCCAGTTCTCAAGTCTCCTTCGATGCCAACTTGACAAAAGCTTGATAATCTATGGAAAGCCTTTTCTATACCTCTGCGGAAGGGAGAACCAACATGGGAGCTTCGGGTCGAGTCGGATATGCGATAGTGGGACTAGGGCATTTTGCTGAACACGTGGTGTTGCCCGGTTTCCGCAACAGCCGCAAAGCCCAACTGGTGGCGTTGGTGAGTAGCGACGAGCGCAAGGTGCGGCGCCTGGCGAAGAAGTTTGGCGCCGGCGATTGCTACTCTTACTACGGCTACGCGCAGTGCCTGGATAACCCCCAGGTGGACGCGGTATACATTGCCACCAACAACAGCACGCACGCCGAGTTCAGCGTGCAGGCAGCGGCCGCCGGCAAACACGTGCTTTGCGAAAAGCCCATGGCTACGAGCGTCGCCGAGTGCCAACAGATGATCGACGCCTGCCGCGCCCACCACGTGCGCTTGATGATCGCTTATCGCAAGTACTTTGAACCCGCCGCGCTCGATCTGAAACTGCTGGTCGACAGCGGCAAACTGGGCCGGCTGAAGTTTATCCAATCGGCGTTCTCGATTTATCTGCGTCCGGGCGGCGGAAGGGTGGCTTGGCACTTTAACCGGCAACTGGCGGGCGGCGGAGCGCTTGCCGACGTGGGCGTGTATTGCGTGAACACCGCGCGCTGGGTGACGGGCAAGGACCCGGTGGAAGCGGCGGCTTACCAGTGGACCGTCGACCCGGAAGTCTTTAAAGAAGTGGATGAGAACATCGCCTTCCGGCTCAATTTCCCCGAGGGCTTGATCATGCAGGCAGTCGCAAGCTGGGGCGGAGCAACGGAATCGTTCCTGACCATTGTGGGCGAGAAAGGCTGGGCTACGCTTGCTCCTGCCTACCAGTACGATGAGGAGCGGCGGCTCGATGGCCGCATCGGCGGGCGTTGGTTCGAGAAGAAATACCAGATCATGAACGAATTGGCGCTGGAGCTCGACGCCTTTGCGGATTGCATCCGCCATAATCGCGAGCCCGCGCCCAATGGCGCCGAAGGCCTGCGCGACGTGGCGGTGATGCAGGCGATCTACCAATCCGCGCGCGAAGGAAGGCCCGTGAGCATCGGCGGGCAGGGAAACAGGGAATAGGTTACATAGGGTAGGTTATAGGTTACAGGGTACAGGGAACAGGGCGGGAGATAAGCATGTCTTTTAACGACGAGATGAGGACCCGATCGAGGTATACACGCGGCCTCAAATCGCCCAGATCATTGAAAACCATTAATTAGCGGGTAGACCAATCCCTGCTAGAAATTTTCGAGAATGTCCGTAACCAGAGTGCGGGCGAGATCGCGCGCAAGGCGGTCGAGCGCGGGCTTATCTTCCTCGAACAGGGCGGAGGGAGATTCACTCACCTGGTACTCTTCGCGATACACGTAACTGCTGTTGGAGAACAGGGTCTTGTGAGAGTGGAGGTCTTCGAGTTTCACGTCGGCGGTGACTTGCACCTGCAAGGACGTGGCACGGCCGGTGTTGATGTCGAACGTGATGGCGCGGGCGCGGACGTCCTTAATGGTCCCCTTCAGGACGGCGTCAGCGTCATCGGGGTTGGGTAGGATGCGGAAATGCGTGCGCTCCAGGAACTCGCGCGTAACCGCGGAAGTGAGTTGCTGCTCGATGCGGAAAGTGGAAGACATGTTCTTGAAGGCCGGCACGGCGATGGTTTTAACGTCGGGCGGAATACGGCTGGCATTGCCCGCGACGTGATACCCGCACGCGGGGAAGAACAGTAGGCAGTAGGCAGAAAGCAGTAGGCAGAAAGCAGGAGGCAGTAGGCAGCGAGCGGTTCCGGGCGAAATTCGAAAATCGAAATTCGAAAATCGCGACGTGGCGCGCGCCGAGCGAGCTACGAACCTCGAGCTTCTTTTTTCGGCGTAAAGCGAGGAGGCGTCCGGTTTTCGGGTTTCGAATTTCGAGTTTCGAGTTTCGGTAATCTGTGCCATCTGTGTAATCTATGGACTCGTCCGTCAGGCGCGGGCCGGCTCGCGCAGGCTGGTGGCGAGTTCCACCGCGTTGGTGGCTGCCAGGTGAAGGTTGTCCGCCACCGCCCAGAGCCACAACCCATTGGGATGTTCGGCGTCGATGGAAATGCTGTCCACCAAAATATCGCTCGAACCGGTGACCTCGACCGGCGTGGGAGCGTCGAGGGTGGACCGCCGGACTTTGTTGCGCTCACCGGCCAGCGCCGCGGTGGCGGCTTCCGTGGTCACCCGCTCTGCCGTTTCAACGTAAAGAGAGACGCCCACAGAATAGAAAACTGGGACTGTGAACAGCCGCAGCGCGGGGCGCGGGACGCGCTCGCCCAGATATTGGTGCAACTGCCGGCGCAGGCGGGCTTCCAGCGCCGCCATCTCACCCTTTGCCGACCTTCCCAGGCGCGAAAGCAGATTGAAGGCGAGTTGTGCGCCGAAAATCTGATGCGGAATTTTCTGGAAGCTCAGGATATTCACCGTCTGCTTTTGAAGTTCTTCCACTCCTCGCGAGCCGGACTCCGACGCCGAGCAGAAGACCTGCGCCACAGCGGTCTTCAGCGGGAAACGCGCCGCCAAGCGCAGCAGCAGGCTGCTGATGACGATAACGGCAGGGTGCGCGGAAACGTGAAGGCGCCCGGCAGCCGAATGGTCTCCCGCCACTGGGTAACGGCGGTCGAGAAATGGGATGCCCACCAGGTCATCGCCCGCAGTTGCCCCACCCGGCGAATCACCACACGCCCCTAATCCTTCACCCACCACGTCAATAACCAGGCAGCGCGCGGCGCTCCCTTGCTGTTGCCAGGAGGTCAAGAAAGCCGGCAACTGTCGCAGGCGCCCGGAGAGAAAAGCGAAGTCCAGCTCCCCCTCACTAATCTGGGTGTCTTCGACGACCGCCGCGGCAGCCGCACTCAGGTCGATAATGGGAAGCTCGGGCTCGTCATCGTCCGCTTCAAAGGTCAGCAGGCGCGAAACCGGGAACTTCCCCTGTTCCAGAACGGCCACTAACTCTTTGCCGAGTAAGGACGAAGCTCCCACCACCGCGACCCGGTACCCTTCCTTGCCCGGTTTCATGCGGCGTGGACCTCTTCGGGTGCAGGCGGATGGGGCCGAAACTTCGAAGTAATCCGCAGAACGATGCCGGAAATCGCGTAGGTGATGGCTATGGTCAGCAGGACGGGCTCCGAGTAAATCCAAATGCCCCCAATGATCAGGGCAATTAAGATGATGCCCAGGTAAGACCAGCGCTTGTTAAGGTCGAGCTTTTTAAAGCTCCAGTAGCGCATGCGGCTGACCATGAGGAAACCCAGGAGCCCGACTATCGCCAGCCACGCCAAGGAAAACTGCCAGGTGGTCAAGGGCAGCTTATGAAAGTGGACGATGGCGGCGACGAATCCCGCCGCGGCGGGAATGGGCATACCCACAAAGAATCGCCGGTCGGAGGTAGGCTTGACCGTATCGATGTTGAAGCGGGCCAGGCGCGCCGCCCCGCAAATAACGTAGGCGAAGGTGAGGATTCCGGCAACTTCGCCAAGGTGCTGGATGAGTTCGGGTGTGCCGGCCAGATCCCCAAGGGCACGCACACCCCAAACGTATGCCAATACTGCCGGCGCCACACCGAAGGTGATGACATCGGCCAGAGAATCTAACTCGCGCCCGAAGGGAGACGCGGTGTTGGTCATGCGCGCGATGCGTCCATCGAGGCCGTCGAACACAATGGCCCAGCCAATCGCCTTGGAGGCGTTATCAAGGGCGGCGGAGGCCAACGCACTAAACTCCGCCGCTTTCGATGCCAGGGTGGGGGCAGCCGCGGCGGCCAGCATTTCCCCGGCATGGTGGGTGGAGAGAAGAGCGTAGTAGCCGCATGCGAGAGTGCCCACCGTGAAAAGGCTGGGAAGAACATAGATGCCGCGGCGCACGCCGCGCCGTTCAATCGGCTTGGGGGTTTGTGGTTCCAAGGATGCTGCTCCCTGCCCGCACACGGTCTCCTACCTTGACACGCCACTCGACCGTGGGGGCCACCAGCACGTCCACACGCGAACCGAACTTGATCATTCCCACCCGCTCGCCCCGCGCGAGCGAATCGCCTAATCGCTTCCAGAATACGATACGGCGGGCCAACAAGCCAGCGATTTGCTTGACCACCACGACGCCTTGCTCACCCTCGACGGTGAACACATTTTGCTCGTTCTCAACGGAAGCCAAATCCTGCGAAGCAACCCGGAACGAGCCCTTTTTGTAGTTAATGGCCTTGATGCTGCCGGAGATGGGCGCCCGATTCACATGGACGTCGAGTGGTGACATGAAGATGCTCAGCCGGCGAATGGGCCGGCTTTCAAATTCTTCCTCAGCAAGCTGAACGATCAGGCCATCGGCGGGCGAAACGATGGCGTGGGGCTCAGCGGGAACGGGCCGCTCCGGGTCGCGAAAAAAGTTGAGCACCAGGATGGAAAGGATGGCAAAGAGAATGGTGACAACGAGGAGGAAGAGGCTTCGTTGGTGCAGCCAAAAGCCCATCAGCCCGCCAGCAATCAACACCAGCGGCAAACCGTACCAGTAGCCGTCCTTTACCATGGACCTCTATGTGCCAACCCTAAAGCCACTCGGCCTCGCTGGGGAGACCACCATTTTCCTACACTTCCAGCTCGACCGCTTTCGTGGCCAGGCCGTTTGACCCGATATCCTGAGCCCACGCCGATGCCGAACTGCCTAGTGGACGGCCTGAGCCTGCCGGACCAGCAATTCCATCTGGTCCTTCGCCCGCAGCTTCAGCTTCTTCAAGCGGACTTCTTCCGCCTGCTCATCAACGGAAAGGTACGCTTTGGCGGAAAGTTCATTGAGCTGAATCTTGTAACGGGCGTGTTCCTCGCGGAGACGCCGATATTGCTCGTTGCCGGCCATCAATTGCTCCCGGACGGCCTCGGTAGGAGTGCTCACGGGCGAGTCACCTCCACTTCGGAAAGATTGCACGCAGGTTAAGGCTAGCACAGGGCACCGTAAGGTTCAAGTTCGAACCAGGGTTCAGTGTACCAGCGAGCTGAAATGCGCGCCGAGGAAGTACGGCCACAACAGGATCGCCAGAACACCCTTCCAAAAGGTCAAGTGCAGAAACCCAATGGTGAAGAGCCAAGCCGCAACCCATAGAGAACCCATAAAGCTGTGCTGCTCGACTTTTATTTTTTCCATGCAGGTAATTATATACCGGGTTTGCAAGGGGGCTGAGGACGAAGTCAGGTGCCAGAAGTGAGGAGCCAGTAGACGGCAAGCGGTAGACGGTAGACAGCGTGAAAGCTCGCGACCGTGACTCTGTACCCCGTATGCAGTCTACTGTCTTCCGGCTCCTGACTTCTGACTCCTGGCTTTTCATTGGTAAAGCATCCAGTACACCACCACGCCGGTGACGGAAACATAGAGCCACAAAGGTAGTGTCCAGACGGCGATGTGGCGGTGGCGGTCAAAACGTCCGCGCCAAGCCCGGTATAGCGTGGTCAACACCAGGGGAACGATCACGACAGCCAGAATGGTGTGCGAGCCGAGCAGGGTAAGGTAAAAGGTGCGAACGAAACCGTGTCCAGGGAAACGCGTTACCCCGTGGAAGTAGTGGTAGGTCAGGTAGCAGACAAGAAAGAGAATCGACGTCCCGAAGGCCGAAAGCATGCAAGCCCGGTGCGCGGGAATGTTCCTCTGCCGGACAAAGTAGAAGCCGCAGACCAGCAGCACGGCGCTGGCGGCGTTCAGTGTGGCATCGACCATGGGAAAATAGGAAATCATAATGGGCTTTTTGACCTATATCCTCCAAACTGAAATGTCCTTGCATGCCTGATAAGTTGCTCAAAATCAATCAATTTCCTATAGGAACTCAATTGCCTTGGTTCGTATTGCTATCAGTGTCTGGTATGATGAGATTTTCTCCCCTTGAGCGCTGCAAGGAGGCAGAAACCATGGCAGCCGACGACCTCGAAGAGATTATAAGCCAACTTAAACTCCAACGAGCCATTGTAAAGGACGGCGGGTATGGCCGCTCCGTGCGTACGCCTTGGAAAGAAGAGCGCCTCTTTCGGGATTCCATCACCTGCCTGAATGTCACCGAACAAGTCAAGAAGCATCCTTGCAACGAGTGCCTGCTGTGGGAATGGGTACCCGAGGACCATAAGGACGAAGACATCCCCTGCCAGTTCATCCCGCTCGACGAGCAAGGCCATAGCATCGCGGAACTGGAAGAGGCCGGAAAGCGTGAAGAAGCCGAGCAGGCGTTGTTGGTCTGGTTAGATTCCACGATTGCGCGGCTGGAAGAGAAGCTTGCCAAGTCCGTCAGTAGTCCGTAGTCCGTTGTCCGTGGTCAGTTGCACGTCGTCATCGTCAGGCAATCAGGTTTCAGCAGTCAGCTTCACGCGGTTTTCTTACTGAATCCTGGATCCTTGCCCGCGGGCCACGGACAACTGACAACTGACAACTGACAACGGACCACGGACGCTCACTGCCTCGTCCGATCAAACATCAACAGCCCAAGGACCAGCGGCAAGTAGACAATCGACGCCATCAGCAATTGCTTAGCGAGGACGTTCGTGCGCTGGGCCGCCATGCGCGCGCCGTAATACAGAAACCCCGCACCCAGAATTCCCGCGCCCACCAGATATACCCTTCCCGCGTGTCCCGTAAAGGCCGGAATCAAGCTGACGGGCAGGAGGGTGAGTGTGCAGGCAATGATTTGCCGCACGGTGGCGCGGCCGTCGTGGTCGTGGCGCGGCAGCATCTGCAATCCCGCGCGGGCATAATCCTCTCGATACATCCAAGCAATCGCCAGGAGGTGGGGGAACTGCCATAGGAACAGGATGGCATACAGTACCCAGGCCTCGCCGCTCAAGCCGTCGCGGACCGCGGCCCAGCCGATGAGCGGCGGCATGGCGCCGGGAAACGCCCCGACCAAGGTGCAAAGCGGCGTTCGGCGCTTGAGGGGCGTGTAGAAGAGCAGATAGGTGCCGAGGGTCGCCAGCGCCAGCGCGCTGGTCAGCGGATTGGCGGCCATCCAAAGTTCCACCCCGCCGGCGACCGAAAGCAAAATCCCGAACCACAAGGCTTCCCCGTGTCGCATCCGTCCCGCCGGCAGTGGCCGGTTCACGGTTCGGCGCATGAAGGCGTCGGTTCGGCGCTCGAGATACTGATTGAGCGTGCCGGTGCCGCTGGCGACCAGCAAGGTCCCCATCAGTGTGTGGAACAGCAACCACCCGTTCACGGTGCCGGGGGCGGCGAGATAGAACCCCACCAGGGTGCTGACCAGCACCAGGAAGTTGACCTCCGGCTTGGTGAGCGTCCAGTAGTCGGCCAAATGGACGAGCCAAGTAGGGGCACGCCATGGCGTGCCCCTACCAGGCCGCAGAGCTCTACTCTGCGCCAGCCCGACCTTGTTATGCGTCCCTTGCGTCATGTCGTTGCCTGATGAGGCATAGAAGCAGTCTTCATTTCCTGTTTAGGGGTCACGAGAAATCGACGCGCTTGGTAGGTGAGGTACAGACTCGTTACCAGAAGCAGCGCGCCCACGGTTACGTGCGTGGTGGTGATATCCACCACGGGCTGCAACGGCTGCGGAGCGCTCCGCGCTGCCATCTTCATGATGTACGAACCCATGCCGAGAAAGAGTTGCGCCACCAGTAATCCCCCCAGGAGCAGCGCCGGGTGCAGTAGGCCCGGCTGCTTGGCAAAGCGCATGAGGACGGTGGAAACAACCCAGCCCACCAGCAGCGCGACCACGCAGGCGCCCACCACATGCGGGGCGATGCTTCCATCCTTGGAATGACGGTACACCGCGCCCAGAATCAATTGCACCAGGATGACGCCGGTGGTGATCATCGTGAGATGCTGGAAGGAGGGAGTGGATGGGTCTTCCAGTTTGGTCTCGTCCCAACGCCAGTCAGAGCTGGTGAAGAAGGCAAGGCTGGCCGCGAGGCAGAAGAAAATCTGCGCCAGGGTCGCGTGCGCCGTAGAAATCGCCACGGGCAGAAACCACAGCACGGTGATGCCGCCCAATGCCGCCTGCGCCAGCACTGCCATCACGGCCGCAAACCCCACCCAACGAACCCAGCGTCGCGAATCTTGGCGCCAGATCCAGATGGCCAGAATAATGGTGAGGATGCCCACTGTTCCCGCAATCATGCGGTGGCCGTGCTCGAACTTTATTCCGCCCACCATGCGCGGCATGCGGAAGGTGCCGAAGGAGGTGGGCCAGTCGGGCACCGAAAGGCCCGCGTCGTTGCCGGTCACCAGCGCGCCGGCAATAATCAGAAGAAACGTGCAAAAGGCGACGAACGCCGCGTAACGATGAAGCCAAGGATGGTGTTCGGTCATGGTCGTTACCTTGCCCCCTAGGATGGTTTGCCCGTTGTCCGTAGTCCGTTGCTGTTGGTCACCTAAAGACGAAAATCGAAACTCGAAATTTGAAAATTCGCCCCGATTTTCGAGTTTCGATTTTCGAGTTTCGTCCTCATTTGGAAACGGACCACGGACATCTCTCGAAACTTGTTCCGATAACTATAGACTACCACATAAACTGTAGCGTCGATCTCCGATCGACGATTCGGCGGTCGCAGACCGCCGCTACCGCCGAATGCGCATTCACTTATGATCTCGTGTAATTGATCGTATTGCCCTGATCCGTCTTTTCTGCTTGTAGACGCGGCGCGCCCCACGCGCGCCACATCGCGCGCATCCTAACTCCTGGCTTCTAACTTCTGACTCCTGCTTCTCAGGACGCCTTAAACGTGAAATCGACGGTCTTGCTTTCTTTGGCGCCGACGGTCACCTTCTGTTCCTGCGTGCCGAAGGTCGCCGTCCAGGCTTCGATGGTGTAATCCCCCGGCGGCAGTCCCTTGATGGTGAACGTGCCATCGCTACCCGAGACGGCAAAGAACGGGTTGGAGGTGACCCCGATCCAAGCGCGCATCCAGGGGTGCTGGTTGCACTCTATCGGGACCATGATTTCCGGCCGCATGAACTTCTGTTCGATGGGCGCAGCGCCGGGCGCCTGCGACAGATTCCACTCGCGGTTGTTCTTGGGCTCCGGGTGGATGTTGTGCGTGGTGGCGTCGCTGGAGACAATCCTCAGTGTCTGGCCTGCCATGATGCCCAACACATGGGGTTTGTACATGCAGCCGTCCTGATCAAGTACGACGGCGTCCGCGGGAGGAGCAAAGGTGTACTTCTCGGCGCCCGCGTTCACGTAGACGAACACGTTGGGCAGGGTGCCATTGTCATTCACTCCGCCGTCCTCGGCGACCACCGGGCCGCTGTGCTTCTGCACGCAGACCGGGTCCTGGTCCATCATAATTCGCTGCTGCTTGGGCTTCGCGCCTTCGAAAGAAATCTTGCCGGTCACCTCGCCCACCGTCGCTTGGTCGATCGGCGTGGGGGCAGGAGCCGTGGTGGTTTCTGTGGGCGCTTCTGTTTCTTCTTTCTTGCTACATCCCACCAGCGCCAGAATCATCACGGCGGCAAAGAGCCAAATCCATTTTCGGTTGTTCACGGGAAGAACCTTCGTTTCGGATTAGGAGTCAGAAGTTAGAAGCTAGAGGTTAGAAGAAAACTGCCACCGCCTCGCGCCTCCTATTTTAAACCCGAAAGCTCTCATGAAAATAGCTGTGCGAAGCACCTTGGAGTGCGGCGGCTCGACGCCGCCTTGGTCTTCCTCCTCGGCGTTATTTTAAGGCGGCGTCGAGCCGCCGCACTCCAAGGTGCTTCGCACATAGGCATCGGCGTCAAAATTAGGATACCAGCCGGCTCGTCACTTACCTTTGACTCCGGACTTCTTACTCCTGGCTTCTAGCTTCTCACTTCTCCGTCCTGACTTCTGAGGCCCAACTTCTGTCGTGCTCATCATCCCCGCGCTCATCCCCATCAAGCGGCGCTGCTCCTCTTGCGTAATCTCAAACAAGTAGCGCACCAGCAGTTCGGGCTGGTCGCCATCGTAGCCCTTGAAGAGGTCGGGCGTAGGTCCGGCGAAGACGTAATGGTCGGCGACCGGTTTGAACAGGCCGGAAGGCATGGCGGTGCCGGGGCTGATCATCGAGGGATCGAGCATCCAGCGCCGGGCCCACCCGGGCTTCAACCGGTCGCGCGCCAGAAGGAAGTTCGGCGCGGTGGCATACTTGTCGTGCGTCGAGTCTCCCGTGGCGTGACACTTCAGGCAAGGCGCGGCTTTGCTGGTGAACAGCGCCCGCGCCATGGCGATTTCCTGGTCGCTCAGCGGTTCGAGCTTGGGCGGAATGTAGGGCATGGGCTGGCCCGCCAGCGCCTGGAAGAAGCGCACAAGTTTGCGAATCTCGATAGGCGAGAAGAAGAAGGTCGGCATCCGAACTCTCAGGTAAGGGCGCACGCCGTTGCGATTCGTGTCCTTGGGGTCCATCGCCGGGTTGACAAGGAACTTGAGCATCCAGTCGGGATTGGCGCGCGCGCCCTCGCCCATGAGCTTGGGCGGCAACTGGTCCTTCCACTCCGGCGCTTGATATCGCGCCAAGGCCATCAGGTGGCTTGACTGCCCCACCGTAAATTGATGGCAACCCATGCAGTTGTATTTCTTGACTACCCACCAGCCTTCCTGGATGTCGCGCCGCTGGTCTTCCGGCGTGTCCCAGTAACGCGGGGGGATTTGCGATTCGACCGCGCCCATCAGGAACGTGGTGAGGGCAGAAATTTCCTGCGGCTTCAGATCGAGGTCCGGCATGCGCAGGCGCTCGTTGGGATCGCGGTCCTTCCAATCGCGGCCGGTGTCATAGACTTCGGGTTTCTCGAGCTTGTGTTCGAAGAATCCCTTGTGGTCGTACCAGCCCTGTTTGCGCGCCTCTTCCGTGATTAGAGCAAAATCAATTTGCTCGATCGGCTTGGAGCCCTCCTTAGTGAGCTCGGTGCCGATGCGGCCTTCGTCTTCCGTTCCGGTGATTTCGTGGCAGCCGGCGCAGCCGTAGCGCTGCACCAAGGCGTGGCCTTGTGCCTTGAGGTGGGGATCGTTCAAGTAGTCGGTGCGCGCGTACGACGACGGCTCCTGCTTCTTCACGGTCATCAGGTAACTGGCAAGATCGCGCGCTTCCTGCAACGTAAGGCGCAGGTTGGGCATGATGGTTTCCTGCTCCACCTGGAGTTCGTGGCCGTCGTTGGGGCACTCGCTGTGCTCAAGGTCAAAGATGAACGGCAAGCCGTGGCGCTTGTAATCTTCTTCCGTCAAGTCGCGCTTCTCCAGCGGGCAGTGGGGGCGTGTGCGCTCGCGGGGATTGTGAATCCAGCGCACCAGGTAGTTGTAGTTGTCCTTTTCCCCGACGCGGGAGAGGTTGGCGGCGAAACCGGGATTGGATTCGTCAGGGAAGTGGCAGCCCATGCAGCCGCGGGTCTCAAAGCTCTCCTCGCCCTTCACTGGGTCGCCGGGCGGCTGCGGGGGAAGGGTGCCGTCAATCCCGCTCTGCCAAACGAAGGCGGCAATCGCTTTGACTTCGTCATCTTCCAGGCGGAAGCGCGGCATGTGTGTGCCGGGCCGCCAGGCATGGGGATTCGAGATCCACACCGGGATCCAGTCGGGATGAATCTTCACGCGCACTTCTTTGAGGTCCGGCCCCACTTTCTTGGTGTCGCGCAGCAAATCTCTGGAGCGCCGGTCGAGTTGCTCCAGGCGGCCGTCGACGTCGCTGATGGAAACGCGCAGCTTGTCCGCCTGGGTGTAATACATCCGCGCCGTGTCGTCGTCAGGAGCCTGGTCGCCCAGTTGGATGTCGCGCTGAATGTCGCGTTGCGCGTCGTGGCGCTGAGTTTCAAGCTGCATCACCTGCTGCTGCACGGCCATAATTTCTTCCGGCTCGCAATCGTAGCTCTGGAAGCGGTGGCAGCCCACGCAGCCGCGAACCTGGAAAAGTTCCTTGCCGCTGCTCAGCACCGGGGCGCGATCCAGGACCATGTCCATGGCGTGGCATTGCTGGCAGCCCGCCTGGACATTCTCTTTGGGATGGAGGGGCCACAGCCAGTGTTCATAATTCCCGTGCGCCTTCTCAACGCTTTCCACCTCCATGCCGTTGCCGCCGTGGCAGGGCGAACAGCCGAACTTCTCCGGGTCGTGAAGCCGCAGCAGTTCGGGGTCAGGGTGGCTCGCGAAGGCCTCTTTCCCACCCATTTCTTTGGCGGTGATCGCCACCGGTTCGCGAATGCCCATGTGGCAGGACTCGCAACGATCCACGACACCGGCATCGGGATTATTGATCTGCCGGATTTCCACCGGGGAATCCTCCGCCTTTTTGAGCAGCCCGCGCAGTTGGTCGGCGATCAGGCCCTTGAGGTGGTCTGCGACATAGGCGTCACGCTTCTTGCGCTGCTCGGATACCGGACGCAGCAGCGCCGACTTCTCTTCCAGCATTTTCGCTTTGTCGAGCTGGACGCGGTTGAACTCCTCTTGCAATTGCTGGAAGGTGTAACTGCCTTTCACACGCCGCCCGTCGGGAAGGGAGGGCAGGGCAAGCTCAAAAGGACCGGCTTCGTATTTGGCCAGTTTCTTTTGCAACGAGGGTTGTCTGTCCTCCGAGGTATGCTCGATCTGGTAGACCTGGGTGGCCACATAGGCGCGCGCCGTGGTGAAAGTCTCGGTGAGGGCGGAAACGCGCGCGTCCAGGATGGCGATTTGCTTGTCGGTCTCCTCCGTCTGATCATTCACCTGGGCTTCCAGGGTCTTGAGCTGTTGGTCGAGTTGCTGATACTCCGCCGATTCCAGGATTTCTTTTTCCGCCGCCTTTTGCTTGGGGATCTGCTTCAGCAGGAAGAAGTGATAGCGCCGGGCAAATTCGCGCTGGTAGCTCTTCCACGGGCGCAGGCCGAAAAACTCGTTGTAAAGCGCCCACACCAGCGTCAGCATCAGGAGCACAGACGAAATCACTAGAAGTGTGGCGAGCGATGATGTGGTGACGGGATCCTTCTCGGGAGTGTCAGGCAACCTGAGCCTCCAAAGCTCGAAACTAGAAACTGGAAACTAGAAAATCGAAAGCCACCCCGAGTTTCCAGTTTCGAGTTTCTAATTTCATCTTTTGCTTCTCACAAATTGAACCACGGCGTTACCCAGATATATTTAATTCTAAACAAATGCCGAATAAGTATTTTGATCGGCAGCAACATCAAAATCGTCAAAAACGCCTGCATGGTCATGTACTGCAAAAAGCTCATTTTCTGGTAAATCTTCTTGTTGAAATCGTTCCACGTGATGAGCTTGTGAACCACTCCGCCCGCCACGGCAAAGTAAATGCCCATCACCAGTGCGCCGAAGATGGTCTTTCCCCAGGCGGAAGTGATAAAGAAAATGTCGGGCAAATCGCGGTTCACCTCGAACACCTGGCGGTTGGGGTCCCAGGTCTGTCCCGGCCAGAACCACATCCAACCCGGGCCGCGGATGAAGGTGCCGATCACCACCATCAGCAGCCACAGCAGCATGAAGCCGAAGCAAAACGTCCCAATGGCGAAACGCCGCTGTTTCCAGGTGTAGTAACCGGAACCCAGCGGGTTGGCATCAATGTAGGGGATCACGATCAGGCCCACGATAATCAGTGTGGGCATCACCACACCCGCCATCCAGGGATCGAAATAGACCAGCATTTCCTGAAGGCCCAGGAAGTACCACGGCGCTTTGGCGGGGTTCATGGTCAGGTTGGGATTCGCCAGTTCTTCCAGCGGCGCGTTGAGCGTGATGGCCCACACCATCAGGATGACGGTGACGATGATGGCAGCCAGGAACTCAATGCGCAGGAGGAAGGGCCAAACCGGAACTTCCTTGGTCCAACCCGGCTTCCACGGCAGCGTCTTGCGGTGATGCGTCTTGGCGAGTTGCGGGTCGGCTTCCAGTTGCGCAATGAGACGGTCATTGGCAAGCGCTTGCCGAATTCCGTACCACGTGTAAAAAGGTACCAGGCCAATCAGCGCCACAATGGGGACGTTGTCGGGAGCGGAGGTAATTTCCCAGAGTTGATGCCAGTCCATAGTTATTGACTCATTTTTTCATTGATTCATTGAGCCATTGAAATGACCCTTTGATTCAATCCTGCAGTCTTTTCAATGATTCAATGACCCGATGACTCAATGGCTCACTGCCTCTCATTCCGTATGCTGCGGCACCACGTACGGCAGCACTTTCATCTTCAGCGCTTCCTGCTCCAGCATGACGGGTGCGGGACCGGAGATGCCGCCGTCTTTTCGCACCCGCCAGAAATGCACACCCATAAAGACGCCCCCAATCAGGGGAATAGCGATGCAGTGCCAGATATAAGCGCGTAAGAGGGCGTTGGCGTCCACAATGGAGCCGCCCAGCAACGCGAAGCGCACATCGTTGTAAGGCGTCATGCCGAGTTGATGGCCGAACGGGCCTTCGCTCCCGAGCAGCGGCGTGGCGCGCGCCATGTTCGTGCCCACCGTCACCGCCCAGAAGCCCAGTTGATCGTCCGGCAGCAGGTAACCGGTGAAGGAAAGCAGCATGGTGAGGACCAGCAGGATGACGCCCACGCACCAGTTGAACTCACGCGGCTTTTTATACGAACCCGTCAGAAAGACGCGGAACATGTGCAGCCACACCGTGATGACCATCAAGTGCGCCGCCCAGCGATGCATGTTGCGCAACAGCGAGCCGAAGGGCACGTCGCTCATCAGGTAAACAATGTCACGGTACGCCTGTCCCTTGGTGGGGTGGTAGTAGTACATCAGCAGCACGCCGGTGATGGTGAGGACGATGAACAGATAAAAGGTGATGCCGCCCATCCCCCAGGTGTAACTGTAGCGCACCGCGTCGCGATTGATTTTGGAAGGGTGCAGGTGCAGGAAAACGTTGGAAAGCACACCCAAGGCGCGGCTGCGGGAACTCTCATCATGCTTGACGCGGAAGATGGACTTGAAGAGCGCCGTCTTCTCCGGCTGCTTGAGGCTCTCCAGGTCCTCTTTGGCCTTGCCTTTGAGAACCTCCGCGGTCTCGCGGACCTCTCCCATGATCGCGTCGAACCCTTTCTTGGAGGGAGTTTCCTTCGGCGTTTCCTGGGGAGGAGTTTCGCTGTGCTCGTCAGCCATCAATCTCTCCTGATCGGGTCATCGGGCCATCGAGCCATTGAGTGGTGGAGCAATTAGTTTTCAAATGGCCAGATGGCCACATGGCTCGATGACCCGATCTCCCGATTATCGTGTCCGGCCCCGCTAAACATTCACGAAGGAGCCGGGATCATTGAAATGATCCACGTCCCCTTTGGGCCAGGAGTAGAGGCGACTGGTGTCAACGATGATCTGACCCGTCGCGTCCAGTTCCACGTGCGCGCGGTCCATAGGCCGCGGCGCCGGTCCTTCAAAGTTAATACCTTCCGTCGTATAACCACTGCCGTGGCAAGGACACTTAAACTTGTGCTCCGCCGGTTTCCAGTCCGGCGTGCAGCCCAGATGCGTGCAGCGCCCGATGATTACGAAGATGCGGTCGGCTTCGCGGACCACCCAGATGCGGTCCTGAGCCTTGAAGCGCTCATCCACGCCCGGCTGGAAATCCGACGGATACCCGATTTTGAAAGCCGTGCTGGGTTCGAAAAGTGCGCGAGGAAAAAAGAAGCGGAGAAACATGAGAAGGTTTGCGCCGAGAAAACCCCACACACAACTCCAGATGATTCGGCGCCGCATTTTAGCGGAGGGAGAAATTTCTTCAACAGCGGCTTTGGCCTTGGAAGAAGGGGCTTTGGGAGCGGGCTTGGCCGGAGTCGCGACCGCAGGGACTGGGGCCTGGGTCGGAGTTGGAGTGGCTGCGTCACTCGCATTCGCCATAACCGAATCCTCGTTGGTTGGCTTTCGTGATTACATAAGTTTAGAAGAATTTCTGCAAACCCAGAAAGAAAAACTATAGTGGATGCTCGGTAAATGCGTCCATAATTGAGAGACGCAAAGTTGAAAAAATTCAATGCCTTGACGCACGTCAATTTTTCCGCTCTCAAACTATATCGCAATGCGATAGGGTTTTTGACCCGATTATTCAACCGGTTCAAACACCACGCAGATGGGCGACTGGACATCCTCGTTCTGCCCGGTGGGTGCGAGGCGGCCGGTTTTCGCATCGATGCGGAACACCACCAGGGTGTTGGAATCCTGGTTCGCGGCAATCAGGTAGGAGCCCGTGGGGTCGATGCCAAAGCTGCGCGGCGTTTTGCCGCCGGTTGGAGCGTATTGGATCGGCGTCGGCGTCCCCTTGACAGCGTCGAGGGCAAAAACCGTAATGCTGTCGTGGCCGCGATTGGAGCCATAAAGGAACTTGCCGCTCGGGTGAATATACAGTTCCGCGCAGTCGTTGTAACCCTTGTAATCAGTGGGCACGGTCTTGATGGTTTCGAGCGGCGCCAGCACGCCGCGCGCCGCGTCATAGGAAAAAGCGGTGAGACTGGAACCCATTTCCTCAATCGCATAGGCAAACTTGCCCTTGGGATCAAACGCGAAGTGGCGCGGGCCGGTGCCGGGTGGAACCGCGGCGGAAGGCGGATCGTTGGGCGCGAGCGTTCCCTTGGTGGCGTCGAAGCGATAAACGTAAACCTGATCGGTGCCTAAATCCGCTGAGACCACGAAGCGATTGTCCGGCGACACGTAGATGGAATGCGCGTGTGGCGCTTCCTGGCGCTTCGGGTCCACGCTGTGCCCGGTGTGCGGCAGAAAGGCCGTGGCCTTGCCCAAGCGGCCGTCGGCGAGAATCTGAAAGGCCGCCACACTGCCCACTCCGTAGTTGGCCACCAGCACGTACTTGCCGGTCTGGTCGACCGTTAGGTGGCAGGGGCCGGGATCTCCGGAGGCAACAATATTCAGCAAGGTCAGCTTGCCCGTCTTGTGGTCAATGGAGAAGGCGCTGACACTGCCGGATTTCTGCCCTTCGTACTTGGCGATTTCATTCACCGCGTAAAGGTACCGGTGGTTGGGATGAAGGGCGAGGAAGGCCGGGCTGGTTGACTCTGCCGCCAAGCCGAGCGGCGTAAGCTTTCCCGTGGCCGCGGCAAGTTTGTAAACGTAGATGCCCTGGCTTTTCGGCCCCGTATAGGTACCGATGTAAACAAGGTAGTTGCTCATGGTGCGTGGCCCTCCGGTGCCCCGCGCGTCCACCAGCCAGACGCACGCGGCGAAGAGTGTGGTCAGCAGGAGTGCATAATGGATTAGGTTTTTCATGCCCCTATAAAAGCGCATTCCCAGGGCAAAGTGCAAGAGGAGTTTGGAAGCCATCGCGCACAAGACTCACCTGTTGTTGCTTTGGCGGAATCTTGGTTATTGTGATACGATCATGGTCATGAGGAGAAGACCATGAAGAAGATTTCGGCGGGTACATTTAAGACCCACTGCCTCTCCATTATGGAGGATGTCCGCGCCACTCGGCACCCGGTCCTTATTACCAAGAGGGGTCGCCCCGTGGCCAAGTTGGTTCCCGTAGACACTGGACGGGACGACTTTATCGGACGCCTGGAGGGTGTCGTCAAGATTGTGGGCGACATCGAATCGCCTATCGAGCCTCCGGATAGCTGGGAGGCGCTCAGGTGATCCTTCTGGATACGCACGCTCTGGTCTGGACGGTTGCCGACCACAAACGCTTATCCCCGCCAGCCCTTGCCGCCATTCGTAAGGCGCGCAAAGAAGATGGTCTGGCGGTTTCCGCCATAACGCTGTGGGAGCTCGCCGCTCTGATTGCCCGAGGAAGAATACAGGCCTATGGAACGCTTGAGGCCTCATTGCATCTGCTCACGGAAGGTGTGACCGTGAAACCGATTACCGCCGAAATCGCGTCCCTGGCGGCCCAGTTTCCCGAAGATTACCCCCGCGACCCTGCCGACCGGCTAATCGGCGCCACAGCGCGAGGCGAGGGCCTTCCACTGGTCACGCGCGACGAACTCATTCGTCAGAGTAACCTCTTGCAGACTATTTGGTGACGCCGCCTGCATTAGGTCATTGTCCGCCTCGCGATCGTCGGGAACAAATGAAGGTCATCCGGTGTGAGAGCGTCAGACCGCGAGGGTAGCACCGGCACTCCTGCGTGTGCAATCTCTGACTTGCAGGGCCAGGAGTGGCTGTGTCACTGACTCTGTTGGCCTACAATCCCAAACCCTACCCCGGCACCTTCACCGTGACCTTGCGCAGCACTAGGTCCGCGAGGGCGGCGATGAACGATGGGGAATCGTTCAGGCCTCCCATGGTTTCAAATTGCAGAATGCCGAGGGTCTCCGCCATTTCGCGCGCTTCGATGTTGATTTCGTGAAGGGTCTCGACCAGGTTATAGAGAAAAGGTTCGATGGCGTCGAGCGAGTAGGGCCCGCCCAACTGAAACAGCACCACCCCGACGCGCGTGTCGAGACTCGAGTTCGTGCCGGCCAGGGCAACCTCGGTGAAATATCCGGAACGTGGAATTGCGCCCTGTCACGCAGTCCGCAACCATGCCGCGTTGCGCGCAAGAAATTATCCTACACAGTGCCGAGCAAAAACGGCAGGAAAATGGTGCTGTCCTAATTTGAACGTAGGGCCGCCATCCTGGCGGCTCAATGCCGGCCGGAAGCCGGCGCTACATCTGAAATTAGGACAGCACCAAGAAAATCGGTAGTGGTACAGTTTGATTTTTTGTAGCGGCGGTCTCTGACCGCCGAATCGTCGATCGGAGATGGACGCTACAGTCCGGCGGTCAGAAACCGCCGCGACAGCAAACTGACCTACTACCAGAAAATCCGTGTGGGCACGCGAAGCCTCACGGCATCTGGTGGTAGGCTTGGCGAACAATCTCGACGGCCGCGCCGTAGTCGGGGTGCGGCCTGAAATCGGGGGGAGTTCCCCAGGCATAGCCGAAGAAATCGCAACCCGCTTCGAACCACTTCTTCCACGTCGTCGGATCACTCACCCCATCTTGCCTCCCCACCACGGTGGTCATCACGCGCTGATACGGCTTGCGGATCTCGAGGAGCCAAGGCACAACCTCATCGGAGGACTCGGCCAGCAACATGTCACTTTCATTCAGCATCGGGTGGTCCAGCCAGAGCGCTTCCGCCGGCTTGCGGTAAGGCACGTTGAAGTAGACTTTCGTTTCGCGGTTGGCTTGATGAACGGCCTCGCGAAGCCGGTGGAACTGCCGCGCCAGCACTTCTCTTTTGTATTGGAGGCTTTCCTCGGGGGTTATTTTCGCGGCATCGTCCGGCATATCGCGGCCGATGATTTCTCTGAACGGCCCCTTGACGAACCATGCGGGCTGGACGGCGAAGTCGTTGGGATGCAGGTTTCCATACACGAACCAGTCGAAAACAATCCACTCGACGGGATAAAGCCGGAGAAACTCGGATACCCGGGCGCAGAGCAGATCTGTCCAGGGACTCTCCGGCGCGAGGTAGCCCCAATAATTGGAGTTGCGACTGGTGGGAACGACCCACGAGTTCCGCAGGTTGCTCATGATCAAGTCCGCCCCGACACAGAAGTACGCGTGGAAGGGCATGTGCGCCTTGCGGGCTAATTTGAAAAGCTCGGGAAACAAATCTCGGCCCGGCCCCGGCGCTACAGGCCCAAGCTTGGTCGGATAGAAGGCGAATCCACCGAAGGTGTAGGCCTGACAGAACATGACATTAACCCCAAAGGCTTTATGCCAGTCGAAATAATCTACGGGGTTAATAAAGGCCCAATCTTGGGGCGCGGCGGGCGGCGTTCCACGAATAGGTTGATCCAGGCGGACCCAATTCAAATCGCAACAAAATAATTTGATGGGCTTGCCGCCCGAAGGCAAGTCCTTGGCCTCACCGGAACGGGTGGCGGCCTGGGGACCCATCGCCGTGGGCGGCAGGGCTCTTGCTGACGCCAGTCCGCCCGCCGAGCCCACCAGCCCGAGCGAAGCGAGGGAGGTCAGGAATTCTCTTCGGCCCAAATCGGGGCGAATGATTTTTTCGGGAAAAAAGGGCGTCATGGGATCCTCCACAAACCCGGTAAGAAGTGACGGGATGATTTCAGCAAGTCATGGCGCGATCACAATAACACGATAAGTGAGGCTATGCGAAGTTCGCGGAGGGTAATGATTTCTGTGCTTCATGGGATCCAGGTTAGGAGGAAGAATGTGCACCTGCTGCGGAATCCCCTCTCTCCCGGCGTGTGATCGGGGAAAAAGCTGAGAACCTCTTGGTCATTTTGCGCCGCTCGGGCGCTGCCCGGTCAGGCAACGTTCATTTCTTACTTGACAAGTAGGCTACAGATGTTAGGTTAATGGAAGGAGCACATCGTGGGCATTAGCGGAACTCACTCAGACTCCCAGCACGCCCTCCCTGTACTTGGACTTTGGTTATCGCGGGCGGCGATATTCATTGCGTTCCTATGAAAACAAAATCGCCGGAATGGGGCTATTCAGTCAGCTGGCGGAGCATGGCGGGCTGACGGCCTGTCGGTCTATCAAAATGAAGGTGGTTCCGGAGATGTTGATGAAAACAAAGGGTTACAGAAATTATACAATGATATAATATCGCAATATCGAATGACAGGATGTCACCTTTTCGCGCTCTCAGGATGTTCCACGTGAAACAGTGTGGGGCGAAGAAATTTTCGGAAACGTGGTCGCGGGCTTACAAATTTCTCTGTGCTCGTGACCAATCCAGGTGAGCATGTAGTTTTGACCGGGGCGTAGCTTGCCAAGACGCGTCGGCCCCGAGGGGCGAATGTTCCACGTGAAACATGGGAATCCCCTCGGCACCTTGGAGTGCGAGAGCCAATCTCGCGCCTTGGCCGCGTCGTCGGCAATCGAACCGCCGTTCATGCCGCGCCGCGACACCCCTAAGGAGCCGACGACCTTATGGAATCATGAAGAAGGGGTGTGCTTTCGCAACAGAATTGTGAGGGCGCGCGGCGTCGACAACGCCCCGCGCCCTCCTCAACCCACCCGACAGTTGCCGGGCAAGCTGGGTTCGCCGCGCGAGCTTACTTTGCCGCCGCGGCGCTTCCGGCCAAGGCCCCTTGTATCTTGGCGCCGTCGGCGCTTCCCAAACCCGTGCAGGCATCCCAGCCCACGCGCGCTTGATAGGCGCCGTTATTGCCGGAGGTGATGTCGTGGATGGCTCCGGATATGGATTCAGCCTTGGTGTAGAGCCAGGGATTCAGGTAACCCACGGTTTTGCCCAAGCTCTGATTCAAAAGCGCCACCAGACCGGCCCACAAGGGCGCGACAGCGCTGGTTCCGCCAATCACCGTATTCTGCCCATCCACGCGCACTTGATAGCCGGTCACCGGATCGGCGTCGCCGGCAATATCCGGAACCCCGCGTCCGGGCTTGGCGCCAGGATTGACAGAAGCTGGAAGGTTGATGTTGGATTGCCAAGCGGGTGGTGGGATGAAGAAGGCGCTGATTCCGCCACCGGTCGCTCCGCCCGACGCGCCGTCGTTCCAAACGGTTTCGGAGGTGATGGTTTGGCCGGACCCGATCAATCGCGTGCCGCCACACGCCAGGACGTTCGGGCTGGAAGCGGGGAAGTCCACGTGCGCCAACCCATCGTTGACGCCGTCGGATGAACCGTTATCCCCCGCGGCAACGGTGACCGTCACCCCGAGCGCGCCGGCGGCCTGGAAGGCCTGATCGAAAGCCGTCATGGCCTGCGTGGTCCACGAGGCTTCGGGTCCTCCCCAACTGATGGAGACCACCGAGGGCTTGCGAACATTGTCGTGAATAGCTGTGGTCACGCCCTGGAGAAATCCTGCGTCGGTGTTCGGACAAAAGTAAACGGCGATTTGTGCTCCCGGCGCGATAGAGCCGGCGACTTCAATGTCGAGCATCACTTCCCCGTCAGGACCGTTGGCATTGCCGGTGGGGGTGTTATGCGCGCCTCCCACCGAGATCGCGCTGATTTGCGGCTCCTTGATGCCGAGTTGTTGGAAGTAAGCCTTCAGGTCGCTGGTTTTGTAGCCACCGCCGAGCTCGATGATGGCGATGCACTCCCCCTGGCCATTCACGGAGGCAGGGTAGTCGTAGAGTTTTGCCACTTGCGTGGGCAGGTAAGAGACGCCTTGCTGGGAACTGTGCCACGCGCCTCCCTGCTCATGAATAGGGCGCATATGGGGCTGGGCTTGGGGACGGTTATCGAGACCGAACACACCCAGGATGATACCCTCCAGTTCCGCGGGGATCTCGACGGGGCCGGTGCGCCCGCGATAGGCGCCGCTGGGATGGTCGTACATCTGCAAAGTTACATTGAATGCTTCGCTCATCGCCTGCACGGTTCCGGAAAGGATCACCGTACGCGCGGCCAAATTCACTGCTCCGACGTCCAGACCGCACTCATGCGCAAAGGCGTCAATCTTCGCGACATCTTTTGGGTCGGCGCCGTGCCTGGCCGCGAATTCCTCCCGGCTTAAGTGGGTTCTCTCGTGAGGCTTGACGTTGCCGGTCCGTTCCAGCGACGGCAGCGCCGCGGAGGAGGCGGGTTTGAGGACCAAAGTGACTTCTATGCGTTCTTGGGGATTGGCTGGGCCCACCAAGCGCGCCCCATGAAGCGGGGCCCGCTCGCTGCCCGCGATCGTTACACGTTTTTTGCTCATAACACACTCCCTTTGTCAGAATTTGGGACGGGAACGACCCCTCGCGCCCATGGCTCATGTCCATGACGGATTGGATTATGCGACCCACACCGTAGGGGATGCGGCTGCGCTCGGCGCCCCGCGTCCAGGAACGGCGACCCAACGAGAGCCTGCAAACCGTGCATGGCATCTCCGGACTGAAACCGAGGTTATTTGAGGGACCGACCCTACACTAGCATGTATACATTCAAAAGTCAATAACTTTATGCGAAATTCCTGCGGCCATCTGGGGCGTGCACGACAGTATACCCTCCTTCCCAGTTCGAATGTTCCACGTGAAACATGCGGTTCTCAGCTTGCGCCCCAGCAAGGGGTATTTTACAATTCTCCCTGTGCTCGATGAAACGCGCGTTCGACAGCTCCTCGAACCCTTTGGCCTGGTCCTCTCCTCCACCCAGGCGGACCAAATCCTTTCCTATCTTCACCTGCTTCACCGCTGGAGTCAGAAAATCAACCTCACCGCCATCCGCGACCCGGAAGAGTGTGTGACTCGCCATTTCGGTGAAAGCCTCTTCATCGCCCGGCACATGGAACTCCGTGGCAACCTGCTCGACATCGGCAGTGGCGCCGGCTTCCCCGGCTTGGCCCTGAAGATCGCCTTCCCGGCAATCTCCGTCACCCTACTCGAGCCGGTAGCCAAGAAGCGAGCTTTCCTGAAGGAAGCTGCCCGTGCCTGTGGATTCGGCCAAGTCGAGGTGCGCGGCGAACGATTGGAAGAGTTGGCTTCCGCCACCCCGGCGCCGGGGTTCGACTTTGCCACCATGCGCGCCGTCGGGAATCTGGCGGGGCTCATCCCCCTGGCCGCGCAGTGCCTCAAACTGAACGGAAAGCTTCTCTTGTGGCTGACTCAGGACCAAGCTGCCGGGCTTGCCAGCATCGAATGCGGCCTCACCTGGAGCGAGCCCCTGCCCATACCCCTGTCCCGTGCGGCGGAGATCTGGCAGGGATTAAAGCCAGGAGGCCTGCATTCGCTGTGCCCACAGGCTGACGGGGGAACGCTGGCATGAGAATAGGGTTGCAGGCATGGGGCAGCGAGGGGGATATTCAGCCCTTCACGGCGCTGGCGGCCGGACTCGCGAAGGCGGGCCACGAAGTTACTCTCCTCGTTACAGACAATATTGGCCGGGATTACAGCGGCTTGGCCAGCCGTTTTGGCTACCGGCTCATACCCCTCCCTAACCCGCAGATGCCATCGAAGGAAGAGGTGGAGAAGGTCTGGCGGCAGATTATCGAGCTCGGTAACCCCATCAAACAGGCCGAACTGGTGATGCGACATGGCTTTGACCCCGTCATGGAACCTATGTACGCAGCCGCCCAAGATTTGTGCGCGGCCAGTGACGCCGTCGTCGGCCACTTCTTCGTCTACCCCCTTCGCGTGGCCGCTGAGAAGACGGGGGTCCCGGTAGCAACCCTCAATATCGTCCACAACTGTCTGCCCTCTGCAAAGATATGCCCGCCGGGCTTTCCCGATCTTGGGACTTGGTCCTACCCGTTGGGCTGGCGACTGGTGCGCATGATGGTAAATCGCATCTTCCTCCCCCGCGTCAATGCGCTCCGCGTCCGCGAAGGGGTTCGACCGGACACCGACGTCATGACTCAGACCTGGGCTGCCGACCGGCTTAACCTGATCGCAGTGAGTCCGCAGATCTGTCAGGCGCCTCCGGACTGGGATGCACGGCACCGGGTTTGCGGCTTTCTAAACCCTCCGGCCAGCCTGATGACGGACGAGTTGCCGTTGGGACTCGATGATTTCCTATCAGCAGGGAATCCGCCGGTGTACTTTACTTTTGGCAGCATGATGCCCAACAGCCTGGAATACCTTAGAGAAACGGTGGCGATTTGGACAGCGGCTATCCGCCGCCTCCGCTGCCGGGCAATCATTCAAATCCCCTGGGACGACATGTCCGTCTTCGATAATGATGATCGGTGGTTTAAGGTCAAGCGCGCTCCCTATGACAAGGTATTCCCACGGTGTTCGATGGTGGTACATCATGGCGGCGCTGGAACAACGCAATCAGTGTTGCTTGCCGGACGGCCATCGATCGTCGTCGCGCACGTATCAGATCAGTTTTTCTGGGGCACTGAACTGGAGCGACTCGGTGGCGCCGGCAAAACGCTCAAGCGGAGAGGGCTGAAACCAAGGCAACTCGCCGCCGCCATTGCCCAGGTGTTGGGAAGCCCAAACATGGCTTACCGCGCCGCCGCGCTGCGTCGGCGAATGGCAGAGGAAGATGGCGTAGCGACCGCGATTGATCTCATCGAAAGGCGATTGGGCGGCAGAGATTAGCCAGCGCAAGCGTGGCAGAAATGCGCCTGAGGTTCCCGAACAGGCCGGCCGCGAGCCTTTCGCGGGGGACGAGGGCAGTACTCGGAGTGGCACTAGCCTACACCGTAGCCTTTCATCACCAGCAGACGGCGGTCCGGAACGTAACGAGGGCGAGACACCTGCATTACCGCAAGGGATCGCCAACGCTGCAAGCGAGAACCACTGGAAAGAGCGCCTTAGGCAGCATAAGATTTGACAGGGCAAGCCTATTCGAAAAGGAGGGATGCGCGTGGGAACAGAAAAAGCGACTTTCGGGGCGGGTTGTTTCTGGGGAGTGGAGGCGGCGTTCCGCCAGGTTCACGGCGTCACCTCCACCGCGGTGGGTTACATGGGCGGCCATCTTCAGAATCCCACCTATCGCGATGTCTGCACGGACCAGACCGGACACGCGGAAGTTGTGGAGGTTACTTTCGACCCTGCACAAGTTTCTTACGCAGACCTCGTGAAGGTCTTCTGGGAAAATCACGACCCCACGCAATTCAACCGTCAGGGGCCCGACTATGGCAAACAATATCGCACCGCGATATTCTTTCACTCGCCCGAACAGGAAGCCGCGGCCCGCGCGTCGAAAGATGAACTCGAACGGTCGGGAAAGTACCATCGACGGATCGTCACGGAAATCACTCCGGCTTCGGACTTTTGGCGGGCGGAGGAATATCACCAGCAGTATTTGGAAAAGCGCGGTTTGGCGAGTTGCCACATCAAGTGAGGGTTGCTCTCCTGCTTCACCGCGTGAGCCCTCTGCCGAAAAAGGATTAATATTGTTTTTGCGGCAACGCCGATATAATGTTTCCACCTTGAAGAAGCAGTTCTCGACCAGGGAGAGACGAACATGGAACCGCTAGAACCGGCGGTGCTCGACCGTTTGCGGGCGTTCAACACACCCACGGTCGCAAACGCCATCGAAGTTTTTGACGTGCGTCCGCGCCACGAAGGATTTATGCGCCCGGAGATCCGCTGCATATTTCCTCGTCTCGGCGTCATGGTGGGCTACGCCGTGACCCTCAAGATTCAGTCGGTGTCGCCCGGCGCCAAAGGCGCAGCTCTTCCCCCCAGTGTGCATTGGCAGGATATTATGAAGGTGCCCGCGCCGCGGGTGATTGTGGTGGAAGACCTTGACGATCCGCCCGGCTTGGGTTCCCTTTGGGGAGAAGTCAACGCCAACATGCACCGCGCCATGGGATGCGTGGGCGCCGTCACCAATGGTTCCGTGCGCGACCTCGACGAAGTTGAACCCCTGGGCTTCCATTTCTTCGCCAGCCATATTGCGGTTTCGCACGCTTACGTGCACATGGTGGAAGTGGGAACGCCCGTGCGCGTCGGCGGGCTGACGGTGCGGCCCGGCGACCTGTTGCACGGTGACCGTCACGGCGTGACGAATATCCCGCTCGACTTGGCCGCCAGGATTCCGGAAGGTGTAAAGGTTGTGGATACGATGGAGCGCCAGATCATTAACTATTCCCAGTCACCCGAATTTACGGTGGAGGGACTCACCGCCCTCTGGAACCGCTTGCGGCCATAAACGCGCCCCGCGCAACAGCGCACATCGAGGGCCAACCGCTGGCCTGCCCCTGCCGGGGTTCTGAAAAGCACAAGACGAAAAATGTTTGCCAAAAAAACAGCCATCCCTGGACCGGCATTGCAGGGTACAATAGCGCCGCTCGTGCGAACTGACCGCAGCAATATGTCTGAAGGGAGAAGAGACTATGCGCAAGGCACTTTTGTTAGTGGGAAGCTGTGTGGGACTCGCCATGATTTTGACCATCATGATAACCACTCAGCCATTTGCTTCGCCCCAAGGGGGCCAGCAACAATGGGGGCCCAATGATCGCAACCGCCCGGAGCCGCCCATCATCACGCCGGGGACCGCCAGTACACAGGACCATCCGGGGAAACCACCTTCGGATGCCATCGTGCTTTTCAACGGCAAGGATTTGTCGAACTGGGAAAGTGTCAAAGATGGGGGCCCCGCGAAGTGGACCGTGGGAGACGGTTATTTCGCCACGGTGCCTGGCAGCGGATACATCCGGACCAAAGCCTCCTATGGCGATTGCCAATTGCACGTGGAATGGGCGTCGCCCAACCCGCCTCACGGCAAGGACCAGGACCGCGGCAACAGTGGAGTTTTCTTGCACGGCCTCTATGAGATTCAGGTTCTCGATTCCTATGATAACGTGACCTATGCCGATGGCGAAGCCGCCGCCGTTTATGGCCAGTATCCCCCCCTGGTCAATGCGGCGCGAAAGCCCGGCGAATGGCAAACGTACGACATTGTTTTTCACGGGCCGCGCTTCGATGCCAACGGGAATCTGACGCGCCATGCGACTGTCACCGTGTTCTATAACGGCGTTTTGGTTCAGGATCACGTGGAAATCATGGGGCCCACCGCACACCACCAGCGTCCGCCCTATACGCCGACGCCGGAAAAGCTCCCGCTGGCATTGCAGGATCACAACCACCCCGTGCGATTTCGCAATCTCTGGATTCGAGAGCTCAAAGAGGGGGAATAAGTACCTCCCTGTCCGCGCCGGTGTGGAGAGTGAAGGATGAAGTGTAAAGGGTAAAGGATAAAGGGTAAAATGTGCAGCGGCGCGCGTCCAGCTTTTACCCTTTAAACTTTATACTTTACACTTTTCCTGATTCAGCCGTGTCCCAGTCACCCGCCGGGGAAAGATACGCCTTGTGGTTCATGCCGAGGGGAGACGTGTGCGACCGCCTGTCGCAGATCCTCTACCAACTGAGTGCCCGGTATGGCGCACCGGAATTTTCCCCGCACGTAACGCTGCTGGGGGCATGCGTGGGTCCGCGCCGTGAGTTGATTCGCAAAGCCGCGCGCGTCGCCGCTGCCCTTCGGCCCTTTGTCATCCGGCTGGAACATATCGATTTCTGCGACGAATACTTTCGCTGCCTTTTCGTTCACGCGGCGCTGACGATGCCGCTGCGGAAAGCGTACCAAGCCGCTTGCCGGGAATTTGGCCATGGTCGCGAGCCTGCCTTCATGCCCCACCTGAGCCTCCTGTACGGAAATTTCCCCCGGAGCTTAAAGGAAGAAGTGATGGCGGAAATGAGGCCTCGGCTCGAAATTCAGTTCAAGGTGCGAAGCCTGCACCTTTGCAGGACGAACGGCGAACCACGCCATTGGCGGCGGGTGGCGAGTTTCGGACTGAAATGAAAGGGGTAAATCATGCTCATCGTTCATGTGCACGTGAAAGTGAAGCCCGATTGCATCAATGCTTTTAAGGATGCGACGATCGAGAATGCGCGCCAGAGCCTCAAGGAACCGGGCATTGCGCGCTTTGATGTGGTGCAGCAAAATGATGATCCCACGCGGTTCGTCCTGATCGAGGCCTACCGGAGCGTGGAGGCCACAACGGCGCACAAAGCGACCGCGCACTATGCCGCCTGGCGCGACCGGATGGAGTCCTTGATGGCTGAGCCTCGCTCCAGCGTGAAATACACGGATGTGTTCCCGGTGTAGCGCGGACCCCTGTTTTTGGGGTCCGCGGCTCTTACTTTTGGAAAGACGATAAATCTCAAAGAAGGACGCTAGGTGTCAGGCGCCAAGTGTCAGGTCTCAGGTCACCTACCGGATGCCTAAATTTCCCTGACACCTGACACCTGGTACCTGACACCTAATCTGTGTAATCTGCGAAATCTGTGGATACTCATATGTCATTTGAGTTCGCCACGGCAACACGCATCATTTTCGGCGAAGGTGCCATGCGGCAGGTGGCGCCCGCGGCAGTAACCTGGGGACGCCGGGCGCTAGTGCTGGCCGGCCGCGTGCCGGGGCGAGTGAACGCGCTGCTCGCGGAGCTGGAGGCCGGAGGCGCGCAGTGCTGCACTTTCGCCGTCGAGGGTGAACCCACCGTCGACCTGATTGCACAGGGATTGCAGCAGGCACGCGGGGAACAGTGCGACGTGGTTGTCGCCCTTGGCGGAGGCAGCGTCATCGACGCGGGGAAGGCCATTGCCGCGCTTCTTACCAATCCCGGCGAGTTGATGGATTACTTGGAGGTGGTGGGCAAGGGGAAAGCCCTGCAAAATCCTGCTGCGCCGCTCATCGCCGTGCCCACCACGGCGGGAACGGGGGCAGAGGTCACGCGCAATGCGGTGTTGGGCGTGCCCGAGCGGCAAGTTAAAGTCAGCCTCCGCAGCCCGTGGCTGCTGCCGCGCCTCGCGCTGGTGGACCCGGAGCTGACTCTTGACCTGCCGCCGGCGACCACCGCGCACACGGGGCTCGACGCGCTGACGCAGTTGATTGAGGCCTATGTTTCGATTCGCTCGAACCCCATGACCGACGGATTCTGCGTGCAGGGAATCCCGCTGGCGGCACGTTCGCTGCGCCGCGCGTTTCACCAGGGGCATGACGCGGAAGCGCGGCGCGATATGTCGCTCGCGGCGCTGTTTAGCGGATTGGCCCTCGCCAACGCCGGCCTGGGCGTCATCCACGGATTTGCCGCTCCCCTGGGCGGAAGGTTTCCCGCGCCGCACGGAGCAATTTGCGCGGCCATCCTGGCCTATGGGATGGAAATTAACCTGCGCGCCCTGCGTGCTCGCGCGCCCCAAAGTGATGCGCTGCGCCGCTACCAAGAGGTGGCGCGCATGCTCACGGGTCGGGGAGAAGCCAGCCCCGAGGACGGAATTCGGTGGACGCGGGAGACCTGCCGCGAGCTCGAGATCCCGCCCCTTGCCGTCTACGGGGTCAGTGAGCGGGACGTTCCGGAGCTTATTCGGGAGGCTCAAAAAGCGAGCAGCATGAAAGGAAATCCCCTGGTGCTCGAGCCGGACGAGCTCGAAGAAGTCCTGTTGCGGTCGATGGGCAGGGGGTAGCGCGGACCCCCGTCTTTGGGGTCCGCGGTTCTTACTTGGCAAAGACGACAAATCTCAAAGAAGGACGCCTACCCTCACGTTCGGGAGCGCGAGTCTAAGGAAGAACCTTTATGAGCGAAGACACAGCACTCGATGAATTGAACGCGGTTAAGTACCTCTACCTTCAACAGCTCACTGAGCCGAGGGATAACTCGTTGCGGATTGTGGTACAGGAAGCCGTCGTCAACCGTTCGGGTCAGATTCGGTCAGACCTGCCGGACTTACCGGAGTTGTCGCAGATTCTGAAAGATTCGTGGCCAATCGAGTCTATCGAGGGTTGTAAGACCTTCCATCTGTATTGGAAGCACTATGCTGCGTACTTGGTCACCGAAGAGATGGTAGGGTCAATTGGTAGGTACGATGACGAAGTGTTTAGGGGAAAGCTGTTGCGCGTGTATAGCAAGTCTCACTTTCTCGACCACCTTGCACGGGACACTGGCGGACACCCTGAGCCAATCCAACACTACAAGCTGATCTGTCTCAACCCTCTCATAGACGTTGCCGCTTATGCCCCGCCAGAGATTCGCGTGATTACGGGGACCTCACAATCCTTGCAAGCGCATTAGCGCCAAACGGGGGTCTGCGCCAGCCCGAAAATCGGCAATCCTGCTTATCACTCGTTACTCATCACGGCTCTTTCCAGAGGCTTCCTCATCGCTCTTGGCGTTCAAGACGCGTTGTAGTACGTCCAGCGTCGGCTTGAGCGCCCGGCCCTCCGTCACATAAAGCTGATACATCATGGGATAATATTTTGTGTAGGTCTTATCAAAGGCCAGCCCGGCGTTGTTGTCGGCAGCCAGACATCGCTTGAAAGATTTCGGGTTCGGGCTGATGGCCGTGCACGCCTGATGAATTTCCTCGAAAGCCTGCTGCTTTTGCGCCAGCGCGTCGCGCTCGGAAATTTGGCCGGCACGCGCGGCGGCGTACAACTGGCTCAATTGGGCATGATAACGATTTACGATTTCAGCTTTGCGGGCGAAGAGTTCCGGCTCGCGCTGAAGGTTTTGATAGATCACCGAATCCTCGCCAAACTTCTGCCGCGCCACTTCGGTTGCTGTGAGAAATCCGATCAGGGTTGCAGACGCTTCGCCCCAAGCCGCCGGCAATTTGCGTAATTCCTTATTCGCGTGGAAATCCTCGTGCGGAACGACCACCAAAAAGCGTTCCACTGACTCGTGTGCCAAGGCGGCAGAGACGGGCGTCTTGCCGCTGGCGACGGCGTCGAGGGGGTAGAAGAAGACATCGTACTTTTGCGTGTCTACCGTACACCCAGACTTCGTTCCCGCAACCAGTTGCAGCTCGGCGTAGGAATCGGGCAGTTCGAGTTTGCCCGTGTAGTAGCAGCGATAAGCGACGGCGGATTCCGCCGACTCTTTGTGGAAGTTCCTGGTCTGGCGAAAGCCCAGCTTCTTCTCCAAACGCTTCACGGCGCTGACCAGATCTTTGCGGTCGGTGGCGCTGGGCTTTTGGGGCGTGTCGGTGGCCGCAGCAAAGCCCGCAAGCAAAGCAACGAGCACGAGGGTCAATAAAAAATGCCTTGGCGCGTGCAGGGACGTGTGTCTGGCTTGTTGCTCCTGCGACGGCACCGGGCGCTGGGCTCTTACATCCACACATTCATTGTAAGCGCATTTTCCGCGAGGGGGGTGGGCATGCAGGCACAGACCACAGAGAACAAGGTCTGCGCCACCCAGCCCCGCCCAAGAGCGCCCCGAGGTGGCCGCCCTTGGGCAATCACAAGGGTTGCCCCCACGAAGATTGGGCTTCGGAGAAATTGGCGGAATTGTTCGACAGTTGAACCCCTGGCTGGAAGTAGGTAGACTGATGGACATGGCCCTCGATCAACCTCTCTCCGAAGCCGAACTCGATGAACTGACAGACTTCCTTGATTCCGACCTCGTCCCCGATGATTCGATGGACATCTGCATGCTCCACGGCTATCTGACCGCCATCGTCATCGGTCCGGTCACCTTGTTGCCGAGCGCATGGTTTCCCCGAATCTGGGGTCAGGATGGTGAGCCGGCGTTTGACTCGCTCGAGCACGCTCAGCATATTTTCGACCTCATCATCCGCTACTATAACCAGATCGTTCTGACCTTTATGGAGGCGCCGGAACATTTCCTGCCCTCCTTGTACGAGTACGAGGAAGATGGCGAGTGGACAATAGGCGCAGAGGATTGGTGCATCGGATTCAGCCTGGGCGTTCACCTGCGATCGGAAGCCTGGGAGCCGCTCCTTGAGGACAAGAAATTCGCAGGATTGCTTGCACCGATCGTTGCCTTTTCCCTGGATGAAGCTTGGAACGAGGTCACCAAGGGATGCAACCCGGCCGAGGTGCGCGAAACGCTCATCGATTTCCTGCCCGAAGCCGTGCAGGCGATTTATCTGTACTGGCAACCTTTCCGCCAGAAGACGCCGCCCGACCTTACCGCGGACTCCTTTCATCTGGGCGGAAGCTCGAAGGCCGGCCGCAACGCTCCTTGCCCCTGCGGCAGTGGTAGAAAGTTCAAGAAGTGCTGCGGAGCTGCCGTGAAAATGTGAGCGAGGTAACCGCAGGCTGGCGCAGACGACGCTTCACGCCCGGCAAGCTGCGCGATCTGCATTTTGACGTCCTCATCGCGCTCACCGCCCGGTCTCACGGCGCCCGGCTGATCACCTCCAACCGCGCCGATTTTGATATGATCAGCGCCTACCGGAAAATTCAATTGGAAGTATGGTAACGGCAATATCCGGCAGAAAAGCGCAACAAAAAGGTTGCCTTTTCCACCGGGCCGCGCTAATATGCAACCAGGAGGTTGCTTAAAAATGGCGGATCGAATCGAGAAACGAATTGAACTCAAAGCGCCGGTTTCGCGGGTCTGGCGGGCGCTGACGGATCATCGCGAGTTTGGCGAGTGGTTTCGCGTGAAACTGGATGGCCCGTTTGTACCCGGCCAGATGTCGCGCGGCCATATTACCCACCCTGGCTACGAGCACGTCCGATGGGAAGCTGTCGTGCAGAAGATGGAGCCCGAACGGCTCTTTTCCTTCACCTGGCACCCTTACGGCATCGATCCCAAAATAGATTATTCGCAGGAAACGCCCACGCTCGTCGAATTCCATCTGGAGAAGACCGCAACCGGCACACTGCTTCTGCTCACGGAGTCCGGCTTCGACAAAATCCCCAGCGAGCGCCGCGCGGAAGCGTTCCGTATGAATGAGGGCGGCTGGACACAGCAAATGAAGAATATTGAGAGCTATGTCGCGCCCAAGCCGTAGCCGCATGACCGCCAACCGGCAGGCTCCTGCAACCGTCTTTGCCGCGCTGGGGGACAAGACGCGCCTATTGCTGGTGGCGAAGCTTTGCCGCGGGCAGCCGCGTTCGATCTCTCAGCTTACCGCTGGCTCCAGGCTTACCCGGCAGGCAATTACCAAGCATCTTCGCGTGTTGGAGAGGGTAGAAATCGTGCACAGCGTCCGTACGGGCCGCGAGAGCCGGTTTGAACTCGATCCGGAGCCCATGGAAGAAATCAAGAAATACCTCGATCTCGTCTCCAAGCAGTGGGATCAAGCACTGTCCCGGCTGAAGTCGTTCGTCGAACGTTGAGTGCTTGACGTGTACATACGATTCCGCTATACTATATATACGAAGATTGAGGTCAAACCCATGGCAGTGACCCTGACATCGATAAGACTGGATACCCATCTGGCGGACAAAGCCCGAAAAGTACTCGGCGTGAAATCCCGGACTGAGGCCGTGCATGCAGCGCTTAGGGAGATTGTGGCGCTGAAGCAATTCAAGAACCTGATGAGGAAGCACGCGGGAAAGTTCTCATTCGCGGGTCACGGTGAGTAACCTCGTCATCTTCGACACGTCGATCTTTATCGATCATCTCCGCACTGGATGTCATCAGCGGCGAATCGAATCGCTGACCGGCCTTATCCGCTTATCTTCCGTGGTTTTGGCGGAGTTGTGGCGTGGCGCGACGGAAGCGGCGGAGCGCGAGTTCCTGCAAGCCTTGGAGAGGAATCATCGTATCCTGACGCCCACGGAAAACAACTGGCGGGAGTCTGGCCGGCTGCTGGGGCAAATATACACCGATAAAGGCTTCACGCCTGAAAAGCTGCGCGATCTGCATTTCGACGTGCTCATCGCGCTCACGGCGCGGTCTTACGGCGCGCGGCTGATCACCTCCAACCGCGCCGATTTTGAAATGATCAGCGCCTACCGAAAATTTCAGTTGGAAGTATGGTAGCGGGCAGCCAACTTTGCAGCCAGCTACGTTCGTTTGTGCGCTTTGATCTCGTCGTAAACGATGAGAGACATCACCACAAGAACCCACACGGGAAAGACCCCCATTCCCGGAATGGCCTCCACGATCAGGCCCGGCAATAGCGCCCACCTTCGACCCAGAATCAGGAACAGCAGGCCTGCCGTCGCCAGATCAATCACCCATTGGATGGGCGGAGCAAACTCGGTCCACATGGATAAGAAATCCGAAATCGCCGCCACGCCAAAAGCGATGGCAAATCGGGCGCGGGAGACACGTTTGATGGGAACAATCTCCTGCCCCGTGCTGACCACCACCGGGCGAATTTCGGTTTTCACCAACCTGCTGTCCGCCGCCATCTTGGACTCTTCTCCAAGACCATCGTGCCATCATCGCGTAAGATTCGCAAGCGACTCACGGAACGGCAAGTTACAATCAGTGCGCGCAGGCATCGGCTCCATAGTGGGCAAGTAGCAGCCCGCGGCCAGCGCTGCCGGGTCCAAACCCATGTCAAGACTGCCTATTTCCATGCAGAGTATCCGACTTTCTATTCTTCTGGCGATCGCTCTTACCGGAGTTTTGCCCGCACCTGCGCAGAACCCCTGGCAGCGCTTGCCGGACACGCCTGTACTGCCCAAACCGGAGCGCAGCGGCATTGTGCCGGTGAATGGCATCCGCATATGGTACGCCGTATTTGGCCACGGGTCTCCGGTGATTCTCTTGCACGGCGGCCTTGCCAACTCGAACTATTGGGGACTCCAGATCCCGGCGCTTGCCCCCCATTTTGAAGTGATCGTGGTTGACAGCCGCGGGCACGGCCGCAGCACGTGGGACGGCCAGCCCATCACCTACCATCTGATGGCGTCTGACGTGCTTGCGCTGATGGATGCTTTGCACATCCCCAAAGCCGCCATGGTGGGCTGGAGTGATGGAGCGATCATCGGCCTGGACATTGCGATTCATCATCCCGACAGGGTAACCAAGCTGTTTGCTTTCGGGGCGAATTCGAGTCTTTCCGGAGTGAACGGCGGGAGCGGCAGCGCAACGTTTGTCGCCTACCACAGCCGCACACGGCACGAATACCGCAAGCTCTCACCGCGGCCTTCAGAGTTCAATGCGTTTCACGAGCAGTTGAATAAGATGTGGAATACCGAGCCAACCTTTTCCGATGCTCAACTCCGCATCATCACGACGCCGACCTGGATCGTCGAGGGTGACCACGACGAGATCATCAAGCGCGAAGACACCGACCGCATGGCCAATCTCATCCCCGGCGCTCGTGAATTGATTCTCGCCCGCACCAGTCATTTCGCGTTCCTTCAGGACCCAAAGCAATTTAATGACGCCCTGCAGCGCTTTCTCTTGAGTAAGTAATGCGGCGGAGAAAAAAGGCTGCACCACAGAGTGCACAGAGAGCACAGAGAAATGCGCGGCGGCTTACTCCGTGAACTCTGTGGCCTCTGTGGTGAGCAAGCGCAGCGCGGACCTGTCCTGTAGGTCCGCGGCTCTTCGCCCCCGCCCATGCTCTGCCGCCCCGTTTGCTATTGCCTCCAGACACCATCGCACGAAAATGAGTTTGGGGTATTGCCCGGTCGTAACGCGGAAATATGATTCTAAAAGCCGCGGACCTACACAACAGGTCCGCGTTACCTCATCGCGTCCTCTGCGGTCGCGGCCTGTAGTTGGCGCGCACTTGCTGCACAAACTCGCGTAACGCGGGCAGGGGATTGTCAACACTGATCAACGGATGGCCAACCACCACATATTCGAGCCCCTGCCGTACGGCGCGGACGGCGTCTTCCACCCCAAAGCAGCTACAGCCGATCGGGATCGAGACAACGGCCTGTACCTGTTCGATCCACTGGGTCGCGTCCTGCGTGGCATCGGCGCGACGCTGATCCGCGCCGTAATGTAAGTAGACCATATCGACGCCCCACTCGGCGCACTGCCGAGCGCGGGCCGGTTGGTCCTTCACGCCGATCGTGTCCACCACGACGCCAATGCCCGTTTTCCGGCCCATCGCCACGGCTGCTTGCACCGTCTCATCGGGAGCATTCGCGCAAACCGTCATCCATTTGCCGCCCTGGGCGAGCGTGCGCTCGACGTTCTTGCCGCCCGAATCCATCGTTTTGTAATCGGCCAACACGGGATAGTCCGGGAACGCCTTCGCCAGTGCGCCGATCGCCGCAAGGCCGCGCGCCACGATCAACGGAGTGCCCGCCTCCAGCCAGTCGAAACCCGCTTCCACGCCGATTTTCGCCATCTCGAGAGCCTCGGAAGTATCAGCATAATCCAAGGCGATTTGAAGGATGGGGGGATTGATTTGCATAAACGCTCCTGTTGGGGATACCGGTCCTCCGGCCTTGCTTTTTCGACAGAGGAGAAGTACCGCTGGCCATGTGCCAAGTCAAGCAAAACCAAGGCGGAGGGGTAAATATGCCCGAAAATAAATAGGAAATAAGGTGCCGGTCACGATTTCCCTGGCCAACAGCATGCGGTGGCGCACGCTGCACGAAAAGGGTATATTGGACTGGGGTGAGAATAGCGGTTTTACGAGGAGCGAGAGTATGTCGAAGATTGTCATTGAAGTCGGCGAGCAAATGGACGGTGCTACGTTTCGTCTAAGTCCGAAGACACGGGTGTTCTTGTCGTCACGCTTCAAGAACCTACGCCCACCCACCAGCGTATTTGTTTCCAACGAAACCGCGTCAGACTTCGAACATTATTATGGGCCCCTTCGCGAGCACCTCGTTATGATTCTTACCGGCCTCGGGGAGAGCGATCTTCAAAAAGTGGGTGAAGTCGAGTTCGTTACCCCGGCAGAGGGCAAGGTTTTGTTCGAGTCGAGCCCTGTGGGTGGGGAACACTTGTCGAACGCGGGCAACCTCGAAGATCGTTTTCTCGCGGAGGCGCGCCTGGAGAAGCGCCGCCCGGCGCTCACCAGCCGGCAAGTGAGGAAAGAACTTGGCTTGGACCATTGAGTACGATCTTCAAGCCTTGACGGTCAGTACGGCGCTGACCGCGACAATCAGCTCGGAGTTTCCCGATGATTGCGGCGAAGGATCTGCGGACGATTGCACGGGGACGACTCCGCGATGCCACGGTGCTCCTCCTCGCCAAGCGCTTTGATGGGGCCGTTTATCTCTGCGGATACTCGGTCGAACTGGCACTTAAAGCGCGAATTTGCCAAACTCTCAAATGGCCCGGATTTCCTGAGACCGGTAGGGAGTTTGAAGGCCTGCAATCGCTTAGGACCCACGATCTCGAGCTCCTACTAAGGCTTTCGGGAGTTGCCGGTCGCATAAAGGTGAAGTACGTTGCCGAATGGTCCGCGGTGGCCGGCTGGACTCCCGAGAAGCGCTACCAAGCGATCGGGCAATCCACGCCACAACAGGCAACAGATATGGTAAGGTGTGTGAAGAGGCTTTTGGACACGATATGATTAACACGAATTTGCTCCGCAAGGCCATGGACGAGATTGCCGCCAAAAAGGGCGAGTTCACGCTATTCGCGCTGTTGAAGCGGCCGGACGCGTTTGGCGAGTGGGACTTGGTCGTGTCCGCTCCCTGGTTGGGGAGTGGGGACCTCAAGGTTACCCGGGAATTTGTCCGTATGCTGACTCGTTCGATCGGAGAGGGATTTCTCCAGCAATTGTCCCGAGTGGTAGTGCTCGCGAGCGACGAACCTCGCGTCAAGTTCATTCGAGAGAACCTTCCGGTCGAAAAAGGGGAAGGCGAACTCAAGGTTCAGAGCACCGACCTTTTAGGCCTCCAAATCCAAGAAGCCATCATCCTCCGGGCGGAGAAACTAAGTCGCAGCCCTGCGCTTGCCTACAACACCGACTCGCACCAGCCTGTACTCGCTCGACGAGGCTGAAGCGCTGCGCCCAGCATCGCGCGTAAATGGGCTGCGTGTATCGTCCGATCCTAACGCGAAAACATGATTCCAAAAGCCGCGGACCTTGGGAAGCAGGTTCGCGCTACTCGCTCCGGGCCTCACCCCCCACAAAACCCCGAGCGTGCGACAAACCCCGCGCGGCGCGAGAAGACTTGATCTTCTACTTTTTCCCGCAGGTGGCGCTCACGTTTGCAGAGACAAATTTTGTGCTGTCAACAACGCTAAGGGTATCGGCCTTTTTGTTGTGGGTTGCACAAAGGGGAATTATGTACCAGCTTTTGTCGGTAGCGCTATTCTTCTGGACATGCGAACCCAGTGTTGGCGGGCTGGTACATTTTTCTTCAGAACAGTATTTTGGAATTGAATCGCCACCATAGTTTTTCCAGTGATCGAGCCACGAACTGCACTTACATGTATTGTCGGAAGTGCCTTCGATGTTTCTGACCTGAATTGCCATTACCTTATCCTCCCATGCCGTGCTGGCTTGTTGGCGAGTTTTCTGATCTGGCCTTACTCTAGACCCTATCCATGTGTCAAAGCAACGAGCTGGTGGAGCGGATTCCGATTTGATGGCAGGGGAACTTGCCCATGTGCGGAAAAAAGGGAGAAAAAAAGATCCTATTTATCCACGCCACGACGACCACCAGTTCCTCAGCCTCCACCAAAAACTGCGTTCTGTTTTGCCGACTACCTTTTTCAGACTATCAGCGGCAGCATCAGCCGTGCCGAAATATCGCTCTTTCGCAAATCGGTCATGAGCTCTTCCAGCATCAATCTTGTCTTGGGACCATCGAGGAGCCCATCGAACCCTGTTATTCCTTATCCAATAGTGAGACCGGCACGCGAAGCTCCAGTTCCCGATCGAGGGGTCGAGCGAAACGGTCTTGCCGTCAAAGATGAGCTTCCAGTCCGTGGGCCGCAGCGGCGTGACGACCTTGTTTCCGCAGCCGCAGCAACACAGGTGCGATACCGTCCCAAACCGGATCGAGACGTAAATCGTCCCCTCCTTGAGCTCACCCGGAATGAACTCGACGAATTCATGCTTGAGGACGATTTCCTGCTTCATTGTGGCCTGTCTTCGTTGAGGAGCAAGTTGCCATCGATGCTGTATTGGCTGTGATACTCGGATTTGAGATCGCGGTAGAAGCCGAACAGCTTCTTCCATTTGATGACCGCTAGAGTGGCATTCAGCGCGTTCAGGTCGGCAATCTGGATGTTGCGATCATACTCGTTGCCAGCGGCCGCGTCCCCGAGGGAGACCCTGCTGCGCAAATGGTCGCGCTTCGTCGACGTGCTCGTTGTTAGCCGCACGATGCCGCCCAGAGCCCCCTTGTTCAATTGGATTCCCATGCCCACGTCGATGAACGGGAGGTTAAACTCTTCGAGTTTCTCGACGATCAATTTCTTTGCGGGACCGCTGTCAAGACAGAGAAACACGAAATCCATGCCGCGCAGTTCTTCCACATTCCCGGCATCGATATACACCGCGTGATCGACGATTCCACGGTGCATCTTGGCGTAGAGGTTTTTGAAGTAGGTCACCTTGGGCTGCTTCGCTCTCAGGTCATCGCCCGAAGGCGCGCCCGGCGACCTGAAGGCGTTGTGCTGATAGAAGGTGTCTCCGTCATAAGCGTGGATCTCCTTTACAGGCGCCTTGGCGACGAGATCCAGCACGTAAGAACCGGTCCCCCCCAGGCCCACGATCGCGATCCTCTTCAGCGCCATCTTTCGGGTGACGGCGACGATCTCGGCCCTGCTGGAAGCGTTGTCGGTGTAGTTGAACGGCTCGTCACTATCCTGCTCCGGCTCGATGAACGGGAAGGTTTTAGCCGTGGACTTGTCGACCCTCCAGGCGGGGCCGGAAAGTATGCTGATATACCACGTCACCTTGGCGTAGTAATCCGGGTAGAAGTCGTGCGGCTTGGGCTTTGCCGAAAACGAGTGTTGTATTACCACGCCTTCAGCTAGTGAGCGCTCACCGCTCGTGTGCTTGATCTTCGCGATTTCGGTTCCATCCTCGTTGCACGGGTAGTCTCCCGAAAAGTAGGCAACGTGGTCATCCGGTCGAGCTGTCTCGTCGCCCGCGAGGATCAATTTCATGACCAGAATTCCGCGTTTGACCTCCTTGCGGGAGTTTACGTACGGAACATCCTTCACCAGCAAACAGCCGGATCGGATCTCCAGGTCATATCCTTCCTCGCGCAGCTTTTTCAGGTCCGCGCTACGACTTATCGGTCGCTGTGACATTGAAAATCATCCCGTTCTTGACCTTAACGGTTTCTCCTTCCTTCAACGAGCCCTGGGGATTGGCGGGCGGACCATCCTCATAGGAGACCGTGTATAGAATGTTGTCCCCTTTCGGCGGCGTTGGATACGCGAGCTTCACGATCTCGGCGAAGGACGCGGTTTTGGTCGTGACCTCTTTCTGTTCGCCGTTCACGTAAATCGTGTATGGCTTGGGCGGGCCGCTGTGGAAGTGCTCGTCCTCCTTCAGGTGGACGACCTCCGGCCCGTCCTCTATCGGTTTGTCTTCCCTGTCGCCGCTCACTTCCCGGTAAAGATCGAGGCCCACCGCGACGTTGCCGAGCTTATAGAGTGCCGCACCCGTCGTCGGGTTGGGCGATTCATACTTGTGCTCATCGATGTGAATCCGCACCGCATGCTTCCCTTCAACTTCCCGTTGTTCCTCGGACATGATGAATTCTCCTTGTTCGGCCAGCTAGTCGGGCCATGTACGCAGAATACGCCATGTACGCCGATTTGTCAACACAATTTAGAAAAAAAGGGGCCACTCACCGCGCCCCGTGAATTAGCCACGGCTGGCCCGCTGGTGATAGTATCCCGAGTGTTTCAAGCCGAATTCCCGCTGCCTGCCTTGAGACATCGAAGAGTGCGGCCATTTTAGCCGTGAGGGTTGCTGCCGGTGCAGATCCAATGGTGAGGGCTTCGGCCGCCTGGCGGTGCTGCTCTGCGACCTTGCCCGCCAACTGCCGAAAGGGGATCTGCGGCATAAGCAAGGCCGCCATACCCATGTTGGCTTGAACCTCTCGCCAATCGTTCGCGCCGCCGCCACGGAAGAGTACGTTTTTCTTGAGACACCGCATGAGCCGCTGCGGCCCCGGCTGGTCCTGCATATGAAATAGGGTCTCTTGGTCCTGGTCTACCTCGAACAGCACTCGGTGCATCACGACGTGACTAGCCTCATGGGCCATTGTTGCCCGCCAGCGACCACGAATCCCTGGGGGCGTGTGGTCATCGTCAATGGCTCCGGTGAGGTCGCGATTAATGAAAATCTTCGGCGGCTCATCGGTGTAGAACTCAGTTTGGCCGAGCACTGTTGGGTCCAAATCGGCGTATTGGTCCATCCGCACATCGAGGCGCTGGATAAAGCGTTCAATGTCCACAGTCGGCTGCTCGTCGGTTGGAAATACACCCAAGTTGCGCAGGGTGTCCTCCATCATACTCTCGATGTCCGCCGGCGAGAGCCACAGACGTTCCTGGCCGTCTCGGCGACGGTAAAAACCAGACCTGCCCAACTTCATTTGAGGGGCTCCTTCTTTGCCCCGATCTCACGGTCGGCAAGATTCAGTAACTTCTCGACAGTTTTGTCCGAGGCTTTGCCTTCCGCTAGTCGGCGCAAGAGCACGCCCGCCGCCGGCGTCCTCATCATGTAACGAACGGCGTCCTCCCCGAAACGGCCGGCGCGGGCCATGAGGTCGTCGTAGTCGAGATGGAGGAAATTCGCGAGCTTGCTTAGTTTCTCTTCCGATGGCACCCGGCGGTTGTTTTCTATATCGCTCAGGTACGAAGGCGTGATGTCAAGCTTCTTGGTGACATCACGGAGGCTCAGGTTAAGTCTTGCCCGCGCGTCGTGGATAACGTCTCCGATGGTTCTGTTGTCGTGTTCCATGTACGCCGATTAGCGTACACCAACCTCGATGCGGCGTCAATGTCGGCCGCGGGTCTGCAACGGGAATGTGGGATTGTTGACTTGCCAACAAAAAGCGAATAGTGGGCTTTTCCCTTGATACCATACCTCCAGTCGAATATAGCTGCAATGACTGCGCTCACCGTAGATGCCTGAAGGCGATTGGGCATGGTGGTAATGTGCCATCGTGTCCAACGTTCACCGTCTACGCCACACGGACTGCATCTTCTTTGTCACTGGAAACCTACGCCCACGATTCAGGCGATTCAACGAATCTGAATACGATTTGCTCCTAACCGTATTGGAGGCTTCGCAGCGGCGGCTGGGATTTCTACTCTGCGGCTATGTTTTGATGCAGACCACCGGCACGCCCTGATTTGGCCGAAGAGCCCGAATCTGGCGTGTAGGGGCGGTTCGCGAACCGCCCCTACAACACGCCGGGCAAGGGAGCCAGGGGCCTTTTTGGCAGCATCCCGCCGCGGCAGGGGATCGCTTTGTGCGACACGAGAAGGAATTCGGTGAGCGCCTGGAGTACATGCATCTGAATCCAGTGAAGAAAGGACTGGTGAAGCGGCCGGAGGATTGGCGGTGGTCCAGCTACAGCAATTTTGCTTTGGACAAGGCAACCGTGGCGGCCTGCCCCATTCAGATTGATTACGTAAGATGGCCCTTGGGATATTGCGCCTGAGAAAAGCCCACGGACAGGAAAGCACTGTCCGTGGCTACCAGCAATTTCTTCTGTAGACTCATTTTTAGCCTTGATATTCGCCTTGTCTTCGCCTATGATCAAACTAAGGGGATTGACTGCCATGGTAAAATGCGCCCGGTCATTGACTGAGTATGGCAGAACAATTGTTACGGCTGCGTGATCCCGTACACGGGTTCATTCACTTAAACCCCAGGGAAGTGAAGCTGGTGGAGTCACCGCCTTTTCGGCGACTCCGAAATATAAAACAACTGGCGTTGACGTATCTCGTATATCCAGGCGCGATGCACTCTCGGTTCGAACACTCACTGGGAGTGATGGAACTCGCAAGTCGGGCATTTGACGCACTGAAGAGCAAGTTCGGGACGGAACTCGAGGAAAACTTCAGAAAACTCGGGATGTCACTCGACGAGGCCAGAAACCTGCTGCGAGTAACGGCTCTGCTTCATGATGTTGGGCATTTGCCCTTCTCGCATGGTGGTGAGAAGATTTTGCCGAAAAAAACCGATGGAAAGCAGACGAAACACGAAGAAGTCAGTATTGCAATTATCCAAAGCGATCCCGTCAGCCGTATTCTGGGGAACGAGTATGGCCGAGAGATGGCCGCACGTGTTTGTATGCTACTCGACGAAAACGGAAAGGTCCCTCCTGAACTGCTCATCCTCAAAATACTCATATCCGGTCAATTTGACGCCGACAAGATGGATTACCTTAGCCGAGACTCGCTTCATTGCGGCGTGGGGTACGGCAACTTTGACTACCTGCGCCTGTTGGAAACCATTCGGGTGAAAGACGCCGAGGAGGGCGGGCTCGAGTTGTCGATTGAGCGAGGCGGCGTGCACACGCTTGAAGCAATGGTGCTTGCGCGGTATTGGATGTTCACGCAGGTTTATTATCACAAAACGCGCCGGATTTATGATATCTATTTGGACGAGTATTTGAAGGCTTGGTACTCAAACCAATACGAGAATCTCTTGGGCGTGCTGGAACAGGACGATTTTACTTTGATGGCCGCCATGACCGAGGACGCTAAATCCCCCGCAGCCAACCCCGTTCGGCAGAAGTGGGCGCGCCGGATTTTGAATCGCCAACATCATAGGGTTGTGTACGAAACTACAGACCACGCCCTGCCTGACGAAGAAAGGGTAGCCATAAAGCTCAAAGGAGCCCTCATCGAGCACTATCGAGATGTCGATTTTATTATCGACCTCGATGCACGCGGCACGGTTCACAAGTTTTACGTTCAAGGCGAGGACGAGGAGATGGGGGAGGAGTTTCCAATATACGACAGCGTATCAGGGACTACTTCCCGGCTGTCGGTGGAGTCCCGAATTTTCAGGAAAGTGCCAAAACGTTTTCGCGTGATACGGATTTATGGTGATGTGCAGAAGAGCGATGTGAGGCAGTATCGAGAGTTCGCACATAGCAAGGCGAAACAGTTTAAGGAGGAAATCTAATGCGCAGCCAGGAGAAAAGTCCATTTCTCTTGCCGAAAGAATTCGCCCACCTTGCCGTTGCGTATCTCGTGAAAAGGTACAACGAGGTGAGCAGACACGATCTTGGGCGAATCATTTTGCAAAAGCTCTGCTATTTCTCGGAGGCGAACGGAATTCCCCTACCTTTCCGCTTCGAGATATACCACTATGGCCCATTCTGTGAGGAGATTTACGACGTTACTGACAATCTACTAGTGGATGACGTCATCAAAGACGAGGCGAACGGCGATGCGAAGTCGAAATACATCCCGGGTCCTAACTTTGACGCGCTGTTAGCTGGGGCTGAAGACAATCGACTTTTCCAGAAGTATCGCAGGGCTTTAGAGGACGTCGTAGAGACTTTCTCAGAGCTTGATCCCACGCAGATGGAGATGATTTCAACCATTCATTACGCCCACAGTTCATACAGCGAGTGGAATGGAAAACCACCCAGCAAGGAGCAAGTTGTTCGGACAGTACTGGAGATCAAAAAGGAAAAGTTCCCTGAGCAATCAATTGGCAGGGTATATGACATTCTCAGGGACGCCGGTTTGCTGAAGTAGGCCACTCGCGATCGCTGGACGCTCCTGCGACGCTTTTCATCCGCTGCTTTCCCCCCCGCCTGCTCGGACCTGTTTTCCAAGGTCCACCGTCTTTCCTCCGCGGCCATTTATTTCGAGCCGCCGACCGACAGAACTGGTCGCCCAACACATTATTTCCAGACACCCGCAGGCTGCACCAGGCGCTGCCACACGATTCAGAATCCAAGATTTCAAATCCGAAACCTCAATCCGAAATCCAAAATCTAAAATCCAAAATTGATCAGTGTCCGCCCCCCGTCAGTTCGCGCACGATGTCGCCCACGAAGGTCTTGGCGTCGCCGAAGAGCATGAGGGTTTTATCTTCGTAGTACAGCGGGTTATCGATGCCGGCGAAGCCGGGGTTCAGGCTGCGCTTAATGACCATGACCGTGCGCGCCTTATCCACCTCCAGAATCGGCATGCCGTAGATGGGGCTGCCCTGGTCGGTCTTGGCGGCGGGGTTGGTGACGTCGTTGGCGCCGATGACCAGCGCCACGTCGGTCTGGGGGAAATCCGGATTGATCGAGTCCATGTCGAACAGGCGGTCATAGGGAATATCGGCTTCCGCCAGCAGCACGTTCATGTGGCCGGGCATGCGGCCGGCGACGGGGTGGATGCCGAATTTAACATCGATACCCTTCTTGGTGAGAACGTCGAAAAGCTCGCGCACCTTGTGCTGGGCCTGCGCCACGGCCATGCCGTAGCCGGGAACGATCACCACGCTGCTGGCGGCGCCGAGGATGGCGGCGGCCTCTTCCGCCGTGGCGCTGCGCACCGTGCGCTCCTCCTTTGCCGGGCCGGTGGAAGCCTGCACCTGGCCAAAGGCTCCAAACATCACGTTGGTAAACGACCGGTTCATGGCCTTGCACATGATCACGGAAAGGATGAAACCGGAAGATCCATCCAGCGCTCCCGCCACCACCAGCACCTTGTTGTTGAGCACGAAGCCCAACAGCGCCGCGGAAAGGCCGGCGTAGGAGTTCAGCAAGGAGATGACGGTGGGCATGTCGGCGCCGCCGATGGGAGTCACCAGCATTACGCCGAAAATCAGCGATACACCTACCATCACCGGGAAGAGGTGCGATGACTCCGGATGAAACATCAGCCAGAGCGCGATCAGGATGGCCGCCCCGAGCACCGATAGGCTGACAAAGTTCTGGCCTCTGTAAGTAATGGGCCGCTGCGGCAGCAGTTCCTGCAACTTCCCCGCGGCAATCAGACTTCCAGTAAAGGTGAGCGAGCCGATAATCACTTCCAGCGCGATCTCCACCATCTCAAATTTCGTGAGGTGGGGAATGCGGACGTAATACTCGGCAGTGCCGACCATCGCCGCTGCCAGCGCGCCGAATGCGTGGCTGAGAGCGGTCCGCTGCGGCACCGCGGTCATGGGCACCAGGCCGAGGGGCACGCCGACGATCGCGCCGACGACCAGCGCCACGATAATCCATTTGTATTCGATGATCTGGTAGTTGCAGAGCGTGGCGGTGACGGCTAGGACCGCGCCGAACTCGCCCGCCAGCACGCCGTGCTTGGCCGTCGCGGGTGAGCTCAGCCACTTGAGCGCCAGGATAAACAGCGTGACCGCCACGAGATAAGCAACGTCGATGAGCGGTTGTTGAATGGGAGGGTTCATGGTTTTTTGGACCTGCTGAGCTTGAACATGCGCAACATGCGGTCGGTGATCAGAAATCCGCCGACCATGTTGCTGAAAGCCGCGGCCACGGCTACCGCTCCGAGAACGGTGGAAAGCGTGCTTTCGCGCCGGCCGGCAATGATGATGGCCGCCACCACCACAATCGCGTCCAGAGCGTTGGTGAGCGACATCAGCGGCGTGTGCAGCAAGGGCGAGACTCGGCGGATCACTTCAAATCCGATAAAGCCCGCCAGCACAAAGACATACAGGCAATTAATGAGATCGGACGTCACAGGTTCCTCCAAGGTGTCAGGCGCCAGGCGTTGGCTTGTTCGTGTAAGTAATTTATTTTCATGGACTTAGATTAAAAAAACTTGTTTTGCTTTGTTACGGGCATTATCGGGCATTCGCCCTTTATCCACAATGCACTCGTCACTTCCCTTGCCCTCAAAATTTTTCCCGCACCAAAAACTTGGCGCTCAATTTCTTTGCGTCGCAGGCACCGGCAGCGAGAAGAATTCCCGCACCCGAGAGTTCACCACCTCGCCGCCGCGCGTGAATAAAGTATCGCGCGTTATCTCGTCATCAAGATTCAGTTGCAGCTTGCCTTCCTTTCCCAGATGCAGCAGGAAGGCAGTGAGATTTTTTGCATACATCAGGCTGGCGTGATAAGGCACCGTGCTCGCCACGTTGATGTAACCGATGATGGTCACGCCGTGTTCGATGATGCGCTGGCCGGCTTTCGTCAACTCGCAATTTCCACCCCGCTCCGCGGCCAAGTCCACAATCACCGAGCCGGGGGCCATGCTCTCCACCATCTCGCGCGTGACGAGCACCGGGGGCTTCTTGCCGGGAACCACCGCGGCGGCGATGACCACGTCGCTTTCCGCCACCACGCGCCCCAGCAATTCGCGCTGCCGCTGGAAAAAGGATTCATCCTGCTGCTTCGCATAGCCACGCTGGTCTTCGGCATCCTTGGCCTCGATGGGCAATTCGATGAAACGCCCGCCGAGGCTTTGCACCTGTTCCTTGGCCGCCGGACGCAGATCGTACGCGGAGGCCACCGCGCCCAGCCGCCGCGCTGTCGAGATGGCTTGTAGTCCCGCAACACCCGCGCCCATGATAAAGACACGCGCCGGCGTAATGGTACCCGCCGCTGTGGTGAGCATCGGGAACATGCGCGGCAACCGGTCGGCAGCCAGCAGCACGGCCTTATAGCCGCAAATCGTGGCCATGGAGGAAAGCGCGTCCATGCTTTGCGCGCGGGTGATGCGCGGCATCAATTCCACGGAAAAGGAGGTGACACCGGTGGCGGCGAGTTGCTGCGCAGATTCGAGCGAGCCAAAAGGGCGATGGAAGCCAATGACCATCTGATCGCGGCGAAAGAGCGCGAGATCGTCCTTGCCCGTGACATCGTTCGACCCGAAACTGAGAACTTGGACGATGATATCGGCGGACTGGAAAACGTCGGCGCGCGAGGCGGCGAGCTTGGCGCCTTTCTCCTCGTAGTCGGCGTCGGGATAGCCGGCACTCACTCCCGCACCGGCTTGCACTAGGATCTGGAAACCGGCCTTCATCAGATTGGGTACAACCACCGGAACCAGCGCGACACGCCGCTCGCCGGGAAAGGCTTCTTTGGGAACACCGACGATCATTAGATCCCTCTCCTTATTTGATGACGGGTTGCGACTGAATGATTTGAGATTTCATCTGCAGCCTTGGAACGTCGAGCGAATCACGCCTCTTCGATTCTTAATCCAATCATGGTGAGCGTGCAAGAAACTTTTGCTGGGTGGAGCCAGTATCGCCGCGTCCTGATGCGGGGCGAATTGCTCAAAAGCGTTGGCCCCATGACCTCGGTCAATTTTCTCCCGGCAGGCGCAAAGTGAATTCATCATGCTCGCCAAGTTTTAGCTTGCTCGTCGGAACCAACACCAACCCGCGGCCGAAACAGCTTTTTACACGGAAGACGGTGGCTCGATAACGTCGGCCGCCAGCCGTTTCCAATTCCATCTCTTTACCCGCGTGCGTCAAAAGGAGGGATCCTAGCCGGGGCCCGTCGGCCTTGTCGCGCTGATGGAAGACGATGGCACGCACGCCCAGTTTTCCCTCCTCGAAGGCTTCCATAACGCTACAGATGATCCCCTGCTTCGTCCCTGGAGGCTGCACCTGGGCGCCATGCGAAGGGTCGGAAACAGGAATCATCAGAACTGTTGCCAAAGCGATTGTCGCGAAAGGTCTCTTGAGCACTGCGTCCTCACTATGCCTTTGTACTCACAGCATGGTATCTTCAGCCGTGGCTCGTCGGTCATGACTGCCTTTAGATCCCTCAGCGGGTGAGGCGCTCCCGCCGCCATCCCGCTTCCCGCAAAGCGGACTTTTCTTGATTGTATAACGAGGTTGCTCAGCCTTGTCGCATCAAAAACTGCGTCCCGGGCGGTAAAAGGGGACGTCCGAGGGCGCTATGGGAATTACTTATGGATGGCAAAAAAAATCCTTGCAATTGCGGAAATGTTACGCTAGTATTACTGATTGCCAGTACGAAGGTGGACGAAGTAGTAGGGGGCACGGTTGATTCTCGGTTTCAGCCGAGCTTGATTTGAGACTCCACATCGTCTCGGTTGAGATTCCTCGGAGGTCGATACGCGAAAGGCTTTCGGATAGGGCTTGAGGCAAGTGGGTCCCCAGCAAGAAACCCTCCCGCCTGTTTCAATCCCCGAAGCTAAAAGCAGTCGAACTCGGCGGCCGCAAAGGCGCGCGAAATGCATTGTGTGCACTAGAGCGGAACGCAGAGGGTTTTCGTCAGGTTGTTGAGCTTGGTTTCGCCCGGTGGTCGGGGAGGAATCAAGCCCAGCATCCTGGTGGACCCGTCGAATGACAGGCGCAAGGTTGCAGGAAGAGGCTCAGGGAGACTAGAGTCAGCTCTGGGCACTCGACGCTCTTTGAAAACTGAATAGTGTGGCGTCTACTTAGTAGTCGCAGTTATCAGTTCTCGGTAACCAGTTCCCGGCGGGAGCAATCAAATGCTTTCATCAGGGGCTGGAAATTGGTGACTGGTGGCTGCAAACTGTCCGGGATTGGATCCGGGCAGTGTAACAAAAGGCGAATCTGCGGCGCATGCGCGCAGCAATCAGCCATCGGCAATCAGCGGTCAGCTAGAACAGGCAAGGCGTTCTGGCTGAGAGCTGAAAGCTGAGAGCTGATCGCGGCAAGTGATGTGTTGAGCAGATATTATGGTCAAGCTACTAAGGGCGTACGGTGGATGCCTTGGCGCTAGACGGCGAAGAAGGACGTGGCTACCTGCGAAAAGCCTCGGGGAGGGGGAAGCACCCTTTAATCCGAGGATGTCCGAATGGGGAAACCCTACCGGGAAAAACCCGGTAACGGCCCGCTGAATACATAGGCGGGTGCGAGCCAACCCAGGGAAGTGAACCATCTCAGTACCTGGAGGAAGAGAAAACAATAGTGATTCCGCTAGTAGCGGCGAGCGAACGCGGAAGAGCCCAAACCCAGTCTTCCTTATTGCG
>Ga0181539_1000429_pt1 | contig 50733 bp, 47 predicted proteins | sample PEATcosm2014_Bin_46_FD_119767 | JGI IMG/M metagenome (GOLD analysis project Ga0181539, IMG submission 119767) | Peatland microbial communities from MTU Mesocosm Facility, Houghton, MI, USA - PEATcosm2014_Bin23_60_metaG | ecosystem: Environmental > Terrestrial > Soil > Wetlands > Peat | place...
TCAACTCGCGCGGTGGTGGCAGAAGCTATTGTCCCGGCAGCCGAGCGGAGTCGAGTCCAGCCAACCGGTTTCCCCTTTGCCTTCGCCACCATCCAATAAAATAACTTTTGAGACAGTCTCGGCTGCGCGTCCCTACCTAAGCAATTTTTGCCAGCGTTTCGTGGGCCCAGCGCAACATCCGCTCGGTGGTTTCCCAACCAAGGCAGGAATCGGTGATGGAGACGCCGTAACGGAGTTCCGCCGGATTTGTTGGAATCGGCTGGTTGCCTTCGTGAATGTTGCTCTCGACCATCAGGCCGATGAGCGACCGGGCGCCGTCCACACGCTGCTGAATCACGCTGCGCCACACGTCCTCCTGCCGCGCGAACTGCTTTTCCGAATTCGCATGGCTGCAATCCACCATCAGCACCGGCGGCAGGTTTTCTGATTTCAATTTTTCCTCCGCCGCCCGGATGCTGTCCGCGTCGAAATTCGTCTGCGCGCGACCGCCGCGCAACACGATGTGCGCGTCTGAATTGCCCGCCGTGCGGACGATGCTCGTGACACCGTCCTGGTCAATGCCCAGAAAACTGTGCGGATGCCGCGCCGCGCCCATCGCGTCAATCGCCACCTGCAAACTGCCGTCGGTGCTGTTCTTCAAGCCGACCGGCATCGAAAGGCCGCTGGCCATTTCCCGGTGCGTCTGCGATTCCGTCGTCCGCGCGCCAATCGCCGCCCACGTGATCAAATCTGAGATGTACTGCGGCACGATGGGGTCCAGAAATTCCGTCGCCGCTGGCAGGCCCAGCCCGGTGATTTGCAGCAACAGCCGCCGCGCGATTTTCAAACCCGTCTCGATGTCCTGCGAACCGTCGAGGTGCGGGTCGTTGATCAAACCCTTCCAGCCGACGATCGTGCGCGGCTTTTCAAAATAAACGCGCATGACAATTTCCAGGCGGCCGGCAAATTTCTCGCGCAGCACGTTGAGCCGCGCGGCATAATCCAGCGCGCCCTTTTCATCGTGGATCGAGCACGGGCCGATGACGATGAGCAGACGCGGGTCTTCCCGCCGCAAAATGTGGATGACACGTTCGCGGCTGTGCGCGACCATCGCGTTGACGGCGCCGGGCGTCGGCGACTGCGCCTTCAATTCCCGCGGCGTCAGCAGCCGGACAATCTCTTTAACGCGTAAATCCTGCGTCCGAAACATGAAGGCCAGTATAACACAAAGCGGTTGCGCGGAAAGTCTGAACTCCGTGCAATTGGGCATGGGCCCTTCGACACGGCCTCATTTTTCCACCTCCTGGGAGCGCCGGCGTCCCGCCGGCCCGCCGTGTTGCGACCAATTGTTCCAACTTGCCGACGAGACGTCGGCGCTCCCAGGGCTTGCAATCCGGTTCAGTACGAACATCGTAGTCGGTGGCGGTGGCAAAAATGCGCCCGGCTCACACCCGAGGTACAAACGTTCTGGCGTCCGGACGATTTTTGGTTTATTTATGTACCGTTATGAAAATACTAATCTTAACTGTTCTCGCTCTGGCCTGCGCCGGGGCGGTTCGCGCCGGCATCCACACCCAAATCGTCGAATATAAACAGGGCGACACGACGCTCGAAGGATTCGTCGCCTATGACGACGCCATCCAGGGCAAACGTCCCGGCATCCTGATCGTGCATCAGTGGCTGGGGTTGACGGATTACGAAAAGAAACGCGCGGAGATGCTCGCGCAGCTCGGTTACGTCGCGTTTTGCGCCGACATCTACGGCAAGGGCGTCCGTCCGCAAAACACGCAGGAAGCCGGCGCCCAGGCGGGCAAATACAAAAACGACCGGCAACTGTTGCGCGCCCGGGTCAACGCCGGCCTGGATGCACTGCGCCAGCAGCCGCTCGTTGATCCGAAACGCGTCGCGGCCATTGGCTATTGTTTTGGCGGCACGACGGTGATTGAACTGGCGCGCAGCGGCGCGGACGTTGCGGGCGTGGTGAGTTTCCACGGCGGATTGGATTCGCCGGCGCCAGCGGACGGCAAAAACATCAAAGGCAAGGTGCTGGTTTGTCATGGCGCGGATGATCCGTTTGAGAAGCCGCAAGACCTGGCCGCATTCGAGAGTGAGATGCGCGATGCAAAAGTGGATTGGCAGCTCATCAAATACGGCGGCGCGGTCCATGCCTTTACCCAACCCATGGCGGGCAATGACAATTCCAAGGGCGCGGCTTACAACGAAAAGGCGGACAAACGCTCGTGGGAAGCCATGAAGCAGTTTCTCGCCGAGATTTTTAAATAATGCCGCTTTGCCGAGCCATCGGCACGGGCAACGACTTTATGGAACCCCTCACCCGTCCTGGCGGACACCCTCTCCCCGCTGTGCGGGGAGAGGGACGGGGCGAGGGGTGCGTTTGGCTTCGATCCGAATATCGTTAAGAAATCGTATGTGATGGATTCAGACCACGACGCACGTGAATTGCGCGGTTAAAATTTGTTTTCGTGTGGTTCGTGTATTTCGTGGTTAGAATTCCGCCATGCGCATCACCGGCGGCAACGCGGCACGGCGGATTTTGAAAACGCCGAAAGGTCTGGCCGTGCGTCCCACGCCCGACCTCGTCAAGCAGGCGGTTTTCAACAGTCTTGGCGCGCGGGTTGCCGGCGCGCGCGTGCTGGAACTTTTTGCCGGCACGGGCGCATTGAGCCTCGATTGCCTGAGCCGCGGCGCAGCGTCGGCGATGTGCATCGAGAAATCGCACAAACACGCGGAATTCATCCGCGCCAATGCCCGCACCGCGGGTCTTGATCCTGCGCTGGAAGTGCGCGTGCAGGACGTGTTCACCGTGCTGGCGCAATTCGCGGAAAGCGGACGGCAATTCGATTTGATTCTGGCCGACCCGCCTTACGGCGAAAAAAACATCGGCCGCCGTTCAACTTCATTTGCCCAGCAACTCCTCGACGACCCCCATTTGCCGAAGCTGCTCGCGCCCGGCGGACGATTTGTTCTCGGTCACACGAAACGCGATACGCTGGATATCGTTGCGCCCTGGTGTGAAGTGAAATTGCTCAAACATGGCGACAGCCTGATGCAATTTTTGGAAATTAAAACCGTAGCAGCGGACGTCAGTCCGCTCTGATCAAAAAATTTGAGCCGACTGACGTCGGCTGCTACGACGCTTCCTCCACTGCCTCGCGAATGACCTTCTTGAATTTTTCAACGCCCTGGTCAAAGGCGGCGGAAATCGGCAGCAACGAAACTTTGCGAATCTTCTTTTTGAACTGCTTCAAATTTTTCTCGGCCGCCGCCTCGTCCATTTTGTTCGCCACCACCAGGCGCGGTTTTTCGAGCAGCGCCGGATCATAAAGCTCCAGTTCCTTGAGCAATTGTTTGTAATCGTCCCACGGGTTGCGTCCGTCCGTGCCGGCCAGGTCGAGCAGCAGCACCAGAATTTTGCAGCGCTCAATATGGCGCAGAAACTCGTGGCCGAGGCCGACGTTTTTGTGCGCACCTTCGATCAAACCCGGCACGTCGCAAACCGTGAGCCGGTGCCAGTCGGCATATTCCACGATGCCGATCTGCGGGTGCAGCGTGGTGAACGGATACGGCGCGACTTTCGGGCGCGCCTTGGAAATGGCCGTGAGCAGAGTGGACTTGCCTGCGTTCGGGTAGCCGACCAGCCCGACTTCGGCCATGATGCGCAGCTCGAAAAGAAAATCGCCTTCTTCGCCCGGCTCCCCCGGCTGGGCGAAACGCGGCGTCTGGCGCGCCGCCGTCGCAAAGTTCCGGTTGCCCAATCCGCCACGACCACCTTTGCACAAAACAAATTGCTGGCCGTGCTGGGTAAGGTCGGTGATCAGTTCGCCTTTGGGCGATGAACCGGCGGAAGCTTCACTCGCACCTTCCCTGCTCAAATCAACTTCCTGTGCCAACTCGCTGCCCGCGCGCCGAAACAACGGTCGTTTGCTGGCGCTGGTTACGAACATCGTTTTTTCATTTCCGTCCCTTGGCGCGGCGGCTTGTCTCGGCGAAGCGGTGCGAAGACGGAAGTGTAACGAATACGGCTCGTCCTCGATATTTTCCTTTTCGGCCGGCCGGTCGCCGCCCGCAATTCGCCAAACCAGCGTGCCGCAGGGGACTTTGATGACGAGGTCCTTGCCCGCGTGGCCGTCCATGCCCTTGCCGAGACCCGGTTCACCGACCTCGGCGATGAGGCGCGGTTGATAATATTGGGCGATGAGGTTGTTGAGATCGTGGTCAGCCTGCAAAATCACGCTGCCGCCGCGTCCGCCGTTGCCGCCGCTCGGCCCGCCCTTGGCGATGTAAGCCTCGCGATGAAAGGCCACGCAGCCTTTGCCGCCGTGCCCTGCGCGAGCGTAGATTTTTATTTCGTCAACGAACATGAACGTTCGAAAAGATTTTATAAGGAGACCAGGAAGCCATGAAGACGAAATTGGTTCGGTCTGATTCCTGGTTTCATGGTTTCCTTATTCAAATGGGTTTCCTGAAACAAAAAAGGCGAGGCGCGTGGCCTCGCCGTGAAATTCGTTCATGCCGGTTAATTCTTCGCGGCAGGCTCGGCCTTCACGTTCACGCGCCGACCGTTTTTGTCGAAGGCGATTTTGCCGTCCACCAGCGCGAAGAGCGTCCAATCGCGGCCCGTGCCGACATTTTCGCCCGCCACGAACTTCGTGCCGCGCTGCCGGACGATGATGCTGCCGGCGGTGACCGCTTCGCCGCCATACGTTTTCACGCCCAGCCGTTTGCTGACGCTGTCGCGGCCGTTGCGGATGCTGCCTTGACCTTTCTTGTGTGCCATAAAAAGTTGATGGTTGAAAGTTGAGAGTTGAGGGCGTCTTTTGAATTACGCTTTAATTTCCGTGATCTTGACCACCGTCAATTCCTGACGATGTCCGATCGTTTTGTGATAGCCTTTGCGGCGTTTCATCTTGAACGTGAGTTTTTTCTCGCCGCGCTTGTGCGCCACCACGTCGGCCAGCACGCTCGCGCCGCTGACCGTGGGCGTGCCCACCGCTAGCTTGCCATCGCGATTGACCAGCAATACGCGGTCAAACGTGAACGGTTTACCGGCCTCGACGGCCAAGCGTTCGATTTCCAGCGTGTCGCCCGCGGCGACCCGATACTGTTTGCTACCTGTTTCTAGAACGGCGTACATAAATTGACCCGCAAAAGGTTGGATATTAAGCCAGAACCGCGCCGGGCTGTCAATGTGGATTTATTTTTAAAACCGTGTGATTTATATAGCGTCGAGCCTGTGGCTCGATTGCATCGGGCGCACCCGTCCTCCGTAGCAGCACTGCGGAGGTTGGACAGCGCCGACACTACAAATCATGCTAGAAGCAAGTATTTATCGTTTATCAATAAAAAATGTTTGACTATCGGAGTTGGTGGGTGTATCCATTGCACCATGAATGCAAATGAAATTTCTTCAAAGGCCAGTCCTCGCTTAAAACGAATCCAAAAAATCAGCCGCATTTTGAAAGTGTGCGTGCTTTTTTACTTTGTTGCGCCACTGTGCGCTCTGGCTTTCAACCTGAAAACCATCCATTCGACGTCCGGCATGATTTCAATCTTCACCCATCCCTATGCCAGTACGTTGGACATTCCCAAGCCGATGTATTTGCTCTGGGCGACCGGAACGGCTGTTTATCTTCTTGGTGTCATTTCTTTTTATCGTTTGCTGTGCCTGTATGAAAAAGGTGTAATTTTTTCCGGGGCAAATGTTTCGGAAATGAAAAAACTGGGAAGCTATCTGGCTGGTTACGGCATACTCGCCATCGCTGCCAATGTTACCTATCTAGGAGGATTCATTTTCCCGTGGGTGCTGCTGGAAGGATTTGTTTCTCCGTGGATTGTCGTTGGCGGAGCAATTTACATTGTCGCCGGGATCATGGACGAAGGCCGCAAGATTCAGGAGGAACAGGAACTAACCGTTTAAGTTTATGCCCATCATCGTCAATCTCGACGTGGTTCTCGCCCAGCGGAAAATGCGGCTGAACGATCTGGCCGAGGCCGTGGACATCACGCCGCAAAACCTGTCCATCCTCAAAACCGGCAAGGCCAGGGCCATCCGTTTCTCCACGCTGGAAGCCATTTGCGCCCATCTCGAATGCCAGCCTGCCGACATTTTGGAATTTCGCCCTGAAGAAAGGAAAAAGGGGGAATAATTTGAGACCTCTGCAAAACTCCCGATCAGCCGTAGCGGCTTTCGGGAGAAAGCCGCATTTCTAAAAAAAACGGCGGCTCTCTGCCGAGGAGCCGCTACGCCGGTTTCGCAGAGGTCTTAATTTCGCGACGGCGCAAAATACGCTCGCGTTTCTTGATTTCGCCGGTCAGCAATTCCTCCGCCGACCAGCCGCGCGCCTGCGCGAACGACGCCAGTGCAAAAAGTTCTTTTGCCAGTGCGCCTTTGGTCAGGCGTCGCTTTGAATCGTGGCCGTCCGCAAGGACTTTGGCTTTGCGGGCTTTCTTCAAAAGCTTTTCGGCGCGGAGCAGCGCAGGCAGATGTTTGGGAATGCCATCAAGTGCGGAATGGCGGGCGTGTTTCGTCCCGTGCTTTTCCGCCTTTTTGATTCTTTCCCAGTTGGCCCAGACTTCATTCACGTCTTTGACTTTCGTCGTGCCGAAAACGTGCGGATGGCGGCGCACCAGTTTCTCCACAATCAGCCGGCAGACCTTCTCAAAATCAAACGCGCCGCGTTCCTTTGCCAACTGACAGTGGAAGACAATTTGCAGCAGCAAATCGCCAAGTTCCTCCGCCATTTCGTGGTCGTCCTCCGCTTCGATGGCGTCAATCAATTCATAGACTTCCTCAATGGCATGGCGACGCAGCGTCCGATGGCTCTGCTCGCGGTCCCACGGACAACCCGTGGGCGAGCGCAGCCGGGCCATGACGCCAAGCAAATCCCCTATTGCTGGATGTTTTTTCACTTTGGGAAACATCCAACATCGAACATCGAACAACCAACATCCAATGAATGGGATCGTCCACCAGCCACAGCTTTGGGTGTTCGATGTTGGATGTTGGATGTTGGATGTTCCATTTACAAAATCACCAGGTCGTCGCGGTGCACGACTTCGACCCGTGCGAGTTTTCTGCCGCGCACTTCGGCGGCACCGAACTTCGCAATGCCGCGCGCGAATTCCGTTCCGTCCAAATCGCAAATCCGCACCACGTCGCCCGCGTCAAAATTTCCTTCGCAACGCGCCACACCCGGTGGCAGCAGGCTCTTGCCCTTCTCGCGCAAGGCCAGCTTCGCGCCGTCATCCACGAACAATGCGCCCTGGGGATGATGGAAAAACGCAATCCAGCGTTTGCGGCCCTGCAACTTCGTTGGCGACGCGACGAACAGCGTGCCTTCGTCTTCGCCGGCGAGAATTTTTGCCAGCACGTTTTTCTTTTTGCCCGACGCAATCACCAGCGGGATGCCGGAACGCACGGCAATTTTGGCCGCCTGCACCTTTGACGCCATGCCGCCGACGGCAGTGTTGCTGTCCGTGCCCCGGGCGATTTTTTCGAGGTGGGAATCAATTTTTTCGATGACCGGGATCGTTTTCGGATTGGCCTTGCCGAAATTTTCGATGACGCCGTTCACGGTCGTCAAAATGACGAGCAGGTCGGCAGGAAGCAACGATGCCACCAGCGCGGACAAGGTGTCGTTGTCGCCGAATTTGATTTCGGTGAACGACACGGCGTCGTTTTCGTTGATGATGGGCACGACGCCGCGCCCGAGCAGCGTGACAAGCGTGTTGCGCGCGTTGAGGTGGCGCTCATGATGTTCGAGATCGTCATGCGTGAGCAAAACCTGCGCGACGTGCAAATTGTGCCGCGCGAAAAGTTCGGCATACATCGCCATGAGGCGCAACTGGCCGACGGCGGCGCACGCCTGCAATTCGGCGAGGTCGCCCGGACGTTTTTCATAACCCAGCGCACCCATGCCCGCGCCGACGGCGCCGGAGGTGACGAGCACGATTTCCTTGCCGGATTTTCGCAACGCGGCGACCTGCGCGACGAGCTGTTCCAATTGCACCGGGTCGGGCTGCTTGCGGCTGTCGGTGAGCACGCCGGTGCCGAGTTTCACGACGAGGCGGGTGGCGGTTTTGACGGATTCACGATGCACGCGATGAAGTTAGAAGAAAATTCCCGCGTGGAAAACGTTAAAATGGTCGCCAACTTTTGCCGGGGAACCGGGTTACGGACCCTGGGAGCGCCGCCGTCCCGGCGGCGGGTGAATTTGTTCGACGCAATCCGACGAAGCCGGCGGGACGCCGGCGCCCCCAGGGGAGATGCCTTCGGGATGACCGCCGCCGCCAATTTCAATTTCCGAGCGCACCGGGTCTGGGCAGATCCACCAACGATCCCCAAAAATCTCCCCCGCGCAACGCGATGAGCACTGCCAGCCCGCCAAGGTCAGCCTGGGACTTCACGTTTATCATCACGCAATTTTCGAGGCCGATTTTCTGCGTGCGGTTGTGGCTCTGATCTTTCAGGTCAATGAACTTCGCCGTTCCGATAGAGACATTCAACACGTCAATGGACTTGAACTCGAAGCCGGTCTGTTTCTTGAAATCCGCCGCGCTCTTGCCGCCGCCGGATTTTTTCGATGGCAGGGTGACGCCAAGTGAAAAAATATTCGTGCGTCCGGCCTCGTTTTTCACGATGTCGAGTTCGCCGAGGTTGAAGCGCAGGAGCGTGAGGTGCAACTGCCTTTTGGCGAGCGCGGCGCGGTCGTATTCGACGTGGATTTCCCGGATGTCCAGAAACGGCGTGCCGCCAAAGTCCGGCGGATTGTAGAGCTTGAAATTTTGAATCGTCACCGTCGGCTCGGTGAGGCCAACCGAAAATTTTCCAATCTCCGCGTCCATGCCGGTCTGGGCGCGGATGCGATGTTCGACGTAAACGCGGAGAATCGAATTGAGCGACAGCAGCAGAATGACGATCGACACGACCGCCAGAAGGAACAGCCGGAACAGCCATTTGAAAAACCATTTCATTTTTATTCGGATTTGCGATTTACGCAACAAGGTTGAGGACATGTTGCCCAAAAGAAACGGACCGCGGGTGTCCCACCCACAGCAACCAAGCTTGCCAAATGAGCGCATGAAATTCCACTGTTTTGGGGTTGTCGAACGTGCTGCGGCTGAGACAGCCGCGCTCCGCCGAATAAAATCGTAAATCGTAAATCATAAATCTTAAATGGCGACGTCCTCCGGCCGCACTTCGAGACATTCGTCCTGATCCTCCCAAATGACGGCGGGATAAACATTCAGCAGCTTCGGCGCGAGTTCGCGGCCCGCGCGCGCGAGCAAACGCTCGGCTTCTTCCGCGGCGTTTTCATAGGCGCGGTCGTAATCGCTCGCGCGACGGCGCTGATGGTCGTCCCAATGCGCGACGGCGTGAACCGGTTCATATTGTTGCGCCCACAAATCGAGTTCGGCGCGGATGTCGGCGGGAATTTCGTCGAAGGGCACGAGGGTTTCGCTGCAATGCTGGCAAATCAAACCGGACTCGCGCACATCGCGCGTGAATAATGGCAAGAACGGCGCCCGGCAGCACGGCGATTCCGCATAAGCCGCCGGCGGCGTGGCCAGCCGCTTGAACCAGACCTGCCGGTCGTGCGCGAGTTGCGCCGCCAGCCGGTACGCGCCCATGAGCGGGTGCGAGAGCCGCCACGCCCGGCCTTCGAGCTGGCCGAGCGTCTGCGCCAGCCAGCGCCCCAGCGTGAGGTCGTCCCAGCCCTGAAACGCCCGGCCGTATTCCTTCCACAACGAGTCGAGCGGTGAATCCGATTCAAATGCCATCGTCGGCAGGATGGCGCGCGCGGGGAATTTTGTCGAGCGGCGTTGCAAAAAGTGGAGCCCATGGCCGGGATTGGCTGGTCAACACCCGGTTTACGAAGTAAAAATACCCAATGTTTACAGCCATTTCAACAACATTTCGCACTTTTCAACTATTCTGTTTTTAACCCCCTGACTGAAGGTTTTCGCCTGTCCCGTCACTCGCCAGCCAGTTCATTTTTGAGTTGATACACTTGGTCGCGCAAGGCATCGCCATACCCCCAGCCGATGTCGTCGGCATGGTTGGTCAGGCGCTGAATTCGCTCTCGAAATTGGGAATAAAATTCGCGGCCCTCGCCCATGAGCAGTTGCGCTATCTCGTTCAGCACCGACTCCAGGCTGTTGTAAAAGGACTCGTTGATGTCGCCAAATTGATGCGTGAACTCGGTGCCGTTTTCCACATAAGTCAGCATCAGGTCAATTGTGCCATCCAGATTGCCTGTAGCCTTTCGGTAATCGCGGATGGCCTTGCGAGCTTCGGACAGTTTAAGTTTTCCAAATCCGCGTACCGGGAAGAATTGTTCCACGATCTTGTGCCGATATTTTTCCAACGCCGTGCCGGAGTTCTTCTCCGCCTGAAAACGGGCCTGGAGAAAATCACGGTTGTCAGGCGATGCATCGTAAAGGTCTTTCACCAACGCGATCAGTGCGGGTTTCGACCCATTGTCCAATTGCCGGCGAACATTCTGCCAGCCCGTGGATTTCTTTTCGCTCATTCGAGTCCTTTTTGATTCCAAGGGGGGTGAAACAATAACGGCTATGTGCCGACGAGAAGCCGGCCCACGGTAACTACCTGTTCGCGCACGCGTCCACGGTCAGCCGCGTCACCGGGATAAAATTCCGCCGCCCTTACTGGCCTATCCTGGCTCGTCTCGAAAAAGTCTGAATGCAGTACAGCCAACGCGGTGGCGTAAGCCAAATTCCCGGTGTCCTTTTCGGCGCGAAACGACGCCACTGCCGCCTCCGGCCCATCAATGAAACCTGTAACCGCGAGCAACACATCGTAGGCATCCTTCGGGCTGCGCCTTCCGGTTGGCCCGCCAAACGCATTCAGCTTGAGAACCAGCAGTGGCCCGATGCCCGCCACGGCGACTATGCAGGTTTGTTCCGATCCATACAGATCACGGCCACGTACTGTCACCATGCGGCGACTGGCCAGCGCGCGGTTCACGCCGGGGATGACGCTCGCGATGACGTCATCCACAACACGCGCTCCGGTTGTGGATGGCGGGTCCTCGGTAAGAAAATCAAGATAGAGTGCGATGCTTCCAAATTTCCGCACCAGACGATTTCCTTCAGAAGCAAAACCCAGTCCGCCAAGATTGGTTTTGATCGTGCCGTACTGTCCGCCTGACGCTCCGAGCGTGATGCCGAAATCCACGTCCAACGCCACCGCGCCCGGCAGCCCGGGCACATCGCGGCGCGTCAGATAATGCACCGCCAATCCACCGACCAGAACAAGGTCATCCTGGTATCGCTCCGGAGAACGCCACGCCGTCAGCAAGGCCGCCTCGGCCGCCTCCAGACTGCGCGGCGGGTAATCATCAAACTTTCCGAACTTCGTCATTTCCAACCCCTCGCAAAATCAGGCCATTTCCGCAATTCCGCTGCCTGGTCCTCGCCACGCAATCCGGCATTCTGAAGGTCTAGGTAAATCTGCACATCTGAAACCAGATTGAGTCCGCCCACGGATTGTGAAGGGCGCAAAACGCCCTCGTCTTTGGGCACCACCAGCCGCAGCACCCCGCTGCCTGACACCCGTCTGGCCAGTAGTTTTTCTGCAAGGACCGATTCTTCGGGAAATGATGTCACGTAGGCTGTAACCACTACGGGGGTAGTGTAGGGATGCCGCAGCCAGCCGGCAATCCATTGAGTGAATGCGTGCGGCTGCTTCCCAAGCACGTCCCGGAGCTTCTCCGCCAACTGAGTTGGATCACCCGACAATAGCGAGTACTCTCGTGTGGTGGTTCGCTTCGCCCATTCGTCGGCCCTTGCCCAACTATCCAGCAACGCTGCGGGCTTCGTCACCCGCAGACCACCGGGTTCCTCCACCGCCCACTCGCGCGCAAGCAACTGCTTCCGCACCGCGCTGACCCAGCCGAGGCTGACTTGCGTCTCGCGGGCAAGCTCGACAACTTTCCAGGGACGCAGTGGTCCCTGGAGCAGAAACCGCAGCACTCGCGTGGCCTTCGGAGCGAATAGCGACCGCGCTTCGCGGCGTTCCCGGAAGGGATTTTCCGCCGAGCGTGTTTCAATGAAAACCTGGTCGAAGGCCAACCGGGCGTTTCCCGCCAGGTCGGCGTATCCAATCCCTGCGTCCTCGCAGAGATGCGCCGACTCTTCAGAAATGAATGGAGCCACCAGCACGCCGCAAGCCGGTTTATTGCCCGGCAATTGCTCCAGGAAGTGTTTCAACTGTAAGACTGCGGTGCGGACCTCACGCGGTTGCCCAAGCCGCCGACATTCCACGACCAACGTCCAGCGCCGATCTTTGGCACGCACATCCGCGATCCAGTCCGGCCTTTCCGTCTTGCCTGGGTGACTGTTGGAAAGCATGGCTTCCGCCTTCAAAGACTTCAGTTCAAGGAATGGCACGCGCTCCAGCAGGCTGCGCAGCAATCCCTCGAACTCAGGTCTAAGTTCGTGCTCTTTCAGCTTGTTAATAGTTTTCACCACGCGGTGAAAATACATGATTCAGTGAAACCCGCAAGCTATATTTCATCAAAGGCGCCAGTTTCAGCGCCCGGTGAAATGGTTGTATTTACTGAAACAAGCGGCCTTCTGGATTCTATAAGTCCTTGGCGCAGAGGACGTCGCGGGTGTTGAAAAAACAACCGTGTTTTTTCGACTAGGTGTGGATGAGTTTCCGATGTTCACGCCACCGCGAACATGGCCTATTTCGTGAACCCGCTGAATGTGGCGACATCTCCAGTCCGGCGGCAGGATGGTCGAGCGGGTGTTGATTAGCGTTAGCCCAGAACTTTTCCTCCGAACCGCGCATTAGGAGAAGATGCGCAATGACCTCGTCAGTCGGGCACATGACGCCGGCCCAAGTATCGCCGTAATAGCCAATCGGGTGCAGGCAAAGGGCGCATAGCGCATAGTTGACCTCTTCGTCTTGACGTAGCGCGATTGTCGGACGCCCTTTGCGGAACAGGCATGTCATCCGCTGGAGGAGCCGTTGAAGATTTATCCGGTCAGTGACCTGGTGAACAGCCCCAAAACCGATGATGCGCGCTGCATCGAGCCGGTGGCGATTGACCGGGACTTTTTCGATCGGCAATGGTGGGGGGATTCTTGATGGTTGAGGGTTGAAGGTTGAGAGTTGAGGGGGAAAAAGTGTCAAAAGTGAGGACTGATAAACATTAAGGGCTGAGTGGCGAAGGAAGGTTTCCTTCCGGTAAAACATTGTTGTCCGAAGATCAAAAAACAAACAACGCAACCGAAAGGAAACCGATATGACGAAGCAATTAATGGCGGGAATCGACCTGCATAGCAACAACATGTTTTGCGGCATTGTGGACCAAGACGGGAAACGGGTGTACGAGCAGAAATTGCCTTGTGAGCTGCCCCGAGTGCTCCAGGCGCTCAAGCCTTTCAAGGGGCGGATTGAGAAGATTGCCGTCGAATCCACCTACAACTGGTACTGGCTGGTGGACGGCTTGCAGGACCAACATTATCCGGTGGTGCTGGCCAATCCGGCCAAGATGGAGCAGTACAACGGTCTTAAAGTCACCGACGACAAATCCGACGCCTTCTTTCTGGCCGAGATGCTGCGGTTGAACATTTTGCCCACCGGCCACATTTGCGACCGACAATGGCGCCCGGTGCGGGACCTGTTGCGCCGGCGGCTGTCCTTGGTGCGCCAGCGCACGAGCCTGATCCTAAGCTTGAAGAGTCTGCACGTACGAACGACCGGCCAGGATCTGCCGCTGGGCCAGCTCAAGGCGCTGCCGCCGGAGTCCGCCGGCGGGCTTTTTGAGAATCCCTTCGACCAATTGACCGCCCAAGTACAGACGCAGCTTCTGGATCAATTCAATCAACGCATTGGTGAAATAGAAAAAGCGCTGCTCGGGAAGGTTTCAGGGCTGCCCCGGTATCAGGTGCTGCAGAGTCTGCCGGGCGTGGGAACCATTTTGGGTCTGACGATCACTCTGGAAACGGGCGATCCCACCCGCTTTGCCAGCGCCGGGTGTTACGCCAGTTACTGCCGCTGTGTGGATTCGCGGCGCCTTTCCAACGGAAAGAAAAAGGGCCGGAACAATGAGAAGTGCGGGAACAAATACCTGGCTTGGGCCTATGTGGAAGCGGCCAACTTTGCCAAGCGCTACGACGCGCAGTGCCGCAGATTTTTCGACCGCAAGGCGGCGCAGAGCAATACGATGGTGGCGACCAAATCGCTGGCCTGCAAGCTGGCCAAGGCGGCCTGGCACATGATGAGTCAGCAGACGTCCTCCGATGCGGGCCGGATGTTTCCGGGCCAAGCCGGGGCAATCCGGCCGGATGAAACAAAGGCTGGAGGCACTGCGGTTGGCGACGCGCCTATTCGCACGGGCCAGGCCGGTCCGTTACGCGGTCGCGACCGGCGGCGACGCGAGCTGAAAAGCTCGGAAGCCCGTCGCCGCCGCCGGCCGGCCCGAGCGAATAAACGGCGCGACGACGATTTGTGAAATTTAGGGAGAGCCGTTAGAAGCTTGTAAAGGGGTTGGCGCAAAACCCTGAGGACTGATTGGCTCTGGCGGCTCTCCCGCCAAAAAAAGCAAATGCGGCTTGGACATTTTAAAGCGATTCGACTGTGCCGTGAGTCAGCCAAGGGTTGGACTCGGTCTCTGCGGAAACCGGGAAACCATAGTTCTTAAGAACTGAATGAACACGGCCCGGCACTGAACGTTTTCTGGACTCGAATACGAGTTGGGCGCGGCCATAACCAGCAGCCACCGGCTGCCAGAGCCGCGCTAGAACCGGATGGGTGACTGAACGGATCGCTTGCATGGCGCTCCGAATCATACGAAAGAAGTGAAGGGTTCGAATGCGGCTTTTGAAATGCTCTTGAGCAGCACGATGGCTCAACTCAAAAAAGTTGAGGGCGACAGCTTTTTACCTGTTGACATCCGCCCTAATGGGCGACCCCTTTCCGGCGAGCAGTTTTTCGTCTTTTTTTTCCAATTCACTTTACGACTTGTTGCTTACAGGGCGAGCGTTAGCGGAACCCGAAATGACCGCCGCCGCGAACAGGCCCAGCGTGGCACATGCAACCCAGTAGGCTGTCGGGTTGACTGTGAAGATTTTCATCCCCACGCCCGGACCGATGATGAGTGCCGTCGCCCAGGTCAGCCCGGAGACGCCCATGTAACGTCCCCGCATCTGCGGCGGCGCGAGGTCGGCGAGGTAAGCCGAAGCCGTCGGCATGGTTATCATTTCGCCCAGGGTGAAAACGGTCATGCAAATCACCAGCGCGGACACCGTGTGCGCAAACGCATTGAGCGCGAAACCCACGCCGCAAAGCGCATAACCGGCGGCCATGACGCGCCGCGCGGGAAATCTTCGGGTAAAGACGGTCAGCGGCAGTTCAAAAAACACGACCAGTGCGCCGTTCAGGGAAACCATGGCGCCGTAAGTGGCGGCGGAAAATCCCTGGTGCGTCACGTGCAGCCCAAAGGTTGAGGCCATTTGAAAAAACAGGAGGGCAATGGTGAAATTCGCCAGGAGCAACTGGTGAAGCCGGTAGTCCCGCCGCAGCACCCGCAGCGCCTGGCCCCAACCGGCGTGGTCCTGCTGGACGCGCGTGCTGCGAGGCAGCGCCAGCAGCGCCACCAATCCAAACAAGACGGATGTGCCCGCGTCTCCCGCGAACAGCCAGAAGTAACCGTAGGCCGCCAGAAAACCCGCGGTGGCCGGGCCGAAGGCAAATCCCGCGTTGAACGCCATGCGTAGGGCGGCAAAAGCCGTAATCCGTTGGCCGGCGGGCACAAGGTCCGTAAGCAGCGCCGCGCTGGCCGGACGATAAAACTCATTCGTCAGCCCCGTGAGCGCGGTCAACACGACGATGACCGGCATACTCCGCGCCTGCGAAAGAAGCAACATCGCCACCGCACCCGAAAACATCGAGAGCACAATGGTTGTGCGCCGCCCCAGGCGATCCGCCGAATGACCGCCCAACAGGGACGCCAGCAAATTTCCCACGCCGTAAGCTCCGACCGCCAGACCCGCCTCGCCCACCGTGTAGCCTCGGCCTGTGAGATACAGCGTGAGGAACGGCACGACGAACGCCCCAAACTTGTTCAGAAACGTGCCGAAGAAAAGAATCCACGCCGGCTGCGGCAAGGCGCGCAGACTTGCCAGCAACGTCTCGCGCCGAGTCGTTTCACCCGGCAATACGTCGGGACGAAAAGATTCTTCGGCATTCATTTCGAATTTGGTTTCACGTTATCGTTTGTCCTTCGGAAGAGCGAGCATCACGTGGTGCTCGCTCTCCTGGATTTTTTGTTATTCATTGAGGAACAGCTTCCATTCCGCGACGCCGTGGGCATTGCGGATGAGCGCCGACACCGGCAGTTCCTTCGGGGCACGCGGCGCCTTGAGCAGCTTCAGGCCGGCTTCGTGCGGCAGACGATTGCCCTTGCGGGCGTTTACGTCTTTGCCCGACCAGACCAGGTTTTCCCAAGTATCCCTGCCGCCGCGCGAACGCGGCATGACGTGGTCGAGGCTGCCTTCGTCGGGATGCAGCACGCGGCCGGTGTACTGGCAGCGGTTGCCGTCGCGTTCGCGAATCGCCTTCGCGCAGAGCTTCGGGCGCTTCTTCGGAACTCTGGCGAAATTCACCGCGACGATGACTGTCGGCACGCGGATCGGGCCGCGCACGGTCTGCACGGCGTTGTCCTGCGGGCGCATCGGCAGCGTGATCCACTCGTCCCACGTCACGGGACGGATGTGGTTCTCGCCTTCGATTTCCAGAGCCGTGCCGACGTTGGTGGCCATCATGCAGAACGCCTCTTGCGGCGTGCGCATGTTGATCGCCTGCCAGTTGCGGTTCAGCACCAGCACGATCGTCTTGTTCAGTATGTCGTTCATAAAAGTTTTCGGGTGTTTGTTCTTTGTTGGTGCTGGCGCAATGCGATTGGAAATTGGCTGCCGCTGCTGGTAACGCTCCAGCTCTACCTGTTTCAGAGACAGGTGTGCAGACTTCCACACTCAGCGGCAGAATTGGTAGCCCGTGCTGGTAATTCTCCAGCGTCCGCAGTTTGTAGGACTGCCGCTCTGATTTTGAGCTAACGGGCTGCGATTGGCTGCCTCGCTTGGATTCGCACCAAGGCCCTCGGGGTCAAAGCCCGGCATGCTGCTGTTACACCACGAGGCAAATGTTGGTGGAGCCGGAGGTAGTTGCAACCTCACCATACCGGATTAAAAGTCCGGTGCCGGTCTGCTGTGGCTTCGACTCCATGAAACTGGTGCTCGCGGCAGGGTTTGCACCTGCACTGGCGACGCTCTCGACGTCGTGCCTCTGCTAGTTGGGCTACACGAGCGGAAATTGGAGCCCCCACCCGGAATTGCACCGGACTGGCTCCCATACCAAAGGAGTGCATCGCTCAAAATGCTTTGGGGGCGTGAAAACTGGTGTCCCTGACCGGCTTTGCTCCGGTGATCTCCTGCATGAGAGGCAGGCGTGTTGGCTGGACTACACCACAGGGACAAAAGTGGTGAGGGCAGAAGGATTCGCACCTTCAACCTGGTGCATGTGACGCACCCGCTCTGACTGGCTGAGCTATGCCCTCGAAATGGTGGGAGCGGAGAGTGCCGCCCTCTCTGCCTCTCGCATGTCAAACGAGCGCTCTGCTGATGAGCTACGCCCCCAAACTGAAGCGGGTGAACGGAATCGCACCGTCGGCGCGGCCTTGGCACGGCCGTCCCGCAACGCGGGAATGTTGAATCACACCCGCAAATGGCGTCCCCGACCGGAGTCTCACCGGCAGCCTGACGCTTAGGACGCGCCTGCTCTGTGTTTTGAGCTACGGGGACAAAAGGCTGGTACGCGCGTCCGGTAACGCTCCGGAACTCGGCACTCATCTAGTGCGACTCCGCTTATAAGGCGGACGGTTCTCTTTGAACTACGCGCGCATGGCGGAATGCCGTGGACTTGCACCACACTCCCGTTTCCGGGAGCGCACTGTTTAGCAAACAGGCCCGGTTCGCTTGTCCGGTTGACATTCCTAATTGGTCGGCGTGGGGAGACTTGCACTCCCAAGGCTGTTCGGGTTTGAGCCGAACCGGTCTGCTATTCCCTGTGAACCACACGCCGGTCGGCGACCCGGGACTTGCACCCGGAAGGCTCGGCGATTTTAAGTCGCCGGGGTCTGCTGTTCCCGCTGAAGCCAGTCGCCGTGAAGTGGCCTGCCGAGCCGTAGCTCGCGAGTGTGGGCGATTACGCCCGCCGATGCACTGCGTGCTACGGCGCGGCAGCCTTGCTATTGCTGCGCTTCGAGCGAAGGCTGGTGGGCATGAAGGGAATTGCACCCCCAAGGCTGCCAGATTCTGAGTCTGGATCCTCTGCTGTTCGGGTTTAACCACATGCCCGTAAATTGGTACTCCCGGCAGGATTCTCACCTGCAACCGCGACGTTCGAAGCGTCGCACTCTGATAATTTGAGCTACGGGAGCGAAATGGGGCCGATGGAGAGACTCGCACTCTCGTGGGGCAAATGCCCGGCAGTTTATCCCGCCGCGGCGGGACTGTCGCTGCTGAGCCACATCGGCATGAAAAGGCCTGCCGAGCCGAAGCTCGGGACAAGAGAACTTGAAGACTCCCATTCTGAAATTACCCGTGGTTCCAAAAATGCCTTTTTGCGAAGACGTGACCAGAACCGCTCTTTAAATACCGTTCAAAATGTTGAGCCTGCTCAATCGTCTCAAACGCGACATAAACTTTGATCTTCCACGGCACAAACTTGGAAGTGTGGGGACATTTCCTGGCGTTGTGGTCCGCGAGTCGCTGGCGGAGGTCTGAAGTATGACCGATGTAACGCTGGTCAGGATGGCTCGCGCTCTCGATCACGTATGTGTAGAACATGGCCTGCCATCCATAGCTTGGAATCCCTGAAAAGAAAAGTCCTCCTTCGCCAAGCCTATGGAGGACATCCTTCGCTTGAAACCCTCGCGGTCGCTCGGATTCCAAGCGAAGGATGGTGGGTCGCCACGGTGCTACCCCGTGCTCTGCGGTTTAAGAGACCGCTGCATCGCTGCAATGCTTGCAACCCATTCACGACGCGAAGGCGGAGTTGAACCGCCGCAGCCAGGTCTGTGAAATCCTCGCCGGCACCGGGATTTCGCGTCGCAAAAGTATCCCCAAGCGCACCGCACCCGGTGCCCGACCATTACTTCGACCGTGCGAGGTTTCTGTCGGCATGCCGGGTTCACTTGGGAAAATGGCTTGCCAGGCCGAAGCCTTGGCGAAGGCTGGACGAGCATCAGGGTATCGCGCCCTGTATTCCGCGTTGGAAGCGCAGCGTGTATCTCTCAACACCTATGCTCGAAGAAATGGAATCCCGTGCTGGAATTGCACCAGCCTTTGCGGCTTTGCAGGCCGCCGCCTGAGCTAATCGGCCAACGGGATGACCCGACGGTAAAGAACAACAGAATTCAACCTGACTTATTGTCGAAGCGTTGAGGCAAAAGCTCAAAAGCTTGCTTGAGGTGAGCAGCTAGCGAGGATGGACGAATTCCATCAAAGAAGATGCGCAAAAGCCGGCTGTCGCCCAAGTGCATTGTAACATCACCGCATTTCAGAATTGGCATTCGATCCCCAACCAACAGAAACCTGTCATATCGAGGTTTCGACTTTTCGCGGCGGCCTTGTTTTTGTGAACTCCATTCGAGCGTTACCCCTAACTGTGACAACGAATGAGCAAATGCGGACCAGTCAAAGAACATCATGACATGCTTCTTCCCCTTAAGAATTGAAACCATATCCTCGACAGCAAGGTCCCTACAGAATAAAGGACGACTTTGCACATAACTGACCCATTGCTGCAAACTGAGAATTGAAGGGAAACTGTCGCCTTTTTGATATTCCTTCATCCACTTCGAAGCAGTTGGGTGATGGAGCTGTTCCACTCGCTTTGCAAACTCCTGCTCGACCGCAGACACACTCTCGCTGGTCCGAGTCTTGGCGAAGAGCCAGAGGGTGTCATCTACACACACAAGCGCTCCATCCTCGGCCTCAGATGCCCTTAGCACTTGGTTGAGTTCTAGATCCCAGTCTCTTTCTGGAATGGCGGTCATATCCATGATCTCGACTTCACAACCAGCCGAAGGATCGAAGCCCTTTTCCTTTCGCAGAAATGAACTCACCTGAGAATTCAACTTCATCTGTTCGATCACGCGCATCATTTGTTCACCACCCTTCTTGCCACGCCGGTTAAGGAAATCCTGAACTGTCCAAGGACAAGCACTGGTTTTCAGGGTTCGATGGATGTCATCGTTAACCTCGCCGTCTTTAACCTCCAGGAATAACACCTCACCGGTCTTACAGTCCCGACACAAGATGTCGCCAACGTCAACGATCCCCGTTGCATCAGTCCAGATGGCAATTTTGAACGGATCGGAATTAATCTGTTTCAAAACCGAAATCACGCTACTTGGATTGCAGGCGGACAGAGGCCGGTGCGGTTGCCTCATACAAAGTCTCTTGATCAAATGCCGTTGCTGGCAAAACATCTGCCAAATGATCGTATCGTTGATCCGCTCCCACAACAGTTTCAGATACTGCAAATCCATCTGCGCCTCTTGTGGCAAGGATGGATTTTTTGTGACTTTCTCCAACACGGACATGTTAATGATTGAGAGTTAGTGCAATTCCTTGAATGTTTCATTGCACGCTAACAGAAAGGACTCGCTGTTTTGCCTGATTAGATCAAAAGTCGCAAAGCGCGGGTCGTTACCCGCAGGCTTTTGCAGCCTCTTGAGCGCGCTTTCAAATTGAGTAAACGGATGTTCGGCTTGACGTTCTTCCATAATCTGACTTTCGGATGATGATTTTCTGCTTTGCTTTTGCCAAAGCAATACGGAATGCAGGCGGAAGCTTTTTGCCTCCGCCCGCGTTGTTAGTTTGATTCTCCGGCTTCGGTGCTGGTTGCAGGTTTGCCATTTTTCAGCGGCACGAAGCCACCCGGCATGCCGACTACCAAAGTGCTACCGGCGTTCTGTGCAGCCGAGAGCGACTGCATCAGACGCAGGTTCATCAGGGCCGGATTTCCTTCCAGCACGCGGGCGGCATTCGCCAGATTGCGCAGCGAGGCGCTCTCTCCGCGTGCGCGTTCGAGGGTGGCGTGGCCTTCCTGCTTCGCCTTCAACACGTCGGCAAAGGCCCGCTTCAAGTCAGCCGGGAACATCACGTCTTTTGCTTCGACAGCGAGGACGTTGATGCCAATCTTGGCCGCCTCCGGCTGCACGCGGGCCAGAAGCTGCGCGCCGATTTCGAGCCGCTGATTGAGCAACGCTTCCACAGCAACACCACTTACGACCGCTCGCAGCGCAAGCTGGGTGGCGTTGTAGAGATCGCTCAACCAGTTCTGCGTTTCGTGCGCGGCCTTGACCGGCTCCGTTACCTGGTAAGTGACGAGCAGGCTCAACCTGAGGCCGACGCTGTCAGCCGTGAGGACTTCCTGGCCGGCCACAAGCAGTGAAGTCTTGCGGAGATCGATCAGGTTCATCGTCCAGCCGTATCCCCAGAGCACATGGCGTCCGGCATTGTTGCGACGCATGTACAAGCCGTGATGATACACGAGTCCCGTCCAGCCTTCCGGCACTCGAAATACGTGGCGCAGGTTCTTGATTGCCGGCATGGCAATCACGCCGGCTATGACAACGACGGCGATTCCGAAGATAAACAGTATGTTATAGTTCATGTTTGTTTTCCTTTCCTAAAATTGTGCCCGGGCCGGAAGGCCGCCGTCCGGCAGCGGGAAAATCGCCGGAGCGTTTTTCACAGAGCTGCCTTCGGGCTGCGATTGAACGCAGGCCTTCCGGTCGGGTTTTGATGCGGGATTTCTCCCGCGCTCCGTACCAAGGAGTTGGTTCTCAGCCAACATGCGGAATCGAACCGCAAATGAACCAGCCCATGCGCAGGACGGTTCCGGCGGACTGCCGGAATGGCTGCTGGCCTGATTCAAAGTCTGAAATGATTTTGCCGGTCACTCACGGAAGTAATGATTCCGCTGACTGCCGTCATAGCGACCGGTGTGAAGGCAGCAGCTTTTGAAAGCTGCGTCCTGACCCACACGGACATGGATCATTGCGACCGAGCTTTTCATGAAGCTCCTTGTCGCCATGCACGACGCGAAGGCCGCGCTTTACGCGGGTCTCGGACGGGAAACCTTTGCGTCGCTTGCTGGTGATTTCGAAAAAAGGGGCTTTCTTGATCGAACGATTGGTTTGCCATACGGCCTCCGGGTTGTGGTTTGTGGTTGTGGAACGACGACGCACATGCGCCGCCGAAAAATTGGTCAGGAAGCCGGGATTCGCACCCGGACCGTCGCGTTCACAACGCGAAATGCTGCTGTTACACCACAATCCTGAAATGGCCTGCCGAGCCGCAGCCGGCAGTTGGCCTGCCATCCATAGCTCTGAGCCAGATTACACGAGCCCTCCTTCGCACGAGGCTACGGAGGGCATCCGTCGCTCCGCCCCGGCTGACGCCGGTTCAGAGCGACGGATGGAGCCTCTGGTCGGACTCGCACCGACGAATACGAGTTTACGAAACTCGCCCTGTGGCTGCTGAGGCACAGAGGCAACTCATTTACGATTTTTGATTTGTGATTTACGATTTGAGAACACCGCGGAGGACGCCGCTTTAAAATCATCAATCATCAATCGTAAATTATCAATTAAACTGGCGCTCTCACGTGGATTTGCACCACGAACTTCCGCCTTCGCAGAGCGGCGTGCAGAAACTGATTACACCTTGAGAGCAAACTGGCATCCGTGGCCGGTCTCGCACCGGCTAGGGTCGGATTGAAAATCCGGGTGCGCGAGCTGCTTTGCATTCACGGACGAAAGTGGTCGCCTCAGAGTCGCGGAGAACCAGAGTGGCTGCTCACCGGCGAGCCTTAACTCTGTGAACTCCATTCCTCCGTGGCGATGGTCCGAGCCGGACCGGCCTGCAGGCGCTAACGGCGAACCGCGCGCGTCTTGTAGGTGAGGAGCGGTCGGAATGTCGCGATGACGGACGCGAGCCCGGCATCAACGAGGTCCTGAATCACTGCCTCGATGTTTTTGTATGCGGCCGGCGCTTCCTCGTAGAGGAGATCGCGCTGCTCACAAATGACCCGGCCGCCCAGCGGCGTCTGGACCAACTGATGAGCGCCGAAGCGTTCGCGCATTCGCAAACGACTTTCGCTGCGTGCCCATTTGCGGCCAGCACCGTGTGCCAGCGACCAGGCATGACTCTCACCGTTGCCAGTCGGCTTGACGACATAGCTCAACGAACCGCGTGAACCCGGAATGACAACAAACTCGTTGTCAGCCGCGATCGCACCTTTGCGGTGAATCCAAACAATCTCACCGTCACCCTCGTACCGGGTGATGCTGTTGTGGCAACCGTCCCAGACACATTCGGCTTCCGCACCAAGCTTGAAGGCAAACCGCCTGGCAATGAGCGCACGATTTGCCTTCGCCCACCTCACGGCATAGTTGTGGCCATTGAGATATTCCTCGCCGGCAAACGACTCTCCAGCCACACCCGAACTGCGATACTCATTCACATGAGCGCGCAGGATGGATTCGCCCAAACCGCGCGAGCCGCTGTGGACGAGGATGACGAGTTGGTCCTTTCCGATGCCCGTGCGCTTGAACGCCACGGTATCGTGAACTTTCTCCACCGCTTGAATCTCGGCGAAGTGATTACCGCCACCGATCGTGCCGAGAGCGGTATCGAACTCCGTGGACTGCAAATCCGATGCGGCGAGATAATCGCCGACATCTTCATCCCACGGGTGTTCGAGGTGGAAATACAATTCCGCCCAGCGGTCGAGCTTGGCGTCATGCCGGACGAGGTCCGTCTTGAACAACGTCATGCCGCAACCGATGTCGCCGCCGATGAGGTGCGGATAAATAACACCTTCAGTTACAAACGCGGCGCCCACGGGCGTGCCTTTGCCCGGATGCAAGTCCGGAAAACCAACGGCGTGCCGCACGCCATCAAGTTTTGCCACGGCATAGAGCTGGCGCATCGCTTCGCCCTCAATCCAGCTTTTGGACGAGGCGAAAAGGCGCACCTGAGTTTCAGTCAGTGTGTTCATGTTTCCTTTCTTGCCCGCTAAGCGGGATTGGTTTTTAGTGGCCCCCGAGGTTGGTATCGCGCCAACGTCTCCTCGTCTTCAGCGAGGCGCTAATCTGCCTCAGCTACTCGGGGGAATGGCCTGCCGGGCCGTAGCCCAACAGGAGAAGGCTGGTCGTCCTGCGCGGTAACGCTCCGCGGTCTCTCGCTTATCAGGCGAGCGCTCTGCTTTTGAGCTACGAGACGATGGTCAATTGCGGTTTCGAGCCAAATCGGTTCACGGGGCGGAACACGAGATTAAGCCGCGGCATTGGCCGGATTCGCATGACTCGATTTGGTTTGTAGCTCCTGCGAAAGAGCAACTGGCTTTGGTGACGCATAATGGGTTTCATGGGACTTCCTTTCGTTAAGGGTTTGAGAAATTGGCCTGCCATCCATAGCTCTGAGCTAGGCAGACGAGCCCTCCTTCGCGCAGATGCTATGGAGGGCATCCTTCGCTCTGAAACAAGAGTTATCGGCTCAGAGCGAAGGATGGCGGAAGGCGTCGGTAACGCTCCGACCTCGGCGATGCCGATCCTGTTTTCGGGACAGGTGCAGCCAGCTTATATCTGCCTGCCTTCCGTGAAATGGTCAGGGTGGCGAGACTCGCACTCGCGACCTCCCGGCTCCGAACCGGGCCGTCTGCTGCTGACATTACACCCTGAAAATGGCTGCCAGGGTTGGACTCGCACCAACACCGTACGGCTTAACAGGCCGCCGTGCTACTTTCACACTACCTGGCAATTGCTATTTATTGTTCGTGGTAGACGCACAATAAATAACATTACATGGCGCTGCCGGCAGGAGTTGCACCTGTCTCGGTTCGTTTAGAAGACGAATGCCTTATCTGTCTCGGCCACGGCAGCAATTGAAAATTGGTCAGCGCGGCAGGATTTGCACCTGCGATCCCTCGGTCCCAGGCCGAGCGTGTTGCTCCTACACTACGCGCTGGTGGCGGACCCGAAGGGAATTGCACCCTCAACCCTCCCGCAGACAACGGGGCGCTCTGCTGATTGAGCTACGAGTCCGAAATGGCCTGCCGGGCCGTAGCCCGGTTGAAGATAAAGCCCGCCTCCGCACTTCGTGCTTCGGCGCGGCAGCCTTTGCCGCCCGCTGATGAAGGCGGCGAAGGCTGGTGGGAAGTGCTGGTAATGCTCCAGTTCGTCACTTCCAGTTTTGTTTTGCGACACCCGATTTACAGTCGGGCAACTGGATCACTTCCCTGAAATTGGTAGCGGGAGTGGGAGTCGCACCCACCTAAAGAAGTTTATGAGGCTTCTCTCTGTGCTTTGGTCGAGTTTCCCGCAATGCGAAATGGTGGAGGACGGCGGGTAACGCTCCCGCTTGAGCCTGCTTGCAGGGCAGGTGCATCACTTTTCTGCCACGCCCCCATGAAAATTGGCAAGTCGCCCTGGTGCTGCCCCAGGCAGGCTGAGTTTTGGAGACTCTGCCGCACAGGCTGGTGCGCGACTTATTGGAAATTGGTGCGGCTGCCGGGAGTCGCACCCGGACATGCTCCCTGGCGAGGAGCCATTCTGCTGTTAAATCACAACCGCGAAATTAAAAGGGCCGGGAGCGTTCATGCTCCCGGCCCGCGCCATTTCAACAAAGAACAAACACCTCTTGGTGATCTATTCGATCCCAACCCGCGGTTTCACGGCGGCTGTTTCGGTGTTTAGGGGCACACCTCCTTCGAAGCCCTCAAAATGTAAAATTCGTTTTGCTCTTCCTGGCGATGTGATTGGTCGCTCATAGGCACACCACATCGGTGACGATTCAAAGCTCGTCCTCGCCAAAATCAATTTGTCGCCAGAAGACATCACCTGGATGTCGCGTTATTCTTGTTCACAGATCGTTCGTCTTTCGTTAACTGCCATTCACTCTGCCGGTTCCGCAGGGAAAATAAAAAACCCTGCCTACACGCGGTAAGCAGGGTTAGAGAAAGTCTATTTCGATTCTTTACCTGCTTACCATAAGTCTATCCAAATTGATTTTGGGTTCTTGCTCTAAATCTGCCCTGGATAGGCTAAGGCTAAACACACAACCCGGGTTATACCGGCTATGACGTGTCGCTTTCGCGACCGACATGGTCGGCCAACTCGTGACTGATATGTTCATGCAAGTTTTCATCGAATGTGCCAGACGTATAGCACACGTTATCGGTTACAGTCAACTAATACTTTAAGGGATACGCCTATCTTGAATTCAAATATCCGGATGTTTTGATGTTAAAATCTCCATAGAAACATCATGCGTCTTCACTGCTGGCAAGGACCGGGCTTTGCCGGCGCGGGCTGATGTCCGATTTCCCAGACACAACACTAGGATAAACCTTTTCACGGTGGTCCCCATGGTCATCGCAAAATCGGTCAGGTTAAGCCAGTCTGTGTTTGAGGGGGATTTGAATCGTCCGCAGCGGCTTTCTTTTTGGTGGCAGGATGCTGAGAGACGATGGCTTTTACATCTTCTTGCAGTTTCGCCATGAGAAAAGCAGCCTTGGTCGAGCCGATATCGGCCGTGAGCTTGGAGCCAAGCTTTTTAAGCAGGCCTTTCACCGGATGCAACTTACCAGCCCCGGTTATGGCTCGGGCGGCTAGAAGGTGCGGTGCTTCGGACAGGTCGAGCAGATCGGTGCCCTTAAGGAGGAAATGTTTGCGGCGACTCGCTTCGAGTTCGGCAAGGGCCCGCCCGATTTTTTCAAGAGCTTTTTTAGGATCTGTTCCGTCAAACACTGGTTCGCCGATCCCGTGCTTTCCTTCGACTGGTATGATGTCTTTGAACTGGATTTTCGGCCAGCCCTTTTTCGGCAACACCGGCCACGGCAGCCATGACATATCGAGGGCGAAGTTTTGCACCCGCCGTAAAAAGATGTTCGTGCAAACCGTTCCATTTTCCAAAGCGCGCAGGAAATGTTCCGGGCGCGTTTCCATCACGACGAGATTCCGAATCGAATCAAAAGCCTTGTCTTTGATGGCCGTGACCCAGCGCTCGTGCGTATGGCCGCTTTTTAATTTGAGAATTTCGTCCATCACACATTGCCAGGTGCGGCTGGCGGCGGCGGGATCACTGGCTTTCCAATAGACGCGCGCCAGATGCAAACTGAATGCGGGCGCGGCAGCGGTTTCATTTTTAGCCGAACGAGACGATAAGCCTCGTTTTTGTCGCAGGTTTTGAGGGTTTCCTGTTTGCCGGTCACGAGGTCTTCGCAGTAATAAACACCCCAAGGCCGGAGGAATGCGCGGTAGCGTTGTTTCATGTCATCTTTCATGGTTATGAACATGAACCAATTCAACCCGGCTGCGTTAGCGAGTAGTGGCCGAGTCGGTCTCGGATAGTGGCCGACTTTGTCGGCTACTGAAACTTCCACTGAAACTTTGACTCCCTGATTTCACAACTCTCTAACGCCCAAGCGTTAGAAAATGGAGCCAATGGCCGGGATTGCACAACCCCGTAGCCCACAAGCTCCTCAAAATCAACTGCCTATGGCATCGCTGATGTCTTGACTATAAGGTAGTTACGTTTTATGTCAAGCTTAACTTCAGCCGACTTTTTGTAACTCCATTTTACTCTCAACCGATGACGTTTGCTGGCACTTCTGCTGGCACTTTCAGACGGTTTGCTTCAACGGTTTATTTTTCAGCAGAACTATTTCTTCCCTGACTACTGCGGCGTGGCATTATCAGCCTGATAACGGCTACCGACAAGCCGACGAAAACCAAAGCCGCGATACTCAAGATTACATAACGAGCAATCGGGCGTTTTTCTAAACTGCCGGAAGGTGTTACTGCTTCATTTTGGGCAGGAGGCTGGTTTGGGGTCATCGTGTTTGGAGGTGTCGCGGCTATCTGAAGGGATGGGGATTGCCGCGACAAGGGTATCGGAATTTCTGGATTATCCGATTTGGCTGAACCCAGCGCGTCGGAGAAAATAAAAACCGCCAACAAATCTGCGCTGGAACCGGGATCAAATGGGTCCGGCAAGTCCGTTGTCGTTTCCTGAATCGTGTATGTTCCCGGCGGCACATAACTATGTGCGATTGCCAGCCCCGAACTATTATGCGATTGCACGTCGGTAACGAAATTATCAATCCCTGAAAGTTCCAAATTTTTCTGTGAGCCGGCCAATCCGAGCACAACGACTGCCGCCGGTGCATTCAATGTGAACCGAACAGATGCCGATTGGGCATTTACGCCTGTGGAGGTTCCATAGAAACCTTGCACAGAATTGACGTTGGAAATCCCAACACCGCCCATTGCATAAACACCACATTGCGTTGTGTAACCGTTTGCATTTTTCGTTCCGATTGAAAGTTGCGCGGTGGTGAAACCCCTTGTGTTTTCCACATGAACTACATTGCCATCAGCCAGCAAGCCGGAAGGCATGCCCCCGCCACTTGACATCCCGAACAAATAAAATTGACCGCCGGGCGATAATGCAAGGCCTGTTGCTTGTGGTCGCGCTTGAGTATCAATAATTGTCGGCACTGCTTGGCATGGAATTCTTGAAAGCACAAAACAAACAATGGCGATGACGGGGTAGAAAATTCTCATAAAGATCAGGCCGCAGTTAATGGTTTGCCGCAACTTTTGCAAAATTTTGCCTCGCCATCATTCTCTGTTCCACACCCCGAACAGTCCGGTTGGCAAGTCCATTCAGGTCGAAACTAGGCAATTGGAAAGGCACCGCCTCGCAGCAGCCAGTCACGGCAATGAGAAGCCCGCAAATTTGTTTATAGAAAGCATTCATTTTTCATCGGGATTCGTTGGTGTGGTCTGCGACTGATTATTGATGGATTGTTGCATAGCCAATATTTTCAGAATTTCATCGTCGCTTGCCTTGTTATAGGCCGTAACCCCCAAGTCGAAGTTTGCCGGACGGCCTTGTTCCCGGCCATCTTGGAACATGAGAATTTCTTTCACACGAGGATCCTTTGTCCGACTGCTAACGTCTCTTAGCTTGCAGATGCACTCGTCAACGATACCGTTTCCCCAACTAATGTCCAAATATGCCGGATCCTTGTTCCCATCAATGGCGTATGTTCCCACTTTTGATTGACCATGTCCCTGGCTTTTAATGACACCGCCGGATGTAAATGTTAACACTGTGCATAATGCCAGGATTTGGTTGGTATCAGCGTGGCCGAGACTAAACATTTGACTGGCTTCAATTCCTCCAATCCAGCCGCCTTGTAATGTGGATAAAAACACGGGGTCCGCCTTCTTAAGAATCTGTATGCTGTCGGTGAAATGTTGGGGACGCGTGTATTCGTCATCACCTTCAATATGAAGTTCTTGATTGGTGATCTCGAAGATTACTTTGAGATTGGAATTGTCGTTCCATCGGACATCCAAATTGGCGGGGGATTGGGACAAATCCACGGCATATTTTCCCGCGTGCGAACCGCCGGCTCGCTGGAAAACGATGGTGCCGTCCGGTGAAAACTTAAATTGTAATACTTGTCCGCTATCCTGTTCCTCCCCAACCCAATCACCCCATAAAAAGGGATCAGCAACGGCAGAGCTTCCCGAAGGGAATTTGCTGTTAAGATTATTTGCCCTTGTAAAAATAATAGCTTTTGAGGTGAATGTGTGTGGCCGGGCGTGTGCCGAGTCACCGCCCTCGATGCGAAGTCCAGAATCACTTGCCTCGAAAATCAACTCTGTGAAGTCGCCCCCTTGATTGATGTCCAAATAAGGAGGTTGCTTGCTTGCATCAACCAAATATGTTCCTGCTTTCGATTTTCCGTTTGCATGGACTGTGAAAACGCCATCGTTGTCGAAAGTCCAATAAAACGTTTGACCACTATCTTCATCCTTTGCAGCCCAGTTGCCTTCGAGCATCGAGCTTTGAGTTGTGTTCACTCTTTTGAGAATCTCCGCTTGATCTGTAAAGGATGTTGGGCGAGACTGCCCGCGCCCGTCCTCCGTGCGAATCCCGGAATTGGTGAATTCGAAGATGGATTCATCCACAGGGCCATTTCCTGCCTGGACATCCAAACTATATGGCCGCTTACTCCAATCAACCGAATACGTTCCCTGGTCTGAATGTTGGACGTTCTGAAGCTCAATGATGCCATTGGTGTCAAATGTCACATATACAATTCGGCCGTCATCCAGCCCTTCTCCAACCCAGTCGCCTATTAGCATTTTTTGAAGCAAAGCAGCCGCGGGGGAGCTGATGTTTGAAGTTAACGGCGGTTGGGCACCAGAAAGCCCTCCCGATTGCGAGGCGGATGAAGCAACAGTTACATCAGCGGTAACCGGGCCATTCCCTGTTTGAGCGTTCCACACAGAAATTGTCAGCTTGTCTCCGGCATTGAGTTTCCATTCGCTCAACCCATACGCACCCGTGAAACCGTTGATGACGATTTGCGTGTCCGTCCACCGGCTGACGTTCAAGTTGATCCAGTTGCCATTGTATCCGGCATCCCAATTGGCCGTGTCGTCGTGAATTTTCAGATATTTGGAAGTGCCGTTGAAGGCATTTTGACTGCCGAATCCGCTGCCGGAAATGGTAATTGCCTGCATTTGCTGGGGAAGAATCGAACTGATGGAAGCGATCACAGTCCCGTGATTCACGCCATTTATTGATCCCGCCACGACATTGGCTGATTGTAGCGAAGATCCGTCCCACAGCAAATGACCGTTGACTCGGGCTTGACCTGAAAACGAGTGCGTCCCCACGCTCTTCGGAATGACATAGAAAGTGAAAGTCTGGGTTTGGCCGACGCTAAAGTTTACGTTAGTGGGCGTCGGCGCGGGCGTCAAGACTGGCCAACCGCCTTCCGAAGCCGTGTCCACCAACTGGATGTCGAAGTTTCCCGCCGACGATCCCGTGTTTTTGACAGTCACCGTCACTGGGTATACATGATTGTCCGCCACCGATGTTTGAGATGGGATCACACTTTGCACCGACGGTGTGGATTGACTGGCTTGTTGTGGCCCTTCTTGGACAATGACATTGGTTGAAGCCGGCCCTTTTCCCGTCTGGGGATTCCAGACCGAGACTGTCAGGTTATCGCCGGGATTTAGGCTCCGCCCGCTTGTCCCATACGCACCCGTTAGGCCGCTGATGAGAATCAGTGTATCGTTCCATAGCTTGACATTCACGTTGACCGGATTTGGATCATTATTACCACCCCATCCCATATCCCAGTTACCAGTGTTGTCATGTATCTGCAAAAAGGCAGAGGTTCCGTTGAATGGATTCTGCGTCCCAAATCCATGACCGACAATTACAATTGACTGCCCTTGCTGGGGGTAAATCCTTCCAACAGTGGTAATCTCCAATGGCGTGCCGGAATCAATGAGATTCGTGGAAGAGCTAGGTTGTTGTTGAGGTTTTTGAACAGCTTTGTTAAATACCTGATTGACGAGTCCGCCCAGATCCAAGTCTGCAAATACAACCGGAATGGCCCCATAGCCCGGCGATGCCATACACCAGCAGCCAGCAGCAAGTAAAAGAACGCCAAGCCGCTGTCGGTGGGCTTTCGTGGTTTCTTTGAATATTTTCAGGCTCATGGATTCAGAGCGCCCATAGCTCAACGGCCCCTCGGAATGGTGCGAAACCGAATGCACACCCGCGCTGATGCACCGTGAAGCACCCTTACGGGAGGTTCTCATAAAATCAGGCCGTGGTTAGTGGTTTGCCACAACTATTGCAAAACTTCGCCCCGCTATCGTTTTTTGTCCCGCACCCCGAACAAAATCTCCCTGCCGAGGCGGAAACTGGAGCCGGAGCGCCGCAGGAACCGCAGAATTTAGCGCCCGCTGCAATTGCCCCGCCGCATTTGGAACAAGTTGCCGAAGAGGATTCCGCCGCTTGTAGCACGGGAATTGACGCAACCCCCCTGGTCGAACTAAAAACAACTTCTGTGATGGCATCAAGATTCCGCGAAGCTACGACAATCAAGCCGATGAGCGGCAAGAGGCCAAGCACAAGGGAAAACCAGCCATACAAATTGGCCTGACTTCCAAGCAATGGGGGAATCACGCCCATGTAGGAGTGATAAGCAAGAGCAACCACGATGGTTAGGATCAGCAGCAAAATAATCAATCCGCCTTCGGGAAGCCGTTTTGACCGCGTTTGAATGAGGCCGTTGAAGCCAGCCGCCGTGCCGATGAGAACCACGAAAATGAGCGTGTCCACAATGGCGTTGGCGATGGAAATTGGAAAAATGAAACCGACCGCGTATTGGCTTGCGAGGTCCGAAAGATTCGACGGCATTTGGCCCGTGTTAAAAAATTGCGCTATATTGGCGTTTGCAGCAGCCGAAGCTCCGCTGCCTACAATAATCGGCCTAGCCTCTTTCAACATGGGCAGGTTGTCGAGTATGATTCGTATCACGATCAAACCCAAGATGGCGATAATCGCCTTGACCAATCTTCGTCCGACTTCACTTCCCATGCTGTTTTGATTTGTTGTTGTCATAATTAAGTCTCCATTTTAGGTATGTTGTTTTAATTAAATTGGGATTTTCCGCTGAACAATTTGTCGCCAGCAAGGTCAACTGGGGTGACTCTGCATATGCGCAATAACTTCTGAATTAACATTGGCTTGTTGCGCTGCGGCGATGTCCGATTGGCTAAATTTGGACTGTGAAATGTCAATCTCTTTATTGATGGCATCTGGTCTAACACCGGCCGCTGCAAGTGCCTTGATGTCGTCCACAGTGAGCGGGGTGGGCGTCTGCGCTGACCCGTTATCGGTTGCGGGGGGAATGTTGCTAGCAACGGGGGTGGAGGGTGTCACCGGAGAAGAACTACCTCCGCCACTCATGGAATTATATGAGATCGTTCCTTTGACAGCAAAGTCGCTGCGATCTCCACTATCAATCGGAGTGAGGTTGCCAGATATACCAGTGCCCGTGTTGTTTATGATTGCCATAAGAGTGTTTTGACCCCCGGCATTGAAGCCGGTCGTAATCGCGCCAGAAGCGCCGAAATTGCTAAAAGAATATGGCACAGCCGAACTTCCCGCGCTTAAAACCATGCCCCCCTGCCCAGGGCCATAAAGTCCTGCCGCCGCAATCGGTGTGCCGTTCAATTCCAAAACAACGCGGTCATCAGCAAACAAATTGGAAAAATTCAACCTGATGTTGTTGGCGTCTTTCGGAAGTGAGAACGTGTAAGTAGCAATCCAGAAACCGTCAAAATTGGCCATGTTACCACCCGACGCAAAAGTGCCCGTGCTACGACCGTCGCTGGTTATGCTGATTACATTGCCCCTCCAACCAAAACGCGGCCAATCATCACTGTGTCCGATGGCCGCTGCGTTGACGGCTCCGCCGCCGGTCACGGTCCAGTTGCCGGGGTTATCAGTGGTGAAGTCGAGGATGGGCTGTGCATAGGTCGGATTTGAGTTAGCGAATGGCTGCGGCTGCAACGGGGCTGACTGTTGTTGCTGATAAACTACATCGTTGTTCTGGATTTTATTCCACGTTTGCGGTGACTGTTGCTGTAGCCGCTGCTGCTGTTGCTGATCAATCATGTTCCCGACCAACCCCCCGGCAATCACACCAGCGGCAGCACCGATCAAGGCGCCTGCTCCGGTATTCCCATGATTATGCCCAATGATTGCCCCGCTAATGGCGCCAAGCGCGCCGCCAATCAACGCACCGGAACCGGTGTTATTTTGCGTGCCATTCGGGTTCACACATCCTGTCGTCAACACGAGTGCCACAGACACAACTGCAACAATTCGATACATAATTTTCATGGTTGTCTCGCTTTCTTTATTTTTGATTGTTTGAAATTTCCATTCGATGGCTCACTGCTTCTTCTGGGACTGCTTTTGCTGCGGGGCTTGTGCCTGTTTTTGTGATGGAGCTATGGCCGGATTTGACGCCGGCGTCGGAGGCCTGAATACTTTGTTGACGGGCGCTGGAGTTGCCAGTGGTTGCCCGCTCGGTTTGCCAGGCTGTTCATGCCCAAGCTCGCCCGGCTTGACAATCACCGGCGCGCGATTGCGCGCTTCTTCAGCCCGTTGTTCATTCAGCTTGTTGCGGTCGCCGACTGGATTTCTCTCTTCGAAGTGTGTAACTACTTCTCGATGATTCGTCAATCGTTCGACGCGGTCGCGGCCTATCCCGTCGTTGACCAGCCGGCCATATTCATCCCGCCGAAAATCGTCTCTAAGAACGGTCCTTCCATAAAACGCACGCACCCGCTCGCGAGGCACATTAAAACCATATTCATGACCCCGCATCCGAAAGAACCCGTCATGGAAGTGATCGTTACCTACGAACACGAAAAAGTCTGCGCCCAAGCCGAAATCGAAATCAACTCCAACGCGAACGCCATGAAACATCCATCCGCCGTCAACAAAGACCGCGCCGGGAGGCAACGGTGCCCAGCCGATACATCCGTCCGCTTCCGCCTGACGCCAGAAAACCCAGGACGGTCCCCAAGTGTAACCCGGCACCCACAGCCAGCCGTAACCTGGGTCTCTAATCCAATTGCCATAATGGAAAGGGATGTCTCCCCAAGTATAATCTGACTGCCAAAACCAACCATTGTCAGTATAAACCCATTGCCCAAAATCATAATAGGGACGCCAGTCGGGGTTCGCCGCGATAGCTTGCGATGGAGACCAGCACTGACCATATCCCGGCACTTCCACCCAAGTGCCGAACGGCGCAAGTTGAGCTTGGAAATAATCGAAATTGACTTCTTGGGCGGGCGCAGCTTCCGGCACTAGCGCAGGCGGAGCAGCAGTAACGGGCTCTGGTGCAGCGGTGACGGCTACGGCAGGAGTCTGCACGGGCGCGGGTTCCCGCCCCACGATGGGAACATTTTTGAATTGTATGTGAAACAACTTGTTTTGACAGGGGCCAGCATCAGGTATCTGCTCTGCAAAAACGAGATCGAGAACGCCAAGCGATTTGGCTTTGGGTGGAAAATATCCGACTCCATCCTTTATGGCAAAATACAACGTCGCGGCGACTGGCACGTTCGACGGCAGTGCGAGACTGGCAAAGCCGCATCCGTTCATATATCCGCCCGGTTGTATTCTCTCTGTCCCTAAAGTTCCACCGTTGAGCCTGTATTCATTGCCCATGTCATCTATAACCCTCGTATATTCGCCACCCAAACAGTATGAATAAATAAGGAGTGGCGGCCTGTTACCAATTTGGCTCGTGACCAGAACCTTGCAAACGAGTTGTTGGTGGGGCGGTCCGTAAGAAGACATTGGCCGATCCTGCCGATCCTCCGCCTTGCACTCCTTCACTTCAAAAATGTAGCCGTCATACTCCTGCGCTGGAATCATAATTTCCTGGGGCGCAGCGGAGGGCGCGGGCGCGGATGCAACTGCGGGCGCTGGCATGGGTGCTGGCGCAGGCGAAGCGGGAGTGGCAACAGGCGCTGGTGAGGGCGTGGGAGGATTCGCCGGATTCGGATTTAGATCAGCAGGGGTGTCGCCAGAAGATGCGGTTTGGAGCAAGGCACTGATTACACCTTGGGAAATTCCCTGGCTTTTCAGATAAATGATGTCGTCAGCGCTCAACTTGTAGGACTTTCCCGTGCTCTTGATGTAATTCGTTATGACGTCGTCACCCATTTGCTGGCGTGAAAGGGTCACCACTTCCTGCAAGTCCGGCGACAGGCTGGACGGATTTGCCGGTTGTGTTTGGGCATTGCAAAAATTGCCAGTGCTCCAGCACACCCAGCCAATGGCGATGCAGGCAAGGACTGCCTTCGAGGTCGAGTTTTTGTTTTTCATAATCATTCTCCAGCTTTTAGCGATTTTGTTCTTGTCGGCGCATTTTATTCGTGCGGCCTCATTGGCCTATACATTTTCAATCGTGAAATCTTGCAGGAAATTTGTGATGGGAAAATTGGAGAACGGTTGCCCGTAATTGTTTGAACTGAAACCCGACATGATCCAGAGCGGCAATTTCGGCGGGAAGTGACAGAAATAAAAAACCCATTTCAGGGGAGCCGTTGTTTTTATAGGCGGCACTTCTGATTTTCTTCGCACCTGCCCACCTTCAAAACAGTCAGTTTCTCTTGGTCGGAAGAGGGCTTGCGCTGCTTTCTGAAACAACGCTGCCTGCACAATCTGTGATGTTAGTCCCCTACTGGCAATTCGCAACATCAAAATTTGACAACAAAAATCCGGGCAAGAATTCAGCCGCGTTGCCCATAATCAAAGGGAGGGCGAGCTTGAGGCTCGCCCTCCCATACCCCATTCCTCCCAACCCCAGGCACCTGGAAGCCAAACAAAATCGGAACCGGGCGCGATCAATGTTGTTCGTCTTTCTTCGACTTCGGCGCAGCCTTCCCATTTCCTAGCCTGCCATGTCCCATTGGCTGAATATGTCCGTGAGCATCGGTTCTGAAACGGTCATTCCGAATGGCATGGTCCCGCCAATCAGGATGGAATCTTTCCCAGTCATGGAAATGCGCCAACCGGTCTGGTCCACAGGCCAGCCAGACATCGCCGGGTCCCAGGTAGAAATACGCGCCGCCAACGACCCCGACGAATTCGACACCGTCCCAGACGTAAGTGTCAGGAACCTCGACTACCGGTGGCGCGACCTCAACGGCTGGCGGTGGCGCAGCCACGACCACTGGTGCCGGGGCCGCAATTATCAGCGGTTGAAGTCCCACTGTTCCATTTGGATAAACTACGCAACCTGACACCAACACACTAATTCCCCCTGCCGCCATTGACAGGATACACGCACGCAAACATTTTGTTTTCATTGTTCGACTCTTTCTCGTTTGTTGTTGTTTTGTTTGTTTTCCGATACTTGACCGTCACGGCGTGGAAGTGCCGCAACGACGACTTTCGCCATCAACGATGCCAGCCATACGGACGGGCATAGCCGAAATGCGCGGGACGATAATGCCAGCAGCCAGGAACCCAGACGCGGTTGTAGCCGCAGACTGACCAATAACCCTGCGCCCAGACATAGCCCGGTGCCGGATAGACCGGAGTTGTCACCACCGCTGGCGGCACGGTGACAACGGGAGCCATTACCATAACAGGCACCGGCAGCGGCAGACCGAATGAAAAGCCGAGGCGAACTCCGGCATGGGCAGGCAAGCTTGCCGCACCAATCAGGGCGGCAATGAGAAGCAATTTTGTTTTCATAAGTTTCAATTTTTTAATGTTTTCCACGGCGACCGCGGCATTTGCCGCATGGCCTCATTGACCCTTACCGTTCTTGTGGGGAAGTCTTGCAGAAAAAATGGGAGATTTTCAGCGGCGGGGTGTCCATTTCACCGCCAGTGGGTGGGGCTATTCAACCTTTGACAGGCTTTGCGCCCTCAAGGATTCGCCTGTTGCGAAAACGCAATTTTGCGGACGCAATGGTTGTTGGTATCCGCCACGTAAATGTTCCCCGCGCTGTCCACTGCCACTCCACCCGGATTGCTCAATCGGGCGCTCACGCCCGCTTTGTCAGCGGCGTCATTGGCTTCAGCCGATGCTGGCAATGTCGTCACCATTCCCGTTGGAGCAATTTTCCTGATTATGCTATTGCCTGTGTCCGCTACGAAGATATTTCCCGCGCCATCCACTGCCAGACCTTGGGGATTCCAAAAGCGCGCGTCGCTGCCGTTGCCATCGGTGCTGCCGGTGTATCCCGGCAAACCAGCCAATGTGGCCACCTCTCCGCCTGGCGTAATCTTGCGAATGGTATTGTTGGCACTGTCGGAAACATAAATGTTGTCCGCGTTGTCCACTGCCACGGCAAATGGATTGTTGAACCGCGCACCATTGCCGAAACCGTCAGCATTGCCACTCATCCCGGCTTGGCCAGCCAGAGTAGTCACCATGCCGGTTGGCGTGACCTTCCGAATGGTGTCATTGCTCATGTCCGCCACATAAACATTGCCCATGTTGTCCACCGCCACACTCCAAGGATTGCGGAATCGCGCATTGGCACCGCTGCCATCTTTACCGCCGACATGACCAGCAAAGCCAGCCAAAGTGCTCACAAAACCGTTCGGTGTGATTTCCCGAATTGTGTTGTTACCTGTGTCTGCCACATAAACATTGCCGGAATTGTCAACCGCAACGCCAAAAGGAGACCAGAATCGCGCATTGCTGCCGTTGCCGTCGGCACTGCCATGAGTTCCAGCAAGGCCGGCCAATGTGCTCACGACTCCATTCGATGCGATTTTCCGAATCGTGTTGTTGGCAGTGTCGGCAACATAAACATTTCCCGCTTTGTCCACGGCAACATTGTTGGGTAAATGAAATTGAGCTTGGTCTCCGGCTCCATCGGCGTAGCCACTGATTCCAACTTGGCCGGCTAATGTGTTTCTGTTCGCGACAGAAACATCAGGTGTGACGGGTGGCAGAACAACAACAGTTTGAGGGTGTTCACGCCAAAATATCCACCCGGCCAGAGCCATGCCTACGAGACACGCTGGAATCCAAATCACTTTCGGAACGGTCAGGATTCGGCCAGTTCTGCGTTGTCCGATGGGCGGTTTGCCTCCCTTTATCAGTTGCAAATCTTTTAGAACATCCCGCATATCGGCATAACGGTCGCGGAGTTCCCTTGCCATAGCTTTTTCGGCCATGGCGACCAAACCGCGATCAGCGGCTGGATTCAAATTGATAATCGGCCTGGGCGGTCCCGCGAGAATTTGATCCAGAATTTCCTTTGTGCCCCGGCCTTGGTAGGGCGGATGCCCGGTCAGCATTTCGTAAAGCAATGCGCCAAAGGAATAAATGTCACAGCGCGTGTCTTCGGCGTCGCCTGTCGCAACTGCTGGCGACATATAGGGCGCGGTTCCCTCCAGTTGCCGGCTCTCCACGTCCACAATCGTGTCGTTGAACATGGTTCGCGCCAGTCCGAAATCAGCCAGACAAGCCCTGCCGTCAGCCGTCAACAGAATGTTGGCTGGTTTCAAATCGCGGTGAATAATGCCGTTGCGATGCGCGAAGCTCAATCCTTCGGCAACCTGCGCGGCAATGTCCAAAATGGACTCGGTGTCCAGTGGTTGTCCGGGCTTGATCCGGTTGGCCAGACTGCCCTTTTCAAAATAAGGCATGACAAAATAAGGGCCTTCCGACCGGTCGGAAATTTCCTGCACGGGCACGATGTTCGTGTGCCGCAACCGTTTCAAGTGCCCCGCCTCCTTGAGAAAACGGTGAACCACATGCTGGTTCGTCACAAGATCGGATTTGACAAGCTTAATGGCGACATCCCGTCCGGTATCCGAATCACGGGCCAGCAGAACAATGCCCATCCCCCCGCCGCCGAGGACGCGTAGAATTTCAAAATGATCCAAAACGGCCAGCAACCCCGGTCGTGATGGCGGCAACAACATCCGCTGGGCAATCAACTCGGCAACCGGCCCCGTGAACACGGAAACGGGCGGCGCGGCGGGCGGTTGATTTTGTGGTTCACTCATGGCTTGACGCCTCCTTGCCGACTGACAGTTTTTTCAACGCTTGGGCAAGCAAGCCTTTCGTTTTTTCATCAAGCCAGGCTTGCTCCTCCGTCCAACGCAAACCACGCCGCAAATCGGAATCCGGCAGTTGGGAAATCCTTGAATCGAGATGAATCAGTGCAGAGGCAATACTGATGTAGTAAAGCGCAGAGGCAATTTCGCCCGGCAAACCGCTTTCAGGATGATCCAAGTTCGCCTTGGCAAAATTCTTGACCAGTTCCAAAAGCTCAATCGGCGGCGCTGGATGGTGGAACAGGTCGGAAAAACTTTTCAACAACAATCCCTGGGCTTCGCTTAAAGTCCTCAATTTTGTCGCGGTGCGCGTATCAAAACTTCCCAAATCCACCAGCATGGGCGCGGACATTTGGTGCCGGAGCATGGCTGCCAATTCGTCGGGACGCCAAAGTTTGGCGCGTTCCTCGCCGGTCGCCATCAATGCAGCCAGCTCTTTCGCGCGGCTTTTGAACACCGCTGCCGAAGAATCAAATTCAGACATAACAATTCTATTAACTATTACAGGTCGCTTTCACGAATCTTGCACACTTTTTTCAACGCCGTTTCGCCAATCGAACGAGAAAATCTTCCAATGCCAGAACCTCGGCTGCCATCGCGGCATCCTGCCGCGCATATTCTCTGATCACCTTGCTCAAGTGCGCCTTGAAAATGCGTTTGGCGCTCAAGAGTGTATTGGAGGCATCGGTCGGAGATTTCAAACTGAACCGGTCAATCAATTGTTCATAGGGCACTTCAGCCGCGCCATTAAGAATGGGTTCGAGCAGGCGCAGGCGGAACATCTCCCAAATGTAGCCACGCCGGGGCTGGTCTTCGCCGGGATTTTTGCAATCCGCCTCCATCCGCCGCAATGTCTCGGCAAGCACCGTTTGCGCCCAGGCCAAATCAAATTCTTCCGAGGCTGCTTCCCGTTCCGGCAGTTCCTGTTCCAATTCCTCCAACGAAATTGGAGGATTCTTCACTTCCGCCAAGTTCAAACGATTGAGAACAAAATTTCGCAAACTCGTTTTCAGGAAGTCACGAAACCGTCCCCGGCTTTGATCCACTTTTCGCAGCCAGCCCTTTTGGAGCAACTTATCTTCGGCAAAGTCTTGGAGCAAGGTGTCGGCCTGATTTTTCAGGCTGGGGAATGTCGCCACGAGAAAAATTTTCAGCGGCTGCCAATATAGGCGAACGAGCCGATCAAGAGGCATCTGTTCTGCTTCTGCCGCCTTGCCTAATTCGGCCCAGTCGGTTCGAGGAAAAATCGAACTTTTTGACGGTTCAGGAGCCATGCTGTTTGGTGCGTGTATTGCCGATCTCGGCTTCAATTTCCGCCACCGTCGGTAGGCTGCCTTTCAAATTCTTGGGCAGGGATTCGACCAGTTTGGTCTGCCATTGGGCGACGCCGATGGGCTTTTTCAAATCGCGCAACGCATACTCAACGGTCAAATGGTCCCGTTCCTTGCACAGCAGCAGGCCGATGGACGGCCTGTCGTCGGCATGGCGCAACTGGTCGTCCACGGCTGAAAGGTAAAAATTCATCTTGCCCGCGAATTCTGGCTCGAAGGCTTTCATTTTCAAATCAATCACGATGTAGCACCGCAGCCGGAGATGATAAAACAGCAGGTCGAGATAATAATCCTGGCCGCTGATTTCCATGTGATATTGCCGCCCGACAAACGCGAAGCCGACGCCGAGTTCGAGCAGAAATTTCTGGATGTGGTCGAGCAGACCCTGTTCGAGGTCGCGCTCGTGTGCGTCGCTGTGGAGGGTGAGAAAATCAAAATTGTATGGGTCTTTGAGCGTTTGTTCGGCGAGATCGGACTGCGGCGGCGGCAGGGTGCGTTGGAAATTGGTGACGGCCTTGCCTTCGCGTTTGTGCAGTTGCGTCTCAATGTGGTGCGTGAGCACCGCGCGTGACCAGCCGTGTTCGATGACCTTGTGAGCATACCAGAGGCGGATGAGCGGGGTTTTCAATTTGGCCAGCAGAACCAAATTATGTCCCCAAGGGATTTCCGCCACAGGTTGCGGCAAATTTGATCCCGCCAATTCTCCAGCAAGCTGTGGGAGAATTTTCGAGGTGGATTCTCCAACAGGCTGTTGGAGTTTTTGAAGTTCCTTGGTCCAAGCGAGATAAAAACTCCGCATATACCAGACGTTTTGCGGCGAGAAACCCGCCGTGCCGGGAAATTCCTTTTGCAGGTCTTGCGCCAGCCGTTCCACCACCTGCTTGCCGTAGCCTTTGGTCGTTTGCGCCTCGACAATGATTCTACCGATGTCCCAATAAAGCAGAATCAACTCGCGGTTGACCGAAACCACCGCGCGAAGCTGCGCCGCACGGACCCGCGCCTTGATGTCGGTAAGCAGATTGGCGTAGCCAACAGGAAGTGTGACGGATGGCTTACCATCCTGTCCGCTGGTTTTTGCCAACTCTGCGGCTGTTGTTTTTCGTTTCGTCATACAAAATGTTTGCCCGCCGTTCTGCCCACAACAATCCTGAACTGATTTCGGAAACTTCGGACATGATGCCGAATTTTGCCTGCGTTGAAAAGTTTTTCACACACATGACTTTTAAGACATCCGGTGCGGCTGGCCATTCTTGCCGCAAGCAATTCTCCCCGCGCGAAATCCTAAACGCAAAAGCCCCGAAGCCGGGCGGCGGGTCAAGGTGGAAGCCGAGGGCATACCGAGGAACGACCTTGACGCGGCGACCGGCGACATACCATGGAATCTGGATTCGCGCGCACATGATGGATTCTCCGCATTCAATGGCAGATTTCAGAGATGCCAAACATAGTGGCCGATCAGCAGGGTGGCGACACAAGCTGTCAGCGTGCCAATAATATACCAGTGAACGCCGCGAAGATTGATGGCCTCGTCCAATTTTCGGCAGACCTTTTCAAATCGCTGCCGTTCCCGCGCCAAATCGTCTTGGGATTGATTCCATTCGGCAGCGGCGGCTTGCAGGTTTTTCTGAATGTTTTTGGCAACGTCATTCGCATCAACCAGCCGGTTGCTGACGAACAACGCATCGCGTTTCACGGTTTCCGCGTGCTTGAGAACGATGTCCTTTAATTCGCCGTGCTTGATGTCCACCATGCCCGCGAAATCATCGGTGAGCGCGGCGGTTTGCCGCCGGTATTCAGCCAGATGCTGTTCCAGCCATTTCCGGCTTTCGGCAATGGCGCGCGGGATACTGGCTGCCGCCCGCAATTGTGCGCGGGTCAATAATACGAATTGAACGGGAAAACTGTCTTCCGGTCCGATGCCCCATTCATGTAAAAATCGGTGAATTCGATCAACTTCCTCCTTCGTCATGTCATGACAAAGCACCGCCAAATCGTCTTTATCCGAATCCATAACGTCATTCGCCCAAGTTGAGCATGGGCTGTTTGGAGCGAGCCGGTTTCGCCGCCGGTTCGGTCTGCGGTTCAACCTCCGGCATCTGTTCGGATGGCACCAGCAAGTCGGCAATCGCGTCGTATTGCCGGAACATCTGTTGCATCGCCCATTGCATTTCTCCGGCCAGCATCAATTCCAAGTGCGACGCACCGGGAGTCGCCACTTCCGCAAAACTCAACTTGCGGCCCGCCTTGGCCTCGGCGCGTTTGATGGCCAGCAACGTGATGGAAGTCACCACCGGCAAGGTGATTTCCTTCGCCCCGAACTTTTTCAATTCCGCTTCGATGTTGGATTTCTTGAACAGGTTCGTCCGCACCTTGGCCGGATTGTGGACGACGACGTAATCCACGCGGTCGCCTGCGAAGAAAAACAGGTCGAGCAAATTATTCATGCTCTCGGTGTCTTCGCTGGGAAACAGGAAAAAGGTGAACCGGATGCCCTGCGTGGCAAGTGATTCGAGCAACTGCAACGAGTCCAGCGCCTGCACGATGAGTCCGTCGGCCTGCGCCCGGCAATCAATGACATGAACCGGCGTGTCACTGCGCGTCACGTTACGGAATAATCCAAGCAAGGTGGACTTGCTTTCGTCATCGCTGCCCAGCGTGTGGGACTGCACCTGTTCGGGATGCCGGTCGGCAAAAGAATGGTGCCGGTCATCGAGGTCAGAGCCGTTCCACTGGATGCCGTGATAATCGAGCCAGGCGGTGCGAAACTCGGATTCAAAACTTTTGCCGAGGCTGCCTTTAGATTGGGGATTGATGTGGATGCGTTTATTTATGTTTGTGTTCATGTGAAGTTCTGGTCGGTGTTAATGTTTTTGAGGTCTGGACGTTTGAAAGGGACTGGCTTCGCCAATGGCGATGGACGAGATTGCGGCCGGCTGGCCGCTGCGTTGGGGCGGGCGGGGTGGGCTTCGGAATTATTTCCCGGGTTTTCCCAATTTGATTTTCCAGCGCGTTTCAATTTACGCCGGTAAAATAGATAGGGAGCAAAAACCGTCACGCGGATGTCTTTTTCGGTGAGCAGCAACTTGGTGATTTCCCGCCACGTCTTGCGCCGTTGGCGCAGCTCGCGGATGAATTCAAGGTGCGGTTCCAGAATGCTGCGGAATGGTTTACCGCCGCCTTTTCGTTGTGTCGTTTCGCTCATCACCGGACAGCATAGCCCCGGTGGCGGAAAACTGTGTCGGGAGCAGGTGAAAGTTAAAGCGGGATGAAATTACGCTGCATAAGCGACAAGAAGCGACAAGTTCGAGCGACAAAAGGCGACAACTTCTGATGAGCGAAAGTGACAACTGGCGACAAGTTCGTTGTCGCTTTTTGTCGCTTCACTTCGCTGCACTTTTCCCCCAAACGATTTCGTTGGGAGATGGTGTCATCCTTCCCCATTCATTTTCTGCGTCTGCATTTCCTCCAATATGGATGATTGGCTGAACGTATAGTTTTCCGTTTCGATGCGTGTGAGTATTCCGATTTTTGCTTTCGTGACCGTTTGGATGGGGGCATTTCATCGGCATTTGATTTGTGACCGCGATGAGAATTTGCCGTGACGATTTTCCCTTTCGCACTGAACGGGCATTTCTGAAATCGGAGCGGCGGAACATTTTTGTGGAGTCGCGGGATTTTAGAAATGCCCGTTGAGTGCGCCGCCGGATAGGTTCGGTTGGATGCGGCGATTTGTCTGGCCGGTTGCTGAATACTTGGAAGCAAGCCGGGCAGTCAAAGCGCCGATTTGTCAGATGGAAATGCCCTTGGATTTTTTGTAGCCCTGTTCCAACTGCTGCTCCTGAAACCGCCTGATTTGCTTGTCCTGGCTTTTGGCGATGGCGGTCAACGGCAGAATTTCCGGCCAGTTGATTTGATGCTCGTCGGCAATTTTTCGGGCGCGGTGGCCGGTCGTCAATTTCATAACTTGATTGGCCGCACCCAACCAGTGTCTTGCCGGAATATCACCGCGTTCGACTCGTTGCAGGAATTCATTCAGGAATGCGCGGACACACGGCAGCAAGATTTTCAGATGCGTCACGTCCTGTCGTTTTTCCTGTGGCACGCTGGCAACCAATTCCAGTTTGCAGGCCAGCAGGGAAATGGGGTCCAGGACGCGGATGGTTTTGCCGTTCCACTCCGCTTGAATCGCCAGCGCGTCCACCGAACCTGAAACGCCGGGAATCCGCCGGACAATTTCGATGTTGGATTTCAAGTCGCCAATCTGGAAAGGGATGGTTCCGGCCAGCGCGGTCATTTGCACCTTGGACGGATAACCCGGCGTCAATTCCAATTGCCGGGCGATGTGCTGGACATCATCCGATGCGCCTTTGAAATCAATATCCTCGCTGGTGAACGGCTTTAATTTTTCAAGCTGGGGGTCGGCGTGCAAATAGTGTTCCGCCCAATAATTGACCGCCTGCCCGCCGATGAGCAGATACGGTTGTCCGGCTGCGTCGCGGATTTTGAGGACTTCCGAAAATTGTTGTAGCGAAAAGCCCACGGTTACGCCCATTTGGACATGGCACGGGCGACCTGCTTGAAATTGGTGATGCGCCATTTGGCACCATTGCCAACCAATGATGCGCGTTGCTGAAGTGCCGCCGCTGCCTTCGGACTGCGCCGGGCCTTGCGCAGGGCCGTCATGCGGCTTTGCGCTTCCTGCCGCTTCACTTCATTAAAATCCACCGTCTTCACAAATCAATAAATACCGCAATCCACCGTGAGAATCAAGCATGGCCAGCCGAATGAATTATCGGTATGGCCGATACATTGAAGCGGTAAGACCGATGATTTGGTTTGTAATTTGATGGCTGCCTGTTTCGCACTGAACGGGCATTTCTGAAACCGGAAGCGAACGGAGCGGCCGGTTGTGGATATTCGCAACCGTGCGCGCAGTGAGCGGGATTTTAGAAATGCCTGTTGAGTGCGCCGCCGGATAGGTTCAATTTCAATGTGGCGATTTGTCTGGCCGGTTGCTGAATACCTGGAAGCAAGCCGGCTAGTCAAAGCGCCGTGCCGAATCCATCATTGGATACTTGGGACACATGGCCCGGCAGCTTAACGGAGCCGTCGTCTTTGTGGTCGGGTCAACGTGTCCAGCCATTCGTGCGGGGTGTATAGGTCAATCCCGAATGGTTTTTCCACCACCGTCAAATCCCGGTCGCGGGCAATGATTGTGTGACACCCGGCGGTCAATGCCGCCTCAACCAATTTCTCATCCTTGAAATCACGGCACACCATCTTTCCAACCGCCCACCATTCCACCCACAAGGCCGACGTCCGCAAGGCATCCAACCACAGCACGGTATCCGTCGTGAACTGTTGCTCCTGTTTCACCTGTTCCAGCCCCGCCTCGTATTCGGCGAGCATGTCTTCGGTCATCACCGGCGTCACCATGCCGCGCAGCCACGCTTTGAGGCACAAGTGCGGCTCGTGACGCCAGAAGACGCCCGCGACAAAAACGCCGGGGTCAATGACGGCCAGATTCATCACACACCTGGGCGCAACGCCTGATTGACAATGGCTGCGGCTTGACGAGGGGAATGTCGGCTGGCGGGTGTTTGTTCTAAAAGTCTTGCGATGACCTCTTTTCCGGGAGCCTTTACCGGACGGATCAGCAGACCATCTTTGCCCAAATCGAACACATTCACCGGGCCGCCATTTTCCAATCCTTCACGGCGGCACCAATACAACGGGAAGACCGCCTGGCGTTTCGAGGTCAAGGTCATCGTCACGGTCAAAATCTTCATTGTAAGGATTTATTACCTGAAAACGCGATTTGTCAAGGGTTTTGCCCGGATTTTGCGGGTGCAATTTTGTTCAATCATTACACAAAAGAGTCGAAGTTTTCTGCCAGACTCGTCAACTGACATGAACGAAAAGAGTCAAAATCATGCAAAAACAGGACAGGTGGCGCGGATGGAAAAACTGAAACATTCCGTGTCCACGGTCGTCGCCCATAAAAATCCAGTGGTTTCCACCGGCCACTGCGGGCGGAAATTTCAAAAGGCATTTTGCGTGTCTGGCACGCTTTTGCCGGTTTGTCTTCGAGTAGGATTTCAATTTATGAAATGAAAGATTGTTCATCCCATGAACAAAACCTTTTTGAAAAACTATTAAAATCCGTTTTATGTTTACTGTGGTCGCCCATAAAAATCTGACGGATGCCGAGAAGTATTTCGACGAGCATCTGGCGCAGAACGATTACTACGCCGCCGGTGAAATCCGGCCCGGCCAGTGGATCGGCACGGGCACGGAACGCTTGGGGTTAAAGGCTGAAGTCACCCGCGACCAGTTTCATGCGCTCTGCGAAAATCAAAATCCAAATGATGGCGAACGGCTGACGCAGCGAAGCCAGAAGGAAGGCCAGCGCCGGGTGTTTTATGATTTCACCTGTTCCGCGCCGAAATCCGTTTCGGTGCTGGCGGTGACGCTGGACGACCAGCGATTGATTGAAGCGCATGAGGAAGCGGCCAGACTCGCGTTTCGCGAACTTGAAACCTTCGCCGCTGCGCGGGTGCGCAAGCAGGGCAGTCGAACAGATCGGACGACCGGCAACCTGGTGGCGGCAGCGTTCGTGCATGACAGTTCCCGCGCGCTCGACCCGCAGTTGCACACGCATTTCACAGTGTTCAACGCCACGTTTGATCAAGCGGAGCGTTGCTGGAAGGCATTGGAAGCGCGCGGCATGTATGACGCGATTCGTTACGGCACGGCGGTCTATCGGAATGAACTGGCCAAACGGGTGCAGCAAATCGGCTACCGGATTACCCCGGCCAAGCACGGTTTTACAATTGAGGGTGTGAGTGATGGGGTGCTGAAACAATTTTCCAAACGCGCACAGCAGCGCGACGAGGTGGTGAAGGAAATGGAGGAAAAGTTAGGGCGAAAACTTTCCAATGACGAAATTTCCCATGCGGTGCATCAGAGCCGGACAAAAAAGCTCAAAGGCATTTCAACCGCCGAAGTCCGCGAACGGCAGTGGTCACAATTATCCGGCGATGAACGGCAATCGCTGCAAACCATCCGCACGTCGGCTCGTGCATCGAGCCTGCCGCGCCTTGCGCTGGTGGACAATCAAGTTTTGAACCATGCCGTCGCCCATGTCTTCGAGCGCAAGTCGGTGGTGCCGGAACATGAACTGTTGAGCGTGGCGTTGTCGCACCGCCTGGGGGCGGTGGATTTGAACCATTTGAAAGCGGCGGTGAAACACCTGCCGGATTTGGTGAAAACCGAACGCGGGTTCTCGACTCAAAAGATTCTGGCTACGGAACTGGATTTAATCCAGACGGTCAACGCGGGCTGCGATGCCGTCGCGCCGTTGCATCCGGGCTACAAACCTGCGGACTGGCTGGGCGAAGATCAACGCCGCGCGATTTACCATGTCCTGCGCACCAGTGATCGCATCACCGGCCTGCGAGGTCTGGCTGGCAGTGGCAAAACCACGGCGTTGCGCGAACTGGTCGCCGCCTGCAAAGAGGCCAAGATAGAACCATTTTTCTGTGCGCCAACGGCGGCGGCAACCGAGGTTTTGCGTAAAGAGGGATTCGAGGCGAAGACGCTGCTAAGCCTGCTGTTATCCAAGCAACCATTGTCCAAGGATAAACTGGTCGTGCTGGATGAAGCCGGGGCGGTGGGGATGGACGACATGAAACGGCTGTTCGATTGCGCGCGCGATGCGCGAATCATTTTATCCGGCGACACCGGGCAGCACGCTTCGGTTGCGCGTGGCGATGCGTTGCGGATTTTGGAACGGCATTCCAATTTCAAATCCGGCCAGTTGACGGCCATCCGGCGGCAACGCAAGGCTGCCTATCGCAAGGCCGTGGAACTGGCGGCGCAGAAACGCACCGTGGAAGCCTTCGCGCAATTGGAACGCATGGGTGCAGTGACTGAAATACTTGCGGACGGACCCCATGATCTTCACGACTCGGCAGCGAAATCGTATCTGAAAGCGTTGGCAGAAAATAAGTCCGCGCTACTCGTCGCGCCGACGTGGAATGAAATTGAGGCGGTGACGGAAAAAATCCGCACCGCCCTGAAAACATCCGGTCGGCTGGCCGGTGAGGAAAAAGAGTTTCAAGTTTTTGATTCACTCTCATGGACGGAAGCGCAGAAACGCGATGCGCGGCAATACCGTCCTGGCATGGCCGTTCATTTTCATCGTCGAGGACATGGTTTTAATAAAAATGAAACCGTCGCGGTGGTCGCTGTCGAAAACGATTCGCTAAAAGTGCAACGCGCTGACGGCACAGAGGCTTTTTTTCCTTTAGGTCAAGGCTCCACCTTGTGCGATGTCGGGGAAAAACGAAAATTGAAAATCGCCGCCGGTGACAAGCTGTTGCTGCAAGCCAACGCGGTGGCCGTGCGCAAGCACTTTATCAATGGCGAACTCGTCGAGGTGCGGGCGATTCAGGGCGATTCCGTGGTGCTGGCCGATGGCCGGGTGATTCCGGCCGATTATCGCACGTTCACGCACGGCTATGCCGTCACCTCACACGCTGCCCAGGGCAAGACGGTGGATGAAGTGCTGGTCGTCGCCTCGTCCCGCTCGCTGCCCGCCATCAATCAGGAACAATTTTACGTCAGCATTTCGCGGGGGCGCGAACGTTGCCAGATTTTCACCGATGACAGGGACTTGCTTCGCTCGCACGTCACCGATTCCAGTGCGCGGCTGGCGGCCATTGAAGCCCTGCCGCAACGGGATTTTCTCCAAACTATTTTGCAGCGCGGCAACTATTTCCTGAAACGGTTCCGCCAGCGCCTTGCCCAATCCATTTCAACGGAAACAACTGAAAGGAGCAGCCATGAAATCAAGCCAACTGAACAACGAAAACCAGCCTATCGCATCCGCGTCTAGCCCGCGCGACAATCCCTGCCTCGAAAGGGATTCCACCATCGCCGCGCTTGAGGCAATTGCCGATGACGGCATCAGCTATCTGCTGCCTTACGCGCAATTTTTGTATGCGGAAAAAATTCCCAACCCGGCCTTGGAAAAGGAGCCGGATGCCCCGCCGGAAAAGGTGCTGATTCATTTTGCCTGTGCCGATGTGGTCATCCTGGGCAGCGGCCTCAAGCGGCTGGAACAAGACATCCAGAAGTATGAATTGAAATTTGTGAAGTCGGCGGATCGGCGGTTCGCCGCCACATTGAAAACCCACATTGCCGCCGTCACCGTCACTTTAACCAAGGAAAATGTATGACTACTGATTCACCGTTAAACATCCAGTCATTGGAAAAATACCACGCCACCATGAAAAAAGAGGAAGTCGCCGAGGCGCTGGGCGTCGCCACGCACATCATCCCGCCCCTGTCGCAGGCGGGCTTGATCAAGCCGCTGGGTCGTCCGCAGCGTTATTGTGTGAAACATTATTCCCGTGACCTGCTCGCGCAACAGCTTGCCGATGTGGGCTGGCTCGACAAGGTGGTGGCGGCCATTCACCGGCATTGGCGCAATAAAAACGCGCGCAAGCGTGCGCGGCAGGCGCAATTGAATGGGCAACCGGCGGCATCGGCGTCATGAAGCGGGCGAGCCCGTTACGCGGTAGCGACCGGCGGCGCGGCGAGCTGGTGGCTCGCAGCTTCCGCGCCGCCGCTCGGCTGGCCCAATAGCCACGCTTCACAGAACACTGGTTTAATCCAGACCATCATCCGGCGGTTCGCATTCGTGGATGATAATCTGCGGTGGTGTGTGCGGCTGTATGACAATGTCGATGCCGGCGCTGACGTGCGGTGGAGTGGGGAATTCCCAACACCGGCAGGTGCTAAGATTTGAAAAAATAAAAACCCCGCACCTTGCGATGCGGGGCTGGCGA
>Ga0181539_1000435_pt1 | contig 50443 bp, 38 predicted proteins | sample PEATcosm2014_Bin_46_FD_119767 | JGI IMG/M metagenome (GOLD analysis project Ga0181539, IMG submission 119767) | Peatland microbial communities from MTU Mesocosm Facility, Houghton, MI, USA - PEATcosm2014_Bin23_60_metaG | ecosystem: Environmental > Terrestrial > Soil > Wetlands > Peat | place...
CAGCCTGATCCGGCGCCAACCCGGCGTCGCCCGCAGCATCGAACTCCTCGTTGCTCCGGAACACTTGCCCATCCTAAAATGATCGAAAATCAATCAGTCAAAACCTCTGTGACGAGGTACTAGCGGGCAATCGCAGAATGGAGGCTTCCGCGGCGCAAATCCGCCGAATCGAGCACAATTGCTGCCGCTGGGGATGCCTGACTGAGAGCCTGAACTAGCGAGAGCGCGAGAATGGAAACCTGCCCCCCTGCGCCCGACAAGCCGCCGAACTGGCTCGTCAGCCAAAAGCCGCTTTTGCTGCACGCATCGGCAAATAGAAACAAATTGCACGGGGTTACTCAAATCGGGCGTGCGGACGCGAACCGCCGCCCCAACCACACGAACCGGAAATGTCGAATGCCAGACTCCGATCGCAGTTGGATAAGGACTGGGGCAATATCATGGTCCGCCAAAAAACTCCATTAGAGGCGGGCTTCGCATATACTCGCTCTCCTAGGGAGGTACAGGTGGCCGAAACGTTTTCAATGTCGGAGAGCAATACCCTTGAGGGCTCTAAACGAAACCAAGAGGATGGCTACCAGCCGGAATCTGCTTGGCGTCTTGTTGCTGCGGCTGTCGGCTCGATATTGCTGGCATTGGTTGGCATTGCTGTCGCTGGCTTCCTTACTGGAGCGGTCGGCGCGTTGCTGCACCTTGAGAAGGCGGTGTACGTCCTCGGATCCGCATACGCTGGAGTCTTTGGTGCCGCTGGAGTGCTCCTCGCAGTGGCGATGATTCAAGGCCGCCTCGTCGGATCGGGCGACATCAGCGTTGGGTTGGGTAACAAACCGGTGTCGAGGCTGCCAACCATCGCATGTCTCGCGGTTGTCGTCATTGCATATGCGGTTCTCCTAGATTTCGTTCTCCCGGGTTTTAATCTCTTCGCGGCTCGCGATCGAGCGCCAGCCACTCTTTGGATAGCTTCATTAAATATCCTTCGTTTTGCAATAGTTGACCCGCTTGCCGAGGAGAGTCTATTCAGAGGCTGGCTCTGGACAGGTCTCCGAAAGCACTGGAGTGCTCTATCAACAGCTCTCCTGACGAGCATATTGTGGCTCGCATTGCATGTTGGGCTGCCCACCATAAAACTCGTCGCCCTCATACCCGTTGCTATCATCCTCGCAATGGCGCGGCACTTCGGGCGAAGTCTCCGCGCCCCGCTTGCGCTGCATGCGATCCACAATCTCGTGACCTTGACCACGCCTTGGCTCTGGAATGTTTAGTCCTGCTGTCAGAAGGTGGTGAGTCGTCACCTGTTCTTCAGCGGCGCGCTTTGTTGGCTTCTGTGCAACCGCTCAGTCGTTTCGGCAAGATAGCTCGTGGACAGCGGCGGCGAGACCCGCTCCATCGCTGGCGGACGCCTGCGGGCTTTAGGTTGGTGACGCTGGTTTTGCAAAAGGAGGAGCACATCGGGTAAGTGCCTCGGTTTGGAATCATAGCCCACGCGCAAGACCATTGCGGTCACTTTTGCCAAACGGTGAAAGCATCGGCGAAGGCCCGGTCGCCAGACGGGCCCTTTGCCATGGTTATAATAGCTCGGTTGCCATTGGCATAGAAAATGGGAATGTCGAACCATGGAGTGTTTTTGAGAAGCTGCAAATCGACATCACCTCGTGCAAGGCCAATTCGAAAGGAGCCATTTGCCATTCTGACCGGCGTTTCCGGGAGCGGACTACCGAGTGACTGCTCAGCCTCTTTCATCAAAATACCGGGCACATTGGCGATGCCTCCCCCCGGAAAATCAACCGGTACGTCGAATATAATCTCGATTGCATATACTCCCGGGATGGCGTTGTCGGTATTGTGCCGCAGCGACAAAGTCACGGTCATTCGCCGCTGAGGAATTTTTATATCTGCGCGCACCGCAAGTTCTGGAGCGAGCCCAGGCCCAGGTGAAACCATTTCATTCCGCCAAGTGGCGGAGCCGGGATAACGCCTGCCGTTCGGATTATTTGAGTCTTCCTCGTAAAGGGCAGCATCCCAAGGTGAAGCTTCGGGCGAATGTCCAAAATTACTGCGAAAGCCCAACGGCACGATGTTCACAAGGACTGCCAGAACTGTAAGGCCGCCAATGAAAGCCAACACTCCGATGAGTGACCTAGTAATGACAGAGTTTTTCATGGAGCGCCCTCCACACCCTCCAGCACCCTCGCAATTTACCAATCGTCTGGAGCTGCGACTCACGCCAGCGGCTGTTTTCTATACCCGGCGAGGTTTTAGTGCATGTAGCCCAATGAGACAATAAGAGCGGGATGCAAATTGATCGCTGGGTTACCCAAATGGGGCGTGGCGGACGCGGGCCAGTGAGCTAAGAACCCTTGCATGGCGGGACGCGTAGACCCGAATCATCCCGTCTAGCGAAGGGGGCCGTCATGGCTGAAGATCAATCTGCACAATCGGCTCCGCCCGCTGCACCTGCCAGTCCATCAGGTCCGTCCGCCGCGGCTGCAAGAAATGAGACAGGGTCAATCTACGGCGTGACTCCTGATGGTGTGGTGGCACATGGCTTTGAGATCTACACCGGCGTCATGTCTGACGTATTGGGTGAGCATTTTCTTGGTGTTATTGGTAGTCTTTTTGGTAAAATCGGAGGTGGGTTTCTCGGGTCGATGCTCTTCGGTTCAGAGCCAACCGCTCCGCCATCTCTGGATGAAATTCCATTTCAGAGCCGGTTCCAGTTCCCTTCTTACCGTCCCGCCCCTAACTTTAACGAACGTTTCTCGCCGCCGAGCTCTACGGCGCCTTCAGCAGCCGCTGGGGCTGCATGGGCTGCGGGAGCATTGGCGGCGCCACCGGCGGCTGCGGCTGCGGCTGCGCCGGCCGCTGCTGCGGCGATCGCGCCTGCCGCGGTACCATCAGTGGCTGCACCGGCCGCGGCCGGTGCTATACCGTACCTAAATGCACCGTTCTCAGCACCGGCCAACAATCTACCGTTCATATACGCTCCCGATGCTCCCGCGATTCCTACGTCAGCTATCGATGCGCCCGTGCAGCTGGCGCAAGACCCGGCACTACAATCGGCGCTCGATGCCGCAGATGAGTCGGCGGATGACTTTTTTTCTAGTTACGCCGCCGATACCACGGATGCCTTCTCTAGCTTCGTTTCCGACACGTTCTCAAGCATTGCCTCCGGCGTCACCGACGCGCTTTCCAGTTTAGCTGCCGGTATCACCGATGCTGTCGCCGGTATCGCAGATGCTTTCGCCGCTGTCGGAGCCGACATTTTTGCCACAATTTTTTCCGTTCTCGCCGACATCCTCCCCTTCTTTCCAGTCGTGCTCGACGTCTCAAAGCTGGTCGGGCTGCCCGACACAGGCATCAATATCACCCAACTGTCATCGTCCAATACGTTCTTCGACATGACGGGCGACGGTCAGCAAAATCTGACGGCGTGGGCAGGCGCCGGCAACGGCATCCTGTTTTTCGATCCGACCGGCCAGGGGCAGTTGACCCAAGCCAATCAGATGATTTTCACGGACTGGGATCCGGGCGCCACGTCCGACATGCAGGCGTTGCAGGACGTGTTCGACACCAATCACGACGGCGCGCTCGATTCCGGCGACGCGGATTTCAGCAAGTTCTTCGTGATGGTGACCAATGCCAGCGGCACCCAGACGGCCTATTCGCTGGCGCAGCTCGGCATCACCTCCATCAATCTCACGGCCAATGCGACCAACATCTCGCTGCCTGACGGTTCGTCGATTCAAGGCGGTCCAACTTCACGACGGTGCGCGGTAGTCAAGGCTCGTCGACCGCGAAGCGGCGCGCCGCAGGCGCGGCCTTGACGGCCGCGGCGCCGGCGTGAGCAGAATCGCCCCGCGCTGCCAACATTCGCGTTTGCCGGCGTTATCTCAGATGGGGTTGATCCGGCTCCAGCAGCTTTAGTGCGTGGGGTGTGACAGGAAATTTTACTGGCCTTTTGGTGGTACTTTGATGGCCCTGTGTGGCCCTGAGTGGTACCGAGTGGTCATTCGTTGGCATGTTGGTATTTGAGTTGGTAGCGTTGGTACCGAGCTTCACCGTTGTGCTGACTGTGGGGAGACGAACGCCATCGGTCGCCATGAACCAGATCTCGGCGGGGAACGTTGGAATCGCCCCTGTAGCGGGCGACAAGGCACCGTAGAGGCAAGAGCGGCTCGAACCGACCAATATGCCATCCCGGCGTTGGAGGCCCTGCTTTTGCGCCCTACCGGAGTCCAGCCGTGCCGCCCTGAAACTGCTCATCAGCGGTCGGACACTGAGGCTGGCGAAGCTCGGCGCCGATCACGACCGTTACGGTCGGCTGGTCGCCTTTCGGCGTTCTACGCACCAAGGGTGCCTTGGTCTGATATAAAACGTACCCGTCGACTGCCCCCACTTCTCACCCATATCTGCCCTATTGCTCGTCGTCTTTCTATTGAAATTCGTCTCAATCGTCGGTTCGGTCACCGTGGTGCGACAACACCAGATCACCGCTCTGTTCGCCAAAGTCCGAGTCGCGGACAGACGCCTTCTAAGCTGAAGGTCGGAGGTTCGAATCCTCCCGGGGTCGCCCGAAGAGATTCGAACTCCTGACCCCCAGATTCGTAGTCTGGTGAGGACCATTGAAATCATTGAGGTTCGTTACCGAAAGAAGCTGGTCGACCGCAGTTCCACCAACAACTTCTTTCGCATCCATCGCACCAATGGGAGAAATTTGCGCGCTGAACGCGCGCAGAGGTCAATGAACTGATCGAGCTGTTGGCGTCCGTGTTTAAACAGCTTCCCGACAAGGCGAAAGCCGCGCGTTCGCGTGAAGGGGGACTAGCAGTCTGCTGAAAATCAGAACGACGTTCCCGGTCCGATTCCAGTTCGTTCCCCTCGCGATTCGGCTACGTTCACGGTGAAAATGAGTTTTTCAGCAGACTGCTAGACGATGCCGTCATCTGAGGGCTCGGCCTAATCTCTATCATGGAGAAATTAGTGAGACCGCGATGCGCTGAAGCTTGGAAGGCTTCCACTCTACCATTGAAGGTACAATCCCACCGGTCGCAGCGCGCGGAAACGCCGGTAGAATAACGCATTCACTCCGACGTGAAAAACAGGACGCCAACATCGAGGACGCAAGCGGGACGATACCGCCAAGGCTACTCATGAATTAATTCTGATTAGCTCAGGATCAACTGATGGTCGACCGATTTCTCTGTTCGCTGCGCGACCTGAGAATCTGATACATTCGCTCCGGTGTTACCGGCAGCTGAACAATCGCACCTGGTAAACCGATCGCGTGATCGATCGCGGCCGCGATTGCGGCGCCGGCCGCGTTCGTGCCCGCCTCGCCGGCGCCCTTAATGCCCAGCGGATTTCGCGGACTTGGCGCGTCTTCGGTGATCAGCATGCTGACTGGTGGCATCTCCATTGTTGTGATCATGAGGTAGTCCGCGAATGTCACTGAAAGCGGCGTGCCGCGCTGATCATAGTTGAATTCCTCGTACAGGGCGCCGCCGATGCCCTGCGCCAGCCCGCCGGTGATCTGCCCTTCGACCATCACCGGATTGATCGCCCGCCCGATATCGTAGGCGACCAGGTAGCGCTCGATCGCGATCCCCCCGGTGCTGCGATCGACTCGAACCACGGCGACGTGAACGCCGTAAGGGAAAACCATATGGTCGGTGAAGAACCAGCCTTCGGCGCTCAATCCAGGTTCGTGATGACCTCGCACGCGCGAGGTCGGCGCAATCGTGCGAGCGATTTCGGCAAGACTCATCGATGGCGTGCCGGCCGGCGCACCCTTGCGCACGACATGGCCATCGATCACGTCGAGATCCCCGACGGGAATCTGCATGAACTCGCTTGCGACTTGGATGGCCTTGTCCTTGACCTTGGTCGCGGCGATGTGGGTGGCGGATCCGGTCATCACCGAGGCGCGTGAGGAGTGCGCGCCGATGCCGTGAGCGATCAGATCGGTGCGGCCATGAATTACCTTCACGGACTTGTAGTCGACGCCAAGGCCGTCGGCGCAAATTTGCGCCATGGTTGTCTCGAATCCCTGCCCTAGAGAAGCACCGCCGGTGACCAGCTCGACCGCACCGTCAACGTCGACGGTCACACGGGCGCTGTCGGCGGGGCCGAGCCCGCTTTTCTCGATGAACATGGCCAAACCGACGCCCACCGCCTCGCCCTCGGCCCGCCGACGGCGCAGATCGGTTTGCAGTTCGTCCCAGTTCACGGCGGCCAGTGTCTTGTCGAGCAGTCCCGCATAGTCTCCGGAATCGTAGACGATCTTCTCGCCCAATGCGTCGATGGGCTGCTCGTAGGGCATGTCGCTCTTGGCAATCAGATTGACCCGCCGCACCTCGATCGGATCGATCGCGAGCCGTTGCGCGATAGCGTCCATTACCCGCTCTCGCACGAAGGTGCTTTCGTATCGACCTGGCGCGCGATAGGTCGCGGCCGGCGTTTTATTAGTCAGGCGGAAGTGGCCGCGCGCCCGGAAGGCCCGCACCATGTAGGGGCCCGGCAACATCCCGGCCGTCATGTCCACGACCCGCGACCCGTGGGTGCGGATATACGCGCCCTGGCCGTGGAAAAATTCGTCTTCGAACGCAAGGATGCGGCCCGCGGCATCCGTGGCGACACGGACGCGATGGATCTGTTCCCGCGAATGATTGGCTGCCATCAGGTGCTCGCGCCGGTCTTCGATCCACTTGGCGGGCCGCCCCAGGCGCAACGCGGCAAGGCACACCAGCACATCCTCGGGGTACAACTCACCGCGAATGCCAAACCCGCCTCCAGTATGTCCCTCGAAGAGATGAACGGAGGTCCGACTGCGTCCGAGCATCTGTGCAAGCAGATCGCGGGTACGGTGGGGTACTTTTGCGGCACCATGCATTTCCAGAATGTCGCGGACGGTATCGAGACGCGCAAGAACGCCACGAGTTTCCAGCGGCACCCCGGAATGACGGCCAATCTTCAATTCCAGCTCGACGACAGCGTGCGCCTTCCTGAACCCCGCCTCGACATCGCCGAAACCCTTGTCGATCACGGCGACTTCGGTGGAGTAGCCCGGTGCAAAGGCGGCGGGCGCGTCGTCCGGTGAAAGCACGACGGGAAGCTCTTCTATTTCGATCTCGACAAGATCGGCGGCGTCTTCCGCGACATAGGGGTTTTCCGCAAACACGGCGGCCACAGGCTCGCCGACATAGCGAACGTAGTCCCTGGCCAAAATCGGCTGGCGGTAGGGCTCATATTGCTCGATCTTGCCCTCGCGAAAGTCGATCGGCGGAATGTCGCTCACGTCCGCGGAGGTCCACACCGCGAATACACCCGGAAGCTTCAAGGCGCGGCTGGTGTCGATCGACCGAATCTTGCCAAGCGCGCTCATCGAACGGATGACGCGCATGTGCAGCTGGTGCGGAAAACCGAGATCGTCTGCGAAGCGACCCTGACCCGTAAGGAGCGGCCGGTCCTCAAGCCTTGTTACGGACCTGCCGACGAAGTTCTTCGTCATCCAAGCTCTCATAGGCAGCGTTGCGCGCGAGCAAGCGCGATCGCGTGAACCTGCTCGTGGTTATGCGCGGCTGGATTCTAGGGCGTCAATACCAATTTGTGTACATTGGCCTAATTCTTGCACACTTCCCGTAGCACGCATACAGTTCATAAAGTTAATTCGGAGAATGCCGTCGTGCGCCAGTTTGCCCAAGACCGACCCGCCAAGTTCCGGTTCGCCGAATTCACCCTTTGGTGCCTCGCGCTGATGTTCGTCACAGCGCGGGCAAATGCCGAAGAGTGGCCGGTGCGCCCGGTCAGAATCATCGTTCCGTTCGGCGCGGGAGGCAGCGGCGATACGCTGGCGCGCATCGTGGCGCAACATCTGTCGGAGAGTCTCGGGCAACCGTTCATCGTCGAGGATCGTCCCGGCGCCGGCGGCATCGTCGGCACGCAGCAATTCCTTGCCGCGCCCGCGGACGGCTATACGATCGGCGAGACGAACCTATCGACGCTTTCGCTTGTGCCGGTGATCAATCCCGAAGCGACGTACAACCCGATCCGCGACTTCAAGCACATCTCCTACATCGGCGGAACGCCCGTCGTTCTCGCCGCCAATCCGGCGACCGGCGCCAAAACGCTGCAGGACTTTATCTCATACGCCAATGCCCCCGGACACGCCTTTACTTTCGCTTCGTCCGGCGTGGGATCGGACGGTCATTTGATGGGCGAGGCCATTGCCGCTGCCCTGAAGGTGAAATCCGAACACGTTCCTTATAAGGCGACCGCGGAGGCGTTGATCGACATTGTCGGTGGGCAGGTCCCATTCTCGACGTTTACGTTGTCGTCGACCGCACCGTTCCTGCATGCGCATTCGCTAAACGGCATCGCGGTCACCTCGCTTGATCGCCTGCCGGATTTTCCGGATCTGCCGACATTCAAGGAACTCAATCATCCGGAGCTCGTCGACACCACATGGTTCTCCTTTTCCGGGCCGGCCAAGCTCTCCGATGATATCGTGGCAAAGCTGAATAAGAGCGTCGCCGCAGCCGTCGCGATGCCGGACGTGCAAGCGCGCTTTCGACGCGACGGATTTATCGCTCAGCAGATGACGCCCACGGAATTTACGAGTTTCGTCGCGGCGGAAAATGCGAAGTGGAAGGCAGTCATCGAAGACGCAGGCTTGGCGGCCAAACCACGGTAAGCGCGTAAAATCACCGGCAATGCTGTGGTTCGATAATGGGGATTGTGGTATCAATTTTGAATGCTATACCCTTTTTTGGGATGAGCGAGAACACAAGCCGGAATGAAACCGCCACCATTTTCATATCACGACCCGCGTAGCACGACCGACGTCGTCAGCCTCCTGGGCAGTCTCGCCAATGCGAAATTGCTCGCTGGCGGCCAGACGCTGATGCCGATGCTCAACATGCGCTTCGTCCAGCCGGACCATATCATTGATCTCAATCGCGTGGACGGACTGAGCTATATCCGCGAGCGCGACGGTGCGATCGAGATCGGCGCGATGACGCGCCAGCGCGATATCGAGTTCTCGGAACTCGTGCGCAATCGCTGTCCGCTGATGTACGAGGCAATCCGGCAAATCGGTCATCGGCAGACGCGCAATCGCGGCACGCTCGGCGGTTCGCTCTGCCACCTCGATCCGTCGGCCGAGCTGGTGTCGTGCGCCGCGGCGCTCGACGCCAAAGTAGCGGTGACGGGCCGCGACGGTACGCGCAGCATCGAATTTTCCGCATTCCCGCTTGCTTACTTGACGCCCGCAATCGAACCCGACGAGCTTCTGACCGGCGTCGCGTTTCCCTGCTGGCCGGCGGGCCACGGCTACGCGTTCCTCGAATTCGCGCGACGCCACGGCGATTTCGCCATCGTCTCGGCGGCAGTGCTCATCGAAGAGGACCGGAACGGCAAGGTAACGCGCGCATCGGTGACGCTCGGCGGCATGGGGACCGCGCCGATACGAGCGAGCGCGGTCGAGCGGTCGCTCATCGGCGAGAAGATCGAGGACAGGCGCCTCCATGAAATCTGCGAGCCGCTGCGCCAACTCGAGGCTATCGACGACATCCACGCGCCGGCATCTTACCGGCAGCAACTGGCGACGGTCCTGGCGCGCCGCGCGCTTTTCAAGGCACACGAACGCCTCGTAGAAGGAATCGAGAAGTGACGGAAACGCGAGAAATCGTCGTCACCGTGAACGGCAAGCGTTACGAAGAGACGGTGCCGGTGCGCGTTACGCTGGGGGACTTCCTGCGCCATCAGCTCGGCCTTACCGGGACGCATCTCGGTTGCGAGCACGGCGTGTGCGGAGCCTGCACGATCCTGCTGGACGGGCATTCGGCACGGGCGTGCCTCTTGCTCGCGGTGCAGGCGGACGGCCACGATATCTTGACCGTCGAAGGCATCGCGCCCGATGCCCAAACGCTGCATCCGCTGCAAGAGGCGTTCCACGACAATCACGGTCTGCAATGCGGCTTTTGCACGCCGGGCATGTTGACGACGCTCATCGAATTGCTGCGCGACAATCCCGACCCGACCGAAGAGGAAGTGCGGATCGGCATCTCCGGCAATTTGTGCCGCTGCACTGGCTACCAAAACATCGTCATCGCCGCGCTCGATGCGGCCAAGCGGCTTAAGGCGCTCGGACGCGCCCCTTGAGCGGACAAAGAAGCGGTCTTGCCTACCCTGCGCGCGATTGCTTGGATTTTTCGATCAAGTCCCATAGGCGTGGTGGGCTAAGCGGGAGATCCCGCGGCTCGACCCCCAAGGAAATCAGCGCGGAAGCAACGGCGTTCGTAAGCGCACCCCCGACGGGAATGATTCCGCCTTCACCGGCGCCCTTGGCGCCGAGAGGATTATTGGGCGATGGATAAAGCTCCATCGAAACCGCACGGATATTCGGATAGTCCGTAGCGATGGGAATTAGGTAGTCCGCGAGCGAGCCTACCAGTAATTGGCCGTTATCGTCGTAGGCGAGGTGTTCGCTGAACACGCTGCCGAGGCCTTGTACCGCAGCGCCTATGATTTGTCCGTGCAGTGTCAATGGATTGATCACGCGACCGACGTCATCGACGACAAGATATTCGAGCACCTCAACCACACCGGTTTTGGGATCGACCGTTACGTGGGCGGCTGCCGTTCCGTACGTGTATGTCGCTTTCGAACTGCTGAAGGTACCCTCTCCCACCAGATTGCTTGCGGCGGCAAGCTCGGCCAAGGTAACGGCTCGGCCGTCTTTGGCGCCTGCAATCCCTCCAGAAACGACAAGCTCGTTTGCTTCGACAGACAGCCGTTCGGCAGCGGCATCGCGGAACGCGGCAAGTAGCCGCTCCGCGGCAAGAACGAGAGCGGATCCTCCCATGACGGTCGCCCGGGAGCCATAGGAGCCGAAGCCTTCCTTGAGGTAGTTCGTCGAGCCGTGCATGACGCGAATTCCGTCCAGCGGAACTTCCAAAGCGTCGGCGACAATCTGGGCCATCACCGTTTCGACGCCCTGCCCGATTGCCGACGATCCGACATACACCGCGACCGTGCCATCCGCCTCCACCTCGACTCGGGCGCTCTCGCGCGGACCCGAGCCGCCGCCTTCGATGAAACAGCCGATGCCTAAGCCGTGATAGCGGCCGTTACGAAGCGTTCCCGCCAACGCTTTTTTTTCGTCCCAGCCAAATTCGCGCAGACAACGTTCAAACGTGACCCGGTAATCGCCGCTGTCGCATGCGGTTTCTCCGAAACCGTCATTGGGCACTACCGTCGGAATTTTGTAAGGCATGTCGTTGTCGGTCAGAAGATTCCGCCGGCTCATTTCCAAATGATCGACGCCTAGTTCCCGCGCGGCGATGTCGAACATCCGCTCGCAAAAGAAACAGCCTTCGAATCGCCCGGGCCCTCGATAGGTGCCGGCCGGAGTTTTGTTGCTGACAACCGCGTTCGCGTCGAAATGCAGGTTCGGGATGCGATAGGGACCGGCAAGAAACTGCGCGACATTGCGCACCGGAGTCATTCCGTTGGGACGCACGTAGGCACCGATGTCGACATTGATCGTTCCGCGCATCGCCAAAACGACGCCATCGGTCTGGCAGGCGATTTCGATTTCGGCCTCCATCTCACGCGCGTGCGCGATCGCGAGAAAATGCTCGCGCCTGTCTTCGATCCATTTGATCGGATGCCCGAATTTTTGAGCGGCGAAGGCAACGAGGAAGTCCTCTGGGTAGAACTCACCACGTGCGCCGAAGCCGCCGCCGACGTCTAGCTCGACATAGTCTACCGCCGCTTCCGGGAGGTTCATCATCGCGGCAAGGGCACGACGGTTGAAAAACGGCAGCTTGGCCGCCCCGAACATGCGCAGGCGGTTTTGATTGGCGTCCCATTCCGCCAACAAACCGCGTGTTTCCATGGGGAGCGCGGTGTGGCGCTGCACGCTAAAACGCTCCCGCCGGACGTAAGGAGCGCGGGCAAAGGCCGCATCGGCATCCCCGCCATGAACCGTGAACGTGGCCGCTACGTTCGTATTGCTGTCATCGAACAGAAGCGTCGCGCCGGCAACCGACGCGCGCCAGTCCACGATTGCCGGTAGCGTCTCTATTTCGACGGAAATCTCCTGCAAAGCGTCTTCGGCAAGTTCGGCGCTTTCGGCCAAAACCATCGCGACAGGTTCGCCGACATAGCGAACCTTGCCGGAGGCCATGACCGGCTGGGCAAACGGAGCGATGGTCGGATTTGGGCGCCGAAACGGAATCCGCGGGATTGGCGTGGGAAGGTCGGCCGCGGTTATGACGGCGTGAATGCCTGGGATATTCCGCGCCCGCGCTGCGTCGATCTTTGCGATACGGCCATGAGCGGCAGGACTGCGGACAATTGCTGCGTGCCACTGCCCGTCGCGTGCCATGTCGTCGATATATTGCCCCCGTCCACGGAGGAAGCGAATATCTTCTATCCTTTGAACCGGACTGCCGATGTAGGTGTTAACGGGCTTCATCCGACATTTCCCCGACCTCGGCTTCCCGCGCTTTGGCGTAATGGACGCGCGCTTCAAGTGCGGCCGCGACGATCGGTATGTAGCCGGTGCAGCGACACAGATTGCCCGACAGGACGTCGCGAATCCGCTCCTCGTCGGCGGCCGGCTCGTCGCTCAGCAGCGCATGGAGCGTGGTGAGCATTCCGGCGGTACAAAAGCCGCACTGCAGCGCGTTGTGCTTTCGAAACGCCTGTTGCAGCGGCGAGAGTTCTTCGCCCTGAGCCAAGCCCTCGACCGTGACGACGCAAGCGCCCTCCACTTGAATCGCAAGGAGAAGGCATGACCGCACCGCGCTGTCGTCGACGATCACCGTACAGGCTCCGCAAACGCCCTGCTCGCAACCCGCGTGGGTACCGGTCAGCTTGAGTTGGTGGCGCAAGCAGTCGCACAACGTCATGCGCGGCGCGACATCGGTCTCGACTTGCTGTCCGTTGACTTCGAAACGAAGCTTCATGCGGCCATGGCTCGCGTTGTGGGCGGCGCGTCTCGGCGGCTCTGTTCTGCTCAGCTCGGCAAAAACTTGCCGAATTTGGCGCGCACCTCGCGCTCGAGCTCTTCGCTGGCGCGAACGACCAAGGGAAAGGTGGCCCGGCGTCCGAACGGCCTGCATGCGTCAATGACCACGCGAGCGTTGCGCGGATCCTGCTCGGAATAGGCCATCGGATCGAGCGCCGAACTCCAACAGCCTCGCAAAATCTCCATGCCCTCCCGCGGGTCGAAGCGCGTGCACATCGCCCACACGACCTTGTCGATGTCGGCCGGATTGATGTCGTCGTCGACCACGATGACAAACCGGTTGACGTAAGCGCCGGCATGGCACTGCGATGCGATCAATCCCGCTTGCTTGGCGTGACCGGCATATTGCTGCTTGATCGAAACGGTGAGCCACAACCGGCTGCCGCCGGCCGCGTGCGACCATACGCCTTTCACTTCGGGGACACCGGCGGCCTCGAGCTGATTCCACACCGCACCCGAACGGTACGAGCCGCGATAGAATGAATCGTCGTCGGGCGGAATGCCGGGGATCGCTCCGAGTAAAATCGGATCGTTGCGCACCATCATGGTTTCGATCCGGATAACGGGCTCCTTCTTGAGACCGCCGGCGTAGTAGCCGGTCCACTCGCCGAGCGGACCTTCATCGATCCGGTCGTTGGGATGAATAAAACCTTCGAAGGCGATCTCCGCGTGGGCGGGGATAGGAAGGCCCGTTTTCGGACCAGCAATAACCTCCACTGGTTCCCCGAGCAGGCCTCCCGCCGCGTCGTATTCGTTCTTGCCGTGGGGGATTTCAAGTCCCGCGATCATGAACAGTGCGGGGTGCATGCCGCACACCACGGCCACCGGACAGGGCAGGCCGCGTTCATGATACTTTCGCTGGATCATGTCGCCATGCTTGCCCTTGGAACACATCACCGTTGCGATCCGCTTGTCGTGGGCCTGAACACGATAAGCGCCGTAATTGATCCAGCCGGTGTCGGGATCACGCATGACCACCATATCGCCGGTACCGATATAATAGCCGCCGTCGTGCTCGTGCCATTTCGGCACCGGTATCTTGAACAGATCGATGTCGTCGCCGGTGAGCACGTTTTCCAAAAGCGCGCCCGACTTGACCTCGACCGGCGGAATAGTTTTCGCCTCCTTCATGTAACGGCGCCAATGCTGAACGAGCTCGATTTCCGTGCCGCCGCCGGGAATTCCCAATGTGAGATTGATGCGGCGGACCGACGTAAGCAGATTAGCGAGAACCCGATGCCCTCTCGGGTATCCTGGAATCTCGTCGAACAATACGGCGGGATTGCCGATCCGGCGTTGATAGATGTCGACGATGCCACCGATCTCGCGTTCGCGGTTGGCCCCGTCGATGCGCTGGATTTCGCCGGCAGCATCCATCTCCGCAATCCACGAACGCAGGTCCTGCTTCGAAATGTTGCGCGTCGTCGAAACTGGATCGAAGATCGTATTCATGTTGCGCCTCAATGCCGTTCCTACGCCGGAAAAAGCACTTACAGTGATTGCAGTGATTGGCTTGGTGCCTGCATCTAGTCTGCGGTCTGACGGAGGTTGGCATCAGTAATGACTTTAGCCCACTTCGCGATCTCCTGCTTTATACGTTGCGAAGTTTCCTCTGGGGTCGTGCCGACCGGGGTGAAGCCAAGCGCGTCGAACTGGGCTTTTACCTCGGGCATGCCGACTATTTTGCGGATTTCGGCGCTCAGCGTGTTCGCGATTTCAGCCGGCGTTCCAGCCGGCGCCAAAATAAACACCAGCGTTTCGGCTTCTTGCCCGGGGAAACCCTGCTCCGCCATGGTCGGCACGTCGGGTAACGCATCGACCCGCGTCGGGCTGGTGGTTGCCAGTGCCCGCAGCGAACCGCCTTTGACCAGCGGGACAGCAGCCGGAAGGCTGGAAAACGCGATCGGCGTATGGCCGCCCGCCGTCGCTTCCAACGCGGGACCGGCTCCCGGGAAAGGCACATGAACGAGCTTGATTCCGGTGGATAGCCGGAACAACTCACCCGACAGGTGCGGCGTGGTGCCTATTCCAGCCGAGGCGAAGCTGTATCTGTCCGGATTGTTGAGGATGGCGTCGACCAGTTCGTGCACGTTCTTCGCGGGAACGCTGGGATTTACCACCAGCACGTCGGGCGAAGATGCGGCAATCGATATCGGCTCGAAGTCCTTGATGGGATCATACGGGACCTTCGCATGGAGGCTTGGATTGACGACGAAGCTCGAGCTGGTGATCAAAATCGTATAACCGTCGTTCGCGGAAGCAGCCGCGTTTCGCGTTCCGATGTCGCCGCCGGCTCCGCCAAAATTCTGCAGATAAAAATTCTTGCCTAGGTCTCCCGTCAATCTCTGCGACAAGAGCCGTGCCATGACGTCGACGACGCCCCCTGGCGCAAACGGCACAACGATCCGCACTGGACGCGTGGGATAATCGGATTGCGCTGCGGCAGGTATACCCGATGCCAGAAGAACGACCGCGAACAGAACAGCCCGCGCCTGACCGCCCATCACGTATCCCCTTTCCGCGTTCTCCGCTGACCGCGACAGGCCAAACGCAGTCCGATCCGCCGAAGCTGCGTTGCGCCAATTATTGAACAGCAGGGCATTATTTCTCACTTTTTTGTACAAAGTAAAGCGGTGAATGGGTGCCGCGTGGAAAACAAAAGTCGAGACCGCGCTTTTCGTTTTGCCGCCTATCGAAGCGTTACGATGTCCGGCTGTGACAAGGATTGCAATGATTGAGCCGGGGTTCGTTGTTGAATTCACTTCCGGCCGCCGCGGTCCGGGGCGGGTTATAAAAAAAGGATTTGGGTTGATTTTTGTACGATGCGTCATTAGGCTAACCGTGCCGGTTTCCAGAGGTGTCGCCTTCCTCACCTCGCAGCTTCCGTTTCGTAGCTTCCGATGAACGTGGGGCTAGCTCCCGTAGAAATTCGGTCGAGGACCGCCGCGCGCGCGGGGCGTACGGACGATTCATAATGACACCCATAATGACACCGGCGCTATCGCGACCGGCAACATGGCTGCTGCCATGATGTGCGGCCATCCTTCTGAGTGCCGAGGCTGAAGAGTTCCGGTCTTCCCGTAAGTAACGCACTTCCGCAGAGCCGCCCAAGAAAGGGAAAACTGACATGAAACGCCCCACTTCCTGCTTGCAGATCCTGCTCGGGCTGTTGCTTGCGTTTGCAGCGACGGCGCCGGCGCGCGCCGAGACCTTTCCGTCGCGGCCGCTGCACTTCATCTTGCCCTACTCGCCGGGCGGCATCATCGACTTTGCCGGACGCGTGCTGGCGCAAAAGCTCAGCGACGCCTTGGGGCAGCCGGTCGTTCCCGAGAACCGGCCAGGCGGAGGCGGCATCGTCGGGGTCGACGCGGTCGCACATTCGACGCCGGACGGATACACCTTCGCCATCATGGATCCTGCAATCGTCACCAATCCGACGCTGCAGAAATCCATGCCCTACGACCTGTTCAAAGATCTGGTGACGATTTCGATCGTCAGCTCTTCACCGGAAGTGTTGGTGGTTGCGCCGCAACTCAACATCAGCACCTATCAGCAGCTTGTAGCCTACGGTAAGGCCAATCCGGGCAAGCTCAATTTTGCCTCCGCCGGGGTCGGCACCACGCCGCAGCTCGCCGCGGAGATGTGGAAGGCGGGCACCGGCATCGACGCGGTCCATGTGCCGTACAAAGGTGTCGGACCGTCATTCATCGACCTGATGGGCGGCAAGGTGCAGATGGAATTCTCCAGCATCGCCGGCGCGCTGCCGTTCACGACCAAGGGAAGCGTCGTTCCCCTCGCCACGACCGGTCTCAAGCGCTCGCCGGTCTATCCCGATCTGCCGACGGTGGCGGAAGCGGGCCTGCCGGGATATGAAGTCGATCTTTGGCTTGGTGTCTATGGGCCGGCGAACGTGCCGCCCGACGTGCTGGCCAAGCTCAACAGCGGCATCGCCAAGGCGCTGCAGGACGGCGAACTGAAGACCGCGTTCGCCAAGTTCGGGATCGAGCCGCGCGGCACCAGCCTGCAGGAGGGCGCCGACTTCACCAAGCACGAATACGAGAAGTGGAAGAAGATTATCGAGGATAGCCACATCACATTGGATTGACGAAGACGAAGGCCGGCGCGGGCGAAGGCTCAGACCGCCGCGCCGTCCTGGATCATCGCCAGCAGCTTCGCCGGCGTCACCGGTTGAAAACCGATCCGAACGTTGAACGGCGACAGCGCATTTTCCACCGCAGACACAATGGCTGCGGCGGCCGGGATCGTCCCGGCCTCGCCGACGCCCTTCACGCCTAACGGGTTGAGGGGCGAAGGCGTTTGTTTGTAAAGCGTCGTCAGCGACGGCACCACCGTCGATGTCGGCAACAGATAATCCGCGTAAGTCGTGGTCACCGGCTGACCTTGGTCGTCGTAGCCCATCCACTCGAACAACGCATTGCCGATACCGTGGGCGATGCCGCCGTGTATTTGACCATCGACCATCATCGGGTTGACGAGTATGCCGGAGTCTTGCAGCGCGACGTATTTGATCACGCGCACTTCGCCGGTTTCGATGTCGACCTCGACTTCGGCGATATGGCAACCGTTGGCGTAGGCGAGTGCGTCGGTGCGGTGCATGACGGTCGCCTCGAGGCCGGGATCGACGCCCGGCGGAAAGCCGAAGCCCGGCGCGCCCTGCAACATCCGCGCAATTTCGCCGAGCTTTACTGACAGTTGCGGCGCGCCGACCACGCGGACCTCGCCGCCAGCGAGCTCCAGGTCGTCCTCGGACGCTTCGAGCAAATGGCTCGCCACTTTCTTCGCCTTCTCGGCGACGACTTTCGCAGCGAGCATCACGGAAGAGCCCGCGGTGACGGTCTGGCGACTGGCGAAGCCGCCGAGCCCAAGTGAAACGCCGGCGGTATCGCCGGCAACCACCTCGATCCTGTCGGCCGCCGTGCCGAGTTGACTGGCGGCAATCTGGGCCAGCGCCGTGGCCAGCCCCTGCCCCATTGCCGATGCGCCCGTGTAAATCGTGACGCGGCCGGTGCGCGATACGCGCACGACGCCGGATTCGAACGGACCGCGTCCCGAGCCTTTCACGCCGTGCGCCAGGCCGATGCCGATGTAGCGGCCCTGCGCCCGCGCCTGCGCTTGGCGCTCCGGGAATTCATCCCAGCCGGCAGCCGTCAGAACCGTCTCCTGGCAGGCAGGATAATCGCCGGAATCGTATTCAACCGTCATGCCGGAGCGTGCCTTAAGCGGTTTCACATACGGCATTTTCTCGGCCGGGATCAGATTGCGCCTGCGCACCTCGGCGCGGTCGAGCTTCATCTCGCGGGCAACGAGGTCCATCAGCCGCTCCATCGAAAACGCGGCTTGCGGGTAACCAGCGCCGCGAATCGAAGAGACCGGAGTCTTGTTGCTAGCTACGATAGTCACTTCGATCTGCAGATTGGCTATGACGTAGGGCCCGCTCAGGGTCGAGGCGGAGTTATAGGGAATGTTGGGATCCTGGATCGCGTAGGCGCCCATGTCGTGCAGCAATTTACCGCGCACCCCAAGCACCATGGCGTTGGCGTCGACCGCTATTTCCAGATTCCAGTACTGGTCGCGCTCGTGGACCGCATTGGTGAAATATTCGCGCCGATCCTCAATCCATTTCAGCGAGCGCTTCAGCAGGCGCGTGGCGGCGACGACCGCCACGTCCTCCGAATAGACGCAGAGTTTCGGACCGAAGCCGCCGCCGATATCGGGAGCGACCACGCGCAGGCTTTCGTCGAAGTCCATCAGCGACGTCAGCGTCTGTTGCAGATCGTGTGCCTTCTGCGTCGAGGCGTGGACGGTAATGGCCGCCTCGGAGTCGCGGTACTCGGTGACGATGCCGCGGGTTTCGATGGAATGCCCGCTGCCGCGGTGTTGCCAGAGATCCTGCTTAAAAACATGCGCGGCCTTGGCGAAGGCCGCGTCGACATCGCCAAAGCCGACCTTGTAGGAAGCGACGACGTTGCTGGTCAATTCGCGGCGGATCGGCGGCGACTTCTTCGCGTCCCGGCAATCGGCGACATGAGGAAGAGTATCGTAGTCGACGCCGACCAGAGCGACGGCGTCTTCGGCGATATAGCGGTTGTCGGCTATGACCATCGCCACCGGTTCGCCGACATAGGAGACTTCACCATCGGCGAGCGCAAAGGGCCACGCATTTTCCAATGGGATTCCGGAGTTGGATTTGCGCAGCATCCGGCGCGTGACCATAACAGCGGCGATGTCATCGAGCGTCAGTACCTCGCGCACACCCGGCACAGCCAACGCCGCGTCCTTGTCAATGCCGACGATCAGGGCATGCGGGTGCGGGCTGCGCACGAACGCCACGTGCAGCACGCCGGGTACCGTCAAGTCGTCGACATAACGGCCGTTGCCGCGCAGCAAGGGTTCGTCTTCAAGGCGGAGAATACTGGAACCGATTATGGAAGACATTCGAAACCCTTGTGGCTCCATTCGGAATGCCCTATCGCAATCCACTTCGTGCGCCCACTGGATAAGCGCCCGAGGGCCAGCCGTACAATGGGAGCCGAAACTTGCCGTATGCAAGCGGAAAAATGCACTGCTAAAACCAGCCATCCATCACGGATCTGTCCATCCATCACTCCCATTGTGGTGGGGGGGGGGTATAGAGATTTCATGTTATTTTGCGGAGCGCGGACACCACTTTGAGAGTGCATCATGAAGCTTCTACGCCGCCAATTCCTGCGATTGACCACGGCCGCCGTCGTCTTGCCCGCTGCGGCGCTGAGCGCGAGAGCGCAAGACGGATATCCGGCGCGCCCAGTACGCATTGTCGTCGGCTACACCGCTGGCGGCGTAAGCGATATTTTGGCGCGGCTGATCGGACAAAAGCTGTCGGAACGACTCGGCCAGCCGTTCGTCGTCGAGAATCGGCCGGGTGCGGCAAGTAACGTCGCCGCCGATTTCGTCGTGCATGCACCGGCCGACGGATACACGCTCCTTCTTGCCGGAATCTCGAACGCCATCAATGTCGCGCTCTACCCCGATCTCGATTTCGATTTCGTCCGTGACATCGCGCCGGTCGCGATTTTCAGTCGAAGTCCGCTGGTCATGGAAGTGACCCCGTCGTTTCCGGCAAAGACGGTTCCCGAATTCATTGCCTATGCCAAGGCCAATCCGGGCACCATCAATATGGGCTCGGCGGGCACCGGCGGTGCCACCCATGTCGCCGGCGAGCTCTTTCAAATGATGACCGGGACTAAATTCACTCACGTGCCTTACCGCGGATCGCCCCCGGCACTGACCGATTTGCTCGCCGGCAGGATCCAGGTCATGTTCGACAATATAGCGGCCTCTATCGCGTTTATCCGCGACGGCAAGCTGCGGCCGTTGGCGATCAGCTCGCGCACCGAAGCGCTTCCCAACGTGGCCTTGATCAGCGACTTCGTGCCGGGATACGACGCTTACGTCTGGAATGGCATCGGCGCGCCGAGAGGCACACCAGCCGCTATCATCGACAAATTGAACGCCGCGGTTAACGCGGTCGTGGCCGAGCCGTCGTTCAAGGCACAGCTCGCCGATCTCGGCAATACCGCGGTTTCGGATTCGTCTCCCGGCTTTGGCAGGCTGATCACCGCGGACGCCGAAAAATGGGAAAAGGTGGTGAAGTTCGCCGCCATCAAGCCAGAATGAGGCACGTGATTGCGACAGCCCGTGCCGGTCGACCCGACTCATGAGACGCAACCTAGTTGTTGATCTGAAGATGCGCCTCCTTGATGACCTTGCTCCACTTGTCCGCCTCGGCCTTGATGTAGGCGGCGAATTCCTGAGGGTCACCGGGTCTAACGTTGATAAAGTTAGGCGCTAGAAATTGCTTCTTGTATTGGGGGTCCATGAAGATATTTTGCACATCGGTATTGATTTTTTGCACCACAGGCGCAGGCGTACCTTTGGGCGCCCAAAGCCCGAACCAACTGACCGATTCATAGCCCGGCACACCGCTCTCGGCGATGGTCGGGATATCGGGAAATTCCGGAACGCGCGCTTTGCTGCTCACCCCGATCGCGCGCAACAAGCCGCTCTTGATATCCTGATCCACCAGCGCGGTACTCAAAAAACCCATCGGCACATGATTGCCCAAAAGGTCATTCAGCAACGGCGCTCCGCCGTGGTAGTGAATCGGCGTGAGATGAACGCCTGCCAGGTTCTCCAGAAGCACCATATTGATATGGCTCGATCCGCCCGGGCCGATGGTGCCGTATTGTAAAGCACCGTTTTCCTTGCGGGCATCGGCCAGTACATCGCCGACACTTTTGTATTGCGACACCGCCGGCACCATCAGCATCTGGTTCGAATAGCCGAACGAGCTTACCGGCACGAAGCCATTGACCGGATCGTAGGACAGCGTCGGGTAGAGAAACGGGTTGATCGCGAACGTTTCCATTCCGCTCACGAGTAACTTGTAGCCGTCCCCCGGCGACTGCCCGACCGCGTTCGTGGCGACCTGCGTTGCGCCGCCGCCGCGATTCTCGACGACAACCGACACGTTCCATAATTGGGACAGCCGCTGCGCGACACTGCGCGCGATAAGATCGGCGGCACCGCCGGCGGGATAGGCAACAACGAGCTCCACTTGGCGCGATGGGTAGCTCTCCGCCTTGGCTGCGAGTGAGCCATACAGGATAAGTGCCAGCGAGATCGCGCAACGTTGCAGAACAACCATAGGCACCTCCCTCTCTCGTCGGTGGGTCTCCGCAGTACGTACACGAAAATCTTATTACGTATACGAAAGTCACTCAAGCTGACCATGAGGCCCGCCAAAGTCGCGCGCTGGCCGGGAACCCATGTATGCGCGTGGCCGCGCGCGGCCGAAGGCGCTCTAGGCGCTTTTGGCGCGTCCGATCTCCTGTCCGGCGGCCACGATGGCGCTGACGATGTTCGCGTAGCCGGTGCAGCGGCAGATATGGCCGCTGAGCTGGTGGCGAATGGTCTGGGCATCCGGATTGGGCAGGCGCAGCAGGATATCGCGCGACATCACCAGCATGCCGGGCGTACAAAATCCGCATTGCAGCGCGTGGCTTTCATGGAAATGCCGGCGCAGCACTTCCATGATCCGATCGCCCTGAAAGCCTTCGAGGGTCTGAACGGAATGTCCGTCGCACATGACTGCGAGGCGCAGGCACGAGCGCGTCGCTATGCCGTCGACCAGCACGGTGCAGGCGCCGCACGCGCCGTGCTCGCAGCCCAGGTGCGTCGCCGTCAGTTGATGGCGTTCGCGCAGGAAATCGGCCAGGGTTTCGCGCGGTTCGATGGCGCAGACAACTTTGCATCCGTTCAATTCAACGGTCACGGTCTTCATCGGCTTCGCATCTCCCGCAGCGCGCGCAGGACGGTCGACGTATGCAGGCGCGTCAAATATGGATCGGTGTCGGGCACTTGGCTCTTCAGGTCCTTCACGATCGCGGTGCGTAGAATGTCTTCCGATGTTTCGCCGGCGCCCAGCTGACCGGCGACGGCCGGCAACAGAAACGGCCGCGGTCCGGCAGCGCCCAGCGCCACTGAAATGGGCCCGCCAGCGCCGCGCTGCACGGCCACCGCGATCGAATTCGCGTAAGCGCCACTCTTACGCGCGACCTTAAAATATCCCCAGCGCAACCGCGCACCGGGCGGCGGCACGTCGAAGCCGAGAATGATTTCATCCTTGGCAAGCGACGTCGTGTATTGACCCTGGATCAGATCGCCAATGGCTTCCGAGCGGACACCATCGCGCACGACGACACGCACGTCGGCCCCGAGCGCCAGGAGGCAGACCGGCCAATCGGCCGCCGGATCCGCCAGCGCCACGCTGCCACCGATCGTGCCGTAATTGCGAACAGCTCGATAAGAAATCCCGCTCGCCACTTTCTGGAGGAGCCCGTCGAACGAATCCGGGATTTTGCCGTCTTCAGCATCGGCATGGGTGGTGAGCGCCCCCAAACGAACGGCGGTTGGGGATTTACCGCTCTCCTTCAAATCCTTGAGTCCGCTGATATCGATCAAAAGGTCTGGAACGGCGACCCGCAAACTGAGCATCGGCAACAGCGACTGGCCGCCGGCGATCATAGACGCGCCGTCGACGGCCAAGGCCGCCCTCGCCTCCGCAATGGTTTTCGGAACCATATAATCGAATGCTGCCGGCTTCATGCGCCTGACTCTTTCACGCGGCGGGCTCGATCGATCGCCTCAGAGACGCGGCGCGGCGTGAGCGGCGTTTCATTGAAGCTTGCGCCAATGTCGCGAAACGCGTCGGCGATAGCATTGGCGATCGCGGCGGGCGGTGCGATAGCGCCGCCCTCGCCCAGCCCCTTGACGCCGTACTCGGTGGCGAGCGCCGGTGTCACAAGATGAGCGATGCGTACGTCAGGAATTTCCGTCGCGCATGGCACGATGTAGTCGGCGAATGTGGTGGCGAGCGGCTGCCCCAGTTCGTCGTAGGGAATCTCTTCGTACAGCGCGGTGCCGATGCCCTGCGCGATGCCGCCCTGGACCTGGCCGTCGACGATCATCGGATTGATCATCGTGCCGCAATCCTCCGAGACGACGTAATCGAGGATTTCGGTGACGCCGCTGTCCGGATCGACCGCGACCACGACGGCATGCGTGCCGTAGGCGAACACGCCGCCGGATTCGGTCGGCTCGTAGGTCGCGATCACGTCCAACAGCGGATCCATGCCGGTCGGCAGATGATCCGGACGGGCATTGGCTGCAAATGCGATTTCGGCAATGCTGATCTTGCCGGACGGCCCATGAACCATGCCCCCCTCGATGCGGGTCGCGGCGACATCGGCCTGCAGCAGATGGGCGCCGATGCGCCGAATTTTGTCGGCGAGCGCTCGAGAGGCCCGCCCCACCGCGCCGCCGGCGAACACGATGGACCGGGACGCAAACGTGCCGAATCCGTAGGGCCCAATCGCCGTATCGCCGTAACGAACGGAGATTTGCTTCGGTTCGATGCCGAGCTCATGTGCCGCGATCTGCGCCAACGAGGTTTCGTGTCCTTGACCGTGGTTCTGCACGCCGACGAATATCAGGACACTGCCATCCGGCAACATCCGCGCATTCGCCGACTCGTATCCCGGTATGACGCGGAACTTGCGCTTGACGAACTCCACTATGCCGTGACCGCTTTGCTCCGTGTAAAAGGCAAATCCGACGCCGATCTTGCGGCCGTCCGGCTCGCCGGCGGCTTGGCGCTTGCGGATCGCGTGGAGATCGATCTTATCGCGCGCGATGTCGAGGGCCGCGACATAATCACCGGTATCCAGCTTCATTCCCGCCGCGGTCTTGTACGGAAGCTCCGCGGATGTGACGATGTTTTGCCGGCGCAGATCGAACGGGTCGCGGCCTAGTTCGCGCGCTACTTCATCGACCAGCCGCTCGATGGCAAATGTCGCTCCCGGCCGGGCAACGCCGCGGTACGGCCCCATCGGGGCTTTGTTGGTGGCGACCGTATGGGCGGTCAGATTCAAATGCCGGATGCGATAGGGTCCGGTCAGATTGCGCGCCGCCATGCTCGCTTCCTGGAACGCGCCCGTCGGCCACAATGCATAGGCGCCGGCGTCGATGTAGATTTCGCCTTCGACACCGAGCAGCGTGCCGTCACGCTCGGCGCAAATAGCCAAGTTGTAGGTATGGTCTCGGGCGTGGACCGATGCGAGCAGATGTTCGCGCCGATCTTCGATCCACCGCACCGGATGTCCGACCTTCATCGCAATTGCCGCGACCGCGACATCCTCCGGCATGATACGGTTCTTGCCGCCGAAGCCGCCGCCGATGTCGGGGGCGATAACGCGAACCTTGTTTTCCGGAATGCCGAGCATCCGCGACAGCGCGAGCCGCTTCACCTGGCCACCCTGCGTCGACAGGTAAACCACCAGTTCGTCGAGCCGGTGATCCCAATAGGCAAGCACACCACGGCCTTCCAGCGAGACGGTGGCCTGCCGATTGAGCCGCAAACGGCGCCGCACCCGGACGGGCGCTGAAGTGAGCACCCGCGGATCGCCTTCGACCAACGACATGCTCATATAGGCGTTGCTGGGCCACTCATCGAAAACGCGTGGACTGTCGGCGCGCATGGCGGCGACGACGTCGACCACGGCCGGCAATTCCTCCAGCTCGACCTCGACCGTCTCGGCCAAATCTTCGGCTTGGGCCCGCGTCGGCATCATGCAGGCCGCGATCGTCTGCCCCACATAGCGGACGTGATCGTCGGCCAACGGCGGATACGGACTGTGGCGGTGCGCCGAGAGTTCGGGGCCCGCTTCCAGCACGTTGATCGGGCCGATATCGGCCAGAGTGAATACGCGGCCGTTCGATCCGGAAGCCTTGGTCACCTGACGGATGCGGGCATTGGCCATCTGGCTACGGACGAAAGCGATGTCCTGAACGCCGGGCACTCGCAAATCGGCGATGAACATGCCGCGCCCATAGAGATGGCGGGCATCCTCCTTGCGCAGCAGTCTTTTGCCGATCCAGCCCTCGGCACCCGCGTGGTCGCTCATCCGGCTTTGTTTCCCAAACGTATACGTTTGAACAGTATCGTATGCGAAAAGTCAGTGTCAACTTTCGGACGCGGCATCATCGAGCGCAGGCGTCGAACTGCCGCGTGGCGCCGAGACGGCGGCAATTCGCCGTTGCTCGATCTATTTTCGATGCCCCAGATCGGCGTGCACCGCCGGTTCGGCCGGCATTTTCGCGCCGGATCGGTCGCTTTTCACCGGCGCTATTTCAGACGCTCGCGAAAAATAATCGATGACCTGCAATCCGGCGCCGATAACATGGTCGCGCATGGCGTTGCAGGCGCGCTCCGCGTCGGTATTCATGATCGCCACAACGATCGCATCGTGTTGGTGGAATGAGTATTCCGTGTGGCCGGGCACGAATTGAAGACTACGGAACGGGGCGAGCCGCTGACGGAAATTTCTGGTCGCCGACGCGATGCTCACGTTATGCGATCCCTGATAAATGAGCTCATGGAAATCGTTGTTCAGCGCCACTAAATCCGTATCGCCTTCCGCTATCCTACTGTGATTGCGCGCGTTCAAAATCTCAAGCCGCCGTTTCTCCAGATTCGTCATCCTGACTGCGCTTAATCTGGCGCACAGGCCCTCGAACTCGGCCAGCGCCTCGAACATGTCGTTGAGCTGCTCGACATTGATCTGGGCGACGGTGACGCCGCGGCGCGGCGTGATTTCGACGAGTCCCGCTCCGCTCAAGCGGCGGAGCGCCTCGCGTATGGGCGTTCGCGATACATTGAACTTTCGGGAAATGCTCGGCTCATCGAGCCGGTCGCCGGGCTTGGCGACTCCGGACATGATGTCCTTGACGAGAGCGCGAAAGATTTCGTCGGACAGCGTCACGGCTGAATATCATCCCCGCATCCAAAATACCAAGTTCGCGTATACAAGGGACGGTAGGCGAAAGCTAGGCGGACCTCTCCGCCGGGCCACCACGCTTGCAGCGCCTGGCGCCCTGGCCGCTTAGCCGGGCCCGAGGCGGGATTGGCCGAGGGAGCAAAGGGTTTCAAAATTGACACGTATACTCATAATTGGTACGGCTTACTCAATGCTACGACCGAGCCGCCCCTTACGCCGCCTTGGTCTCCGTGCCGCCAGTGCACCAGCGGCTTTATTGGAATTATGACGTCCTTGCCGCCCGTGCATCCTGCCTTCGATGGTCGAGAACACAAGGTCCGGGCACAGGCCTAGCGATTCACAAAAAATAGGCGATTAGAGGGACGACAAAGGAGGGACCGGCGCAGCATGAGCGCATTGCCGAAAGTCGGATTGATACTTACTGGCGGCACGATCGACTCCGTCGGGGCCGACCGCCTCGACCTTGCCTGGTATATCGAAGCCGGAAAACGGCTCGGCAACGGCGAGTTGCTGGCAAAACTTCCCGAGCTCCGGTCGATTGCCGCGATCGAGGAATTCCCGTTCCGCCGCCTGCCCAGTCACGCCCTGACCGACAAGGACTGGCTCGAACTGGTCCGCCGCATCCACGCGATTTTCGACCAGGATGGGACGGACGGTATCGTCATTACGCACGGCACCAATACGCTGGAAGAGACCGCCTACTTCCTCAACCTCACGCTTAAGACCGACAAGCCGGTCGTCGTCGTCGGCTCGATGCGACCGTCATCGGCTATCAGCGCGGACGGCTATTTGAATGTCGTGAATGCCGTCCGGGTCGCGGCCGACCCGAATTCTCGTGGACGCGGCTGCCTGGTCGTCATGAACGACACTATCTTCAACGGACGGGACGTCACCAAGAATTCGACCTATCGCGTGAATGCATTTGAGTCGCGCGATATGGGACCCTTGGGTTTCGCCGACGCCGACGGCAAGGTCGTCTATTATCATCGTCCGGAACGAAAACACACGACCGCGTGTGAATTCGACGTCCGATCCGCGCAATCGCTGCCGCGTGTCGATGTCGTAGTCTCCTATGTCAACGCCGACGGCACCATGATCGAAGCAGCTGTGAGCGCCGGCGCCAAAGGCATTGTCAGCGCTGCTACCGGCGCGGGCCGACCGACGCCGCTGGAGGATGAAGCTTTCGACAGGGCCTATAGGGAAAACAAGGTGCTGATGTGTCTGTGCAGCCGCGTCGCCTCCGGCCGCGTGGTGCGGAGCCCCGGACTGAGCAAACGCGGCTTCGTCGCCGGGGACAATTTGCAGCCCTGGAAGGCGCGTATTCTGCTTTCTCTGGCGCTGTCAAGAACCAGTGACGCCGACGACATCCAGCGCATGTTCGATACTTATTGACACTTACGGAAACCGGGAAAATGGTCCCCACGATCACAGGATGGAGGGTTTGATGACGGCGGATCTGGTGCTCAAGAACGGTTGGATCGTCACGCCGCAAGCGACCGTAAAGGGCGGCGTCGCGATTGCCGATGGCAAGTTCGTGGAGATCGCCGCCGACGAGTTTTTGCCGCCGGCCAAACAGGTGATCGACGTGCAGGGCAATCATATTCTGCCGGGCGTCATCGATGCCCACGTGCACTTCCGCGATCCCGGCGTGACGCATAAAGAGGATTTCGCGACCGGGTCGACCGCGGCGGTGTGCGGCGGAGTGACGACGGTCGTCGACATGCCCAACCAGATTCCGCCGACCGAGAACGCCGAACAGGTCGGCGTCAAGAAACAGATCGCGGAATCAAAATCGCTGTGCGATTTCGCCATACTCGGGGTCATTCACCAGACCAATGCCGACGACATTCTGCCGATGGCGAAGGCCGGCGCCATCGGTTATAAAATTTTCTTCGGGGAAACGATCGGTAATCTGCCGTTTCCCGACGACGGCATGTGCCTCAAGGTGTTTTCTAATATCACCAAATCCAACGTCCCGCTTTGCGTGCACGCCGAAAACCGGCAGATACAGCACTACTTGACCAACAAGTTGAAAGCGGAAGGCAAGAAGGACCCGATCTATTGGGAGGAGTCCCGGCCCTATCTGTGCGAAGCGGAGTCGATTGCTCACATCATGTTCTTCGCCGAGACCTTCGGCACCAAACTCCACATCGTTCACGCAAGCACTAAGCAAGCGGTGGAGCTGGTCAGAGCCGGCAAGGCCCGCGGACTGCGGTTCACCGCCGAGACACAGCCGCATTACCTGCTTCGTGTCGCAAGCGACATGGCGCAGGCTGGCCCGTTGCTCAAGATGAATCCTCCGGTGCGCAGCAAGGAACATCAGGACGCGCTGTGGGAGGGCCTGTTGAACGGCGCGATCGACATGATCGCCACCGACCATTCACCGCATACGCTCGAGGAGAAGGGCTGCGACATCAACGGCAAGATGTCGAAGCCCGCCATTTGGGATTGCATCTCCGGCTTCTGCGGTGTCGAGACCGCGGTGCCGCTCATGCTTACCCAAGTGAATAAAGGACGCATGACGCTCAATCATTACGCCAAAGTGTCGAGCGAGAACCCCGCCAAGGTGTGGCAGATGTATCCGAAAAAGGGCGCGATCCGGCTCGGCTCCGATGCGGACGTAACGGTCGTCGACATGAACAAGGAAATGACCATCGATCCCAACAAGCTCCACAGCAAGAACAAGCCAACGCCGTGGGGCGGCTGGAAGGTGAAGGGCGCGCCGATCTACACGATCGTTCGCGGCCACGTGCAAATGAAGGACGGCGAGCCGGTCGGCAAAGCCATCGGCCAAATGCAGACGCCGATCCTTTCCTAAGCCGCGTTATCGCGGCGCGCGTGACCCGACTGCCGGTCGGCGATTTATAAGTCGCCGATTGGCAGTTTGCTTGGCGTCGGAACAGGAGTTGGTTTCGATAGTGCAGACGCCTATATCAGCGGCACGGCTCTTCCGTAGCGGTCGCCCAGATGGATGCCCAATCCCCCGCCCCGTCTTCTGTCAATAACGCCGCGAAAAAAGCGTCGGTGATTATCGTCACCGGATTTCTCGGTTCGGGTAAGACCACGCTGATCAACCGCCTCTTGACCGCGGATCACGGCCGCCGTCTTGCGGTCGTGGTCAACGAATTCGGCGAAGTGGGCATTGATCATGACCTCCTGATCTCCTCCGATCAGGAGGTCATCCAGATGAACAATGGCTGCATCTGCTGCACGGTCCGGGGCGACCTGGTGCGCAGCTTTTTCGAGCTCGCCGAACATCGCACGAAGTTCGACACCGTCATCGTCGAAACCACCGGGCTCGCGGAGCCCGCTCCGGTGGCGCAAAGCCTCTACGCCGATGCGCGCATTCGCGCCGATTTTACCCTCGACGGCGTGGTTACCGTCGTCGACGCCAAGCACATCTCCGGTCAACTCGAAAGTTCTGCCGAAGCCTGCGAACAGATTGCGTTCGCCGATCTCATCGTCCTCAATAAGACCGACCTCGCGACGCCCGAGGAACTGGATCGGATCGAAGCGCAGATCCGGCAACTCAATAAATTCGCCGGCCTATGCCGGGCACGGAATTCAGACCTCGACCTCAGCCTGGTGCTCGAATTGCAAGGCACCGCATTGGAGGAGAAGATCGGCGCCGCCGATGCCGATCATGACGAGGGCGGCGATCGCGATCATGATCATGACGGCACCGACCATCATGCCCACCATCGTCATCATAATCACCTGCAGAATATCATGACCGTCTGCATTTCCGAGCCCGGCGAATTGGACAGCCTGAAGGTCAGCAAGTGGTTTCGCTCCATCATCGCCGATTTAGGAGCGAGCCTCCTCAGGATGAAGGGCATTCTCAATCTGCGCAGCGACCCTGAACAATTTCTGTTTCAAGGCGTGCAGATGGAATTCGAAGGCCGGCCCGGGCGCGCATGGGAGCCGCGTCGTGAGCGGATCAACCGGCTGGTCTTTATCGGCCGCGATCTTGACAATGACAAAATCGTGCGGAGTTTCAAGGATTGTTTTTATACCGGAGATCCCGTCGAGACGCCGAGGCCGGATCTGTTCGGCCGCGACGTGGAAATCTCTCCGCTGACGCTTGATCAGATCCGGTACTGGATGCGGCAGAACTTCGACTTCCCGAAGGGGACCCCGATCGTCATCAAAGAAGTGCCTTGCGTCAAAGCGGGCTGTCCCCCGATCGAAACCGCGATCATGGTCATTCTTAAGAACGAGCCACCTCGTCATTTCAAAATTCAGCAAACGATCAACGAGATTACGTTCGATCACGTCTATAATCTGATCGAGAATCCGATGCCTTGTTGCTGAGGGCCGATCCGCTCTGCGGAAAATGCCATCGCCGATCCTCAGGTTTGGATGCTGTCGCGACGCGTTGCCCAACTAGTGAAGCGACGCTCGATCAGCACGAAAAACACGTATGTCGCGATGCCCATAGCGGCGATCACGATCACGCCGGCGAACATCAGCGGCGTACGGAACTGCGACGCGGCCTGCACCATCAGATAGCCGATGCCGTCGTTCGAGGCCAGCGTTTCCGAGATCACGGCGCCGACAAAGGCGAGCGTGATCGACACTTTCAGCGACGCGAAGAAATAAGGCAGCGAGCGCGGGATCCCGACCTTCCACAGGATGTCGAGTTTCGTGGCGCCGAGTGAGCGTAAAACGTCCTCCAGTTCGGGCTCGGTTGTGGCGAGGCCGGTGGCGACGTTGACCGCGATCGGGAAGAAAGAGAGCATGAATGCCGTGGTGATGGCCGGCGGCTGGCCGATGCCCATCCAGATCACCAGGATGGGAACGATTGCGGCTTTCGGAATCGAATTGATGCCGATCAGGATCGGATAAAGCCCAGCGTAAGCGAGCCGCCATGAGCCGATGATGATGCCGAGCGACAGGCCGACCACGATACCGATCGCGAAACCAAGCAGCGTATTGATCAGGGTGAATAGGGCGCTGGCGAAAATCGGATCGTGATACCTTATCAGCGCGATATAGACATCCGTCGGGGCCGGCAGGATGAACTGCCGGATGGCAAAGGCTTTGACGACGATCTCCCACAGTAGCACCGTGCCCAAAATGACCAGATAGGGCATCGCTCTTTCGAGCCGGCGATATTGCTTGCGGGTCATCAGATCGCCCCTGCCCCCTTAGCGATGGCGAGCCTGCCCTCGTTGCGCGTGTGTGCAATCTCGCCGCGGATACCATGCACTATTTCGATGAACGCGGGATCGAACGTGCTCTCGATGGTCCGCGGCCGCGGCAGATCGACGCGATGAGTAGCGATGACGCGTCCGGGACGAGCGCTCATCACGTAGACGACGTCGGCGAGATAGACCGCCTCGCGAAGGTCATGAGTCACGAGGATGCAGGTGAACTGTCGGTGCATCCACAACTCCTGGAGCACGCCCCACAGTTCCTCGCGTGTGAAGGCATCGAGCGCGCCGAACGGCTCGTCGAGCATCAAGAGCTCCGGCGCGTGGATCAGCGAGCGGCACAGATTGGCGCGCTGCTGCATGCCGCCCGACAGCATCCACGGGTGGCATTTTTCAAAGCCGCTGAGCCCGACGGTTTTCAAAAGATCGTACGCCAAGGCCTCGTATTCCTTGCGCCTGCTCTGCAAACGGCTGCGATGCGGCTGCACGATTTCCAGCGGCAACATGATGTTGCCGAGTATGTCCCGCCACGGCAGCAGGGTTGAGTTTTGGAACGCCATGCCGACGATTTTCAACGGACCATGCACGCGGCGCCCGGCGACAGCGATCGAGCCGGACGTCGGCGGCAACAGGCCATTAACAAGCTTCATCAAAGACGATTTGCCGCAACCGGACGGACCCACCACGGCGGCGAATTCGCCCTTGCCGACCGTCATCTGCAAGCTGGTCAGCGCTTGAGCTCCGTCACCCTCGCCGTAGCAGAGATCGACATTGTCGATCACGACGAAATCGGGATCGACCGCGACCCCGGCAGCCTTTGCCTCTTCTTTGATGCGCGGACTAAGCAAATGTCCGGTCCTTTAACGGTGACATGAAGCGTCCATCGAAGATTTCCTCTATGGTCGGCGCCTGCGGAAGCTCGAAGCCCTGTTTGATAAGATCGATCGCTTTTTTTGTACGATCGAGGTCGATCGACCCGAGGCCGTTCTGTTTCACGTTCGGAGTGAGAATAAGCTTGTCGTAAATCCAACTCAACCGCTGCAGTTCCACGGCCGGATCGAGCAGCTTCTCGCGCTTGCAGACCTCGTCGGTCGCGTTCTGACGATGCGCCGCGCCGTACACCCAGGCCTCGGCAGTCGCTGCGGCGACGCGGCGCACGAGCTCCGGGTTTTGCGCCACCACGTCCGGATGGGCAATCAGTGAGTTGCCGAACATGCCGTAGCCCATCGTCGAGAAGTAGTAGATAACGATGTCTTCGAGCTTCACGCCGTTTCCGATCAGGTTGAAGACCGAAGTGTAGTCGAATGCGATGACCGCATCGACTTTGCCGGCGAGCAGCATGGCATCGCGCAGCTTCACGTCCACGGTGGTGATGTCGAGCGACGTCATATCGACCTTGTTCAACCACATCAGGACCGGGAACAGCTTGGAGCCGGCGTCGGCGGTGCCCGAGCCAATCTTGACCTTCTTGAGATCGTCGATCGATTGCACCGGCTTTTGCTTCAGGCTGATGACGCAGGCGGCGAAACGATCGAAGATCGGCATGATGATCTTCGGCGACACCGACGGATTGCGCCCGGCAAACGCCACGAGGGTGCTGGCGTCCGCCAGGCCGAACGGATAATTGCCGGCAGCGACCCGGCGTACCGATTCATCGGAACCCGATGAGCCGTCGAGCGTCAGCTCCAACCCGTGCTTCTGAAAGACGTTGCTCAGAAACATCGGAGCGTTGCCGCCGTAGATGCGAAACTCCAGCGACATCTTGACGCTGTCGGCGGCGAATGCCGAAGTCGACGAAGCCAAGGCCGCGGCGGCGGCGCCGCCCAAGAGCTGACGGCGCGAAATCGCGTTGAGCCTAGCCATGCGGTTTTCCTCCCTCACTTGTCCGGTCCTGATTGCCACTCGCTCATGATGCTACATCTCTCGGTCATTCCGCCACATTTATCGGCGCGACTTTGTCGATATTTCTAAGCAACTCCCGTGCCATGGCGCGCATTGATGCCGGAATTGCATTGCCGGCGAGAGCGCAGGCGCGCGCTGTTTGGTAAATCGCCGCGCCGCACTCGCGCACGATCGCGCCACAACGGCCGGTCCGCACTCAGTCTGCGGGCAAGTCCTTTTTCCATTTTGCGGTGATCCGGGCGTCCATTCCCTTGCTGGAGCGTGCGACGGTCGGGAATGAATCCTTGCGGCGGAACGGTTTGCAGGCATTGACGATGACGCGGCCGTTACGGCGATCAGTGTCGCCGTCGTAGCACATCGGATCGAGCGCCGAACTCCAGCCGCCTTCAATGATGTCGAGACCGTCGCGGGTATCGAGCCGCGTCGACATCGCCCAAATGACATCGTTGATGTTCGTCGGGTCGATATCGTCGTCGACCACGATGGTCCACCGGTTGCAGTAGGCTCCGGCGTGGCAATGTGACGCCACCATGCCGGCCTGCTTGGCGTGACCGCCGTAGAGCTGCTTGATCGCGACGGTCAGCCAGAAGCGGCTGCCGCCGGCTTCGTGCGCCCATACGCCCTTGACCTCCGGAATGCCGGCGGCTTCGAGCTGGTTCCACACGGCGCCGCAACGATAGGTGCCGAGGTAGAAAGTATTGTCATTGGGCGGCACGGCCGGGATCGCGCCGACCAGGATCGGATCTTGCCGGTGCATCATGGTTTCGATGCGGATCGCTGGCTCCGGCCGGCTGCCGCCGGCGTAATAGCCGGTCCATTCGCCGAGCGGCCCCTCCTGCAGCAGATCGTTCGGATGGATGAAACCCTCGAAGGCAATTTCGGCATTGGCCGGAACCGGCAGGCCGGTCTTCGGCATTCGGATCACCTCCATCGGCTCGCCGAAGATGCCGCCGGCGGCGGCAAGTTCACTCTTGCCGTAAGGAATTTCCAGGCCGGACAGCATCACCAGGACGGGATGATTGCCGACCACAACCGCCACCGGGCACGGTTTGCCACTGTCATGATATTTGCTCATGATGATGCGGCCGTGTTTGCCCGGCGACATCATCACCGTCGCAACGTTCGGCCCTTGCGTCTGCACGCGATAGGTGCCGCTGTTGATCCAGCCTGAATCCGGATCCTTCATGATCACCATACAGGCCGTGCCGATGAACGGACCGCCGTCAAGCTCGTGCCAAACCGGCGTCGGGATTTTGGTAAGGTCGACGGCGCGACCTTCGAGAACGTTGTCGATGAGCGGCCCGCCATTGACCTCGACGGGATCGAAGCTCGGCGCCTTTCGCATATAGTCGCGCCACCAATGCACCAGATCCATTTCGCTGGCATGCGCCGGCAGTCCGAGCGCGATGTTGATGCGCGAAACGGAAGTCAGAATATTGGCGAGGACGCGGGAGCCCTTGGGAAAGCCCGGCACTTCATCGAACAGAACAGCCGCATTGCCCATCTTGCGCTGATAGAGATCGACGATGCCGCCGATTTCCTCCTTCGGTTCCGCCCCTTTGATGACTTTCAGTTCGCCGATCTTTTCAACGGCGGAAATCCAGTCGCGGAGATCTTTATTCGGCATTTGCAGCCTCCGTCATGCTTTTCGAAAAACCGAAAAAATGAGCGGCGCGGTCAGGCATGCGCGCGCGCCTGCGCCAACCGGCCGGCGGCCAGTTTCACTGCGTCGAGAATCTCCGGATAGGCCGAGCAGCGGCACAGATTGCCCGTCAGATAATGACGGACTTCCTCATCGCTCGGATCCGGATGATCCTTGAGCAGCTGCTTCACCATCATGATGAAGCCCGGCGTACAGAAGCCGCATTGGAATGCGCCGGCGTCGATGAAGGCTTGCTGCACGGGGTCGAGCACGTCGTCCGTGGCCAATCCTTCGATCGTATCCACCCGGGCGCCATCCGCCAGCACCGCCGGATAGAGACAGCCGGACACTGGCTTTAAGTCGACATAGACGGTGCAGCAACCGCACAGGCCCTGCCCGCAGCTCTCGCGCGCGCCGCGCAGATCGAAACGATATTGCAGCACTTCAACGAGGCTTTCCTCCGGCATCACATCGGCGACGACGGACTTGCCGTTGAGCGTGAAACGAATGCGTCGCGGCGTCGTCATCTCACTCTCCCGCCGAACTGGCTTTGACCCGCCGCAGCGCGCGGTAGATCTTTTCCGGCGTAAGCGGCAGGTCGGTGAGGCGGATGCCGACCGCGTCGGCCAACGCATTGCCGATGGCCGGCGACAGCGCAATCGTCGTGCTCTCACCCGCCCCCTTGGCGCCGAACGGACCGTCGTTCTGCCTGGCATCTACGTGCTCGTTGATGAACTCGGCCGGCAGTTCGAGCAGCGTCGGAATTTTGTAGTCGGCGAGCGAGCCATTGGTGAGCTGGCCGTCGCGGAACGTCATTTCCTCGGTAGTGGTGAAGCCGAGCTGCATGATGCCGGCGCCGGAAAGTTGCACTTTCAAGAGCTTCGGGTTGATCGGCATGCCGACGTCAGCCACGTTGATCAGCTTCGTGATCTTAAAATCGCCGGTCTCGGTGTCGACTTCGACCTCGGCACCGGATGCGCCGACGCCCCAGAACGGCGTCGCATTGGTGGATTGGCCGGTCTGCGAATCGGGCTTCTGATATTTCGGAATGAAACTTCCGGTACCGATGATGTTGCCGGCCTGCATGCCGTATTTGCGCCGCAACATTTCCGCGGGCGGCAGATTACTGCCCGGCGGCAGATCCAGTTCGCGCGCCAGTTCGGCGATCTTACGTTTGACGTCCTCTGCCGCCAGCCGCACGGCCGTGCCCATGTGAAATGTCGAGCGCGAACCGAGGGTGCCCATGTCGTAGGGCGTCACGTCGGTATCGGGGTGCACGACCAGGATCGAGGCGGCGTCGATATCAAGCACTTCGGCGGCGATCTGCGCCATCGCAGTATCGGAGCCCTGCCCCATGTCGACCGTGCTGATATACAGGCCGCAACTGCCGTCGGCGTAGAGATTGACGATCGCGACCGACGTTGTCGGCGCGGTGATACCCTTGAATCCGATCGCAATGCCGCGCCCGCGCCGGATGCGGCCTTGACCGCGATTGAAGGCGCCGTTCCAATTCAACCGGTCGGCCACGCGATCGAGCACGGCCTCGAGCGCGGCGTCGTGAAGCACCGTACCGCTCGCTTGCGGGCGTCCGTTACGCAGCAGGTTCTTGCGCCTGAACTCCACCTTGTCCAAGCCGAGCCCTTCAGCGATCAGGTCGGTGTGGCACTCATAGGCCCAGGCGGTCTGCGGCGCGCCGAAGCCGCGCAGGGCGCCGGCGGGCGGGCGGTTGGTGTAGACCGCATAGGAATCGATCCAGACATTTTCGATGTCGTAGGGCCCGGCCGACGTAAAGCCGGCTTTTTGCGTGACGCGTGGACCGATGTCGGCATAAGCGCCGCCATTCCAGATGACCTCGCAGCGGCGCGCGATGATCTTGCCGTCCTTGGTGACGCCGCTTTTGATCTTGAAGGTGCAGGGATGGCGCGTCACCATGAAGAACTGCTCTTCCATGGTGAGTGAAATTTTGACCGGACGTCGAACCAGAAGCGAGAGTGCGGTCACCAGCGCCTCGAGCTTGATATAGAGCTTGCCGCCGAAGCCGCCGCCTACATAGGGCACCTTCACGCGCACGCGATTCTCCGGCCAGCCGAGCAGACGCGCGATTTCGATGCGGACGAAGGAGGGGCTCTGTGACGCGGTGTGAATCGTCGCCTTGCCGCCGGACACGTCCGCCACGGTGACGAACGGCTCCAGCGGCGTATGCATGACCTGCTGACTGCGGAAGGTGTGCTCGAACACTCGGTCAGCCGCGGCGAAGCCGGCTCCCACGTCACCGCGGCGCAGCCGATAGTCCAGGGCGACATTGGTGCCGGTGCGTCCTTTGAGATGTGCCAAGTCGGGAAACGTAGCCGCCGGCTTGAGCTCGGCATGGACGATGACATCCGACGTCATCGCTTCGACTTCGTCGTAGACGGCCGGCAACTCTTCGTAATCGGCAGTGATGAGGCCTACCGCATCCTCCGCGACACGACGATCGGCCGCAAGCACGACTGCGACCGGTTCGCCGGCGAATCGCACCTTGCCGTCCGCCAGGATAGGCTGGTCGTGAAAGGCCGGGCCGTAATAAGGATGCGGAATGACCTTGCGGATATCGTCGATCGTAACCACTCGATAGACGCCCTCGAGCGCCTGCGCCGCCGAGACGTCGATACGCTTGATACGCGCATGCGGCATCGTGCTACGGAAGATCTTTCCGTACAGCATGCCCGGCAGGCGCAAGTGATGGACGTATTCGGCCTGTCCCAGCACCTTCTCCCGCGCCTCCAAACGCGGAATCGATTGACCGATATTTCGCGAAGTCGTCGCCATCTGTTTCACTCCGCCGCGATCGCCTCGATGGTGCGCCGAAGATGAACCTGCAGGAGATGCTGCTTGTAGTCGGCGGAGCCACGCGAGTCGGATTCAATATGGATTTCGCCGACGGTCGCCTCACCCGCGCGCCTGAGCACCGTATCTTCGATTTCGCAGCCGCGCAGCAGCACCTCGGCCGCCGTTAGCCGCACTGGCCGGTCGACGGCGGCACTGAGGACGAGGCGCAGGTCCCGGACTTTACGGCCGTCCAGATCGAGCGATATGGAAAGTCCGAGCGCCGGCCAATCATGTGCCGCGCGTGTGGTTACCTTGACGTAGCGTGAACGCCAGTTCGGTCGTACCGGAACATTGAGTTCGGCGATCAGTTCGTCATTGTCGAGAGTGGTCTGATAGTAACCAGCGAAAAGTTCATCGACCGGCACGACGCGTTCGCCGTCGGATCCGACGATCACGGCTTTGGCGTCAAGCGCCACCCAGATCGGCGGTAGATCCAGATGCGGATCGCCGTGGGCGAGATTGCCGCCTACGGTGGCGACATTGCGCACCCGCACGTTCGCCAACGTCTTCATCGCCTCCGAAATTACCGGTAGGCGCACCCGAATCTCGGGTGAGTGCTCGAGCTCCGCGAAGGTCGTCATGGCGCCGATGCGGAATGACTCGCCATCGGGACGCAGGGAAAAGCCGGAGAAACGGCCGCCGACATGGCGTAGACTAACGAGACGCCGCGGTTTGTAGATCTGCGACTTCATCATGAGCATCAGCGCTGTGCCGCCACCGACTGGGCGTACCGCGGGATCCTCGTGATCGAGCAATGCGAGGGCATCTTGCAGAGAATGCGGCTCGACGAATTCCAAGCTGGACATAGCCTACCGATCCCGTAAGCCGCAGATATTAGGCTTGACGCCAAGTCGTCCGGGTCATGCGATGCCGGATCAAACTCAGTGCTCGACAGCTACCGGCGCCGCAGTGCGGCAGCAGGATCGTTCCGGATCGGTTGCGAGCAACCATGCTACATATATCTGCGTCGCCAAGCTGTTAAAAATCTATCGCACCAAAAAAGGGGCATGTCAACATTTTGGCACAAAAACAGGCAACGTATCGGCCGCTCAAGATTCAATGACGTCGAACGCGCGCATGCCGCTGCTAGCGCTGTGTCCTTGGCGTGCAATACCCGCATGAAGACCTTGCAGCGGTGTCGCTTTTTGGAGTAGATAACCAAAATTGGATTAGTCTCTCCGATGCCGCGCCGATCAGGAGCGTTTGAAACCGAACCCGGCCGGGACGGTTACGATATTCCGATCGCGCGAACTGTAAGCATGATATGTCTGCAAGCATGATATGTCTGCCGTGCGCGTATGAAACACTATCGCGGTACGCGAATCAAAGTTTCGCCGCACAAGCGATGGCTTGCTCGGCACATTCGTTTTCCGATTTTGCGGGCCGACGTACCTGTTGTTGTGCTGCGGGCCGAAGGTCATCAGACCGCACGACTTGAATGGTTTTGAAGAACCGAGCGGCAGCCTTTCTGGGAGTGGAGCAACTTATGCCCTTGCAATATGACGAGATCGGACAGCGGCTGCGGGCCTTTCGCCTGGGCTCCGGCCTCAGCGCCGATGAGGTGGCCGAGCGTCTCGGCATCTCGCGCACGGCGCTTTATCGCTTCGAAAAGGGCGAACTCGCCAAGATCGAAACACTCGAGCGGCTATCGGAGCTACTGCAGGTTTCGCTCCCTACCCTGCTCGGTGTCGGCGTGGAATATATTTCCTCCGCCGTCGCTTATTTCGAACGCGTGCGCCAGCTCGAAGAGACGGCCGAGCACATCGTGGTGCTTTCGGGTCCGATCTCGTTCCTGTTGGGTTCGGACAATTTTGAAATGACACTCGAACAGGTACTGCGCGAAAGCATCCCTGACGACTTGTCGAACCGCAGCAAGGCGCTCGCCGATGTCGAACGGATAATGGAAATTTTGCACGAGCGAAAGCGCACTTATCAAACCCGCCGGACTCCGATCGTGAATCTTATTTCCGCCATGCAGATCCAGCCTTTCCTCCACAACGGACTGGTTGGTCGAGTAAACCTGACCGAGAGACAGAAGACGATGCGCCGAGAGATGGCGCGCGCCGAAATCGAGCATTTCGCTTCGGTGATCGAGGAGGAGTCGATTGGCGTGCAGATCGGCCTGGTGACCGACAGTCTGCCGCATACCGGATTCCAGATATTCCGCCGGCGCGCCGGCGACATGCTGGTGATCAGCCCTTTCCGTCTCGGCGAACAACCGAACATCCGCGTCGGCGTTGCCATGGCGACCTCTGCGCCGGAAGCACTGGCGACGCACGACCACGTGGTCAAGGAGGCTTGGCGCACGGCCATCAAGGGACAGGCGGCCGCCGACTATCTCCGCAAACTGGTGGCCGAAAGCCAAAACACCGGCCGCAAGCCGGCGTGGGAACGCGCCGCGAACGACACGCGCGGCTAGCACGCCGGGTCTGACTTTGGCCGCAAATCATCGATATCCCGGCCGAGCGAGATCGATCCCGGTCGAGCGCAGTAATCATAATGACAGGCTCGGCGAACGAAGAATTCAAAAAGCTTGCGGCCGAGGCTCTCGCCCATCATCGCGCCGGGAGGTTCGGCGAAGCGGAGGCGACATATCGCCGAGCGTTAGCCATTGCCCCCGGCCACGTCCTCACCGCTCATAACCTCGGCGTCGTGCTAGCGGCCCAAGGCCGGCACCAATCTGCGATCGCGCAGTTTGACGAGCTGATCGCGGTCGATCCGAATTATGCCGCGGCTCACTACAACCGGGCCGTGGCGCAGCAAGAACTCGGTCGGTCCCGCGAAGCGATACGAGGTTTCACTCAAGCATGCGCACTCGAGCCGGATCGCTATGAAGCCCATCGGGTTCTCGGTTTCTTATGGCTCGCGGAGGGCGAGCGGGGCCGAGCGCTCGATCACTTCGCGCGCACCTACGAGCTCAGACGCGGCGAAGATCGAACCGGCATTGCCGCGAAATCGTCGATCTATGCGACGCGCAGCAAACTCCTGCACGATTCCGAGCAGTTTCACTATCTCGCTCGGCGTCGGCGAGACGGCCAGCGCTTCGACACGCTGGCGCGGATTTACGCAGAGGTAGCGGAAGAATTTTCGGACGAAGCGTCGCGCCTGTCCGATCGCCAACTCGACCGTCTCGGCGACGACTACAATACCGCAATCAATATTTGCAGCGCGCCGGAACTCGCCAGCCGAGCGGTGAACGACAGGCCGGACCGCGGCGCGATCACGCGGCAGTTCATGGAAGAGGGGAGCGGCGTTCTCATGTTCGACGACTTGCTCACGCCGCCGGCCCTACTCGGACTGAAACGGTATTTGCTCGAAAGTACGATTTGGCATGACTTCGGTTACATCGACCGATTTGTCGCGTCCTACCTCGAGGATGGCCTGGCCTGCCCACTGCTGCTCCAAATTGTCGATGAGCTTCGCCTCGCATTTCCGCAGGTCTTGATGGATCACCCGCTCACACAGGCCTGGGCCTTCAAGGGTCTCGCCGCCCGCGCCACCGTAGAGGCCCATGCCGACGACGCCGCCATCACAGTCAATTTCTGGGTGACGCCGGATGCGGCCAATCGCAATCCGGCAGGCGGCGGATTGGCCGTTTGCCGGGTGCCGCCGCCCGATTCCTGGGCGGTCGAGGACTACGACGCCGACCGGGAGCGCGCTGTCGTTTTTTTGGGACAGCACGCCGCCCACACGCTGACTGTGCCTTACCGGGAGAACCGGGCCATCATGTTCCGCTCTCGGCTGTTGCATCGCTCCGACGCGCCTGAATTCGAAGTTGGCTATGAAAATCATAGAATTAACGTGACTTTATTGTTCGGGCAGCACGCCAAGCCACCGCGTCATTAGTGCCTGCTCAAGGCCACGCGGGCATTAAATGACATCACAACCCATGCATCCCAAAATTGACACAGAGGGTCAATTGCCCCTATGTTAAAGCTTCTGCGATCTTGGCAGCGACGTCTGAGATCGAGGGAGAGGCCTGGACGCCATGTCGTTAGAAACTTGCCGGAACTACACCACTTCCGCGCTACGCATCGGTGACACCGATCCCTATCCGCAGCGGCTGATCGGCGAATTCATCGGCACGGTTATCGCCAATGATTGGGTCAACGAAGAGTATAAGCACCTGATCCTCAAGGTTCATGAACGCGCGCTGGAAGCCTATGCCGGGCAGGCATTCCACCTGCTTTGTCCCTCGCCGGACGGTGCCGAAGTTTGGATGCGGCGGCCGATGAGCGTCTACCGTATCGACAAGAGGAAGGGCCAGGTCGAATTCCTCTACAAGGTCATGGGCCGGGGCACCCGCGGCATGGCGATGCTGGCGCCGGGTGATGACTTCAACATCGCCGGCCCGATCGGCATAGGCTTCAAGCTCAAGCCGGACTGGAAGAACATCGTCGTTCTCGGCCGTGGCGTCGGCCTGGCGACGCTGGCGCCGTTGTCGCAGCTGGCGGCCGCGCAAGGACTGGGGATCAGCGCGATTCTGAGCGCGCGCAGCCCCGGGCTCGTGATGTCACAGGCTCTGTTCGAGGAATATGGCGCGCAGACTTTCGCGGTGGTGGATTCCGACGGCAGCAGCGCGGTCGAGAATGTCGAGAAAATTCTCGAAAATCTGATCGCCGCGGGCAAGGCGGATGCGTTCTTCACCTGTGGCTCCAACCGGCTGTTGAAGCTGATGCAGCGCCTCGGCAAGACGCACAATATTCCCGGCCAGGTCGCCGTGGAGCAGATCATGGTTTGCGGCTTTGGCGCGTGCTACGTCTGCGTCCGCACCTTCGAGGTCGAGGGCGTAAGGACGCTCAAACGCGTCTGTCGGGATGGCCCGGTATTCAATATGCAGGAGGCCGTGGGATGGTAGATCTTTCGGTAAAGATCGGCGACATAACGCTGCAAAATCCGGTAACGCCCGCCTCCGGTGCGTTCTCGTGGGAATACAACGACGTCATCGATCTTAACCGCCTCGGCGGCCTGGTTGCGAAGACGATCTGCCGGGAGCCGAGACTCGGCAACCCCACGCCGCGGATGGCCGAGACGGAAGGCGGCATCATTCAATCTATCGGACTGCCCGGCAAAGGCATCGAGTATTTCATCGATCACATTGTGCCGGAATATGCGAAATTCAAACCGCCGCTGATTGTCAGTGTCTCCTCGGAAAGCATCGAGGATTTCGCCGCTCTGGCGCACGAATTGAGCATTCCGGACGTCGACGTCATCGAGGCTAATATTTCCTGTCCGACTCGCAACAGCACGGGCGGCAATTTCGCGATGCACGAGGATCACACCAAAAAGGCGATCCACGCCATTCGTAATGCAACCAACAAGCCCTTGTGGGTCAAGCTCTCGCCCAATGCCGGCGACATTGTCTCAATCGCGGAGGCTGCCGAGGAAGCCGGCGCCGATTGCTTGGTGATTGCCAATACATTTCTGTCACTGAAAATCCGGACGGATAATTTCCGCCCTGCTCTCGGCAACAAGTTCGGCGGATTGGTCTCGCCGGCGCTGAAGCCTATCGTGCTGAGAATGGTGTATCAGGTCGCTAAGGCGGTCAAGATTCCCATCATCGGCATCGGTGGCGTCACCAAGGCGGAGGACGTCGTCGAATACATGCTCGCGGGCGCCAGCGCTGTCGGAGTCGGCTACGCGGCTTTCCGCAATCCCACCGCGCTGATCACTATCATCGACGACCTTGAAGCTTGGTGTAACGAGCGCGGCATCAACAAAGTAACGGAGCTTATCGGCGCGGTCCGCGACGACGACATGGAAACGGATACGCTTGTCGCGGCGGCGTCAGGTCCGTAAGCGCTATCGCGCCGGCGCCAAGGAGGTTACATGACATCGGACGCCGGAAACAGAAGTGGAGAGCGCGGGCTTCGTTCGAGAAAAGTCCCAAGCAACGTATTAGCTGCGGTTGCGATTTTGCTGGTTGTTGCGCTCTTAACCATCCTGGGGCTACTCGAGCGAAAGCCGGGCGTATCGTTCAAGTTCACAACAATCGAGGGCATAGGCCACTAGAATGCAGCCAGCCAGCCTGGGCCATGGAAGCGATTGCACATGCTTCAGGTAGCCGCCCACGCGCTCGGCATATTGCTCGATCCCTTCCGCCTCGCGATCCTCACTGGCGGCGTCCTGGTTGGTCTCGTCCTCGGCGTTATACCTGGCCTCGGCGGCGTCGTCGGATTGGCGCTCTTGATCCCTTTCACCTACAACCTCGATTCCTATGCGGCTTTCGCGCTGCTGTTGGGAATGGCGTCGGTAACAACAATTTCCGATTTGATCCCGGCGATCTTGTTCGGCGTGCCTGGAAGCGTCGGCGCGGCCGCTACGGTTCTCGACGGCCATGAACTGGCGAAGCAGGGACAGGCCGGCCGCGCTCTCGGTGCGGGTTACACCTCGGCACTGCTCGGCGGCATCTTTGGCGCTGTACTGCTGGCGGTCGCGCTCCCGATCATTCGTCCCGTCGTTCTTTATCTCGGCACGCCGGAGCTTTTGGCGTTCTGCATTTTCGGGCTGTCGATGGTGGCGGTGCTGAGCGGGAATGCGCCGCTCAAGGGCATTACCGCGGCCTGTTTCGGACTGATGTTGGCGATGATCGGTTCGGGATCGCAAACCGGCACTATGCGGTGGACGTTCAACACGTTTTATCTATGGGACCATCTTCCCCTCATCCCCTTCACCCTCGGCCTCTTCGCCATGCCGGAATTGGCAGAGCTGGCTGTGTCCCGCGCCAGCATCGCCCGCGAAGGCACAAAGGCCGACTTCTCGCTGACCGCGCAATGGGCCGGGACGCGCGATGCATTGGCAAATTGGTGGCTGGTTCTGCGCTGCAGCTGGATCGGCGCCGTTTTAGGAACCGTGCCGGGTCTCGGCGCCGCCTCGATCGACTGGATCGTCTACGGCCATGCCTTGCGCACCGAGAAGAACAACCGCTTCGGACGGGGCGACATCCGCGGCGTTATCGCGCCCGAAGCATCGAACAATGCGAAAGAAGGCGGACACTTGATTCCAACGATTGCGTTTGGCGTCCCCGCCGGCGCGTCCATGGCGGTCCTGCTGAGCGCCTTTCTGTTGCATGGCCTCGTCCCCGGACCGGACATGTTGACGAAGCATCTCGACGTCACGTTCTTGATGATCTGGAGCCTGACGCTCGCCCACATCATCGGCGCCTTGATCTGTCTGCTCGCGAGCGGCCTGTTCGCCCGGCTCGCCCAAGTGCCGGCGGGGCGCTTGGTGCCGATCGTTCTGGCCATGATGTATGTGGGCGCGCTCCAGGGCTCGCAAAGCTGGGGCGATCTGTATTCGCTGGTGTTCTTCGGCCTCGTCGGATGGATCATGAAGGCGCACGGCTGGCCGCGTCCGCCGTTGATGCTAGGTTTCGTGCTCGGCGCGCTGTTCGAACGATATCTGTTCATCTCCACCGAAATCTACGGCGCGTCCTGGCTCTATCGTCCGGTGGTGATCGGCATTCTCGTCCTGTCGGTCTGGGTCGTGGTCGGCCCCCTCAAAGACAGCATTCGGCATACGATTGCGGAACTCGCCGGCCGCCGGAAGCCTGAAATCCGCTTCGACACGGCCATTGGCGTCGACCTGCTGGCCGTCGTGGTCTTGGTCGTTGCGCTGGGAACCTCTTGGTCCTGGCCATGGGAAGCCAAACTTGTTCCGCACGCGGCCATTTATGCCGCGCTGCTTTTTGCGCTAGCCAATCTCTTGAACGAGGTATTTGCCGGGCCGGCCCCATCGCCAGGCTCGATCGGAACAGGAATCGACCGGCCCGCCTTGCAAATGGACAGCGCGTTGGCTCTGCGTGGGGTGTCGCCGCACATCGCGCGCGTCCGGCTGCTCCGTTATTTCGGCTGGCTCTTTGCCTTTCTCGTCGCCAGCGCGATGGTGGGCTTTATGCCGGCGGTCGCGATGTCGATCGTCCTGCAGAGCCGATTGGAATTTCAGCAGTCGTGGCTGTTCTCGGTGGCGTCTTCCGCCATTGTCACCGGAGTGATCTGGCTCATTCTCGACCACGTTTTCCACATCGCTTGGCCGGTGTCGCTCCTCGGCGAAACCTATCCGGCGCTGCGAGAAAGAATTCCGTTCATCTGAGGCGCAAAGGCGTACTGGGCGTCCATGTGCGTCCATGTCATGGAAAGGAAACAAGAGATGTCCATCGTTCGACTGACGCGGCGCGTGCTGTTCGCGGTTTTGTCGGCCCTTGCCGCTTGCGGCCCGGCCTGCGCCGGCGATGCCGATCCACCTTACCAAGGCAAGACCATCACCGTCGTGATCGGTTTCAGCCCCGGCGGCGGCTACGACCTTTATGCGCGTCTGCTCGGCCGTTATATGGGCAAGTACATTCCTGGCAATCCCACAATCGTACCGCAAAACATGCCGGGCGCGGGGACGCTTAAAGCGGCGAAGTATCTTTACGAGATCGCCCCCAAGGACGGCACGGTGATCGGCATCTTTTCCCGCTCCATGCCGCTTGGTCCCGTTCTCGGCTTGGCCGGCGCCGATTTCGACTCGCGGAAATTTACCTGGCTCGGCAGCATGGCGAAAGATGTCACGCTCTGCGTCACCTCCGACACGTCCGGCATTAAGACGTGGGACGACGCACTGAAGAAAGACTTCACGGTGGGTGGCGAAGGCCGCGGCTCCGATCCCGACATATTCGCCAATGTGATCGGCACCGTGTTTCATGCCAAAGACAAACTGGTGACCGGGTTTCCGGGAACCGCCGACATCATTCTCGCGGTGCAGCGCGGCGAACTCTCGGGCTTCTGCGGTGTGTCCTACAGCACGGTAGTCGGCCGGTGGGACGATCAGTTAAAGCGCGGCGATCTGCACGTTATCGTGCAAGGCGGCCTCGAAAAGGATCCGGCACTGCCGAACGTGCCGAACATGCTCGATTTTGCCACCGATCAGCATCAAAAGACACTGATGCGACTGATCCTGGCGCCGCAGGCTATGGCACGTCCGTTCACGGCTCCGCCGGGCATACCCGCGGATCGCGCCAAGATTCTGCAGGACGCATTCGCCGCCGCACTCAAGGACCCCGAGCTTCTCGCCGAGGCCAAGAAACTGCAGATCAACGTCGACTTTATGTCGGCAACGGAGATTGAGAGCCTGCTCGGCGAGCTGTATCGGGCGCCCAAAGACATTGTCGCGGAAGCTGCGAAGGATTCTGGCCTGTAAACACTCAATGGCGGCGCGATATAGGCGCGGCAGGAACTATTCCCGCCGCCGTCCTGTCAGCCGTCGAAATGCCGTGACGCCCGACAAGGACATAGCGCGATGACAGCAAAACTATCGCTGACACTGGCTTGTGGCGACTACGAGATTTTGCGGCCGCTCAAGGAGGGAACGGTTACGCCGGATGGTATCGAACTCAACGTGCTCACGGCCAGCGATTCTGCCACCCGGCACTGGCGGTTCCTGCGCAACCACGAATACGACATCGCCGAATGCTCGGCATCTTCTTACATCGTCGCGCGCGATCGCGATCTGCCGTTTCGCGCGATCCCGGTCTTTCCGCACCGGCGCTTTCGACACGGCTTCATTTTCATCAATACCGGCAAGCAAATCACCAAGCCGAAGGATCTGATCGGCAAAAAGCTAGGCGTGAAGTCGTACCAGGTCACCGCCGTACTTTGGCTCCGCGGCATGCTGGAGGAATATTACGGCGTACCCCACAAATCGCTTGAATGGTTCGCGGAACTTGACGAGGACGTTCCGTTTTCGCCGCCGGAGGATTTGGTCCTGCACCGGCTGCCGGACACAAAGTCGGTTGAGAAGATGCTGGCCGAAGGTGAGATCGACGCGCTCTTGCATCCGGATATCATCGATCCGATCTTGAATAAGGATCCGCGCGTCGGGAGGCTTTTTCCCGATTACAAGGCGGAAGAGCTTTCCTATTATAGGCGGACCGGAATTTTTCCGATTATGCACGTTCTTGGCATCCAACAAACGCTGGTCGATCGGCACCCTTGGATTGTACCGAACCTGTACCAGGCATTCGAGCAGTCGAAGGCCCTCGCCATGAAACGGATGCGCAACCCTCGCCTCGTTCCGCTGGCGTGGTACCAAGAGGCCTGGGAGGAGCAAGAGCAAGTTCTTGGCGAAGATCCTTGGCAGTACGGTCTAGGCGATCAGAACCGAAAAAATCTGGACACGCTGATCGGTTACTCGCACACGCATGGGCTCATTTCGCGACACATTCCGGTCGACGAACTATTCCTGGACGTTTCACAGGGGCGCAAGCGGGGCGCTTTCCGGACTTAGCTCTGGGCATCAGAAGAAAGGATCGTTGTCGTGGAAATCAAGAGCAATTTCGAGGTTCCCTTGCCGCCTGACGAAGCCTGGTCGCTTCTCATGGACATACCCCGCATCGTCCCGTGCATGCCGGGAGCGGAACTTGTGGAAATGATCGACGACCGCACCTTCAAGGGCACCGTCGCGGTCAAGCTCGGACCGGTCGCCCTCGTCTTCAAGGGAACGGCGCAATTCGAGGAGCAGGACGATCACGCCCACACCGCACGCGCTATCGCCCGCGGTGCGGACACTAAGGGCCGTGGCGGCGCCAACGCTACCGTGACATTCAATTTGGTTCCGTCCGGGGCCGGCAGTCGTGTCGACGTGGTTACCGATATCGCGCTGTCGGGTTCCGTGGCGCAATATGGGCGAGGCACTGGCATCATCCAGGGTGTAGCGACGCAACTGGTCAATCAATTCGCGGCATCACTGCGCAACATGTTAGCGCAAAGCGAGGCCGCCGCTCCCCCCGTCTCGACCCAGACCACACAACTCCGTCCGACGGGATCGGCGGCGACCTCATCCGGCCCGGCCGTCGCACCGGCGGCGGTAAAGCCCATCGGCGGCTTCAAGCTGATGCTAACGGTGCTGGTGAACGCGATCGTGGGCTTCTTCAAAAATAAAGAACACGATTTAACTTGACGTCTCCAGTTGAATGCAAGCCGTGCCTGCTTGCAGGGCACGGAACTCCAAATGCATGCGATCTCATACGGCGAGATAGAAAGCTTTGGCGACGAAGAAATCGAGCTGGCCTCCAAAATATCCAGAAGCGACGTTGGTACGTGCCTGGGATTACTGGTGTTCGCGATTGCTAGCTTGAGTGGCGAGAAAATATCCATCCATGGACTAACCAAGATGGTCAAGGCATTCGGGTTCGGCAGAGCGCGTCTTAGGGCCGCGACCAGCGCCGCCACCTCGCGGTCATCATGTCGTGCCCAACCCGCGGCGTTGCACGTCGGCTCCGCTGGAAAAGCTATTAGCTGATTTCACATCGATCCAAAACGCCTCTAACAGAAGGTCCGATAAGATCATGAGCACAGCGTTACCCCCTGTCACGGATGTGATCGTCGTCGGCGCCGGCAATGCGGCATTTTGCGCAGCGCTCGCGGCGGCCGAGCATGGCGTCTCGGTGCTGATGCTGGAGCGCGCTCCGGAGGACGAAGCCGGGGGCAACAGCCGTTTCACCGCCGGCGCGTTCCGTTGCGTCTATAATGGCGTCGAGGACCTGCGCGCCCTGATGCCGGACCTGACCGACGAGGAAGTCGCCAAGTCCGATTTCGGCACCTACACCGAAGAGAAATTCTTCGATGACATGGGCCGCGTCACCGAATATCGCACCGATCCCGATTTGTGCGAGATTCTGGTGACACGCAGCAAGGCGACAATGCTGTGGATGCGCGACAAGGGTGTGCGCTTCATGCCGATCTGGGGCCGCCAGGCCTACAAGATCGGTGGCATGTTCAAGTTCTGGGGCGGCCTTACGGTGGAAGCCTGGGGCGGTGGGCCGGGGCTGGTGGACCAGCTCACCAAGATCGCTCGCAGGAACAATGTCGCCATCGCCTATGGCGCGCGCGCGCTGTCGCTGATCGCCGACGATGAGGGCATCAAGGGCGTGCGCGTCAAGCACGACGGCAAGACCGTCGAGGTGAAGGCGAAATGCGTGGTGCTCGCCGCCGGCGGCTTCCAGGCCAATACCGAGATGCGCACCCGTTATCTGGGGCCGCTGTGGGAACTTGCCAAGATCAGAGGCACGCGCTTCAACACCGGCGACGGCATCAGGATGGCGCTCGACATCGGCGCCATGCCGACCGGCAATTGGTCGGGCGGCCATGCCGTCGGCTGGGACCGCAACGCGCCGGAGTTCGGCGACCTGGCGGTCGGCGACAATTTCCAGAAGCATTCCTATCCGTGGGGCATCATGATCAATGCCGACGGCGAACGCTTCGTCGACGAGGGCGCCGATTTCCGCAATTACACTTATGCGAAGTACGGCCGCGTGATCTTGATGCAGCCCAAGCAGTTCGCCTGGCAGGTGTTCGACGCCAAGATCATCCCGATGCTGCGCGACGAATACCGTATCAAGCAGGTCACCAAAGTGCGTGCCGGCACGCTGGAGGAGCTGGTCGACAAGCTCGAAGACGTGAACGCC
>Ga0181539_1000436_pt1 | contig 50441 bp, 54 predicted proteins | sample PEATcosm2014_Bin_46_FD_119767 | JGI IMG/M metagenome (GOLD analysis project Ga0181539, IMG submission 119767) | Peatland microbial communities from MTU Mesocosm Facility, Houghton, MI, USA - PEATcosm2014_Bin23_60_metaG | ecosystem: Environmental > Terrestrial > Soil > Wetlands > Peat | place...
CGTAGGGCCTGGGCCCTTATCTCAGTGCCCATCTCCGGGCTACCGCTCTCACGGCCCGTACCGGTTATAGGCCTGGTGAGCCGTTACCTCACCAGCGACCTGATCGGACGCGGCCCTATCCTCCAGCGAAACTAGCAAGCATGCCACTAGTTCCTTTTGAGTGAGGGACCATTCCAGGTCTCCCCACCTATCAGGTATTAGCCTCAGTTTCCCGAGGTTGTCCCCGTCTTGAGGGTAAGTTAGCCACGTGTTACTGAGCCGTGCGCTGCGCCTCCACCGTGGCTAGGAAGCGCACAACTCGCATGGCTTAGTCCCACCCCGATAGCAGTTGGGTCCGCCAGGATCAAGCGGAGTTAGCAAGCTAAACCGTGTAGCTAGGACGATTCTTTCGGATTTACGACCGATTAAGGAAATTGAACGGACTGGAATTTTGCAGAGTGACTGTAAACCTATCTTGGACCTAAATTTTCATGGATGCCGTGAGGACGACCCCAAGTTTGTTTAGGCCTTCATCATTGTTCCCGCAATTGGAGGTCAACATGTCATCCAAGGGCCAAAGCCCTACAAGTCAAGTTGACGCCGCCGCCGGGTAATCGCGGGAAGCCAACGCGTCGGAGAGACGAGTTGACAAATTGTTGTTAAACCTTCGGCGTTAATATAAGCATACCGACGTTAAAGAATCGAGAATATGTTCCAATCCATTCAACCAAAACGCATACTATAGATGCAGAAAACGCAAAAAGAAAACCGGTACACTTTGTCAAGAACTGATGTAGACCTCATCATTGAACACGCCCAACAGCTCATTACTGCTAAAGGTTACACTCAAAGACCAGCGAAAGGTCCGGAGATGGAGGAACTTGGCATTATACACGACGGCGCTGTCGCCATAGCTAATGGAAAAATAGTAGCAGTATCAAAATCTGAAGAAATACTCAGCAAGTACGCTGCAAATGAGAGACTAGACGTCGCTGGAAAGATTGCAACTCCGGGTCTCATAGATGCGCACACTCACTTCGTTTTCGCTGGTTCTCGCGAGTCAGAACTGGAACTGAAGATCAAAGGCGCAAGTTACATGGAGATCCTGCAAAAGGGTGGCGGAATTCTCCGAACGGTCCGCGATACACGCGCAGCGAGTAAAGAAACTCTACTTCAGACCTGCAGAGAGAGAGCCAAAAGCTTGCTCATACATGGGACAACGACGATTGAAGCAAAAAGCGGCTACGGTTTAACATTGCACGACGAGATCAAGTCGCTTGAAGTCATTAATTCCTTGAACGACGAAGGGCCGCTTACTCTGATTCCGACATTCCTAGGGGCGCATGCGATACCCCCAGAATTTGACGGAAGGGTCGATGAGTACGTCGACCTGATCGTCGCAGATTGGTTGCCGAAGATCTCACAAAGACATCTCGCGCGATTTTGTGACGTTTTTTGTGAAAAAGATGTGTTTGAGATTGACGAGTCACGTCGAATCCTTCTAGCGGGCAAGCGACTCGGCCTGATGCCTAGAATTCACGCAGACGAATTGTATCCATTGGAAGGCGCTGAGCTAGCGGCTGAGGTGGGAGCGGTTTCAGCGGATCATCTTCTGTACGTTTCCGATTTGGGGGTTGAACGGATGAGAGAGGCAGGCGTGATCGCCACGCTGTTACCGGCTGCGCCGTTAACGCTGATGCTAGATAGGTACGCGGACGCGCGGAAATTCATAACTTACGGTGTGCCCGTCGCCCTCGGGAGCGACTTAAGCCCAAGTTGTTGGATTGAGAATGAGCAATTAGTGACTGCACTAGCATGCTACAAGTTGAAAATGACGCCAGCTGAGGCAATTATGGCCGCAACAATTAACGCCGCGCACTCAATCCGAAACGCGCATGAGATCGGAAGCCTCGAGGTCGGTAAGAAAGCCGACATCACAATTTTCAATGCTAAGGATTATCGATTCTTAGGCTATCGTCTTGGAGCGAACATGGTCGAGACGGTCATCAAGAACGGGAGAGTTGTCGTGAACGATGGTCACCTGACATGACCTTTGTGCCGAAACTTAAAATTACAAATCGACCATAAATCAACGACTGAATTTGTTAAAACTCAAACCTTCTGCTGCAGCTGTTGCGGGTAAGAAGCTACACTGCAAGAACTGGCAGATTGAAGGACCATACAGGATGCTTCACAATGTCTTGGATCCAGAAGTAGCCAAGGATCCTGATAACCTAATCATCTATGGTGGAACCGGAAAGGCAGCTCGTTCCTGGGAGTGCTTTGAGCAAATCACCAAGACTCTACTAGAGCTGAATCCGAACGAAACGCTGCTCATACAAAGCGGAAAACCTGTTGCCGTCTTCGAAACCTACGAGTGGGCGCCGAGAGTTCTAATCTCGAACGCCATGCTGGTTCCGAAATGGGCTACATGGGATTACTTCTACGAATTAGAGCAGAAAGGTCTGATAATGTATGGCCAGATGACGGCGGGCTCATGGGCATACATCGGAACACAAGGAATTCTCCAAGGTACATACGAGACCTTAGCCTCAGTTTCCCGGAAACATTTCGATGGCTCCCTCAAAGGTAGGCTGGTCCTAACTGCTGGATTGGGTGAGATGGGGGGAGCCCAACCCCTCGCAGCAACTATGAATGATGGCGTCGCACTGGTAGTAGAGGTAAACAAGGCCGCGATTGAACGTCGACTTAAGCACGGCTATCTCATGGAGTGGACTGAGGACCTAGATGAAGCCGTTCGCATGGTAGAAGATGCCAGGAATTCGAAGCAAAGTCTCAGCGTTGGTTTGCTCGGCAACGCCTCAGAGGTGTATCCTGAGTTAGTTGGACGCGGCATGATACCTGATATCGTTACGGACCAGACGTCAGCTCATGACCCCTTGCACGGATACTACCCTGCAGGCCTAAGCAAGGAAGAAGCAGACAAACTCCGCGAATCCCACCCCGACGAATACCTCCGTAAGGCGAAGCAAAGCATCGTCGAGGAGGTGAAGGCGATGGTCCAGATGATGGAACACGGCGCGATTACTTTCGAATACGGCAATAACATTCGCCAGCAGGCATACGATACGGGCCTGAAGGAAGCCTTCGCATTCTCAGGCTTCGTACCCGAATACATCCGTCCTATGTTCTGCGAAGGACGCGGGCCCCTCCGCTGGACATCACTCGTAGGTGAGCCTGACGACATCCTACAGATTGATCGGATGATCATAAAGGAGTTCGGGTACAACAAAGAACTTGTACGTTGGATCGAGAAGGCGCGCGACCAGGTGAAGTTTCAAGGGCTACCCGCTAGAGTCTGCTGGTTGGGTTATGGGGAGAGAGCAAGGTTCGGCAAAATTGTGAATGACATGGTGGCCTCGGGAGAACTCTCTGGCCCAATATGGGTCGGCAGAGATCACCTGGATACTGGAAGCGTGGCTTCACCGAGAAGGGAGACTGAGAACATGAAAGATGGGTCAGACGCCATCGCAGATTGGCCGATACTGAACGCACTGTTGAATGCAGTTGCGGGTGCGACATGGGTATCAGTCCACCACGGCGGAGGGGTCGGGATAGGGTATAGCATCCACGCAGGCATGTGCCTCGTACTAGACGGAAGCAAGGAGATCGAAAAGCGTGCGGAACATGTTCTCACAACAGACCCAGGCCTAGGAGTCGTCAGACACGCCGACGCTGGCTACGATTCCGCAATTAAAGTTGCGCGAGAAAAGGGAATCAAGATGCCTATGCTACGTTGAGATAAGCATCGAATCAAACGGCATACGTGGAGTCTTCTCAGTAGCCGATTGGCTTTCGCATGGAAATGAAGACTAAACCAAAAGCGAACCCTCCGACCAAGCCGAACAAATGCGCGAATATGTTCACACCAGGCAAGAAGCTGCTTTCGACGAATATGATCACGGCGTAAATGAGAGCGAAGCCGACTCGCTGCGTACTACGTTCGATCGCCACGTACGAACCTACCAAGCCGAAAATCGCGCCCGAAGCCCCTCCCGAGAGCGTTGAAGGAGGTAACAAGACAAGCGTCATGACGCTGCCCAGTAAGCCTGATCCGAAGTAAATTGTTAGAAATTTCGGAGTCGGAAATACGGTTTCATTAATCCGGCCAAAGAAGTACAATCCAAACATATTGAAGAGCAGGTGCACGGGGCCAAAGTGCACAAACATTGAAGTGAACAACTGCCAATACGCCCCTGACAACACCAGATCGTTCTCCTGCGCTAACAACTGACAGGTCAACGAGTTGCAATCGCCAAAATCGCCGCTGACCAACATTACCACGAAGACTATCACATTAGCGATGATCAGCCACGTTGTCGGCGAAGAAAAGCCGCTTCGCTGCCCTTTGTAACGTATTGGCATGAAACCCATGGCTAAATCGTTTTGAACAACCGCATTATTAAGTGAGAACTTCAAGAGAGCAACGCAGCGAAAGCTCGCTAAATTTTCAGCAGACCTCCAACCCTACACGTTATGGTCCAAAGACTTCGTTTTTCCTGGGTGGAAAGGGATTCGTGCAGGCACAGGTGCAAATTTCTCTCATGGAGATCCAGTGGATTATTTTCATGAGCCACCCGATGCATTGCCAAGTCCGATGTTAAGAAATTGGTTGCACTGGTTGCATCGCTTAGTTCGTGGTCCGCAGGGGTTCTGTTACCCCTTCGTTTTGTAATCCGCACGCCGTAGATCTGGAGTTCAAGCTGCCTCACAAAGGCTGTTCATGTGTCGGAGTGTGTAAGACACCCCCCTGCCGACTGTCTTACAGCCGCCCGCTCCTTCACCCAAGCCAAGATAATGCGCCTAACAAGTTCAAACACCGTTTCTAAATCAGCAACCGGAACCCATGACCGAGGGCAAATCCTGAAAGCCGATGCAGATGAGGTACCAAACAAGGAGGTAACAGAGCCTCCGCAGACTTTTTCACACTATAATCTATGAAAAACATATACAAGAAAGTTATATCAAATTCAAGGTAGTTACCTAATTTTAGTGACTGAAAAGTGGAACTCAAAGGGAAAACAAGTAAAATGGCGAGGCTCTTCCTTTACGCAGCAATAATTCAAGGCGGTATAGCAGCACTCATTACTTTCGTTAGCGCTATCGGCGACCAGATCGGACTATATCCAGTAGCCGTGGCGCGAGTGATCGCTGGCGGCGAACCTGGAATGTGGTTCGTCATGGGATATCTGACGTACCTTATTGTCGGCGTTGTCGCTATGGCGGTTACTTCACTATTCTACTTCTACATTGAAACCGTACTCGGCAAGGGATACACTGGAGCAGCGAAGACGCTTGCTTGGATGCACTTAGTCCTCGGGAACATTGGCGTCGCGGGCGCTGCTATCCTAGCGATGATCGGAGGCTACCTTGGCGGTGCAGGCATGCAACCCGTCAGCTCTGGCGGACAAGGATGGACAACATATCAAGTCCACATACACGTACTCTCATACCTTGAATATCCAATAACCGCATTCATCCTCATAGCCATACTCGGATTCATACTCGGTGGAATAGGCTACATTCTCACGATCCGATCCAAGTAACGCCCGCTCTCCATTTTTCCCTTTTTTATCTTTTCTTTCTCTACATTCGAATTCATGCAGCGTTCCGTAATCCTTGTTTATGGCGTTCCGTCGCTAGTTTATTGGGTTGGCGAGTTGGTGGGCGACTCCGGGCTCTGAACCTGATGGGCCTGAGGAAACTCCATCCACGTGGCGGACGCGTGGCATCGTGAGGTGCGGACTGAGAAGTCGGGTCAGGGCGCAGAAAGAAACCTCCGCTAGCCGCGGAAAATGATGCGCTTGCGCTGATGAGGCTGGCGGTAAGGGTGAAATGCCTGCCCACGTCGTGAAAGGGATAATAGGCGCCAATGAAACTCCGCCAGAGGTGCGGGTATCCCGATTAGATGAATGTCGCCTAAAACAGAAGGTGGGTTACGGCCAACACACCAACCCAACTTTGGCGGTTACTTTCATTTTGGGGTTGGTGAGGGAATACCGGAGGTCGGCCTGACTGGTCGGTGTTGTTTTAGGTCTTCTTGGCGAGACGGGGGCTGGTTTGGGGCGTTTCGTGGAATTTTTCTTGCCGGGCCGGTAACAGCTGAGGGATTACTGCGGGACGGGTGAGTTTAGTTTCAGGAACTTTCCATGCTGACGGCGAACCACACATCATCGACGTAGGAAGCTACGACGACGTAACAAAAGCACTAGAAGATGGAAGAATGGAACGAATCGCAGAAGAACACAAAAGATACATGAAAGAGACGAACAGAGAAATTTAGGCCATATAGCTCAAACGCAAACTAGACAAAACCAAGACTACGACATTCATTCAGCCAGTCGCTTGACCCTAGACAGTCACCGGGAAGCCATATCGACGTAGTCAGTTAGAGCGTAATGCGTCGCTTCGACGAGTTGCATTCCTAGTTGCGCGTAAAGCCGTTTCGCAATCTGCCTCTCTATGGCTGCACCCCCTCTCCCGAAGTTGTCCTCTAGAAAAGCATTAAATCCGGGCAGATTCTCAGGGATCTGATGCTTCCTTAGCCCCTGTCTTTCTAGGCATCCATAAATTATCTGCTTAGCACGTTCGCCTAGGAGGTTGCCTAAGACTTCGTCTATCGAGTCTAACAAAAGAGACGAAAAGCAGACATCAGCTTCATACAAGTCTGAAGATGAGTTCATCGTTTTACCTCAGAGACTCAGCTGCGCTGTTCCGTAATCAAACTAGGTGGAGAGGGTAGAATCATGATGGAAGAAGTGGAATCAGTCGAGGGTGGGTCTGATGGTACGCAGAACGCAGGATATGGACCTCGTTACGATTGAGTTGAACAGCTTAACATAGACTTGCTGGCGCTTAAGCGAAGCTGAACTGTTCCCTGGAAAAACGACAGTTGACCTATCTTAGAGCCTGTTCAGTTCCAGTAGAACGTTGTAGACGTCCCATTTCCATCCTTCACCATCGTCGAATAGTTCACAAGATATGGTCTGCTGCAACCTACTACTCATGTTCAGCCTAACGGCTGAGTAGGACGTGAGGACCCCGACATTAACCATTTCAGAGAAAAACGCGAACATCCTCTCAACCTGCGAGTTAATCATTAGCGTCCTTACGATAAGAGTGGTCTTACGCAGTGCCTTCGAAACGTGAACTACGAAGAACAATCTTTCCGCCAACGAGAAAAATCGATTCATTGCCGTACTATCGGCGAATTCTAGCATGAATTCGTGGTAGGCGGACAACTCGACGGGGTAGGGCACCACATCGAACTGGAACTGACCCACCGCACCACTGGGAACTAATCTATTGTCGTAATGGTACTTCACGGCCTGCGGTGAAGCGTTAATTCTCTTGGCGATGTCGGTAAAGTTCATGCGCCCATTTTCCTCGAGGTACGAAATTATTTCGACATCGACCTTTGCGACACTTATCGGTTCGCCCTGCTGATCCTGAATTGCCTTTGTTGCCGTTCTCATTGTGAGATAGTTCAACCACTCGTCCCAATGAAATGTCCATTCGCCTGAAGCTGAATTGTAGCTTGAGAAGTCAGGAAAGATCGAGTACGAATCGGAGGTTTGAATGATTCTAAAGCTCTTGATTAGGTTCATGGCGTACATGGTTGAAATGTAATCCTTGAATGCTTTCAGGAATTTCACGGGCACGGTTTGAATTGAATGATGCGTGAACGCCCCTTCGCACCGCTCAATAACCCTCCAATAATTGGAAATCCTCAATGCTTGGGTAACAGTATCCTCCAAACCCGGTTTCGAGGCAACTAGAACCACCAACCTAACCATACCCAATTTAGCAACAGTGGGTATGAGACTTACCACTCTTCCTGACTTTGATTCGATTTTCGAAATCCTGTGATATATAGTTGTGAACGGAATTCCCGTAAGCCTCGAAACCTCGAGTAGGTTTCTTGGTCCGACCTCAGCCATTGTTGATAGGATCTTTATGTTCGTGGGATCAAGCTGTTTGGAGACTTCACGGAAGAACTTATTGTCCCATGCAAATCCATCGAAGACTCTGACCGTTTCAGCCAACAAAAGCAAGACCCCGACATTAGGAGGGGCAGATTAGTCTACGCTGTGACTACGAGAAAATTATTTGAAACTTGTTCGCTACCGCCATGAAGCCTGGCCGCGGTACGCCTCATGATTACGGCCGCGACCTTTTCGCCGGTAAGTTCGGTCAAGACTGCTCTCAGTGCGTCGCAGTGTTCGCACATATTGAAATTCTACCTCTTTCCTCACCAAGTATATGCACAAATCTCGTAAATAAAGCGGCCAGGTAAAATTTGATCATACCGGAGCAAATGAAAATTTTACGCGGATGGGTGTGACGCTTTCATATAGTAGGGTATATGCTTGCATTGCATGATTGAAAGCTCCATTCCTGCAAAGTTTTTGCTTGCGGATGCTTTCATATAGTAGGTGATACTCATTTGTTGGATGAAAAGCTGAGTGGTGACAATCAAATGGGTAGACCTAACGGCGGCGGCATCGGCGATTAATTAGCGTTAATGTGGCTCAACCAAATAACTGGCGTCTTTTCTCACTGTGAAGTTTGTCTGACCGTTTCAGTTGCTATAAGCGATCTTGTCTCAATGACGCCTTGTATCGCGTACAAATCCTGCAGCACCTTGTCTAGGTCTCGCTGGTCTACGATGAGGGCGAAGTCTGCGTCTCCTGCCACTCGGAATATTTCAAAGGCACGGATTCTCTTAATCTTCTCATAGGCCTCCAGCTGGTTCTGTGGAGCAACACGCACTATGAGTATTGCAGGGTTATGGTGGTACCCCGTCGCTTTCAATCCGTTCTCGGTGACATTGATGAAGCCCCGCCCTGCCTGAATCAACCCCGCATCGGTAAGCCTCGTTATGTGTACGCTGAGTGCTTGCCGCGTTACATGTAACTTGCGAGCCAAGTCACGTTGAGTAATACTGGATGCGAGAACCGTCGTAGGGTTGCCGCTTTCGCACAGTATCCTAAGTACTTTCATGGTTTTCTTGGTGAGTCGATCTAACGCTATGGTGATCGGGTCTATGCTTTCGGCATCTTGCTTAACGGTCTGCTCTACCGCGTCAAGCATCGTTTTGACGTCTGTCAAGGTGATTCACGCATTATGTAATGCACAGCCTAGCATAGATATACTGTAACCGTGTTGGACCAAGCAATGTGACAAAAACGCAACCCCTTACGACCCCGAAAGACACACAGTTTGTCAACGCCAAACCCGAATTCCTGCTAGCCTAAGCTACTCCGGGAGGGCTAAGATTAACGATTAAGGAATTAATGGTTCAATTAATGATTCAACCTGCGGCCGATGTGAAGGGTCGAATCCTTTACTCACCGATTTCCTAGCACGAAAAAATCCATCGCCGAATCTATGTTAAGCGTTGAGGGCTCAACGTTTCCATCCTCCACGCAACATCCTTTCGATCTCACTCGCTTCAGATTCAACAGCCCCAACTCCAGACAACTCACTTATCCGACCCTCCTCCTTGACCCTGCCTTTAGCGTCTACTCCTCACGCAAAGTTCCCTAATGTTGTAATGTACCCGGATGTTCCGTTATCTTGTGGATGATTAGCGTCTAGATTCCATCATCTTATTTCCTGATGCTGAGACATTTAGAGTCGATGAGAAGAATCTGACGGAGGGGAAGCGTTGTGGGTAGGTTATGGAGGCATAGGGACTTCGTTCAATTATGGAGGGGAGAGACGGTTGAGTGGGTTAGTGACTCGATAACAAATCTAGCTGTGCCGACAATAGCCATACTGATCTTCAACGCTGGCCCCCTTGAAATGGGGCTCTTGAGCGCCCTCGGTAATGTTGGGTATCCCGTGCTGGGGCTTTTCGCCGGCGTCATGGTGGACAGATGGCGGCGGAAGCCTGTGTTGATCTGGACAAACATAATCCAGGCCATTGCACTCGGATCCATTCCTGCGGCATTCTTTCTTGGGATCCTAAGCCTCTACCAGCTTTTCATCGTAACACTAGTCATGAGCGTAACTATAGTCTTCTTCAACGTCGCCTACACGGCTTACCTACCGACCCTAATCGCCAGAGAAGATCTCGTAGAGGGAAATTCGAAATTGGAGACCAGCTCATCGGCTGCGGCGGTTGTCGGCCCACCGATTGCCGGAGGCCTAATTCAGATCCTGGGCGCGGCACCCTCGATCGCGCTAGACGCACTAAGCACTTTGTTCGCGGCAGTCGCGATACTTTCGATAAAGAAACCCGAGCCGCCCCAATCTCTCTCCACGCGACGTCACTTCTGGAGCGAAATGAGAGATGGAGTGAGAGTAGTCACGGAGACGCCGACACTGCGCAGTCTTGCGGCGTCCACTTCGATCCTCAACATCGGTAACACCATGTTCTACGCGGTCTTCTACCTCTTCATTTACGATCAGCTGAAGATGACGCCTGTAGTAGCCGGCATAACGCTCGGCGTAGGAGCTGTAGGCGTCGTAGTCGGGGCGGTGACTGCTCCAAAACTCCTCAAATCGATGGGCCTCGGATCATCGCTCACCGCGGCTCTCATGATTAACGGACTCGGGCTGCTCGCAGTTCAGGCGGCTATGTACGGCCCGGCAGCAGCCCTCCTAGCTCCGCTTTGGCTAATAGCAAACATCGGAATTCCAATCTACAACATCAACCAGGTGAGCTTCCGCCAGATTCTTGTTGCGGACAGGCTCCAAGGGAGGATGAATGCGACCATGCGAACCTTCAGTTACGGTGCAGCCACCCTCGGCGCGCTGGTCGGAGGAATCATAGGAGCCCAATACGGAATTCTTACGACAATGACGACCGGTGCACTTATCGCTATTCTGGCCGCGCTCATAATACGCTTCGGTCCAGTCGGTAGGTTACATGAGATGCCGAAAAATGTAAGCTGAGCGAAACGGCGACATAGTCGAATGGTAAGGAGGAACGAAGTTTCACGATCGCGTCTGAGTTGAGCTACTCTAAGGATCATTCGCGGGGGTGTGACTAATGCATTTAACCACAAGGCACCGTATCACTAGACAAAAGGGAGTCCGAGTAAGACGATTTTTATTTCTTTTTACTTCCTGCTACGATCAATGTTAGCCCTGCGAGTAGGACGAGGGTCCATTCTGTTATGTAAGCGCTAATGAACGAATAGTCGGAGGCGCCTCTAGCCATCATTCCTTGAAGGTTGATTCCTGCACCGTAAACTATTCCCGTGAGTCCGGCAAGAAGGAGAAAGACTCCTGCAAGTACCATTCCCTTGTCCATATCGCATCAACCTACGCCTTGTTAGCGAAGTATTTTATCCTTACATCTTGATTGGGGAGGAGCGTATCCCTGCTACTTCAAAAGAACTCGGATGCTAGTCTGATCAATTGCTCTTCATCTGTTGCGGAGACGTATGCTTCGAGAGGTTGAGCGTTCAGTGTCAGGAAATATGGTCCCCATTTGAAGATTGAGAGTAATTGACTGGCTTGTTCTCGGAAACCCATTATGTACAGGCTTGCTGCTAGGGCTTCTAGTGATGACAACTTGTTCGGTTTTGCATAGTTTACGGGATTCGAGGCGAGCAAAGTCGGAAGCCTGATGTTTCTTCCCGGCAGTCGGGCCGCGAATGTAGTCTGGACTCGCTCCCACGAACAGTCGATCGCGGCCAATCCGTACTTCAAGGCTTGAGCCCGATCCTTGTTCAGTATTGATGTCGGTGCAAAGGGGTTTAGCGTCAGACAGTTTTGTGGTACTTGCCGAACTTTGTAGAGAGGTTTGGCAAGTCTGAACTTCACTAATTTTGCTGCGGTGCATTTCTTAGGGTCATCCTGGCGTAGCTGGAGCACGTATACTTGTGGTGAGAGAACATTCTGTTCGCGCAAATTAGACTCAACTGGGCTCATTGCAATCGTTTTTGGTGAATCTCCTTATGACACATGGGATCGTTCAAAACTTTGGATATGAACTCTAGAAGATCAGTTGCGATTAGATGATAACCTAATCTTTCTTCTGCCAGGTCCCCTGCAGCACCGTTAATGAACGCTCCCGCGATTGCAGCTCCAAATGTGTTAACCCCTTGCGACATGAGTCCGGCTACGATGCCCGAAAGAACGTCTCCGGTACCACCGACGGTCATTCCCGGGTTGCCGGTATCATTCAACCTTACACGTGCCCCATCCGATATCACGTCTGCATGTCCCTTCATGAGAGTAACGGCTCCACTCTTTGCAGCAAACGCCTTCACCTCATCCGCCCTGATCTTCAGGTCTTTTGAAGGGTTCTTTCCTGAAATGGCTTGAAACTCTCCGCTATGCGGAGTGAGTACGGTTGAGTCGTCGAATAATTTCTTCTTTACAACTCCGAGACACCTCAACGCGTCCGCGTCTAGCAGAAGCGGTTTCCTCGATTCCCGGACTATTGGTAGAATTCGATGAACAGCAGAGACCGTCTTGGTACTCTGCCCCAAGCCAGGGCCTACTACAACCGCGGTAGCCTTTTCGATGTGCTCGCGAAGCATACGGATGTGTGCGACGGCTAAGCACTCGCCCGGCAGTTTAATGCAGATCAAGTTTGGTGAGAACGCGGAGATTACTCGGGCGGTCTTCTCGGGGGCTGCAACGAAGACGAGATCTGTTCCAGTGCGGTATGCCGCGAGAGCAACCAGAGATGGAGCCCCGCTGAATGTTTCACTACCACCAATGACTAGCAGCCTTCCGAACTGTCCCTTATGTGCATCAGCTGGCCTTCGTACTCTAACTGCTTCAACATCTCCTGGACCAGCGAAGATTGCGGCTTCAGGCGGTATACCTATGTCGGCTACGTTAAGCTCACCGCAGAAACTTGACGCCTTCAAGAGGCCACTTTTCATCGAGTGAAACGTCACTGTGACGTTGGCATGAACAGCCTCGCCCAGTACCTCTCCCGTGTCGGAATCTATTCCTGTCGGAACATCGACTGCCACCTTGAACCCTCGACTACTATTGATTACTTGCACCGCCCTCAAGATTGGCTGGCGAAGTTTACCCTTCACTCCCGTTCCGAGTACCGCGTCTACCAAAACATCTGAATCAGATTCTGAGAGAAGAGATGAATCCCGGCATTCCTCGATCCTAACCGAAGAAGACATAGACCTCAAAGCGAACCAGTTCTGGAGAACAATGGGGTCGGTTATGGTCCTCGCGTCTCCCACCAGCCTCAAAGTGACCTTGAATTTCTTAGCTGCCAAATGTCTAGCGGCCACCATCCCGTCGCCACCATTTCTTCCTATCCCACTGTAAACGAGAACTGAACTACCCGCCCCAAATCGAGCAGAGATCACGTCCGCTACTGAGCGTCCGGCATTCTCCATCAATTGTAGGGTGGAAACTCCGAGGTATTCCGAGTTTCTGTCCAAGGTACTTGCTTTGAGGGAATCCGCTGGTGAATCGTGTATCAATTGACTCCTGAGGCCTCGGATCACCCAATCTGGTAAATGTTGCGGGACACAAGCGTGGAGATGTAACTCAATGCAGCAATTTCTTACGGAGCCTTCGAAGGCTGCTTGAATCGACTTTGGTCACAACTAACTTTCGTCGGCACTAGGCTCCGTCATGCCATAAGACATGTTCAGGAGAGTGATTTTGCAGCCAAAGACGTATATTCCCACAACCCAGAACAGTCAAGATTTGGTGTTAACCTCGACTAAGATTGCCTTAGTTACTCTCGCTCAGTCGTCGATTGACAATCGGTCCGAGACAAGCGAACTCGAAAATGAGATCCGCCAATACCTTCAGTCGAGTGGACTGTTGAAAAGATGGTCAATAGAAAAAATCGCGATCCTAGACGACTCCTCACCGACCGCCAAAATATTGGGGGCCCCGCGACAAGATGACCTAACCGTTCCTTGACACGCCCGCTGTCGAAATTTAGGAAACCCTTTTTAGCAGTAGATTGAAGGAACTCAGTACGGGGTTTCGTGTTGCCGCTCGCCTTTGTTCTGATTAACGCGGAAATCGGTTCGGAAGACGAGGTTCTTAAAGAGCTACGGAAGCTGAGTAACGTGAAGGAATCCTACGTTGTCTACGGGGTCTATGACGTAGTGGCTAAGGTCGAAGCGGATTCGATGGATAAGCTTAAGGAAATCGTAACTTGGAAGATCCGTAGGCTAGATAGGGTCCGATCGACTCTGACGATGATAGTGGTAGAAGGAGCCTAACCCTTAACCTCCTAACGGGGCATTCCCGTTAGAACATCCACTGGGTCATATTTCGTGAAACTGCATATCGGAATCGACGACACAGACTCCGCAAAGGGCGGTTGCACGACCTACATTGCTGCCCTCTTGGTTGATAGATTCTCCAAGCAAAGGATCCAGTTCACGGACTACCCCAATATCATACGTCTAAACCCTAACATCCCATTCAAGACACGAGGCAATGCAGCAGTAGCTCTAAGAGTCCGGATTCCAGACGCCGCTTACGAATTTGTTCGGGAAACCGTAATTCGAACTGTGGAAGAGAATTGTCGGTTGGGAGACGAAGGTACCGATCCGGCGGTTGTCCTGCTGCGAGGCAGCCCTACGAGTCCGATTAAACAATTATCACGTGAAGCTCTGACTGACATTGTTCCGGCGCGTAAGGCAATACGGGTGATTAAGCAGTCCAATGCGTCAGCGGTTTGTTACGGTAGTGCGCTTGGTTTGGTCGGCGCCCTATCAGCGTTAGGGCAAACTTTGAACGGCGACTATACCTTCGAACTGATTGCGTACAGAGAGCCGCACAGCCGCGGCAAACCAAGGCTTGTGGACCAAGATTCGGTGGTCGAGATGGATCGGATGACTACGCCAGAAACGTTCAACAATTATGATTCTGATAATAGGAGGGTCCTCATTACGCCACATGGGCCGGATCCTGTACTACTAGGCTTACGAGGGGAAAACCCGGTGGCAGTTGTTCGAGCATTTAGGCTTCTCCGAATTCGCGAACCTGTCGAGCGATGGGTAATATTCCGCACAAACCATGGAACAGACGCGCATTTCGAAGGCTCAACATTCAACCAACGGATGACCATCAACCGGCCTATCAAACTAAGCGGAATCGTGCTTGAGAGACCCGAACGCATCTCAGGAGGACACATCTTCTTCAAACTCAGACGGAAGAGAGGGGCGGTGCTATGTGCAGCGTTTGAACCAACTGGGAAATTCAAGGAAGTGGTGTCCAAGTTGATTCCCGGCGATGAGGTTGTGGTTTTCGGCGCGGTCAGAAGGCACGAGGGCAAACCGTTACTCACGATTAACCTAGAGAAACTCATTGTTGGTCGCCTGAGCGATGAGGTCACAATCGAGAACCCAAAATGTTCTCGTTGTGGAAAACGCATGAAATCTGCAGGCAGGGGTCAGGGCTACAGATGCGAGAGGTGCAAGTTTGTCGCTTTAAACGCCTCGAAACAGTTTCTAAAAAAGCGGAGAATAATTCGGCCGGGGTTATACCTTCCTGACAGGAAGGCCCACAGGCACCTGACTAAGCCACTTTCTCGTTACGGCCTCGAAAAGCGGAGGTGGAACAGGGAACCGCCATCAGGCATCTGGCACAGACCTTGACCTAGCCAAGCTGCGCCGTAGCTCGATTGGCGCGTTACTGTACCTTGACCATTGGAGGCTGGTAGTAGTAGACTTGGGCTGGCTGCATGACGCTATAGGCGACGGGTGGGGGCTGGTAATAGTAAGTCTGTGGTGGGGGCTGGTATGCTGCTGCTTGGGGCGGTGGCTGATAGTAGACTTCGGGTGGTTGTGGTATGGCACATGGTGCCGGCACATAGCAAGTGGCCGCTATCGGAGGCCTCGGAATCGCAATATATGACATGGTTTATCGCGACACTCACTTGAAACATCGGGAATAAACTCTTCTCCACCGCGAGAAGGCCATGTTATCGAACAGTGCAATATGCACGACGACAGTAGCGAAAGTTTGCAGGAGATTGTAAAAATCAGTAGGATAGGTAATTCTTAGAGGAAAACGCACAGCCACCTGCTTAATAACGATGCGACGACGCTTGGAGACTTCGACATTCACGGCAGCAAATCCATTTTCAGAACAGCATGATAACGTGCAACCTCATACCTAGGAAGACGTGATCATACGAAACTGCTCCAAACGTAATTTATTTCATGTGAAACTCAATCAGGGACACAAACGCGGACAATTCTCTTCCCGATAATTGTGGTAACCGAAAAGCTGCACGAGCGTAGAAAGGTCTACAGCTACGGTCTCGGCTACGATGACATTCTCATAGCATTTACCTGCGAACAATATCATCGTCAATATGGCGAAACTTCCACGACATAGTAAAGCGTGCCATCTACAGACCTCCCGCTCTCGAAAGAGCTCGGAAAAAGTTCCCGAACTAACTGCTTGCATTCAGAGAACATTGAGGCTGGCCGAGAGGGTAATACACTAATCGAAAGTGGTTTGCTCGAAGGGCGGGAAACAACCTTATCTATTAATGGACTTTCTAGCGAACTTGAGCGACGAAACTCTAGCGGGGTGGGGTAGCCAGGTTTAACCCGCAGAACGATTGCGGATGGCTCATATCCTGGCGAGAAACCCTGAGATTGAGCCTAACGGCTCCTCAAGCGGTGGTTCGAAAGGCGCAGAACCGCCCGAACATCCACCCCCCGCTACCATCTTATCATGTTGCTTGAACGATTTTCAAGGCCAAGTCCCATGAAAATGGCTGCTGAGGAATCATGCAATCAAGAGTCGCATCCTAAGCACGATTACTTTACGCTTATTCCGGAATGTAACGGGCTATGGGTCTTCTCGAGAACAGCATAGTTGCGTTTGTACTTATTCCTCGGCAACAGGAAGTTAGCCATCAATCTAAATCCTGAACGCTTTGCGAAGCGCCTTATTTCATGTAGAGAAAAAAATCGCACGTATGAACGGTCCAAGTAGACCCGAACCTGACCCCTGCCTTGAGTGGTTTCGTATCTCATAGTTTCATCAGGTAGAATTGGTCTGGAATTCTTAGGATAGATCGCGTAAAGATCCCGGGAAGAAAGTACATTTGCCTTAAGTTGCCCGACTGAAACCCTCACTATCAGTTCATCCCCTCGGATCCACGACTCAACAATTGGTTTACCAACATCCTTCCATACGATTTGTGAGACTCTCTCGAAGTCAAATAACAGTAATCCGCCTGGTCGAAGCATCGAGCGAGCGTTATCCAGAAAACGCTTCACCTCGCCATCTCTTACAGGAATAGACCAGTTCAGGCATAGAGCCGCATCGATCTCCTGATCTGGTCGGTAATGATAATAGCTACCAACAACGAAACTGGGTTGAACATTCTCTGCTCTAGCGCTCCTCCTGGCGAATCGGATATTCTGCTTTGAAATATCGACCCCAGTTACATTGAACCCCAGTTTCGTCAGCGCTCTTACGTGGTATCCCGTGCCGCACCCTAGGTCCACTACGGATTTTGATTTGTGTTTTCTCAAAACGGAGTTGATGAGCTCAACTTCATCGTTCCAATCGCGGCCTTCAACGAATTCATAGTAGGGAACTAGCTGATTGTAGAGCGGACGATGCATTGGTTCGATGCTGCGACGCAGAACTAATATAGATTATTCCTCTCGGCCTCTCGATGGTAGGCTATGTCAGACACCGGGCGTAAGGTGTGTTTTGAGAAATCCAAGTACATTGTCTATGAGCCTTACCGCGGGTTGCATCTGGCGTATCATGCGAAGAGATTCTGTTTCTCGTGTCAGTCGAAATATCAGAAGATAGACATAATCGATAACGACGCTTATGGCAGAATGCTGTTTCTCGATCACAACCTCCAGCATACAGAATATGACGCACGAATCTTCAACGAAGCCCTCTGTAGTACTGCCAAACGAAATGAAGCGGCCCGCATCATTGTACTCGGAGGCGGTAGCGGGCAGACGCTATTAGAACTGCTTGAATCTCCAACAATTACACATGTCACGCTCGTTGATATCGACCAATTACTCATCGAATCTTGCAGAAAGCACATCAAGGGCGTGAATCAGGCATTCGGAGATCCTCGCGTCAGAGTTGTGATCGGAAACGCTTTCAGTTACTTACACTCAACAACCGAGAAGTTCGATACGGCAATTATCGATCTTACCGAAAGCCCGTTTGCGATGGGTAACCGTTCGACCACATTAAATCAGGTCTATTTCGACATTAAGTCAAAGTGCAAAGGCTGTTGTAGTCAATATCTCGGATCGTCAGTCGCACTCGCCAAGAATCGGCGGCTGATAGATACGGCATATAGTTCGTGCAGGAAAATTCTCTCCAAGGTACGGTTGAATGATGCATTCATTCCCTCGTTTGGTGCACCACATACGTTCATGCATGCAGGATATGAGAAATGACCGACCGATTTTGGGTGCTTTTCCCACAACTGCCCTAATGGCATGGTTCTTCTTCGAGTTTGAGAGGCGGCATGGGCGCGGTTCAGAAACTTTTCACAACAACCAGAGTTCGTAAATAATCGGTGGCCCTAGGCCCGACTTAGCAACGGTAAACGGAAGGCTGCATTACAGTTTACAGTTGTTTACAGTTGTTAGGTTCCGCCTGCTGCTGATAAAGCGCCTGCCAAAGTACTGGAGGATTGTTCACCTGTAAACGAGGTTGAGACGGTCCCATCGGTATTGATGATGTAGAAGGTAGGAGTCGAATTAACGCCGTACTCGCTGAATATCGTCCCTGACGAATCGTAAACGAAAATCCAGCCAGTTCCATACTTGCCAATGAAATTAGCAGCATCGTTTGCCGTCGCCCCATCCCAAGGTCCAGCAACGGTTAGAAATACGACGTTTCCCTTACCATACTGAGTATACAGGCTATCCAGAATTGGAGCCATGTTTTGACAGTGTTCACACCATGGTTCCATGAACTCCACCAACACGACCTTTCCGCGAAATGATGACAGCGCCACTGTTTGACCGGTCAGGCCGTTGGGGCCAACTACGGGTAGGGTAAAATCGGGGGCTAGACCGGACTGGGATACCGAAGTTGTTACAGAGTTCGAAAGACTGCTTGACCCTCCCGAGGGTCCAGGGGTGAGAGCCGAGTATACTGCCCAAACAGCGATTACAAGTATGATGGGGATGGCAATCTTCTCTGCTTTGCTCAGCCCGTGACCTTTCTTGGCCAGGGTTCCTTTTCCGTCTTTGGTCTTGTTGTTTTTGGATGCCAACGAGGCTTCGCCTAACGATTACGATGCACTAATGGCTAATGCTTAAGCTTTCGCTCTAACTGCGCCTGCTCTATGCACAGGAGCTATGCGCAGAGCGTCAAGAATCGCCCATGAAAGACTCTTCTTGACTGTGACTTCATCGGCTGTGAAGTTGCCACTTTCACGTTTCGTTTGCGTTACTTTTCTTGTCATTTCGGTACATGATTATGAATAGTGCGAAGAGTATTAGACCGAGGATGTGGGCTAGTTCGCAATCAGAGCAAATGGCATGTATTACTGCAATCATTATGTAGTCCAGATAAATGATCGTTGGTATACATAGCGCTGCAATAGGTAAGCCAATTCGTGAGGCGCCTCGTACTCCGTATGCCCTAACCCCGGCAATTACGGCCAATAAACTGAACCATCCCACCGCGAGCAGGTGAATTGGCGTTCCATAGAAGTATGAAGAGGCGGAGGCGAAAACGGACGCGCATTGAGTTCCTAGAACACAGTACAATACGGTGTTGGCGGAAAGATACCATTGGAGTAGTTTCCAACTCCATGCCGCACCAACTACCCCGACGAGTATGGCTATGAGCGCAGTTAATCTCAACGAACAGCCCTCACTGTTGACTGACGTACTGCGTCTGCGATTTTGTCACTAATAAGTCGAACCTTCAGAACAGAAATTACGTTTCAGTAACTCGATCGTTCTGCAACTACTTCATAATCCGTTTTGGACGCAGGCTGGGTTAGATGACTCTCGGGTAAAGTCTTGCAGCGATTAGGACCAAGATCGCAGTTGACACCATTAGCGCTGCTATGTCCACTAGGATTCCGTAGACGCTAGTTCCTCCAATTATCATGAGGGAACGCAGCGCGTCAACCTCATACGTTAAGGGGTTGCCTCGCGAAATTGCCTGCAACCAACTTGGCATAATTGAGATCGGGTAAATTGCGTTGCTGGCAAAGAAGAGTGGCATTGTAAGAAGTTGGCCTACACCCATGAAACGCTCCCGCGTGCGGACTAGGCAGGCGATGATCAATGAGAACGTGGAGAATAGGGCGGAACCTAGAATCACCACAAACAATACGCCGAGCACTGAGACTATGGACCAATTGATGTGGACGCCTATCAGGACCGCCAACCCGTAGATAATTACGGCCTGTGATAGCCCTCTTTCACTAGCGGAAAGGGCCTTACCTAACACTAGAGCAGAGCGGGGTGCCGGACTCGCTAGCATCTTGTGCAAGATCCCTAGGTCACGTTCCCAGATGACGGCTATGCCATAGAAGATCGCGATGAAGAGAACGCTTTGAGCTAAGATGCCGGGCGTCATGAAGTCCAGGTACGATATTTGTCCAGTGGGAATGGCTCTGATTTGGGCGAGCACCTCGCCGAAGATCAAAAGCCAAAGCGCGGGTTGGACTGCACGCGTCAAGAGTTCTGTGAAGTCATGATGAAGTTTACGTGCTTCAAGTTCGGCGATTGTGACCGTGTCAGTTGTGAAGTTGAAAGCTGCCGTGAGCACATTTCCGATTCCTAGTGTTGAAGGTTTATCCAAGCCTTCTTGCCACTCTCCTTGTTCTTGAGACTTCGCGGAAGTTCCCTACGTTATCCACCTCATACCCTGAGTAATGTACAAACACATCATCCAGCGTCGCGCCCTCACCGACGGTCGCTTTAAGCTCACTTGGAGTTCCGATTGCGGCGATCTTTCCCAGGTGCATGATTGCCACTCTGTCGCACAGTTCGTCGGCTTCTTCCATGTAGTGAGTTGTGAGCAGAATCGTAGTTCCGAAATCCGAACGAAGTCGTTGAATGTGGTCCCAGACAGCTTTCCTAGCGATCGGATCAAGCCCGACGGTCGGTTCGTCCAGAAAGAGTACTCTTGGTCTGTGCAGCATGGATTCGGCGATTTCTAAGCGGCGGATCATTCCTCCAGAATATTCCCGAACCATTTTGTCGGATACTTCATCGAGCCCCATGAATGACAACGCATCATGAATTCGTCTCTCGCGCTCCCGTCGGGGGATATGGTATAGCTTTGCGAAGATTAGCAGGTTCTCGTATGCTGTAAGGGAACCGTCCGCGGAAAGCAATTGTGGGACATATCCTATAACCCGTCTGACCTGAGCTGAGTGATGAACCACGTCATAGCCGGCCACCCATGCGTCTCCGGACGTGGGAGCTAGGAGGGTCGTCAGCATTTTGATTACAGTTGTCTTGCCAGCGCCGTTGGGGCCCACAAGACCGAACATCTCACCTTGTGAGATGGATATACTCACTTGATCGACTGCAACGAGCCTTCTGAAACGCCTTGTCAATGACTTGGTCTCGAGGATTGATTTTGCTTCCACCTTGGGCACGTTAACTAGATCAGCTTGAACCCTCGACATCACTCAGCCTCCTCAGAGAATACTCGTCTGAGAATCCGCATGGCTCTCAGAATCGTGGCGCGTTGTGTCTCAGGTAATGGCTTAAGACGTTCAGTCAAGTATGCTTGGGCCCCTGTGCGAGCTGAACACAAAGCCGCGTCTCCACGTTCAGTGAGCATTAGGGTCATACGCCTTCGGTCATCTTGATGAACCCTCCGCAGTACGAAGCTACGTGCTACAAGCCCATCAACGAGTGTCGACATCGAGGGCAAGGTTAACCCAATGTGATCGGCGGCCTCGGAAATAGACGCCCCCCTGTGACGGTTGATGAATAGAAGCGTTCGGAACTGAGGTACCGACAGCGCGGAACCGCTATGCCTCCTCAGCTGGGCTCTGATTGTGCGCATAGCCAACGGAACCGCATCGAGAATTTCCCGCGCACATTCTTCACGCGGTGTCTCCAGTCGTTGCATAATACTTCGCTTCTCTAATAGTTCGAATCCCTAAGTATTTACGGATTCTGCTTGAGTCACAAGTCGGAAAACATACGTTTCTTTTACTCCATAATTCTCCCCAAGTTAGACAATTTTGAATCGCCAGCAGAACCGGCTAGGAGGAATTGGCCGGATTGTTTCACGCTTGGCTCCTGCGGTCAACGTAATGAAAGCTTGCATTTGAGGATATTTCAACGAGTCATATTCTGTGAATTGGTGCTCACCACTTTCTCATCGTCACCGGCTTGAGTTGATGTCCCAAGCGAATGCGTAGAGTGTGAGCCTAGCTCGCAAACAGAAACCTAACGATCAATGAGATGGAAAGAACACGTGTCTATAGGACATATGTGACACTCATAAGAACACCTACACCTCGTTCCATTATGGGTCAGTAACCATCCGTTTATCATAGGCGTAGAACGCGCCGCGCTTCGATTAGAGCTATGGCAAGCATCACGATGAGAGAATGGAGTAATGGGGTTCGTTGTCAACACGAGTATCCTGACGACACGTGGAGATGTGTGAAATGTGGCTACGAGATCCTCCCTGAACTCATTGGAAAGATTGCTGAAACCAGTTCAGGAAAAATAATGTCCACGACAGTGTACACAGCCCCAATTCAGGTAGCAAACAAAAAATAAGCTGACAATTAATTCAAAATGTGAGCATGAAGAAAACAAATGTGGCCGAAGCCATCGTATTCCTTCTCCGCTTCTAGCCTCCAACCGAATCTTCGGCCTACAAATGGCAAGCGTACAAAAAGCGAGATTCTGGATGAGTATCAGAAAGGAAAGATGCTGTTCAACAAACATCCATTCAGCTGCTTGGATTTCTTTGTATTATTTGTTACTGCGAGCAGAGACTAGGAAAAGGCTTGGATGTAGGGTGGTATCGTCCACATGGGAACTCCGACACAGATGTTTTGTTGAAATGGATTAGACGGAAATGGTTGATCTGTTGGCCAATCTGGGTAAATGAAACCGTACACTTCAACGGCTTGGTTCTGATACTGGGTACGGTCGCGTTTAGGTAGATGCCACACTACGTAGTTTATTCCTGATGCTGTGTACAGAAATACGCAAGACGAATCTACAGTAAGATAACCTGTGATAGTTGTTGGTGGCCCCTCATTACAAAGGTACGGGTTGAATGGGTAACCACAGTATTGTTGCATTGTCGTATTGTAGTATTGTTCTGGAGCAATTGTGGGATGAGAGTACTGGCTGTAGGTTGATGCTGCGGTTATCGTTAAGGTAGTGCTCGTCATAATCGCTACCGCAAGCAGAACTACGATAACGATTTTCAAACTTATGTGAGCTGACATCTCCTATGACTCCTCTATGGACATTTCCTCAAACCGATAGTAAAACCTTGGCGGAGACATTTCTCAAAATCATGTTCCGTGACAGCCTCGGCTTCGTAGTTCTCCATTGAGTCGACAAGCTTGTTCCAGTTAAGGAAACTTTCCAACCAGAAAAAAGGGTATAGGCGTGGTGCAACGTAAGCTTCGCCCATTCTACGCCATCGCGGGTGTCATTTCCTTGTGGAACCAGTCTCGGTTTTCTCTTTCAGAGCGTCTAGGAGGCTTCCGAGTTTTATCAGAACATAAAACACGCCTACAGTGATTAGGAGGACTGAGATGGCGCTGATGGCTCCGAAGATTAACGATCCACCAAACCCCATGCCTCGCGCAGGGTAGTTTGGAGTCGTTTGCAGGACTGTGTCGAGTAAACTCAACTTTTTCACCTCGCTGACAACTATGCTCCGTAGTTATGTTGCCGTTAATTAGTCGTTGTGGACGAATCATTCACATATTCTGAAATGTTACACTGAGTCTAGCAGCTAACCTCAACTCGAAGAACAGCGAACATGATGCCGGAGTTACACCCCCTTAACACAATAGCTCAACGGCGTTAACGCTTCTGGAGCGATTTCCAGTTGGCAACGGCGCTGGACAAGCCCTTGTGTTCTTAGCTTATGGTCGCAATGTAAGTTACGATTAGATTTGCTGGAGCTCCGTTTAGTGTAACGTCGACATTGCCGGTAAGCTCACAGATTAGTGCTCCGCTGACTACTGCGGCAAGTCCGTTCATATGCCAGTTGAAGGACTGGCCATCAGCGCTAGCTGCTGTACCTTCCATTATCACTCTGTCAATATTGCTTACTTCACCTTTGCCACCGGTAATTGCGATCGTGGACGTGTTAATGACGATGACTCCTCCCTGAATCGTGAATTGTACGCCACCATTGCCCGCGTCACCGGTGAGCTGAGCGTCTATGGTTATTGATGCGTTGTAGGTTGGTAGGTTTTGTTGGGTCTGATTCCAGTGAGAATGTTGACCTGTGTCAGTTTGGTTGCGGAGTCTGAGCATGGCTATGCCGTACACTGAGCGAATAGTCATTCTTGAACCTGCTTGGAATTGAGTTTGCGGATTGAAGGGACCCGTCGCATCCTGAGCTGAAACGCGGGCATCCGAGGCTGTAATTCCCATTAGAACAGCGGTGAGTAAAACCACCGCCAAGAAGTATTTGCGAATTTGCTGCAACATAAACCAACCAAATAGCTCTACGCACTGTAGTTTGGACTAAAGAATTACTGCGCCGCCCGTTTCGTTTTCCTACTCTTCGGCACCGCTGTTCAGTACTTTCATCGTACAAATTGCCAAGGTTTTGAAAACTTCATTCAAAGCGGTTACCTGTTGGGTTAAATACGTGAGCTTTACGCGTTTTAACACTCGAATTCCAGCGATAACTCCAAGCGTTAAGATCGATAGGAGTAGAGTAGCTGCAGCAAAACCCAACGCAAATCCCATTCCCGTGGAGTATGAAAATCCGATCGCGGCGCTGCTTGCGACAGGCAGAGCAAGCAGGAGCCTGAGGTTTAGCCTTGAAGAGAGAGACATTTTTCGCCGAAGGATTCGCTTAGCCAAGTATAACGGCGGCGCGAGGTAGACAAACCCTATCATCGCAGCAGCGACTAATCCAGCCGTTAGCGCTGCGACCTCATTATTCAATGGCGAAATGAGCGCGTAAGTGTAGTATGAGGCGTATAGTAGGCCGATGAGTGGATACAAGGTATAGCCGAATAGTTCTCGTTGAGTCTGATGGCTTCCAAGGTAGGACGCGAACGCAGGGCTGAATGAGTAGTACCAGGCGTTGAAAAGTGTCATGAAGGCTACGCCTGTCCGTGTTTTCATGATCGACTGGTCGCGGAAATTCCTCAAGCTTTGAGCTAATGGGGCTAGCGCGGTGCCAGAAGTCGCCTTGGAAACTGGGCAATTGGTTGGGATAGTGGGGACTGGAGTTGTTTTGCTTGTAGTGCTGATACTGGTCGAGCTGGTCGCTGTGCTGTTTGTGGTGGTTATGCTGTTTATGCTGCTTGTGCTACTTGCTGTGCTGATCGCTGGAAGTATCTGAACAGCGATATTGGGACTTAAAATGTGCGCCAAGGATCCGCTCGTTCCATTCACTTGAACAGCAAAAGTCCCAATAGAAGCAGTTGGAGACGCCATGATCGTTAAGGGCGCGGTAGCGGTCCCATTGGGCATAGGAGTTACCGGGGATGTGATGAATAGGGTGGCGTCGGCAGGCGCGGTTCCAACCCACCCCGCAGATACCGTGACGGTTGAACTAAATCCGTTTATGGAACCCACAGTAACCGTTGCTGAGCCGCTTTCTCCCTGCGTCAACATGACATTTGAGGTAGACGTGAGCGAGAAGTCCGGCAAAGTGGATGTTGAGCTCGTGCTGCTTGTTGTTGTTTGGTTGGTTAACGAAAAGGTCGCCGAGACAAAATCGTTATTGGGACTACCGATCGCGGTGACCGTGTAGGAACCTGCCGCAACGTTCGTGACAATAAAAGAACCAGATAATGTTCCACTTGATATTGAGCAACTTGAAAAACTCACAACGCTACCTGTCAACGAACAGCTTGAGTCGCTCGAAGAGAAACTGGAGCCGGAAACCTGGACTGTTGTCCCAGTAGGACCAGAAGTCGGGTTAAGTGTGATAGATAGAGGGCTCGTAACCGTAAAGGTTGCAGATGTTAAATCCCCTTCCGGACTGCCGGTTGCAGTAATCGTATATGAGCCAGGCGCCACATCAGCAATGGTAAAGGAGCCTGTTAACGTACCTCCCGAGACCGAGCAGGACCCAGGAGAAGCTACGGAACTTCCGGACAAACTGCAAGAAGTATCGCTAGAGGAAAAGTCTGACCCAGACACCTGGACATCCGATCCAGCCTGCGCTGAGGCGGGATTGAATGTGATAGATATGGCGCTACTACTAACTACGAAAGTCGCAGAGGCAGAATCGTCGCTAGGACTACCCGTCGCAGTAATCGTGTACGTGCCAGACGCGGTTGAGGCGACAGTGAATGACGCGGACAAGGTACCATCTGAAATGGAACAGCTCAAAGTTTCTACTGGACTACCAGATAACGAGCAACTCGTATCGGTTGTTGAGAAATCGGATCCTGTCACATCAACGGTTGATCCAACGAAAGCAGAAGCAGAGCTAAGCGTGATTGATGGAGACGCACCACTAACTGTGAAACTAGCTGAAGCAGAGTCGCTACCTGGGCTACCGCTAGCTGTAATTGTGTACGTACCAGACGCTACATCAGCAACAACAAATGACGCGTACAAGGTACCATCTGAAATGGAACAACTCAAAGTTTCTACCGGACTACCAGACAACGAACAACTCGTATCGGCTGTAGAGAAACCAGACCCTGTCACATCAACAGATGCTCCAACGGAGGCAGAAGTAGAGCTAAGTGTGATTGATGGAGGAACCGCATTGACTGTGAAGCTAGCTGACGCAGAGTCTCCAGCCTGAGTTCCAGCAGCACTGACACCATAGGAACCACCAGCCACATTAGCAACCGTAAACGCCCCCGTCAAAGTCCCATCGGAAACTGAACATGTCTGGGACGCTACAACGCTGCCTGATATCGAACAAGTAGTATCGATGGTCGAAAAGCCTGAGCCTGTGACCTGAACTGTCGACCCGACCGAGCCGGAGGATGGATTAAGAGAGACAGACGGAACACTAAGGATAGTTGTGGTCGTCTGACTAGCGCTCGTTAGACTGGTCGTCGAAGAAGTAGATAATGCCGTTGTCGTGAGGGTGCTCACTACAGTCATAGTTGATACCGGCGTACTTACGACAGTCGTGGTGACTGAACTAGTCGTTATCACAGATGACGCTGAGGTGCTAGATGTAGAGCTTGATATTGATGAAAATGCCGATGTCGTCGGCATCGAGCTCGAACCTGAACTCAAACCTGTGAGAGTAGTGGCACTGGTCGAATTCGGCGTGGTCTGCTCAGGTGACGCCGACTTCGGAGACATATGTAGGGGATTCAGCGAACCAAGAACTGTCGTCTGATTAATTGCTGGGTTGCCAAGTAACGATAGGCCGCCAACTACTATGAGAATAACTGAGAGTAGATAACGAGAGTTCAACTATTGAGTTCACTCATCTACAATTTCTGTATTTGTGGATGGGATCCGGGAGAAACGCTTCCACACCATAACCCAACTATGTCGCGTAGTTAAGGGCCTAATAAATCAGGAAGGCTCTGTGTAACGAAAAAATCTGAAGCAGTCCAATATCACCACCACGAAACAACCGTTATGATGCCATAAGATGTACGCAATTATGTTAGTTGATGGCTATCTGAGGTGTCGGCTGATGCCTTTCGTTACAAATCTGAATTAAACGGTGGCGCGCTGCCTGCCCCAATTCTGCGTGAACTCCGTAATATTTAGCCGACAAAGACGCAACGTCAGCCTCAGACATGCAAGTGTCTAAGCCATCATGCTCATTCGGTAGCCGTTCCGCAGGCGCTAGCTTCAACTATATCGCCATGCTGACTTGAGCATTCGATTAGACACCTTATCCGGAGGTAATTATATCGTCTTGAATTTGATGAGCCTATCACGTTCTCAGCTTTCCGGATCGTATGGTTACTTCCGAGAATCAACGTAAATAGTCCCGCTTCCGTTTCTCAGCAAGCAAAGAAAGTATGGGGTTGAGGATGGCTCGAGATCCAGGCGGAAAGAGGAAACTTACTGAACGAGGACCGATCATAGATGCGGCCGTACCGTTGACCTTAGGATTCGTCGCGTATATTGTCGCTGCGGTTTCAACTTTCTCAATCCCACAACTGACCGTCGTTGGTCTTGATCCGCTTGCGATCGCTCTCTTGACGTCAATCTTGGGGGTTCTAGTCATAGGCCTAGGTTATGAGTCAATCGTACTCCTCGGAGGCATATGTTCGTTAAGCATAGCCGGATTGATTTCGCGGCTCACTAAGACGAGGCAGGTGATCAGACCTAAAGAAGAAAAATCATGGCGACTAAGAAAGGCCCTCATCGAGAAATCTCACTTAGTCTACCTTCCACTAGTATTGTTCTTCACGTCTCTTGCCCTAGGATGGGACATCTACACTGCTAACACCTCTACAGCGCGGAGCGTTTCGTCAAAAACCACAACCACAAGGCCGGGTATGCTACAGTCAGTATTGCATTCATTGAACTTCTTGGCTACTCCTCAGCATGCGAGCGGTGTTCTATTTTCGCTCCGGTTGACTCCGGGGTTGATCGCGATCACCGTGATCTCGGGCCTGGCTCCTTCGATCGCTCTTCCATATTTCAGGCGTTTCAAGATTATCGGCATCAATGGAGGGCCATTTCATTCAACTGTTCTAACCGCTGTATTGGGACCGATTATCGGTCTCAACATACTTGTCAGCCTGCTAGACATCTTCTACAAGGTTCTATGGGCAGAAGCACCTACTTCTTACCATTATGCTATCATAGTCCTTATCGGGTTTAGTCTGCATTACTCCGCCGGCACCTACATTGGTCGTGGCAAGGCTGAGTCGATTATTCTTGGGAAACTCGCGAATGGTCGCTACGACACCAACCGAATAGTAGTGGTGGATCGAACACTAAACCCAAACGCGGAAACTATCGAATTGGGATCGCTGCTGCGGCCACAGCTTGATTGATTGTTTGAGAGAGGCATCGGATACCTTGTATGACGATATGGTTGAGAGGTCGGATCGACGCTATCACGCGGATATAATCGAAGCCAGGGTGAACATTGTCCACCCTAACCCAAGAAGCACTAATCCAATCAACACATAAATCGCCAATTGGATCGGCGCGGTTCTTGACAACGGTCTAACCAAGGAAAGGTAAATGGAAAGCGAAATTTCTGCAGTGAACACTGAGAGCGTCAGAATCCCAAACAAAACCGATGCAACATTAACTTTTGATTTCTCAAACGAGACAATCACCGCTGCTACTACAAAAGAGGACGCCAATGAAACAATGGTTATGAATGGTGTCAACGCCCTAAGATAGTCCGATCTGATCGCCGCGTTTCCTCCACCCCCTCTAGTCATTGTCCCCATCCAAATCGGAATGACTGCTGAGAGAGCAACCAAAATTACCCCGACAAGAATCAATACCACTTGGAGAACTCGTAGACCCGTACCATATTTCACACCTTGGTCATCAGGTTGCGTTGACGTTGATTTCACCAGCTGAGCGGTAGCATGTGTCCGTTTATTGTACGACTGAAGAGTCTAGGTCCTTTTCGTCGAGAAAGGCCACATTGACCTCTGCGAGTATCATCTTCCACTCAACAAATCAAGGATGAGCCCTTCAAATATCTTCGCCGATACAGACTTTCTGCAAGTTTTCATTTACCCGTAAATCTCAATGTCTCGCATTCGTGTGAAACGACCTAGTTTCCGACCTATCGCCTCGTCGTGTGGTACGCGTAGCCTGAATGTGATACGCGTAGTTTGTAACACTAGTGTGTGAATGATTCGTCCATTCTGGTTATAGGCAACTACATGTTGTAGTCGGTCAGTGATAAAAATTGGTCAAAGCATACGCGAAAACGTGTAACTATGCCCTGCTCGGCATTGTTCTGATCATAGCAATCTTAGCGGTCGGAGTGAACAGTAACACCGTCTCGGCTCAGGCGGCACCCTGTACGGCAGTTCTAAGCTATCCGGTCATGCCTACCACGTACTCTTACTCCAATGTCCCTATCGTAGTGCCTATGTCAGCCACCTGCACAACAACATTCGGTAATCAGCTATACGCGACCGGTAACGCTTACGATGCTACCTCGAACGTTGCCTTAGGCTCGGTGAACAGCGTTCTACAATCTCCCGACGGCGGCACCACCTTCAACGGGCAACTAGGCTTCAACCTACCACCCACAACCCAGGGCCACACGGTCACAATCTCCGTCTCCCTCTACAGCAGCCAGTACGGCGATCTGGTAACCTCAACCAGCGAAACCTTCCAAGCGGTGATAGGAAACCAGCAAATCGCCACTACAACAGTAACCCAAGCATACCCATACCCGTACCAACCCCCCGTATCAACCCCGTACGCATACCAACCTTCGTACCCAAATCAGACCTCGTACCCATATCAGACTTCGTACCCATACCCGGCTCCGTCATTCCAGCAACCCTCACAACAGTACCCGTACAGACACCAGAATAGATCATCCCTACTCGGTTTGGTTGCAATCGCAGCAATACTCGCGGCCGTCGTAATCGCAACCGCAGGCCTAGTCGTGTACGGACGAAGACAACAACCTCCCCCAGTAACCTGGGTTCCGGCGCCTCCACCGCCCCGTTAAACTTACTTAGAAAACGACGCAACCAAAAACCCCATCTTTCTTACCTCCGCAGGCTCGTTTTGCGCGGGCCCAGCAGTAATTCATTGGAATGGAACCGGATGGACTTGAGGGTCCACCTGAATGTTGTGGTGGGGCGGGAGGGAATATCATGACATTGTTCTGTCATTTTGAACCCTCGATCACCGGTGTTCCCGCCGTTCAGTTATGGTCCCGAGACCGGTTTTAAGGCGAATCTTTATTCGCTATCTTAGACCAAGGTGCCCCCACGAGGGGTTAACTCGCGGTCTGGACCACCGCCCCTAAACCCACTACGAAACGAGCACTAAGTTAAATGCTTCACAGTCGAATCTTCGGCTTGACCGCTACGTTCCCGGGAGGGGTGCTACGTTTTTTCTGCAGGTATGTCAAATACTCGAAGGCAATTAGGGCAGAATTGCGAACATCTTCATCCTCATCTTCGATAGCCTTCTTCAAATGCGGAACAACTTCATCGTCCCCGACCGAACTCAAAGCAACGGCTGACTCATGCCTAACAATTGGGCTCTTATCGTGAAGCATCGCATCAACCAAGGCTGGACCCGCGGATCGACAACCCAACTGGCCGAGGGTGAAGGCTGCCTCATGCCTTGTCAGCGGGCTTTCGTCTTCCTTCAGAACCTTACACAGAGGGCCGACCATTTCCTCGCTTCCTATGTGTTCGAGCATGCAGACTGAGTGAACGCGGAGGAGAAGTGGGTAATCTTTCGATCGTTCGAGAAAGGTTTTGAAGAATTGGAGATCTTTTCTTTCGAAAGCCTCTTCCAGTTTCCCCAAGACCTCGTAATCGTCTTTTTCCATGCTTAGATGGTTCAAGATCATCACAGCTCCGTTGATTTCGGTGTCCTCATGGTAGGAATAGAAAATAAAGATTATCAGCTGTCTCGAACGGCTTTGTAATGTCCGGAACTACAGTTTTTTAAACATAAGACTACGGTAGAGATGCATACTTGCTTTCTTGGCGGTAAGAGGATTGCTTCGGTCATCGGAGAGGGTCGGCGCTGGAATCTTAGACGCAGCATCAGCCCCTGTCAGACTGCAAATTTTACGACTGCTCTCCACGAAAGGCCCGCTTCAATATACGGAATTAATGTTCCAGCTAAAATTAGACCCAGTTAGAGACGCGGGAAAATTCGTCTATCACCTGAAAAACTTAACCGATACAGGGCTGGTTACGCTCGACAAGAAAACGAAGCGGTACGGAATCACAGAACTAGGATCGATGATCGTCTCGTTTGCACGGGACTTGGATGAGTATGTTAACGTAAAGCGAGGGAAATTGTATGTCAGAACATCCAAACTTGCAATAGAGGAATTCCACCGAAACAAGATCGCACGATCCCTTGTAGTCGAAGCTGGGGTTCCGCAAGAGATCGCAGATGAAATTGCCGCGGAAGCAGAGGATAGATTAGTTAGGCTCAAGACGCTATACCTGACTGCTCCGCTAATACGTGAGTTCGTCAATGCAATTCTAATCGAGAAGAAACTTGAGGAATACCGTCACAAGCTTACGAGGCTCGGCATGCCGGTTCACGATGTAGCTCAACTCGTTAAGATTGCCGGCGAGAAGGGGCTAGGCGCAGATTACGTTAACTACATCTCATCGAAGTCTGTCCTTTCGGAATATGTTCTGTTAAACTGTTTGCCACACAAGTTAGCGGACGCACACCTTTCAGGAGCAATCCATATCGCGAACCTCGAAAGTTGGATTCTTACGCCTAACGAAGTCGTCCACGATCTACGGTATTTCCTGAAACATGCCATATTCGGTACACCCGCTCCCGACACGCTTGAAGCGGCACTTGGTTTGGTTAATCAAATGTTGGCTGTAGTTGGTGCCGAAGCCTCGGGCGAACAGACATTTGACTTCTTCAACATCTTCCTTGCACCGTTCGCACGTGGAATGAAAACTGAAAATATCGCAAGAGTGCTATACTACTTTTTCACCTCCATCCTGAGAGAGATGCCGCCCAGCAATCCTCAAGCAGGCATATCAATCGCAGTAGAGCTAACAATCCCGGAGTTTCTTGCGCAAGAGGAAGCGATAGGCCCGAACGGCAACACGTTAGGTAAGTACGGCGACTACTCCGAAGAAGCCCTTCTCATTGCGGAATCGACGATCGAAGCATTTCGAAAGATATCATCTGGGAGACCCCCAATCACTCCCCACCTTCTTGTAAAAGTGAGGCCTAAAGCCTTACGCAATGATAGAACGCGCAAGATCTTGGAAAGAGCACATGAATTGGCGGCTCAAAGGAGCATTCCCTTCTTCGAACTCCTTGGAGATGAGGAAAAGAGTAGTTACTCGGCCACGGGGTTAAGGTTAGGAGACGAATGGACGGGACACTGGGACGCTGACTGCATGAGAACTGGCAGTATGGATACAATATTCCTCAATCTGCCCCGGATAGCATACGAAGCAAAGAAGAATGACGACAGATTCCTCGCGCTTCTAAGAGAGACAGTTACTCTGACTGTTGAAGGGTTCAAGGCAAAGAAGAGATTCATCAACGAAAGACTCAAACAACCACTACTCCCGATCCTCTCGGGCAACAGCACAGCTGGGCCGTATTTCTATGAAAAGAACGCTTCGTACAATCTCGCCTTCGTTGGCCTCAGCGAAGCGGTTGAGGCTCACACAGGAGTAAGAGCAGAGAAAACCGCTCCAGACTTCGGACTGAAGTTACTTCAAGATACTTCAAAACATTTGAAGACAGCTTCTCAAGAGGGGGAAATGCGATTGACGATTTCGCAACGCCCTGCAGATGAAGCGGTCGAGAGACTAGCTGAATTGGATATTCAACAATTTGGAAGATCGGTGATAGTGCCTGGCAGTGGAAGAGGCCACGTCTATTACACCGACATACCAACCGTACCCCTTTCAATGAAAGCGTCTCTTGAGAATCGCATTACGATTGAATCCAAGTTTCAATCCGCAATGCCAGGGGGGCACCTAAACGTCGTCTGCATTTCTGGGGGCTCTCAGCCGATCGACCTCTTGAAGTTCACAGAAAGAGCGCTTGGCTTCGGCTGCAAATTCCTCACGTATTCTTCAAACTACTCCTCATGCAATATGTGCGGCCGAACGGATCTCGGAATCAACCCCAAGTGCAATCAATGCGGGTCAGATAGGCTAACGTACATTGGAAGAGCCTCCTACGGCCTTCTTCCCTTCAGTCTCTGGCCTGATGCTAAGAGGAAGAATGTTGAAGACAGAGTCGTTTACACGGTGAGTAGTTCAAGCATGGATACTTAGCTGATGTAACGCTGGCTACTTCTTTCCAGGTCAGGAATCACTTCAAAGTCCGGTGCCGGGTTCGGACTATCTTCTGTTACAGTGCTAGGCAGCATCGCGCTTGGGCCTTTCGAAGCAATCTCTGTTGCAGGATGCCCTGGTCCAAATGCCTCTAAGGAAACATCATACACGAGTTTCCTTACCTCCTGTTCTTCCACATAACCAAGTGCATGCAAATACTCGTGGAGGAGAATAGAGTATACGTATGAATTTATCTCGCGCAGTGACCGGGCGCTATGGGTTATCATGTCCAATGTCGTTCTGTTCATGACGATCCCATTAGTCCCCATCGTGTGGAACGCACCAATGTGATTGGGTAATTTCGCCAAGTAAAGCATCAGCCCAGCCCTGCGTCTCCCCAATGAGTGCTCGGCAGATTTCTTCACCAACTCGAAAACGTCGCCGAAGTCTTGGCACTGGTCTAAGCGTTCCGTGTTTGTGCTCATTTCAGCTTCCTAACTTAGTCTTCCTCTTTAGCAGATTTTTCAAGCAGGTCCCGTACCTTCTCAACAAATGCGAGATATTCGCCCAGGATTGTCTTGCCCATCGGAGTCAAGTCGTAGAGGTCGTCTGAAAGTTGGCTGATGAGCTTATGAGTTCTGAGCAAGGGTACATTTTCGTAGATGAGCTTCGGGTTTATCTCCTCTCGGAAATTCTTCTTCCCCTGCGGGCGTTCCAATAACGGAAGGAGCATCTTAACGCGAGTCTCGTTGCAGAGCACGTCCATAAGCTCTAACGCTTGGCGGAACGCTTTTTCCAACCCGCGATCGCGCCAGTTTAGATGTTCTATGGTCAGCCTACCATTTTCGACAGCTCGTGGGAACTTTGCATCTATAGATTCCGAGTTGACCCTGAAAGGGTAGACGACGACAGTCTTAGAGTTCTCCGCCCCATCAATCATCTCAAGCTCCTTAAGGAGCGAGTCGTCTGGGGGTTTAGTCTCACAGAAAACTGCGGTTAGAGTTTCACCTTCGACGCCAGCAAGGTCTGCAATCAGTTTCTGCGAATGTCTCTCTGGATCGAAAAGTACTGGGTCGATAAAAGTCTCCATGTCTCCTCGTTGAGATAAAATTCGGGCCGCATGGAATTTCTCTAGAAGATGCAGTTCGCTTTCGTCTTCTTGGGTGTGGAAGTCTTCGCGGAACGCGGTATAGTTTACAACGTGCATAGGAAGGATGCGTCGTTTTTTCGAGGCCGCTTGGACTTCTAATCGCATCTCTTTTCCTGAGTGAATATTTCGCCTGCTGCCAATATAAGCGTTACCTTAGGTAACAACACTAGCTCAATGCACCTAGAACTAGGCCGATCAGGCTCATCCTGACCAGAAGCCCATACCAAACCTGCTTGAAATACTTGGAATGACGAGTATTATCAACGGTGTACTCGATCTCGTCAACTCGCGGCAACGGGTGCATGACTATCATTTCAGGCTTGGCTTGTGATAGGTCGCTGGCAATCAGTCTGTAGGACCCTCGAACCTTCTCGTAGTCCTCCAAAGATCCAAATCGTTCCTTCTGGATCCTGGTCATGTACAACACGTCGACTTTTGACAACACCTTGGAAAGCTCCTCAAACTCTTGAACCTTGATACGCCCGCTCACCTCTTCGAGCACTTCCTTCCTCATCCTAAGAAGAGTTGGCGATACAAGGTAGAGGTTGATGTCGTAGAGCGAAAGCGCATAAGCTAAAGAGTGAACCGTGCGCCCATATCTCAGATCCCCTGCTAAGGCGACATTTAACCCGTCGATCTTCCCAAGCTCCCTACGGATCGTGTATAAGTCCAACATAGCTTGGGTGGGATGTTCTTCCGCTCCGGTTCCTGCATTGATGACAGGCACGGAAGCGAATTCAGCGGCAAGCCGGGCGGCACCTTCAAGTGGATGACGAATCACTAAAACATCCGCGTAGCTTTCAACCACTCGAACTGTGTCTGCCAGGTTCTCGCCCTTTTGAACAGATGCTGCTTTCGGCTCTGCGAACCCGAGACAATCCCCCCCGTATCTGTACATGGCCGATTCAAAACTCAACTTTGTGCGAGTACTGGGCTCGAAGAACAGGGTTGCCATAATCTTCCCGTCGAGCGCGTGCGAACTCTTCTTCGCTAAAGGCTCGACAGAATCGGTCTTCTCGAGAACATAATCAATTTCTTCGCGGGAAAAATCCTTAATCGATACTACGTCCCTTCCAGCAAATTCCATTTCGACGCGCCCGCCCCTCCTTCGCTCACACAGTTAAATAACTGTTGGAACCATACAAAATTGAAGGAAGTTGCAGACGCGACAGGAGCTATACGTTAGAAAGATTGAGAACGGTACAGTTATCGACCACATAACTCCTGGATACGCGCTTGACGTTTTGAAAATTCTAGGAATTAACGGAAAGAATGGAGAAGTTCTCAGCACCGCCATCAATGTCGAAAGCAAACACTTGCATCACAAAGACATTGTCAAGATTCAAGACAGAGAACTCAAGCCGAGTGAGGTCGATAAAATCGCCTTGATCGCACCAAACGCAACCATCAACATCATACGAAACTATGAAGTAGCTTCGAAGAAAGCGGTTGAACTGCCTTCAACAATAAAGGGAACCATCAAGTGCGACAATCCCTCTTGCATCTCAAATTCAATGGAGCCAGTTGAACCAACGTTTGGAGTTGATCGACGTGAACCGATTCGCCTACGTTGCCATTACTGTGGACACATAATGGAGAGGGAGGATGTCCTGAAGCAGTTTTAGGCACATCCTACCCGACCGGAGGGCGAATTCCTATGGGGAAAATTGCCTTAATCTCCGACCGAGCCACGTCCACTTACTTCAAGGTAACAGGAATCAGTAGCACTTACGCAGTAAAGGACCGTGAAGACGCTGAGAAAGCCTTCCGGAGAGTTCATTCAGATGAAACTATCTCTCTCGTCATGGTGACTGAATCCGTCTTCGAATGGTTACTGCCCGTGATGGAGAGGACGAAAAAGGAATTTCCGCTGGTTGTATCCATACCCGGCAAAAGTGGGTCAAAGGCACAAGCCGATGCGCTCGCTCAGCTAATCAAGAGAACAGTTGGAATCGATATCAAGATGAAGTGAAATTATCGAAGCAACAGAAATTTCTCTCATAGCCTGTTCATAGTTCGTTACGTGTAAATCTGGCAACTGAATCCCTCGCATCTGCCGAACGACGGACGCTACCACCGATGGCCATAGTCAAAACGCTTGGGCTCACCAAGAGGTACGGTTCAACCCTGGCAGTGGACCATCTGAACCTCGAAGTGATAGAGGGGGTAGTCGAACAGCGGGTTTTTGGTAGCCCGGGGGAGAACTTCGGGCAATTTAGGTGCCTTTCGAACTCCCGTCGGAGGGTCCAAAGCCCTCTATGCTTTTGTGGGCGTAAACTGTCCACTACACCACCGGGCTACAGATTCTGGAAAATCTGCGCGAGCTATGTAACCTTTTGTTCTTCGGATGCATGAAGAAGTACCGAAAACTGCTCCACCAAATGAAAGATCTCCAATGAACGCACTAAAGCCAATCGGATCCGAACCCGCCTTACTGTTGAGGCATAAGAGTGAGAGGGTTGTGGTTCTCGGAGACCTTCATATTGGGTGGGAGGTCACTCTTGCACAGCAAGGCATCCATATCCCATCACAAACCGGCAAAATGCTTCAAAGGTTATTGGCAATCATAGACGCCGTTGACCCTACGCGTCTTTTGATGTTGGGTGACGTTAAGCATAGCGTTACCGGGGCCGAACTTGAGGAATGGCGTGATGTCCCAGAATTCTTCGAAGCATTACTGAAGCGTGTGCCAACTATTCAAATCATATTGGGGAATCATGATGGCAATCTCGAACCATTGACTCCATCGAAGGTGGAGTTGATCCCCTCAACCGGCATAGCGTTATGGAAACGATTTGGGTTATTCCACGGGCACGCGTGGCCCGCTCCTGAGATCATCGGATGCGAGACCCTGATCTTGGGTCATCTACACCCTGCGGTGACATTGCGCGATGCTTTGGGTTACAGGCTCACGCGCCCCGCTTGGGTTATGGCTTCGTGTGACCCGAGGAAACTTCTCAATGGTGTGCTGAAAGCTGCGGGAGATCGCGTTAAGGGTAACGCCGAGGAGGTACTCGCAAAGAAGTATCACGTTAAACCAGCCGCAACCAAGTGCATATTTGTTCCACCATTCAACGATTTCTTGGGAGGGCGACCTGTTAATTCGAAGAGGATCGAGGAAACTCATGCTGGAGAGGGATTAGGCCCGATTCTTAGGTCTGGTGCGGTGGACATCGACGATGCTGAAGTCCACCTACTCGACGGAACATACTTGGGGCACGTGAAACAACTGAAAGCCTTTGGATAAAGTCGACTTAGGAACGAGTGCCAGCGTCACACGTTTGACAGTACCAACGTCGATGATTTGCGGAGTAGTAGAGGTCTCTTCCGCAAGTGGGACACTGCGGCACCCTAGGTGTAGTGGCCTGAGGTCCAGGCATAGTTGGTGGGCTCGGGGCGGCTGGCGGCATCATTGGTGGCATCATCGGACCACCCATTGCCATGGGTCCCGGCAGGCCAGGTCCAGGTCCAGGTCCGACGGGGGGACCGAACATCGATAATGGTGGAGGTGCTGAAGGAGCAACCCCCATTCCTGGAACAGATTCCCCAAGAACAGCGACTGGGCCATATTTCGCGACAACTTCTCCTAATCTGCCGTAGGCCATTAGAAAGAAGAAGGCTGGGAGTAACAGAAGTACTGTTGGATAGAAGACATCCGGACTGACGAGGATTGCGAATACGGGAATGATGAATAGAACAGCCCAGAATAATGTCCCTCCGCGAGCTCTGGCGTAGCGACCTCTGCTGATTGCGCGGACAGTTTGGAAGTATACCAGAAGCAGAAATATGATTCCTATGAGCAAGCCTCCGCCACCAAACGCGAGATACACGAACCACGATGCGGGTAAGCCGACTCCTGGGAAGGTGAGCAGTATCAGAATTGGGCCTATGAACGGAATAGCGGCCAACCAGGCAGGCAACGCTGGTGGTAGGATAATTGGGAATGGTAGGTATGGCGACGCCAGGGCACCCAAGGCTCCTATCGTTAAGACAATGACGAACCAAGGAATGGTCATAAGGAGTACGAGTATGTATCCGATCACTGCGTAGTCGTGTGCCCCATTGACTTCTGGAGGGCTAATGAGTACAGGTTTGCCACCAGGTCTCTCGACGATTACAGGCGCGGGCACGCCTGGCACTCCGGGAACTAAGGCAGGTTCCATGATGAATCCTCAATAGACATTAACCGTCGGCCTAAGAATCACATAACAGTTGCCGCAAAACCAGTAAGCTGAAACCCGCCAAGAAACATGGCTACGAAACCTTGAGGTTGAGTTAAGCAAGCATTAGTTAGTCAAAACTCGTTGACACCGAGATGTCGATTTATACAGGTCAGGTCAAGATGAAAGTGGCATGAAAATTAAGTCCGTTCACACAACCTTTATCACGCCTCAGACGGTTAGCTATTAGTCAAGGCGAATAAGATGGACTATGTTTACTTCCTTTCACCGTTAATGATGCCGGCCGAATGCCAAACGCCACAACCCATACTCTACTACCCCGTCAAACCAGCCATGTACAGGTTCCCGATACCGGTCTGGTACTCAGAACCACCTATCGCTGTTCTCTAAAGTCAAATCTCGCGAAAATAACCACCCCAACTCCAGACGAGCGTCTGGACAACCTCTTTTCTCTCTCTAAGAACCTAAACCAGGACTCTCAGAAGGCTCCTTAGATCGGGAGCGACGTATGTCGGATTAACGTCTGATGGTCTCACGTCTGAGTACCGATTTATCCAGGCTGTAGCGATGCCGATGCTGCTGGCGGGCCTGATGTCGTGGTACATGCTCTGTGCTACGTGAAGGGTTTCATCTCTGGTGGCTTTGTATTCGTCGAAGAAGCGATTCCAATGCCCAACCGCAGGCTTGTATGAGCCAACATCCTCGGCGGTAACGTATCCGTCAACCTCCAACCGATTCCGGTTAACTGTGTCCCTCAATAAGTCCCGGTCGATATTAGAGAGTATGACACGCTTGTAACCTCTCTCGCCCATTTGCCTAAGAGATTCCAGCGTATCGGCAAATGGCGCCCATGAAGGAACGCTAGCCGCGAACCTTCCAGCCTCTTCTTTCGTTATTGAGATTCTAAAATGATCCGCAGTTCTGATCGCCGTATCAGTCAAAATATCCCTGTAGGACTTGTATTTTCCCTCTTCCTCGGCTTCGAGCTTCAAGTAGATTGGGTAAACACTGATTCCCGGAGCTAACCCGTTCCTTCGGAGCAATTCGCCCAGATGAGATTCTATCCCATTCCTCCAATCGATCAGCGTTCCGTAGCAATCAAAGGTAAGATGGGTGAACCTCATGACCAACACTTCACTGAATGCGCTCACCCGCGCCTAATGACCGCTTCGCCCGAATGACCTGACCGACCAATGTTTAGCCTACCTCGAGAACTTTTTCGATAGAACCTCAATGAGAACGACAGTACCACCCCTACCCCCACGGGTTGTTGCTGTCGTGGACCTACGGCGAAGGGAGGACTCCCCTAGTTCAAGCTCTTTCACGCGTGTCCGTGTGCTGGGGGGTGTCTTAGTTTCAAGGACGTAAATTCACGGTTAAGCCCACAGTTCAAGCCGATTCAAGGGAGATTAACGTCGACCACTATGTTCGAAATCTGATCTCATCACTAGACCAGATCTTCGAACCCATGGGAATAGAAACCCGTACAAGCGAAGCAAACCTTTCAGAATTCATTTGACCACTGATTCAGCCGAATGCTTAGCGAACGTTGACCTGGAATAGAGCGTTGGGCCGTCTCCTTGCTTCAGCATGGGTCATTCAAGTTTAGTTCCGCAATTGTCGCAGAACTTATCGGCTTTCCGATTCTCGGCTCCACATTGCTGACAGTACCTGACCGTTTTCGACGGCAACTCGGCCTTGGCAACGTTCGACCCGCTTGTTGTGCCTCTTACAAAGAGGAACAGCATAGCAACCGCAACGACAGCCACGATTAGCAGCGCGGCCAATCCAAACTCTAACTCGCTGAGACCTGCAGCCGCATATGGTGGAATGGTTTGGTAGTAGGTCTGTGTTGAGAAGCCGGTGAATTCGCTCGTGTAAGTGGATGTTGCCTGGCTGTTTATGGTTACTTGGTAGCTGTAGGTTGCTGACTGAGTGTAAACGAACGTAGCTGTTGGGGCTGGGTATGGCGTGCAGGCATTTGACGTTGGATCGCAGATTGGGTTGCCAGGGTACCACGCCGTCGTTGTCGAGTAACCAGCTAAGATGATTGACGCCGACATTTGCGGATAACCGCTAGCGTATTGGCTCGTGTAAGTTGCATAGTTAGGGATCGGTTGAGTATTGATGTTCGAGACCACGATTGACGGATAGGAAACTGATAGAATAGCGACGATAACGACCACGATCACGACGACGGGAACCACTATGTTACGTAGAGGCAATCCTAACCCGTCTTAGCACTAAGACAACTGAATTTAATCCTTCTTGGGGAGGGAAAATGCAACGGTTAAAGGGAATGGTAATGCACTCCACCCTCTAGTCGCGAATTGAACGGGATATGAGTTGCCAGATCAAACGAGGACAAACGAGCACAAGAGTAGAATGATTGTTGGCTTGGCAATTTTCGCGGCGATTATTCTTCTTGGAGGAGTTGCGTGGCATTTCGTCACGCCTGCACCGTCAGCATCAACAAGCGCAGTCGTTACGCTCCCCGCTTCAAGCTCGTTCGATTTGGCGTCCAGTCTACTCTCAGGCTCACCGCCGACATTAGGTTCACCCAACGCCTCGGTAACGATAGTGGAGTTCGGGGACTACCAGTGCCCAACTTGCGGTGCATGGTACCACTCACAAGAAGCATTGCTGATTCAGAACCTTGTTGATACTGGGAAGGCTAAGTTGGTGTGGAGAGATTTCGATTACTACGGACCTGACTCAGTCTCTGCATCTGAGGCAGCGTACGCAGCGGGAGAACAGGGAAAGTTCTGGCAGTTCCATGATCTCCTCTTCCAGAATCAGCAGACTCCAAACAACGGTTGGGCCAGCAGACAGAACTTGGACAAGTTCGCACAACAATTGGGGCTGAACATGACCCAATTTAATCAGTCTTTTAACAGCGGAAAATTCGACTCGCTCATCAACGCAAACCACAGCTTGGGAGTTCAAGCAGGCGTAACTGAAACGCCCACATTCTTCCTCATCGGACCAAACGGCAGGATGATAACAATCGCAGGCGGTCAACCGGAATCAGTATTTGAGCAAGCGGTAACCTCGCTTACCAGTGCGTAAAATGAACTCTCCGATCCTAGACACATTCAAAGACGCGAAATACGTTCTGTTAGGCGTAGTCATCATGGTTGGCTACGGAATAGTGCTCCTCTTCTTTGATCAATTCCTCTTCTTCGCGCCTTACTTCGCATTCTATGACCCAGCATCGGCATACGCCAACCTCCTCCTGGATCTGTTGTTGACGTTCTTGACGGCAACCGTGCTTACAGTTTCAATAAGGCAAATTTCTCTTCAAAGGAAGGGTGGAAAAGGTTCCAAGACGGGAATGTTGGGCATCATTGCAGCCTTACTAGCGGGAGCATGTCCCTGTTACTACCTCATTCCTCTCTTAGCCGTCGCTGGCACCATCGGCGGTGCATTAGGCGCCGTGGGTATCTTCCTAAACGCGTTCCAGATCCCGATCAAAATGGGTGCTACGTTGATTCTTGTCGTTGCAACATACAAGCTAAACAAATCCGGCGCATGCAAGATTAGCCCTCCATCTCAAAGGGCCTTGCAGAAGCAGGGCCTCAAACCCAAATGACCTACAGTCTTTCATTGCCTTATTGGAAGAGAATGACTCAAATCTGCTTAGTGACTGCGTTGAGTTAGATGAAAATCGGGTACGATTTGGGCAAAGACTACTCAGCCGAAACGAACCGAACATTGAACACTCTTAATGCAAACGGTTCAAGTGACTTCGACAAAAATTAGAACGCTCACCGTATTGGTGGTAATAGGGGTCGCAGGCATTGTCTTGGCGATCGCAGTTCTCTTAGGCGCGGGTAGAGGGGGAGTTGCCGGTTATGTGAACTCTTTGGGAATCAGCAACACGACCTACGATTCCATAGCCAGCTCGTATACTGGACCTACCTTCGACCTTGGCAATACCCTAATTCCGACGCCGTTTTACTTCCTATTCCTCTTTCCCTGGTTCAACATGCCCACAATCGCCGGCTCGGAGTTGAAGGGAAAGAGCGCTCTGAGATGGAGCGTCCCAATTTCGGGTATCTCCGTCTTCGCAATCTGGACGACTATTTTCGCAGTACTATACTGGGTTGCAGATCAACCGTTCATCAACTCTGCGTTCGCAAACTCAACCTTGGTTTTCGATTACGGATTCAACTTTTGGACGCTCGCCATGGGCGTCGCTAATAATTTCGCGGTCTCGTTGGCACTTGGCACGGTTTGGATTATCTGGAATATTATTTTCCTGATGGTCACCATTATGGCGGTTGCGAGGTACATCCTCGCATTATCATTCGACCGATTTCTGCCTTCGAAGTTCGCCTACGTGAACCCGCGGTTCAATTCCCCGGCGACAGCTCACATATTTTACCTAGTCTTGGCGATTGTGCTGGTAGGCGCAACGGCGTTTTATTACGGGGAGCTCTCAGCGCTGTCGGCTACAGCGATCGGCCCAATGCTCTTCTTCATGTTTGTCGCAATTGCATCAATCCTCTACGGAATTCGCAGAAAAACTGAACCGAGTAAAGTTAGGGTAGGGCTTGTAGTCGCTGGCGTACTAAGTGCCCTCGTGTTCGCATACGTCTCATATGAATTCGCAATATTTCCAAGCATATACGTCGGAAACTTGCTCAGTTACGCATTCCCTAGAAGGGCGTTGGCACTTGCCAAAGGAAAGTTACATTTTGACCTTCCTTTGAGACGTTGTCTATTTATTCGCTTAGCCAACTAGTACCAACTGTGGAGCGGAGAGGCGCATTGTATGAGGGAGCGTGGTACGCCAGAAGCGGTGGCAAGGTTCGTGAACTGTATACCCTCATGCATTTGCCCTACACGTCGATGGTTCTCTCTTACGTTTTGATCGGCGCTGCCGTTTCACCCTCCGTCCACCCGTCTCGATTAATCCTCACGCTGTCAGCCTATTTCTTGGGGTTGGGACTTTCGGCTCACGCCTTGAATGAACTCCATGCGAGGCATTGGGGTGAAAATTTGACCCGCCACGAATTGGAAGCCTTATTCCTTGTGCCACTAATCGCCGCCATCTCAATTGGAGCATACGGCATGCGCATACTATACGACGCGTCCCGTTCCATGATTGCCCCTCTGATACTCTTAGTTTTCATTTCCATGGAAACTTTCTTTTTGATTACCTACAACTCAGACATTGCGAAAGGAAGATTCCACAGCACAGCCTCATTCGCCTTCTCATGGGCGGCTCTACCCGTCATAATTAGCTTCTACGCGAACGCTCTAACCATAACACTCTCCGCTGTCCTCGTAGCCTCCGCGATGGCTGCAACCGCCGCCATAGAAATCACCCTCTCCCGGTGGTGCAAAGATTTCAGACGAAAGAACCCCACTGTCGAATTGACGTTTGCAGACAGAACCAAACAAAATCTGAACGCACCTGAACTTATCGCCAACCCTGAGAAGGCTTTGAAACTAATCGTAGTTGCCGTCGACCTCCTCAGCATAGGGTTGATTGTTCATAAGTTGCTGATTTGAAGCGCAGACTTGCGCAGTGAAAGCGTTCCTGCGGATTCCGACCGGACTCGTGGAAAGAGCTGGGTAAATTGGCCGTCTTGGTGGGAGCAGTATTTCTATTCAGTTTTCTTAAACAATCATTATAATGTTTGGGGGAGAGTTTACCGAGTTGATAGAGGCAGGATTCGACTTCATTCTTCAGAAAGATGGGTTAACCTATTTCCGCAAAAGAAAGTGACTTGACCAAACGCGACTTGTTTATCGTGCGAAGTTATTTGTTACTGTAAGTAAGAAATTGTCGATATAAAATCTAGAAACGGCTTCTGTTACACCCTAGGGACATGATTTTGGCTGTTACAAGTCGGGACAGACTATTCGATCTAGCGTTGATGGGTAACGGATAGTCTGCGTCACCCAGCGTAGTTTCTACGGGCTGGATAAAACCGTCACCTATGGGATCCTTCTACCTACGATGTTTCTTGCGTAGCGTCAGATGGAATTGGCTCACCATGTAGAGGGGACGCGGAATTCAACCTCAATCATAATGTTTCTTTCTTCAAAAGTTCAGCGTGCGTCTTGGGTTCCCAACATATCCTCCTGCAAGCAGTTTTTCTGTTGTCTTCTCAAGCTCATCTAAGCGACCCGTTTCAGTGGGTGTTAGTTTGTCGGCGGCAACTTTGCGGAGCAATCTTAACTGCTCTAACATCATAGGAAACAGAACTTCTACTTGGTAACCTGGGGTGAGTTTGTAATTATACGGATTTGATTCGACGCTTATGTCGGTCTCGCTACTGTAGAGCACAGTTCTCTTCAGGTATAACCAACCAATCACAACTGAGATAGGTGTCCCACAGATGATGAATAGAAACATGAATGTGAGAAATGTGGGAAACACCTTGATTAAGATGGGAATACGCGTGATGAGTAGAACGTAGAATACGACAATCGTCTCTCCTACACCGAGGGGAAATGACAGGTAGTTGCTGTAGCCCAACCGAAAATAGTACCACATGCGGCTAATGAAACGTATCAGATTCATCTTCAAATCTAAATCACTATGACTGCGCTTGAAATGGCGGTTCAGCTTCGAGTGCAATTTAAGAGTATCAACTTTTCAGCTTGGAAGCGTTTTGAATTAGAGTTAGCCACTTGTCAGCACCCTTGACGATTATTCCCGCTTTGTCGGCTGGCGTTTGACCGTCTAATGCCATGGTGGTCTAGCGTAGTTGTGGTAAATTTGATAACTCATCAAGAGAGTCCCTAGAAGGTAACAGTACCAGAACCGAGGAACTTTTGCATCTACGGGACACCTTTTTCCTCCTTTTTGGTTTTGCAAGGTGGGACACGACAGCCATGTATTATATTCGAACCACAGAGCAAAGGTGGGTTTGACGAATCTTGGATTTTGACCACCATCCATCAAATGGTGGACCGGGCGGGATTTGGACCCGCGACCTTCCGGACCTTCGGCTTTAGCGGTGTTTGCTTGCAAACCGGACGTTCTTTGGCCCTGAGTTTATGTTTGGTATACCAGGCTGAACTACCGGCCCACACGACCCTACACCCCCAATAGCGAACGTTTAACCCTTCGGTCCTCTTCGCTTAAGTGCTGACGGCAACGAGTGTTATGCTAGGGCTCAAGCATGGTGCGGGCTAGAACGCTTCTTAGGGTTCTTCCCTACGTCGTCGGGATTTTGTTCGTCAGCGTTTTTCTTATCGGTATGGAAATTTCCTCTGAGACCGCGGCGTTAGCCGATGCGCAACAAGTGTTTTACGTAGACACGGTTGATGTTCAGGTGTTCTGGTTTCAGGGAAAAGCGTGCGCAATTCTCCCTCCCGACGGCTCAATTGGAAACTGCATCTACCTACCTCTGACCAGCGTGATGCTGGGCCTGACAATTCTAATGGTCGCCGTAATGGTTGTGTACGGCCTTCTACGCAAAAGAGTGAACCTACTTCAGAAGAAGCGAGCCCGCTTTTCCGCGCCTGATAGACCTGGTCCTGAATCAGAATAGTTCCTGGCACGACGACTTATGTTCGCTATCGGTTAGAATAAATTATACCTGCGACACCCATCTGAAAATCAGGAAATGTACGACGCTTGAAAGAGTTTACTCTCCCAGACGTTGAGATTCCCCGGAAGGTACCTATTGCGATGCACAACTTCACAGATTTCTTCAAGGGGTTCGAGAGGCTACCTTCGGTTCGATCAATTTTCGGTGACGAAACCGAGAACGTATTAAATCAATTGAAAGTGGAGTTCTTCAGCTCTAAGTTTGGTTACATGGGGGTAAGCGATGAAGACGGGCATCTGATCGTCAGCGCGTACTACTTACGAGAAGGTGAATCTGTAAGCAAGTACCTTGACGTAATCCACGAACTAGTGCACGTGAAACAGTTTAGAGACGGGAAGGCGCTCTTTGACGACAACTATGAGTACCATAACCGACCTACCGAACTCGAAGCCTACAAACTCGCCGTCGAAGAAGCTCGAAGGGTAGGCATGTCGGACAGAGAACTCTTTGAGTACTTGAAGGTGGATTGGATGAGCGAGGACGAGGTAAGAAAGCTAGCTAAGAACCTAGGTATCAAGGTCACACCTAAACGAGCCCAAGAACGCGTACGATGACTCTCACGCACAGCTATGATTATGGACTCAAATTCCGAGATACGCTTCCTCCTGAAGCTAAGCGCCCTTTCCGACGCGCCTTACTCAGAGCGATTCAGCACGCAACTATCACAATCCCGGTCCAGCCCTCCGCAGCCCAAACGGCAGCTATTCCGATTGCTGCTGCTCTGCGGTAGAAGTAAGCTATGTAGGTTACTCCATGTGGATCTGTCCCGACGGCCGCGAAACAGCTTAGGAACGGAGGAGGATTCCTACGAAAAGCTTGAACCGGTAGGATCACAGCTATAGTTGTTACAGCGATGAGTAGTAAACCGAAGACGACCGTTCGATTAACCATAAGCTCCCCTTCACTTATTCTGCATTGAAGATTATTCGAGATGCCGCAATTAAAGCAACTGTCAACTTCGCATCCGAATCGAGTCTCGACCAACGAACTCCCTGTCAGACCCTGTCACAGTTATTAACCCGGCAACTTCGTAATCGAACCGTGTCAGCGGGATGCAAGCCAAGTTCACGTACGTAGGCATCAGAGTTAGGGACCTTGACAAGTCGATCGAATTCTACACTAAGGTTCTGGGCATGAAGGTTACGGGAAGAGGAAAGATCGAGAAGACGAAGGGAGAAACCGTCGGTCTTCAAAGCACGGACGATGGGTTCACACTTGAACTCAACTATTACGAAAGCGACAGTCCGTACTCTACTGGATACGTTGCCGGGGAAGGTCTGGATCACATGGGTTTCAAAGTGGATAACCTTGACAAAGCGCTCCGAGAAGCCGATGCCTTGGGCTATCGTACAAAATTAGAGATAAAAATCGAAGACGGAAGGTGGGCGTACATCGAAGACCCTAACGGAATATAGATAGAACTTTTCGCTTAAACCTGATCACTCAGGGTCGCTTCGGGTTCGGTGCTACAACCGTTCGTATGTGAGATCTGTAACGTTCTTAGCATCCTGCAGTTTCTTTAGACAACCCTCACAGATCCTCTTCGTCATTTCAACGTCGACGAGACTTTCCTCATCGAAGACTGCAGCTGATGTGGATTGAAGGTACTGCGCTTTGAACTTCGCTTTTCTAGTAGCTGGTTCTCTCTCACACATCTCGCATAGGCCAGGGCCCGGTCTACGCCGCATTTGATCGATCACTGAAATCACTTTTCCGCTGTGAAGCCTCAGGCCTCTAGAGAGAGGTAGGGTTATTGAATTTGAGGTCTAGTTACCCCGCAGGTCAGCCACTCTCTGCTCTAACCACAAGCCATTTCTCGTACGTAATCGTGTCCTGAAATTCCGATTGGAGCATTCAGTCTGAGCATCACAATTCGAAACCCTGTCAAAACGAGGTGAAGACAATTTCCGATATCCGAAACTTCGGGACTATTGAACGCGCTTCTTACGATCATGGCGGCAATCTTCGTTGCCGAGTTAACGGATAAAGACGCTCTTCTGCTTCTCTCACTTGCAACAAGAGTGAAGCCATGGGTCGTATTCGCCGCGGGATCAGTCGCATTTACAATAACCAGCGCCATCATCGTGACAGTAGGATATTTTCTAGTTAGCTTCCTTCCAGTCTCGTTGATCAGCGTAGCCGGTGGGTTAGTAATGATTGCCTACGGCACTTGGAGTTTTTTTGAAGCCAACAAAGAAGGAGAGGAACTCACGAAGGCGGAGAGAAAACTGTCGCTGAAAGCTTCCAAGAGTTTGTGGTTCGTCTTCTTGGACGCGGTCTCTCTGCTCATATTACTTGATCTGGCAGGTGACGCGACTGAAGTGTTGACAATACTGTTCGTAGCCCGCTTTCAGAATACCCTCCTAGTCTTCGTAGGAGCAGTCATCGCTCTCATTGCGGCTACTGCGGTGGAAACAATAATTGGAAATCGGCTGAGCAAGATCCTCTCATCTAAGAGACTTCGAATCTTCTCACTCTGTGTATTTCTCACGATAGGGAGCGTCGCAATCCTCACAGCCCTATTCCACATCTGAGACCACAAATCGGCTCTGATCTCATGCCAGCCTGTAGATGGAATCGCTGGAAGAGGCCTCGCAATGATCGGAGTCTCTGCAGGGGTCCCATGATTTTTTGTGACAGGCTTTATATGCAGAAACATGCCCAATCCTGAACACGAATATTTGGAGGAAAATGTAAGAAATGTCAACTGAAAATAAACCCAAACGCAATACTAATAAAATTATCGCCGCCGTAGTGCTTGTCGTAATAATTCTAGCGGGCGCCGGATACTATTACAGTACAACAACCTCAACGACACCCGCAATGACAAACTCAACGACACCCGCAATGACAGCCTCAACAATGCCCACCAACTCTACTAGCGCTGCTCCATTGTACAAAAACACAATTGTGATGGGAACGACCGACGCCGTCCAGACCACCATCGACCCCGCCGACGCCTATGACTACTTTGGCATTAACATGATTGACAACCTAGGCGCGCCGCTCGTCGACTTCGCGCCCGGGACCAACAACACAAGCCCGTCCGGCCTTCAGCCGGCGTTGGCCACAAACTGGTCAGAAAGCTCGGACGGCCTGACCTACACGTTCATCCTTCGCTCCGGGCTGAAGTATGATGACGGCACCCCGTTCAACTCCACCGACGTCAAGTTCAGCGTGGAAAGGGGAATGGCCATAAACGACCCCAATGGCGCGTTTAGCGGCCTTGACGTCTCAGCGATAATCGGCTCCATAACGACACCCAACGCGACTGCTGTGGTCTTCCACCTGAACGCACCGTTCTCAGGTTTCCTCAGCATGATGACCTTCGGCATTATGTATCCAGTGAACCCGAACAAGGTGTCCCAAGTGACATGCAACCCCTGCAACGATATGACTGGAATAGTCAACTTTACAGCCAACAACGCAGCAGCTAGCAACCCCAACGGCCTCGGCCCCTACACTCTGACCACGTGGACCAGGTCGGGCACCAAGGACACGGAGATGGTTCTGACTGCCAA
>Ga0181539_1000440_pt1 | contig 50369 bp, 40 predicted proteins | sample PEATcosm2014_Bin_46_FD_119767 | JGI IMG/M metagenome (GOLD analysis project Ga0181539, IMG submission 119767) | Peatland microbial communities from MTU Mesocosm Facility, Houghton, MI, USA - PEATcosm2014_Bin23_60_metaG | ecosystem: Environmental > Terrestrial > Soil > Wetlands > Peat | place...
AGATCATTGTCGCGCTGAACATCGCCGCGATGTCGGAGGCTTTTGTTCTCGCGACCAAGGCCGGAGTGGATCCGGAGCGGGTCTTCAACGCCATCAAAGGCGGCCTGGCTGGAAGCACCGTCCTCAACGCCAAGGCTCCCATGGTCCTCGAGGGAAACTACAAGCCCGGATTCAGGATCGAGCTGCACATCAAGGACCTGCAAAACGCTCTCGATACGGCCCACGAAAACGGAACCCCCATCCCGCTCACCGCCCAGATCATGGAGATCATGCAAGCCCTCAAGGTGGATGGAAAGCAGAGCGACGACCACGGCGGCATTATCCAGTTCTATGAGAAGCTCGCAGCGGTCAAAGTCCGCAAGGGAGGCGTCAGGTGAGCGCGAAGCATCTTTCGGGCAAGACAGCCCTGATCACCGGCGCTGCGGGAGGAATCGGCGCGGAGATTGCCCGCAGGTTCCAGGAGGAAGGCGTATCGGTTTTCGTTGGCGACCTCAATCGCGAGGCGGGCGAAAAGACGGCCGCATCGATTGGCGCGGTCTTCATCCTGCTCGACGTGACTTCCGAGGAAAGCTGGATGGCGGCGTTTCGAACGGTGATGGAGCGGGCAGGACGGCTCGACATCCTGGTGAACAACGCAGGCATCAATATCAGGAAAAACATTGAGGAAATGGACGTAGCGTCCTTCGACGCCATGATCGCGGTAAACGTCCGTGGGCCGTTCATCGGCATCAAACACGCTCTTCCCATCATGAGAGCCGGCGGAGGCGGGGTCATTCTCAACATGTCGTCAATATGCGGCCTGGTGGGCCACAAGTTCACGAACGAAACTTACACCACCACCAAGGGCGCCCTGACCATGCTCACCAAGTCGGTGGCCGTGCGCTACGCGAAAGACAATATCCGCTGCAACTCCATCCACCCCAGCACCGTGGAGACGCCGCTGGTGCAGACCTTGTTCAAGGATCCGGAGCGCAAGGCGGAGAGACTGGGCGAAGTTCCGCTGGGAAGGCTGGCGAGCACGGCCGATGTTGCCAATGCACTGGTCTTTCTAGCCAGCGACGAGGCCGCGTTCATCAACGGGGTTGCGCTTCCAATCGACGGAGGCCTCACGGCGGCATAGGCGGCCTCACTGCGAGACGATCTCTCGACAAGGCGCGTGCTCCTCTGGAATTTGCGGCACACAACTGGCACACTGGCCTCGCCGATCTGCCCGTCGTTTGCGGGTGTCGCGCCGGTGTCGACTGATGACAAGTCAGTCCGACTTTCCCGCCACAAGACTCCGCGCTGCTTGAAAAGCCGGCCAGGGTGTGGACTTTGCCCCTCTCATGGCTCAGCTGTCCCGCGAGAGGCTCCGACCACTGTCCGTTCCTCAGCAGGTGCCGGGAACTCACGCACTCTGGTCGACCACGGCCCCTTTTCGGTGCGTCCTACCGTCTCGCCAATTACGTGTAGTTTCCAGCGGCTAGCGGCAGTGAGCAGACTATGGATGATGTGAAGACTGATGAATCCCGGAAGACTTTTGCAATCGCGGATGAGCTGCTGGAGCGGTTGAAAGGGTGGAGGCAGGCTTCTGATTCTTCAGCGGACAGCGATTGGATTTTTGCCAGTCCACTGAAAATCGGGAGACTGCCCTACTCTTACCCCGGCTTTTGGCGTGAGCTGGACCGTGCGTGCAAGGTGTGTGGCTTTGGGCACATTGGGACGCACACATTCCGGAATTCCTACAGGACATGGATTGACGCGCTTGGGACGCCCGTTGGTGTGCAACAGAAGCTGATGCGTCACTCCGACATTTGCACCACCATGAACATTTATGGGGATGCGCAATCGGCAGAGATGCTCAAGGCAAACGGGAAGATTGTAGAGCTGGCTTTCAGTTTGCAGTGAATGGCACGGAGCGTGGCACGGGGAGGAGCTAAGTGATTGATAATTTGGCTCCTCAGGTAGGACTCGAACCTACAACCCTTCGGTTAACAGCCGAATGCTCTGCCATTGAGCTACTGAGGAGTGCCTGGCGATGGATTGTCCTTATTTACGTTAGCAGAGGTCGCCAAGTGCGTCAAAAGGCAGAATCGGCCCGTTCCTGGCCCGCCGCACCCGCCGCAGACCCACCATCCCTGCCCCGCCAGAATTCCCCTTTTGACTCACCCCCACGTGAATTCGATGGGAATCTGGACATCCGGGTGCAGGCTTTTGTGCACCGGGCAGGTATAGGCGGCTCGTTCCAGCTTCTCCTTGTCTGCCGAACTGAGCGCATGGGGTACGTGGATGCGGACCGCCAGCCGCTGGATCTTTCTCGGCAGTGCCGCCGTCATTTCCTTTTCGACAGTCGCTGCGGCGCCGGAAATATCGATGTTGTGCGTGCGGGCCGCTATGCCCATAATCGTGAGCATGCAGGTGCCAAGCTCCGTTGCCACTAGATCTGTTGGGGAGAAGCTTTCGCCGCGGCCCTGATTGTCCCTGGGGGCGTCGGTCGAGAGTTCGGCGCCGGAGGGACCGTGGGTTGCCTTGCAGTGCAGGTCTCCCTGATACTCGATTTGAATGCTTACCATGATTCTTCCCTTGAAAATTGGCGGGCGAGGTAAGAATTCCTTCGACCCGCTCCATGCATCATGACTCAGAGGACAATGAAACTTCAAATCCCCTCCGGCACATTTCGCGCTTACCTGTTCGACTGCGACGGCACAGTGGTGGACTCCATGCCGCTGCACTACATCGCCTGGAAGCAGGCGCTGGGCGAGTGGGGCGCCGGCTTCGACGAAGAGCTGTTCTACGAGTGGGGCGGCAAGCCGCCCAAGGAGATCATCGCCGATCTGAATCAGATGCAGGGGCTCCAGATGCCGGTTGAGACGGTGGCCGAGCGCAAGGAGAATCTCTACTATTCGCTGCTGCCGCAACTGAAGCCAGTGTCCGAGGTGCTGGAGCACGTCGACGCGCAGTACGGACGCATTCCCTTCGCCGTGGTCTCGGGCAGCAACCGCGAGTCGATCGTGAAATCGCTCACCACCGTTGGTCTGCTCGATCGCTTCCAGGTCATCGTTGGCCACGAGGACTACACGCGCTCCAAGCCCGCGCCCGACGCATTTCTTATCGCAGCCGAGCGGCTCGGCATCGCGCCCAAAGACTGTCTCGTCTTTGAAGACACCGAAATGGGCATCCAGGGCGCGACCGCGGCCGGCATGGCCTCGGTGCGCGTTCCGCCGCCACTCGAACGCCGCAATGGAACCGGACCGGGCTCCGTATCGTAGACAATCAGAGACAGCGTCCAAATCGGAAACAGCTTCCAGGAGGCCTGCTTGTTTTCCTCCATTACTCAAGAGAATCCGCGCGCCGGCAGCCGCATCGATCTCGCAATCCTCATCGCCATCGCGGCCGCCGTCACGTTGCTGCATCTCGTTACCAACACGCGCTACGGCTTTCATCGCGACGAGTTGCAGTTCCTGAGCGACGCGCGCCATCTCGATTGGGGCTTCGTCGCCTACCCTCCGTTCACTCCGTTTGTGGAGCGGATCGGGCTCGGCCTCTTCGGCCTCTCTATGGTGGGCTTGCGTCTCTTCTCGGTGCTGGCGCAGGCCGCGGCCGTTGTTGTCGCCGGGCTGATGGCGAAGGAACTGGGCGGGGCGCGTCTGGCTCAAATCACTGCCGCGCTCGCCGTGGCGTTTTCTCCGCTGCCGCTTTTTGAGGGTACGGAATTCCAGTACACGACCTTCGATTTCCTGTGGTGGGTGCTGATCGCGTACTTCACCGTGCGCCTGCTCAACTCCGAGAATCCGCGCTGGTGGCTCGCCATCGGCGCAGCGATTGGCCTCGGCCTGCTGACCAAGTACTCCATCCTCTTTTATGTTGCGGGCATTCTAGCCGGGCTCGTTTTCACGCCCGCCCGCCGCTACTTCGCGAGCCGCTGGTTCTGGGCCGGCATTGCGCTGGCGCTGCTGATTTTTCTGCCTAACCTCGTCTGGCTCGTGCGCCACGACTTCATCTCCTACCATTTCCTGCAGCACATTCACGCGCGCGACGTGGGCGAGGGCCGCAGCGAAGGATTCTGGAAGGGCCAGTTCCTGATTTGCGCCAACCTGGCCGCCGCACCACTATGGATTGCCGGGCTCATCGGCTTTTTGCGCGAGCGGCGCTACCGGATGCTGGCGCTGATGTACCTGGTTCCGCTGGCGCTGTTCGCGATCAGCAAAGGGCGCAGCTACTACATGGCCGGCGCGTACCCCATGCTGCTTGCCATGGGTGCGCCGATGGCCGAGCGCTGGCTCAATTCCCTGCCCCGCTGGGTCCGGCGCACCATTCAGACGGTCTACTTCGCAGCCTTCGCGTTCGTCTCAGCTTACGCCTGCGCTGTCATTCTACCGATTGCATCGAGCGGACCACTCAGGGACTTCGCCCTTGCACATAACGGCGACCTGCGCGAGGAGATTGGGTGGAATGAGCTGGTGCGCACAGTCGCGCAGATCCGCGACTCGCTGCCCGCCGACGAGCAGGCACATCTCGGAATCACCACCGGCAACTACGGCGAGTACGGAGCCATCGAGATTCTCGGCCGCGCCTACGGACTCCCTAGCCCGATCGGCACAACCAACTCCGAATGGCTGCGCGGCTACCCCACCACGGCGCCGACGACGCTGATCGTTCTCGGCCTGAGCGCCGAGCAAGCCAACGACCTCTTTACCGGCTGCCGCCTCGCCGGCCACAACGGGAATTCGGAAGGCGTGCGCAACGAAGAAAGCCAGGACCACCCTGACATCTTTGTCTGTGGACCGCCGCGCAAGCCGTGGGCGGAGCTGTGGAAGGAACACCGGGACTTTGGCTGACGCCAGCGTTTTGTTTTTCCCGATCAGTAAAGCAGCACCGCCACGCGATACGACGTAAACGCGCCGCCGTCATATTGTGCAGGGCAACTGCCCACCGCAGCCTGGCGGTATTTTCCCGATTTCAGCTGATTCATCAACTGCCGCGGCAGATGCGAAAGATCGGAGTTCTGCCAGCGAATCATCCACGCCGGACGAGATTCCGGGGAACGCAGCAGATCGTCGTCGCTGGCGCAGGCCGATCGCGCCAGTGTTGGAACTGTCAGAATCGACACACCGCTCGCGCGCACCAGCGCCGCCACGCGCGCCTCCACCTGCGCCGGGCTCAGGTTCTCGACCAGGGTGCTGTAGTCGGCCACCGCGTAGAACTCGCCGCGCGCGTACACCACGGCAATGCCTACGTGGTCCACCTCAGGGCTGAGCAGGTTTTCCCGGTGGCCCGGCGACTGCATCCACGCCTGGTGAATGGCGACGGCCGAGGGGGCCAGGGCCACGTTTTCCTCAATCAGGCTGAAGTGTGCCCCCGCCCGCGCGGCGCGGGTGGTCAGGTCCGGCTCGCCGCTGTACTGGTGCGAAATCTCGCCCTCCTCAGCCATCATGCGGCAATGCTGCAACGCCGCCGCGGCCAGTTCCGGATCCCACCGAAGGGCCGCCACGCCGGCCTGTGCCCGTGCCTGGTTGGCCAGCGCAAAAATCTGCCCCACCGCTGCGCGCAAATCGGGCTCGCCGTAGCCGTACTGCTGGTACTGCGGCTGCGCGGCCGGCAGCGGTCGCGCGGCCGCGGCCAGCGCCGCAACCACCCCCGCCAAAACCAGAAAACCACCCCGCCGGAGAACGCTCATGGCCCATTCAACCCGGAATCGGCGCGCATGTCGCTGTATTCTGGCCTTGTGCATGGTTTTTTCTCTTACCAAAGTTTTCGGCTGGGCACGCGTCCGCATGAGCCGGCAGCCGCTGGCCGTAGTGGGGCGGGGTATTTGACGATCACAGAAGAAGAACTCAAGCGGGAAATTGTGGCGTTGGTTTAGAGCTCCTGGTTGGTTTAGAGCTCCTGGGCTGAGATCGGGTCTTCTGGCCTGCCATCCGCACTTTTGAGGGCTGGTTTGAGCTGGTTATTCCTGAAATCGTCGCGCGGTCCGATCCAGATGAACAGAACGACGGCTGGCAATGCGACGACGCTGGTAAGCAGGAAGAACGGCACCCAGCCGATTTTCATTGACAATGCTCCTCCCGAAGAACCCACTACAGTGCGGCCAAGCGACGCAAGTGAGGAAAGCAACGCGAACTGAGTCGCCGTAAAAGCGGGTGAGCAAAGACTGGAGAGATAAGTTATCAACGCCGTGCCGGCCATTGCACCCGTTAGATTTTCGGCAGTGACACACAAAGCAAGGTAAGCGATGCGATGCCCACCCACAGCCTGCAGAACAAAAAACAGGTTCCCGACCGACTGCAAAACACCACAAAGTATCAGCGAGCGGCGGATTCCGAATTTGGTCGTCACTACACCGCCTAATAGAGCCCCTGCCACAATCGAGAAAAATCCGAACACTTTCGAGGCGGCAGCGAGTTCAGGGAGTGAAAATCCCAGCGATATATAAAGTGGGGTTGACATCACTCCCGCCATCGCCTCACCCAGCTTGTATCCGAAAATGGAGATCAGGATGACGGGCCAAATCGGTCGATGCATGAAATCGCGAAAGGGACCGATCACGGCGGTGACAATCGCGTGGCGAATCGCATGCCATCCTGATCCCGCAGCGTATGAAATCTCTGCCGAGACCTTCGGTTCAGGACCCAGCAAGAACACCAGTAGTCCCACACCGAGCAGTGCAGCCATTGTGGCATAGGCCGCAAACCACCCTGCGTACGCTGCGATCAGCAGGCCGCCTGCCCCGGAAGCCAGCATGCCGATCCGGTAGCCGGACTGAATCATGGCTGCTCCGGGGGCCTGCTGATCGCTATTTAGGCTCTCCACCCTCCAGGCATCAATCACGATATCCTGGCTCGCCGATAGAAATGCGACGAGCACGGCCAAGGCGGCCATCAGAAGCAAATTATGCTTTGGATTGCACACTCCCAAACCGAGTATTGCGCCGATCAAGAGAATCTGGATGGTGATTCCCCAACCGCGCCGTCGTCCCAAAGGCAATGGCGGAGGCACGCGATCCATCAGCGGCGCCCACAGAAACTTGAATGCGTAGGGCGTGGCGACCAGGGCGAAGGCGCCGATCGTCGCGCGCCGCACGCCGTTGGTCGCAAGCCATGCCGAAAGAGTTGAGTAAGTCAGCAGGAACGGCAAGCCACTGGTAAATCCGAGCGCAAGCACCTGCAGCACACGCGGTTCAGTGTAGGCAGCAACCGCTTGCCGCCAGTTTGTTCGAGCGTGTCCTTCGTCGATTCGGGAGTTTTCCTTCATTTCAACTTTCGGGCACTCTCTTTCAGTCACTTGCCCTGCTTCAGCTTCTTGAATAAACGATCGCTAGAAGCAATTCTAGAGGAGCGCCGGCTGTCACGCGGGTATCCAGACTCGCGCATTCGAAGACTCCCCGAGAATCTGTCATTCTGAAAGAGCCATGAAACTCGGCATCGTCAGCGACACCCACGGATTGCTTCGCCCCGAGGTTGCGCCTGCGCTTAAAGGCGTCGACAAGATTCTTCATCTTGGCGACGTGGGAAAAATCTCCATCCTCGATGAACTCGCCAGGATTGCACCCGTCACAGCCATCCGCGGCAACCTGGACCGCGAGGGCGCGTGCGGTAAATTGCCAGAGACCGATGTGGTGCTTGTTGAAGGACGCTACATCTACATGCTGCACGACCTGAAAACTCTGCACCTCGATCCCGCGGCGGCAAAATTTGCGGCGGTGCTGCACGGGCATACGCACGTGCCGAACTTCTACACCAAAAAAGGCGTGCTCTACTTCAATCCCGGCTCCTGCGGGCCGCGGCGCTTCGAACTGCCGGTGACGGTGGGACTGCTTGAAATCACATCCGGGAAAATCCACCCCGCGATCATCCCGCTCGACCTCAAACTGTGATAACGTTTCGCCATCATGAAAACTCAGTTGGCTGTGCTGGCTGTAAGTTGCGCCGCGCTCCACTGTGCGGCACAGACGGGAAATCTATCCGACTGGCAAAAGCTGCTCACCGACAAGAAGGACCCCGCGGCTGCCCGCGCTTTATGCACAGGCTTTGAGCAGTCGAAGGTGCTGGCCGAGCAGGTAGAAGCGGAAAAATGCCTGGCCAATGTGGCATTGTGGGGCGCTGACACGGTCCGCTTGGAGAAGGAAGACAACGGCCAGGTGGTCGTGTTCGATGAATATATTCCTGCAGCCGTCGATGAATCCCTGACCCACCTGAACCGCGGCTTGCAGCTCGCCCCGCAGGATCTGAGCATTCATCAAGGCAGATTGCATGTACTGGAGATCTCCCGCCGCTACGACGATATGCCAAAGGCTCTCGACGAGAGTTGCACGATCTACAAAGGGAAGGATGCTCCCTACGAGTGGCTTGCGTACTCCTCAGAACTCATACACCTGGGCCAATACCATGCTGGTCTCGAATTCATGAAGGTTCTGGACGCTCACTACCCGAACAATCCTGACGTTCTCGGCAATATGGGCGCATTTCTTTCCATGCTCAAGCGTGACCCGGAAGCAATCGAATACCTGAAAAGGGCAACTGATCTGGCGCCCAACGATCCCATCAACGCCTGGGACTTGGGGCGCGAATACGACTTTGCCGGTCAAATCGCGTTGGCGGATCAGTGGTATCAGAAGTCGCTTGCCTTAATGACCGATCCGGAGCAAAAGAAGCAGTCGCTCTGCCTCTACGGAGAGTTCGTTGAGAAGAAGCTGAAGGATCGCACGCGTGCCTGCGCGTTGCAAGAACAGAGTTGCGAGGCAGAGCAGCAAACGGCCTGCGCGGCACCGGCCAACTCTCCACCCTCCCCGCCGAAGAACTAGTAATCAAGGTCCGCCCAGGGGGCTCCTTAGTCCCTCAGTCCCTGCCCTACGCGTACACCTCGGGAATAAAGTTCTGCTCCTGAATCGGCGGGCGGACGTATTTTGATTTGAGGATGGGCGGCAGTTTCAAGGGCTCCGGCGTGAGGTCCTTGTAAGGAATGACGGAGAGCAGGTGACGGATGACGTTGAGCCGCGCCCGCTTCTTGTTTTCGGCGTTGACCACGTACCAGGGGACCTGCTTGGTGTCGGTGACGGCGAACATTTCGTCCTTGGCGCGCGAATAGTCGGCCCAGTGCTTGCGCGATTCCAGATCCATGGGGCTCAGCTTCCAGCGCTTGGTGGGCGTATGCATGCGGTGCTGGAAGCGGCGCTCCTGCTCCTCGTCGCTCACGCTGAACCAGTATTTGATGAGGATGATGCCGGAGCGGACGAGCATGCGCTCGAACTCCGGGCAGCTCTGCATGAATTCCAGATACTCGCGCTCGGTGCAAAAGCCCATCACGCGCTCCACGCCGGCGCGGTTGTACCAGCTGCGATCGAAGAGGACCATTTCGCCGGCCGCAGGCAGATGCGGCACGTAGCGCTGGAAGTACCATTGGGTTCTTTCGCGCTCCGTGGGCGTGGCCAGGGCCACAATGCGGCAGACGCGCGGATTGAGCGACTCGGCGATGCGCTTGATGGCTCCGCCCTTGCCGGCGGCGTCGCGGCCTTCGAAGAGAACCACCACGCGGAGGCCCTCGTGGCGGATCCACTCCTGCAGCTTGACCAGCTCGATCTGCAGGCGGCTGAGCTCGCGTTCGTACTTGCAATCTTTGCCCAGACGCTGGGGAACCGCGCTGAGAACGCCGTTGCCGGCGCGATAGCCATTCCCGGAATGATAGCCGTTTCCGGCGTGATGGCCGTTGCCGTTTGCGTGTTTGTGGTGATTTTTTGTCTTCTCCGCCATAGGCGTACTCCTGATGTTGCGCACAGCTGCGCACAAGTTCGCTGCGGTCGCAGGGTCATTCCATCTATCGGCAGCGGGAGCCGCAGCGTTAACTTGCAGGCGAAAACGCGTCGCCGAACTTTGAATGTGCAACACTTTTTTCGAATCCGGGTTCAAAGGGAGAGGCGCTGGCCCGCATCGGCGGCGTGGCATTTCATCTAAATCTCCGAGGTTCTTCGATGACGAAGCTCAAGATGTTTGCAGTGATAGCTGCCTTGTTTTTGCCGCTGGCCGTGGCCGGATGCTCGCATCCGCAACCGGTGGTCTACGCGCCGCCGCCGCCGGGGCTGAGTGCCGCCGCGCAGCAGGGCTATTATGACGGCTCTCTCGCCGCCCGCAACGATATCCGCAAGGGCCTTGCCCCCGACGTTCAGCGCCATCCCAAGTTCCGCAATCCTCCGGGGCCTCCGCCGGCCTTCGAAGAGTACCGGCACGGCTTTCGCGCCGGCTATGAGCAGACGTTCCGCAGTGGGCCGGGGCCCGGCTACTGACGCATAACCTGCGGGCATTCGTGAGAAGATTGAGTTTTCCTTGATCTTGCTGGGAAGCTCATGTCAAAAACCAGGAACCTGCGCTATGTGATCTTTCTGGCGTGCACGGCCGCGCTGGGGGGCCTGCTCTTCGGATTCGATGTCGCCATCATTACCGGAGCAGGCCCCTTCCTGACGCGGCATTTCGCGCTCAGCGACATCAGTTTGGGATGGGCGTTCAGTTCCTTGCTGTTCGGCTGCGTGCTGGGCTCGTTTGCCGCGGGCCGGCTCACGGATCGCCTCGGCCGCAAGCGCATGCTGGTGTGGGTTGCAGTGCTGTTCGCGCTCACCTCGGTGGCGACGGCCGCGGCGCCGAATTTTACGCTCTTCATCTGCGCGCGTTTTCTCGGCGGCGTTGCCGTCGGTGGCGTCTCGCTGCTCTCGCCCATGTACGTTTCTGAGGTTTCGCCACCCTCCATCCGCGGGCGCATGGGCACCTTTTATCAGATGTCGATTGTTACCGGCATTCTAATCTCCTATTGCATCAATTATCTGCTGCGCAACACCGGCGAGGCCAATTGGCGCTGGATGTTCTTGACCGGAGCCGTGCCGTCGCTGCTCTTTCTGGTGCTGATTGCGCTGGCTCCTGAGACGCCGCGCTTCCTCGTCCGCATCGGCAAGACGCGCGAGGCCTTCGATCTGCTGGAGCGCATCGAAAACGACGAAACGGCACGCAAGGAGATTGCTGCCATCACAGAAGCGCTCAAAGAAACGCGGCCGGCGTTGCAAAATATGATGCGGCCGGGCGTGCGCAGGGCTTTAATCGCAAGCGCGTGCCTGGCCATTCTGATTCACGTCTCGGGAATCAACACGATCATCGATTATGCGCCCGCAATTTTTCTTTCGGCGGGATGGAAGGTGGATGGGGCGCTGGTTTCCACGTTTCTGGTGGGCGTGATTAACGTGGTGTCTACCTTGTTGGCCTTCTGGGTCATCGATCGCTACGGGCGCAAGCCGCTGTATATCACGGGTTCGCTGGGCATGACGCTTGCGTTGGCCGGACTGCTGGCGGCGGTGCTCGCCGGGCACTTTCACGGCGCGCTGGTCCTGGTTCTCATCCTGTTGTATCTGGCGTTTTTCTCATCGTGCGTGGGGCCGGTGTTCTGGACGCTGGTGCCCGAGATCTTTCCCAGCGACGTACGCGGCGCGGCGATGACCGTTCCCGTGTTGCTGCAGTGGGTGGCCAATGCCGTGGTCGTGCTGCTGTTTCCCTACGCGTTTCACGTCATCGGCAAGGCGGTTACGCTGGGATTTCTCGCGCTGATGGCGTTGACGCAAGCGTGGTTCACGTGGCGTTTCGTGCCCGAGACGAAGAACAAGCCGCTCGAAGAGATCGAGCAGTATTGGGTCGCGCGCAAAACGAATTCTGCGCAGCCGTCTGCCTGAATCCGCCCGAACCCGTCAACCGCCTCGTTACCTAACGCATATTGACGATGCTGATGCCGTAATGAACGTGGTACGGTAACCGGCTGAACCAAGCCGCGCGCCAGTTCGGCACACCGATAATCGGTGATGTGAACGGCGGGAATCAGCTTGCGCTTTTGAAGGACTACGGGACTTATCTTCGCGTGGAGAAAGGACTTCGCCCCCTCACCTGCGAAGCCTACCTGAGCGACCTGCGCATCTTTGCCGAGTTTCTGGAGGGCCGCAACGCCCTGCTGATGACGGCGTGCGAGGCCGATGTCGCGGGATTGCTCGAGCATCTGCGCAATCACGGCATCGATGGGCGCTCGGCGGCGCGCAAGTTGAGCTGTCTGCGCGGCTTCTACAAGTGGCTGCTGCTCGACCGGCGCATTCATCACGATCCCACCGTCAACATCGAGTCGCCCAAGGCGTGGAAGGTGCTGCCCAAATCGCTGGCCGAGCCGGAGGTCACGGAGATGCTGGAGCGGGCGGCGCTGGCGGCATCGCATCCGCAGGCCAAGGCTACCGCGCTGCGCGACCTCGCCATTCTCGAGCTGCTGTATGCGGGCGGGCTTCGCGTGTCAGAGGTGGTGTCGCTCAACGTGAGCGACCTGGCGCTCGACGCCGGACGCGTGCAGGTGCGCGGCAAGGGCGACAAAGAACGCATTGTGCCGCTGGGGCGCTCCGCGCTTCAGGCTTTGGAGCAGTATTTGCGTGAGGGGAGACCGCACCTGGATCGGATCAGCTCGGCGCGCCGGAGCCGGGGGCGGCAGAGTGTGCCGCGGCACGAGCGCGCGCGCTTGTTTCTTTCGCTGCGCGGCATGCCGCTCACGCGGCAATGGATTTGGCGGCTGGTGAAGACGGCGAACCACTCCACGAGCCCGCATGGGCTGCGCCACAGTTGCGCCACGCACATGGTGGAGCACGGCGCGGACCTGCGCAGCGTGCAAATCATGCTGGGGCACGCCGACATTTCCACCACGCAGGTGTACACGCACCTGGCGCTGGGCCGATTGAAGGCCGTGCATCGCATGCATCATCCGCGCGGCGCGCGCCGGCCGGCTGAGGTCGATACGGATGTGGTCTCGCAGCCCGGCCCGCGTCTCGCGAAGCGGAAAGCTTCGAGTCCTGAAGTTTCGAGCGAGGAAAAGCCATGACGGCCACGGCGGCGCCTCCCGTGGCCGCGGCCATCGGCGCGTTGGTCGACGCCTACCTGCAGATGCTTGCCAACGAGCGCGGCGCATCGGCGCACACTCTACGTGCTTATGACCGCGAGCTGCACGGGTTTGCGGTGTGGCTCGCCGAGCGCGGTGGCGCGCCGGAAGTAGCTCAGATCGAGCACACGCAGATTCGCGCCTACCTGGGAACACTATATGAGCGCGGATTGTCGAAAACCTCGGCGGCGCGGGCGCTGGCCTCCATCCGCAGCTGGTTCAAGTGGCTGGCGCGCAACAAATACATCGAGCTGAATGCGGCGTCGCTCGTGGCCACGCCGCGTCTGCCGAAGCATCTGCCGCGCGTGCCTTCCATCGAGCAGATGAACCGCGTGGTGGATTCGGTGCGCGGCGATGCTGCCAGCTGGCCGGCGCGCGACCGGGCGATTCTCGAAATGCTCTACGGGTGCGGCATCCGCAACGCCGAGTTGACCGGACTGAACCTGGACGACATTCACTGGGCCAATGAAGCGATCCTGGTGCGCGGCAAGGGACAAAAGCAGCGCTACGTGCCGCTGGGTGATGCAGCCGCCGCTGCGCTGCGCGCGTATCTATCGGAACGTAACGCGCGATTGGCCGCGGCCGGCGAAGAGAAGCCGGTCCAAACTCCGGCGCTTTTTGTGAATCTGCAGCTGCGCGGCCTTGCCAAGGGCGGCCAGGCGCGGCTGACCACGCGCAGCGTCGGCCGCATCGTAAAGCGCATCGCCATCCTGCGCGGACTCTCTTCCGACGTGCACCCGCACACCTTGCGCCACGCCTTTGGCACGCACCTGCTCGAAGAAGGCGCAGACCTGCGCGCCATTCAGGAACTGCTCGGCCACGAGCGATTATCGACCACGCAGCGCTACACGCAACTGACCGCCGCACAGTTGACCGCGGTCTACGACAAGACGCATCCGCGGGCCAAGTAACGCGGCAGGCGACGCGCTAGGTTGAGTAGTCCGCATTGATGTGGATGTATTCGTGCGTCAGGTCCGTCGTCCAGAACACGCAGGAGCCGGAGCCCTGGTGCAACTGAATGGAGATGGAGAATTCGCGCTGCGAGATGTAGGCGTGGGCCGCGGCCTCGTCGAACTCTGGTGCGCGGCCGCCGTCGCGGCAGATGGACAGCTCGCCAAAGTCGATATCGAAGCGGTTGGGATCGATCTGTGCGCCGGAGTAGCCGATGGCAGCCGCCAAGCGTCCCCAGTTGGGATCGCAACCGGCCCACGCGGTCTTCACCAGCGGGCTATGGGCAATGGCCTTGGCCACGCGTAGCGCATCCGCATCGCTGGCCGCGCCGTCAATACGTAGCTCCACCACATGCGAAAGCCCCTCGCCATCGGCAACCACCTGATGGGCGAGTGAGGCGCAAACTTCGGTGAGCGCGGACGCGAACGCTGGATCGTTGGCGCCGATGGACACTCCGCTTGCGCCCGAGGCGAGCAGCAGAACGGTGTCGTTGGTGGAAGTATCGCCGTCGACGGAGATGCGATTGAAGCTGACCTCTACCGCGGGGCGAAGATAAGCATTCAAATCGGCGGGCGCGATCTGCGCATCGGTCAGAATATAGACCAGCATGGTGGCGTGCGGCACCAGTTGGGGATGGATCATGCCGGAACCTTTGCCGAAGGCCGCAATGCGGACCTCGCGTGCGGCGCCGTCGCTTGCGCCCACTTCGAACCGGGCAAAGGCAACCTTCTCTACGGTGTCGGTGGTAAGAATGGCGCGCGCGGCGTCATGAAAATGGCTGGGATCGGACCCCAGCGACGCCGCAAGTTCGGGCAATGCCGCGGCCAGCTTTTCCGCGGGCAGCGGAACGCCGATGATGCCGGTCGATGACGGAAACACCTCCTCGGCGCGGCAGCCGAAGGCTTTTGCGGCGGCGGCGCAGGTGGCACGCGCGGCCTGGAGCCCGGCGTCGCCCGCGGCGCAGTTGGCGTTGCCCGCATTGATGGCGACTACGCGCACGCGTCCACCGGTCGCGCTCAGGTGCTCCTTATCAACGATGAGGGGCGCGGCAATCACGCGGTTCGAGGTGAACGCAGCGGCGGCGCTGGCGGGAGCGTCGGCTACGATCAGGGCAAAATCGGGACGGCCGCTTGCCTTCAAACCGGCCTTGCCGGCGGCAAAGCGGAAGCCGCAGGGAATGACGTCTTGAGTGAGATCGCTCATGGTGTGGACCCATTTAATCTAGCAGATGTAATGTCTCTTAATGGCTACGCACAAAAGCCGGTCATCCTGAGCGGAGTTTGCCGCGCATCTTGCGGCAAACGGAGCCGAAGGACCTGCATTGAAAGGGCACGACTAAAGTCGTGCCACAAAGATGCAAAAATGATCGCGGGCTTTAGCCCCTGAGGGACGCTTCCTTCAAACTGACGCACTGTCAGAGCCTGCAGAATGGGAGTTGTTGAGCGCGTGTCGAAGAGCGAAGAAGCCCGCACGGAGTTTCTGGATCTGCGCAACGTCAACGTGGCGCGCGGCGAGCGCGTCGTCCTGCACGACATCAACCTGAGCATCCGCAGCGGCGAGCACGTCGCCATTCTGGGACCGAACGGCTGCGGCAAATCCACGCTCATCCTCGCCATCACCTGCCAGCTCTATCCCATTGTGCAGCCGGGCATGCACATGCGCATCTTCGGGCGCGAGCGCTGGGATCTGACCGAGCTGCGGCGGCATTTCGGCGTGGTGAGCGCCGGACCCATGGGAAGCGAATTGCCGGGCGAGCGCACAGCGGTCACTCCGGGGCTCGACGCAGTGATTGCGGGTTTCTTTTCGGCGTCCACTCTCTGGCCGAATCTGCATGTGACCGAGGAGATGCGCGCGCGGGCCTGGGAGGCGCTGGAGCGCATCGAAGCCACCAGGCTGGCCGCGCAGATGGTGGGCACCATGTCGGCCGGTGAAAAACGCCGCATCATGATCGCGCGGGCGCTGGTGCACCGGCCGCGACAACTGCTTCTCGACGAGCCCTCCAACGCGCTTGACCTGGCCGCGCAGCGCGAACTGCGCGAGACCTTGCGCGGCCTGGCGCGCGAGGGTACCGGCCTGGTGATGGTGACGCACCACCTCGGCGACATTTTGCCGGAGATCGAGCGCATCATTCTCATGCGCGACGGCCACATTGTCGCCGACGGTCCGCGCGAGGAACTGCTGACCGAAGCGCGCTTGAGCGAGCTCTTCCATACCCCGGTGCGCATCGGCCGCGATGCCGAGTGGCTGCACAGCTGGTAAGAGCAAGAAACATGGACTAGGGACGAAGGAGAGCCGGCGGGAGGTGGGAATGGAAAACACGCATTACGCGCCGAAATGGAAGACCCTTCTGGCATTCGGAATCATCTACTTTGTCTGGGGCGCAACCTTCTTCGCCATTCGCGTGGGCGTGCGCGAGGTTCCTCCGCTGCTTTTCTGCGCCATGCGCTTCGTGGCCGCAGGATTGCTGGTTTATCTGTGGGCAACTGCGAAGAAAGAGCAGCAGCCCACGGCGCGACAGTGGCTCTCGGCGTTTCTGCTGGCATTTCTCATCTTCGTCGTCGATTATGGGTTTCTGTTCTGGGCGGAGCAGCGCGTGCCTTCGGGCATCGCAGCCGTGATTCTGGCGACCATTCCGGCCTTCATGGCGCTTTCTGAAATCGTGATCCTGCGAACACAACGACTCACCGCGCGGCTTTCTGCAGCGTTACTTGCAGGCATCGCGGGCGTCGCGGTGTTGATGAGCCGTTCGATTGATTTGGGAAAGCTGGGCAAGCTGAGCGGAGCACCAATCGATACGGCCGGAGCGGTGGGGCTGATCATCGGGGCCATCAGCTGGTCCATTGCATCGGCGCTCGCGCGCAAACTGCCGCTACCCGCGTCGAAGGTGATGAGTTCGGGCGCGCAGATGCTTGCCGGCGGAGCGATGCTGCTTGCGGTTTCTGCTGCACGCGGCGAATGGCAAGGATTTGATTTGCGCGCGGTATCGGGCACGGCCTGGATCGCGCTTGTCTACCTGGTTTTTGCCGGCTCCATCGCGGGATTCACGGCCTACGTGTGGCTGCTGCATCACGAATCGCCGACCAAGGTGGGAACCTACGCGTACGTCAATCCTGTCGTGGCCGTGATCATCGGCTACTTTCTGGGGGGCGAGCCGCTGGGCGTGCGCACGGTGCTGGGCGGGATGTTTGTCCTGGCCAGCGTCGTCACCATCACCGGCATGCGCGCCAAAACGCCCGTCGTGGCCGAAGACGCGAAATGATGGGGCCCTTGCGAGCTGCCGTTCCGAGGGCGAAACGCGACTTCACGCCAGAATTCTGGGTCTTGTGCTACCATTCGGGCAATCGGCCAACCCCCTTTGGCCAGGAGGCGGAGGTCATTCGTGCCACACATTTCCAGACGACATTTTTTGAAGGCCGGCGCAGCCGCAGGCGCGATTGCGGGTTTGCATGGTGCGCCGCTTTTTGCCGAGCGCGCCTCGGCCACCGACTGGGTGATGCTGGGAAAATCGGGCGTCAAGGTCACGCGCCTCGCATTCGGCACCGGAACCAACAACGGTCACCTGCAGCAGCAACTTGGCCAGAAGGAGTTCACTCGTCTCGTGCATTACGCCTACGAACGCGGCATCCGTTTCTTCGAAACCGCGGAGGCGTATGGCGATTCGCAGCAGATGCTTGGTGCGGCGCTGAAGGGGCTGCCGCGCGACAGCTACAGGTTGATGACAAAGGTCGAGACGAACAGCGACCCCGATCCGCTGAAGAAACTCGATGAGCTGCGCAGAAACAGCGACACCGAGTACTTCGACATCATGCTGCTCCATGTGCAAACCAGGCCGACCTGGCCCGTGGATAGCGAGCGCTGGCAGGATGCGATCCTCGAGGCGCAGTCGCGGCAAACGATCGTAACGCACGGCGCATCGGTGCATGGGCTCAAGGCGCTGCGCCAGGTTCCGGGCAACAAGTGGCTCGACGTGGCCATGATTCGCATGAACCACAAGGGCGCCAAGATGGACAACGAAACTGACAACTGGTTCGCGCCGGGTGATGTGAACGAGGTCGTGACCCACGTACACGAGGCACGTGCCGCCGGTATGGGCATCATCAGCATGAAGCTTATCGGCGAGGGTGCGTTTACCAACCGCAGCGACCGCCAGCAGGCGATGCGCTATGCGTTCCGGAATGCGGGCGTGGATTGCGTAACCGTGGGGTACAAAAACACGGCGGAGATCGACGAAGCCATCGACAACCTGAACCTGGCGCTCGCCTAGCCACGCGGCGAAATCGCGAGCGGCTGCCCCATTCATCGCGGTGGCGCAATGATGGTGGACAAAACTTGCCGGGCAGAGCGTTGCCATTGATCTTATGCAATTTGCTTTGTTGTGGGGCCTGTTTGTCCCTGACTGCCCCACGGTGGTCTGCATTCACCGGTGAAGGTAATTGCACTCACAGGCACTCCTCGTCATTCCTCGGCGAGCTGTTCAGTGCAGATTGGGATAGGTCCGGTACGCGACAAGCGTCGTGCTGAGCGGAGTGCCTTTCACCTGCGATGCCTTCAGCAGCACATCAAAGTACGGGAGCTTGGTTACGTGAAGCATCTTCTGGAAGCTGGATAGCTGGTCTTCTGAAAGCAGGAAGTCGCCGGCCGCTTCTGTGGCTTCTGAACCTGTGCCCTCGATCAGCAGAACGCTGCCATCGTGATCCGGATTAGGCAGGTAAGCCACCGTGCAATATCCCATAGACCCGGTCGGAACATACGTGCTCTGTTCGCCGGCGGTGGGAGCACGGTCAGTGATGAAAGTCGGCGCACCGTAATTAAGGGTCGCAGTGAATGTCAACCGGCTCTCGAATAGCTCGTCCCATGGGTTCGCGACCGGGCTGCCAATCAGAATCACGTTGTCTTGTTTGATAAGAGCGGGCAGGTATTCGCGGGCGTAATACAAATGGATTCTCTTGCCAAGCGGGTCTAACGTCAGAATGCGCTGCGCCAGTCTGACGTCGCTCGAACTTTCAAGGTTTTTGACAGCAATCAAATTCAGCGCAGAGCGCATATCGGGGCTGAGATCTTCCTGCGTCTGAAGCTGGCTGATGTAGCTGCGGCTACGATAGTCCTCAAAGGAGAATGACTTCTTACTGATTTGCTGAACCAGCGAGAAGGACGAATCGGCCATGATGATATCCGTGTCCGGACGAGCGTCCAGGATCCCGGACCAGAATTGGGCGACCGAAGGTTTATATTGCCACGGGTAAAACTCCCGCCGCATCGCGCGGTTTTGGATCCACAAGGCTGTGCAGGCGATGGCGAGCACGATCAACCCGGCAAGCATCCAACGGCGTGGGGCGGACGCGGCCGCGGGCGTGTGCACCACAACTTCGCGAACGGCTTCTTGCTCGGGCGCCAGAACCCTCCGTTCGAACGAGAGCGAATATCTGCCCTTGGGTATGTCGACCAGAATGGGATCGTGGATGCCGGCAGAATTGTAATATTCGTTGAGCTTGGTGCGCAGCCGCCCAACCTGCATGCGGACGCTGGAATCGGACTGCGGGTCAAAGTCGGCCGGGCGCCCAAGCACCTCGGTGCCGATCTGGTACTCCTTGAGATGGTCCGCTGGTGAGTTCATAGTATGGTGCGCCAGGTACTGAAGCAACTTACAGAGCGCCTCGGAGCCCTGCAGCAACGGGCTTCGAACCAAGCGGTCGATCTGTCCAAGACATTCCGGAGGATCGGGACCTCCAAGGTCTCCGGAATGTGCATGTGACATCTTGGTGACATCTGCCTTATCTTTATAAGAAATAAACCCTTTAAAGTAGGAAATCCACCCGGAGACTGTATTAGACGTTTTGGAGACTTCCAACTTCTGTGAATCCTCTACTAGCCTCACGGGGTTGCCTCCAGCACGCCCAAAATTCTCGCATATTCCATACAAATATGGCAATTGGCGAGACGGGCCCTGCAGAGACGGTGCGTTCTGGAGGTAACGAAGATTCTTGCTTCACGACGGGAACCAACCTCAAAGAATGGGCGGGCAAAAGGGGGCAGGTATCCAGAACCCATGAAATCAATCTCCTGCCTCCATACCACGGGTTTATGAGCCGTGACCGATTGCGCGGAGCATGGTTTCCGCCGCTTTCAAACTCTAACCGCGGATGACAAGGAGCGGCCGGCTCGACCCGGATCGGCAAGCATCACGCAAGTCAACCATCATTTTCAGGAGGAAGTACTCAGATGAAAAACCTGGCCAAGTATCTGACGCATACGCTTCGCAAGTGGAATGTGCCTATTCTTGCCGTCGCCATTGCACTCGGGCTCGTCATGTGCTGCACGAGCGGCTTTGCGCAAAGCGGCGCAGGCTCCATTCAAGGAACGATCACCGATTCTACCGGCGCCGTCATCCCAGGCGCCGCTGTTCACGTGGTCAACCAGGCTACCTCCGTAGCGGCCGACACCAAATCCAATAGCGTCGGCTTCTACCAGATTCCGGGCCTGTTCACGGGAACCTATACGGTATCGTTCACTGCGGCGGGCATGAAGACCAACGAACAAAAGGTCGAGTTGCTCGTGGACCAGAATGCGGTGATCAACACTTCCCTGACCGCGGGCGCCGTCACGCAGCGCGTCGAGGTGAACGCGGACGCCATTCAGTTAACGACCACTGACAACGGCACCGTCGCCGCGACGCTGGAAAACGCCCGGATCAACCAGCTGCCCCTGGATCAGCGCCTATTGTTGACGCTGGCGCAGGAGACGACGCCGGGCCTGGAAGCCGACGGGTCCAACCCCGGTGCGCGCGCCAACGGCCTCATGGATCAGGGCATGGATTATGTTCAGGACGGAGCAACCCTGACCAACCGCAACTTCGGCGGTGAGCGTAATTCACCCCAGGGCCAGTTGCCCGATCCCGACTCGGTGCAGGAAATGAAGATGGACATGTCGAACAGCTCCGCGGAGTTTTCCGGCCCGGCCACCGGCATTATCACCACCAAGTCGGGGACGAATACCATCCACGGCACACTGTTCGAAACCGCGCGCAACGCCGGTTTCGGCCTTGCGAAGGGAAGAGGATTTGTAACCACGCCAACGGCCGACGCCGATCCTCCTCTGGTGCGCAACGAATTTGGTTTTTCCGCCGGCGGACCGCTGGTTCTGCCCCATATCTATCACGGCAAAGATAAGACGTTCTGGTTCGGATCGTACGAGCGGTATTCCCTCAGAAGCTGGGCCCCTTTGCTGGTGTCCGTTCCCACGCAGGCAATGAAAGGCGGCGATTTCAGCGGGCTGACCAACTCCAATGGCCAATTGCAGCAACTCTACGATCCTCTGACGACGTACAACTCAGGCACCGCGAACTGCCCAGGAACCGACGTCAGTACCTCAAACCCCAACGGGGTCCCCAATGCATACTGCCGTACCCAGTTCGCTTACAACGGCGTTCCCAACACCATCAATCCCGCCCGCCTGTCTCCTTTCTCCAAGATCATCTACGCCATCCTTCCCCAGGCAAACGTGCCCGGCAACCCGGACCCGCTCGTGCAATCGAACTTCCAGTTGCACAACATCAACAACTTCACGGTGCCCTCCGTGGCCATCCGCCTGGATCACAACTTCAACGAGAAGAACCACGCGTATTTGCGCTATGGCGACGATCTCATGGACTGGGTCGCGCTGCGCAATATCCCGACGGCGCCGTTGACCGTGGCAGATTCGGCAGCCGGGATTCCCGCCGGCGCCAGCGGCGGCACGCAATGGCAGGTTGACACCTTCAGCGCGGCGCTCGGGTTCACGCACATTTTTTCTCCGAACTTTTACTCCGAGACGGTCCTCAGCCAGGAGTGGTACGGCCAATACGACGTAGCCACCGGCAACGCGAACATCAACTACGAGTCGATCTTTGGTACTCCCAACAACTTCGGCGAGACGGGATTTCCGCAAATTAACGGGAACATTCTTGCTTTGACCGGCACGCAGTGGAATTACAAAGGCGTGCAGATCATCTCGGATATCGACGAAAATCTGACCAAGACCATGGGCCGGCACGAGCTTCACTTTGGCGGACGCTACCGGCATGAACGCTTCGGCTACCTTCCCGACAGAAACTCGGACGCGATCGATTTCAACAGCTCGACCAGCAGCCCCAACATGGCAACGAGTCTCTATGATCCGAAATCCGGAACGAACTGGACTGGGGTTACGAATACGGGCTACGGAGAAGGCGACTTTTATCTGGGCACGGCGAACGAGTACGATGTCCAGCTCAATCCGGCATACCAGCACTACCGCGACATGGAGTTCGATGCGTACATCCAGGACAACTACCACGTGAGCCGGAACCTGACCTTGAACATCGGCCTGCGCTACGAGGCGCATCCTGCAGCGTACGTCAGCAATTCCCTGATGGAGGCCTTCGACCTGAAGAACAAGGCCATGGTCCTGTCGCAACCGCTCTCCTGGTATGTTTCTCAGGGATACACGACGCAGACCATCGTGAACAATCTTACGAACCTTGGCATGGTCTTTGAAACTCCGCAAACGGCCGGGATTCCCAGCACCATGCTGAGGAACTACGATTTCACATTCGGGCCGCGAATCGGCGCGGCTTATGCGCTCTTCGGCGGCAGAACCGGCACGGTGCTGAGGGGTGCGTACGGACGGTACATTACCCCGGTTCCCGTGCGCAATTCGCTCAAGCTTCCGTCTGAAAATGCGCCGTTTCAAACCAAATACCTGACGAACTACAACACTGGCGCCCAGTCGCCTGATACCTTGAATAACTACCTCATCCGCACATCGAACCCGGTGATTGCCGGCGTAAACAGCAGCAATGTCGTGAGTACCGGGGCGGTCAATTCCATAGGCCCGGGCGTGAACGAGGTGACGCTCAACCCGGACTATGCTCCGAATTTCGTAACCGAAGTGAACGCCACGCTGGAGCAGGCGTTCAAGGGCAACTCCGCGCTCAGGGTGAGCTGGGTTTGGACGCACGCGACCAACCTGGACCAGTACTACTACTACAACAACCATCCTTCAAACTATGTTTGGGACACGGTCACCGGAACCACCCCTCCCGGCGGCACGTACTCGGCGACTGCCACGGGACCGTACGACCAGACGCTCTACGGGGGCAGTCAGGCCCTCGACCAAACTAGTGGCTGGTCGAATGACAACGCGCTGCAGGCCTCCTATCAGCGGCTGTTTCACGGCGGGTTTGCCTACCAGATCAACTATGTATGGTCCAAGCCGTTCAGGATCGGAGGCAATTGGTCACGGGACGGCAAGCTCTATCCCTATGCCAACTTTGCTCCAGGAGTCGGACCGGCTCAACCCTCAAACATAGCTCCCTACGCGATGACTCGAGCACTGAATCGCTACGAGAACTACATGGTCGACACCGGGATCCCGAAGCACCACATCCAGTTCAACGGCATTTACGATCTGCCCTTCGGGCGTGGGAAACGGCTCCTGGGTAACGCCAATCGTTGGGAGAACGAGATCATCGGAGGCTTCCAGATTGCCGGCAGCGGATCGGTTGTCTCGCAGGACTTTGCCGTCGGAAGCGGCAACTGGGGACCGACCAACCCGATTCACATCTATAAGCACTCCGCGCCGATCACGGACTGCCGCAGTGGCACCTGCCTCCCGGCGTTCCTCTGGTTCAACGGCTACATTGCCCCAACGTCCATCGCCGGCCCTAACTGCACAACGAAATGCGTCAGCGGGCTCCCGAGCAACTACGTACCCTACCAGACCCCAATTGACAATACGCCCGGCACGACGAACTACGGCAGCAACGGCAATAACGTGACGGTCAACCAGAACGGTGGAAAGACGGTTTCGGTCGCATACAACCCCGGACCCAGTACAAATCCTTTTGCGAAGACGGTAATCAACGGCCCGTTCAACTACATTGCGGCCGCTTCTCTCTTCAAGGTCTTTCCGATTACAGAGAGGGTGAATCTGCGATTCAACTGGGACGTGTTCAATGTGCTCAACGATCAGGGCTATTTAAATCCCGCCAGCACCACCGACGGCGTAGAGCAGTTGACATCCCCGTACAACGCATTGAGCCTCAATGGCGGCGGCCAAGGCCCGCGCGTGATACAACTCTCGCTGCGGCTGAGCTACTAGATTCTCGACAACTCCGGGAGCACGCCACGGGAATTCAAGGCGGCGCGCTTCCGGAGTTCTTTTTACGGGCCATCGTAGCTTTCAACACTTTACAAATACATCAAGCCTCCGAATACCGGATAATTCGGAAGGAACAGGGGCGCTTCATGCTGAGAAGAGACTTTTTATCTACTTCATCGCTGGCGATGGCTGTGTCCGCCACAGGCGTGGGGTCGGCCGCACCAATGCTCGCGGCAAAAAGCATCTTAGACTACGGCGCGAAACCAGATGGCACAACCATGAACACCAAGGCCATTCAGCGCGCCATCGACGACGTTTTCCAGGCGGGCGGAGGGCTGGTGTATGCGCCGCCGGGGACCTTTCTCATCGGTGGAATCGAGTTGAAGAGCAGAGTCACGCTCTACCTAGAGGCAGGCTGCGTGCTGCTTGGCAGCAAGTCGATCGATGACTACGTGTATCACCCGGGCCCGTCAAGGGATGCCGACGCCAACGGTCATCACGTGATCTTCGCGCAGAATGCCGAGGACGTGACTCTGTGCGGCCCTGGCACCATCGACGGCCAGGGCGAAGCGTATTGGGAGCTTAGAACCAACCGCCAGCCGATGGCACCTGAAGACGCCTGGAAGGAAGGCGCGACTGGCCATTACCAGCTCAAAGACCACAATAACCGGCCGTCGCCGATGGTTGAGTTTGCGCAGTGCCGCAACGTCCGCATCAGCGGCGTGACACTGAAGAATTCCTCGGGCTGGACCTTGCGTCCCATTGCCTGTGAAACCGTCGTGATCGACGGCATCCGTATTCGCAACCCCAACTACGGCGTGAATACCGACGGCATGGACATCACGGCTTCGCGCAATGTCTTCGTGTGCAACTGCGATATTGCTACCGGAGACGATGCGATCTGCCTGAAGAGCGAGAATCCCTATGGCGATCTGCTGCCGACCAAGAACATCACCATTACGAATTGCGTCATTACTACGTCATGCAATTCCTTCAAACTGGGTACTGCGTCCCACGGCGCCTTTGAAAACATCGTGTTCAGCAACTCGGTGCTGTACGCCGACGCCGACAGCCCCTTGTATACCCGCTCCAGTGGCGGCATCTGCATAGAAATGGTGGATGGAGGCAGCATTGACGGCGTAGTGGTATCGAACATTCGCATGCAAAATGTGCGGGCGCCGATCTTTGTCAGGCTTGGCGAGCGGAACAAGAAGGTAGGTACGTTCCTGCGCAACGTTCTGATCGAGGGCGTCGATGCGGCCGGTGCGATTGTCTCCAGTTCCATTACCGGCGTGCCCGGGCTTCGTCCCACGGACATTACGGTAAGTAATTGCCGCATTCGAACCGTGGAGCAGGGACAAGCTCCCTGGACGCATCGCGACATCCCTGAAGTGGCCGATAAGTACCCCGAGGCGCGCATGTTTGGCCGCCTTCCTTCGTACGGGTTCTTCGTACGCCACGCCGATCGCGTGCGCCTGCGCGACGTTCAATGCATAACGGACCAGCCGGACGAGCGGCCGGCGATCGTCTGCGACGATGCGGAGGATGTGATTCTCGACGGTCTGGATCTTTCTGCATCGGTTGGCGGGGCGCCTTTGATCGACCTGAGAAATACACGCTGCGCATTTCTGACCGGAATGCGTTCTCCCGCGGGCACCAAGGTGTTCACGCAAGTCAGTGGCACCGATTCCGCCGGCATAGCTCTCCTGGGAAATTCATTGGATGCGGGCCAACAGGCCGTGACTTATGTCGATGGCGCGACGGAGGGCTCGACGAAAATTGCCTAGGCTCAGGAGAATCATGTTACGACCCGCACCGCGTTTCGCTTGCATTTCATTGTGGTTGGTTGCCTTTCTAATCCCTTTCGGTGCGCATGCACAACAGTTCACGCCCGCTCGCGACGGGCTCACAGCCACATCCGGCGGCTTGACGCTCGAAGTCACCGCTTTGCGCGAGGATGTGCTTCGCGTGCGCATGTGGAGGGGCAACGCGGTTCCGGAAGACGCATCGTGGGCGGTGCTGCCTGCGTCGCGCATCAGCAGGGTTGCGGTCGCCAGCGAAGCGCACGGGTTTCGAACCAGCAAACTGCGCGTCGCGGTGGACGACCAGCTTCGCCTGACGATCGCGGACCTGGACGGGAACATCCTCCAGAAAGATGCCGCACCAGTGCATTGGGACGGCACGCGATTTACAGTCAGCGAACAGCAGGCTCGTGAGGATCACTTTTTTGGACTAGGCGACAAGCCGGGTCCACTCGACCGCGCAGGCGAGGCCTTCACGATGTGGAATACCGATGCTTTTGGCTGGCAGGAATCGACCGACCCAATCTACAAAAGCATTCCCTTCTTCATCAAGTTCACTCACGGGAGAGCGCTGGGTGTATTCCTCGATAACACCTGGCGAACGGACTTCGATTTTGGCCGCACAAATCCCGAGCGCTATACCTTTGGCGCCGTCAATGGCCCCGTGGACTATTACTTGATTTATGGTCCGGAGCCAAGGCAGGTGGTTACAGGTTGGGCGTGGCTGACCGGTCCCACACCGCTCCCGCCGCTGTGGGCTCTCGGCTTCCAGCAGTCGCGCTACTCGTACTTTCCAGAGTCGCAGCTTCGTGAGATCGCCGACCGCCTCCGCAAGGACCGCATTCCGTCCGACGTGCTTTGGCTGGACATCGATTACCAGCACAACGATTGGCCATTCACCGTTAACGAGCAGGCCTTTCCGGATTTTCGCGGCATGGTGCAGGACCTCGAGCGCCAGCACTTCAAGCTGGTGGTGATCACGGACCTCCACATCGCAAGGCAGCCGAACGTGGGCTACGCACCGTACGACTCAGGCGTAGCGGGTGATGAATTTGTCAAGAATTTGGATGGCTCCACATACGTAGGCAAGGTGTGGCCGGGCCCCGCGGTTTTTCCAGACTTTACCCAGTCTCAAACACGGCAGTGGTGGGGAACGCTCTACAAGACCTTCGTCGACGATGGGGTTGCAGGTTTCTGGAATGACATGAATGAACCCGCCGTCTTCGAAGTTCCCGGCAAGACCATGCCAGACGATGTGCAGCACAGGATCGACGAACCAGGTTTTAAGAAGCGCACTGCTACTCACCTTGAAATCCACAACATCTATGGCATGCAAAACGCTCGCGGCACTTACGAGGGCGAACTTGCGCTGCGCCCCAACGAGCGGACCTTTGTGATGACGCGCGCCACCTACGCAGGTGGCCAGCGCTACGCTACAACATGGACAGGAGATAACAGTTCCACTTGGAATCACCTGCGCATGACCGTACCTCAACTGGTCAATCTGGGCCTCAGCGGTTTTTCTCTCGCCGGAGCCGACGTGGGAGGATTTGCGGGTTCGCCGCCGCCGGATCTGCTGACCAGGTGGATCGAACTCTCAGCCTTTCAGCCCATCGACCGCGACCACTCCGACAAGGGATCGCGAATGCACGAGGTGTGGGTGGACGGGGCGGCGCAGGAGGCCGTTCGGCGGCGCTACATCGAAGAGCGCTACCGGCTGATGCCCTACCTTTACACCGTCGCCGAGGAAACCTCGCGCAACGGTCTGCCCATTAATCGTCCACTTTTTCTGGAGTTTCCCCATGCGACAGATGACGGCACGCCCTTCGATCTGACCACAGGAGGCAGTGAATTCCTCTTCGGCGGCCGTATCCTCGTGGCTCCCAACCCCAATCCGGAAGAGATTGCTCCTTACATCGTTCAACTTCCGCCCGGCACCTGGTACGACTACTGGACCGGCGAGCGGTTTGTGCGCGGCAAGCCCAGCGGCCAGCACGATCTGGAGCAGCGCGATCTGGCACTCGCGCAGAAGCAGATAAAGATAACGCCTAAGCTGGAAGAGCTGCCGGTTTATGTGCGTGGCGGCAGCATCCTGCCCATTGCTCCGCTCGCCCAGAGCACCGCCGAGAGCCCGGAAGGACCGCTGACTCTGCGCGTCTATCCGTTGACCCCGGGGCTGAATACGCCTGGCGAAACCTGCGACGGTGAGGTGTACACCGACGACGGTCACACCTTCGCCTATCGCCAAGGTGAGTTTGCCCGGATCCACTTTGCGTGCTCCATGGCGTCAGACGGATCCATCAACGTGGTGATTGGAAAACAGGAAGGAACGTGGAAGCCCTGGTGGCACGAGTACCGAGTTGAAGTAGAGGGCTGGACGCCGAAGGGAGAAAGCTCTGTCGATGGGCACCCCAGGCCACTCACGCAGGAGGGTGGGCGTTGGGGAATCAAGATCTCAGCCAACCCTGAGGGATCACAAATCAATCTGCGTTGAAAACCGTCTAGAATGCAGCGAATCATCCACTTCAAATTGGCGGAAGAGTCAAAGCTCCCAATCCCGCGCGGTGTATGGTCTGCCCGATTTTATGGGCCAGCGCAAATGTTGGTGTAGCGCAGCTCGTGGACGCGCAATAGGGCGATAGACTTGCCCACCGCCGGACCTACCATACGAGCAGAGATCGGTCTGAACTCGTAATGGCGACCATCCTGGCCCGCCTTGCCAAGAATCGGCACATGAACAGTTTCATCGGCCCCAATCAAAGTGTTGGGTACGAATGGAAGGCTGGGCGGAGCAAATCCGAAAGACAGGAAGCAATGCGAACAGTGGCGATGCGGTCAACGAAAATCCATTGGCCGCAGGCCGGAAACCGAGGTCGTTTCTGGCACGTCATAATCACGTCACAACCCCGAATCCGGGGTTTTCGAACAAGCCGCAAATGATTGATTCTGTGGTGGGCCCGGAGGGATTTGAACCCCCAACCAAGGGATTATGAGTCCCCTGCTCTAACCGTTGAGCTACAGGCCCGATGTTTTGAGACGAGCACGCCAGGCTCCGAAAGACCGCAAGCCCTCACGCAGAATGCACATCTCTCTGCATCCTGTTGTGCCAACATCTTCATTGTAAGCGCGGTAGTCTGCAGGCACGAATGCTTTAATCATTGAAGTTGGCACCGTGAATCAGCACAGGTTCGATGTCCTCATCCTCGGAGCCGGTGCGGCAGGCCTGATGGCCGCGATCGAGGCCGCTCGCCGCGGGCGGCGTGTCGCGGTGCTGGAGCGTGCAGAGCGGCCGGGCAAAAAGATCCTGATCTCCGGAGGAGGCCGCGCGAACTTCACCAACCTGCACACGCGGCCCGACAACTTCCTTTCGGCCAATCCTCACTTCGCGAAATCGGCGCTGGCGCGCTATACGCCCGCGGATTTTATCCGGCTCGTCGAGCGGCACGGCATCGCCTATCACGAAAAGACGCTGGGACAGCTCTTCTGCGATGGGTCTGCGCAACAAATTGTCGACCTGCTGATGAGCGAATGCGCGGATGCCGGTGTGCGCGTGCTTCTGTCGACGGCGGTCCGCGCGGTGCGTCGCAACGATTCCTCCGGAGCGTTCACGGTCGATACCGGCAAAGACGCTTACACGGCGCCTGCGCTCATCGTTGCGACCGGTGGGCTGTCGATACCGAAGATCGGCGCCACGGGGTTCGGCTACGACATTGCCCGCCAGTTTGGCATTCCCATTGAAACCTGCCGTCCGGCGCTGGTTCCGCTGACGCTCTCGGGCACGGAACGTGCGCACTTCGCGGATTTGGCCGGAGTTTCCGCGCCGGTGATTGCGACCTGCGGCAAGCGCAGCTTTCGGGAAAAGATGCTCTTCACGCATCGCGGCCTGAGCGGTCCGGCCATCCTGCAAATCTCGTCGTACTGGAAACTGCCGGAGGCGATCCGCATCGACTGGTCGCCGGAGCGGCGCCTGCTTGCGCCGTTGCGTGCGGCCCATGCGCGGCGCGATCTGGCCGCCGCGAAAGTTGCACTGCGCACGCAACTGCCGGTGCGGTTGGCGGACCGGCTGCTCGAGACCGCGTCGCCACGGAGTTGGACCAATCACGCGCTCGATGAGCTGGAGCACCGGTTGCATTCCTGGACGATTGCACCCAGCGGCACGGAGGGTTATGAGAAGGCGGAAGTGACCGCGGGTGGAGTGAGCACAAGCGCGCTCTCAGCGCAAACCATGGAGTGCCGCAGCATACGCGGGCTCCACTTTGTCGGAGAGGTGGTGGACGTCACTGGTCAACTGGGCGGATTCAACTTCCAGTGGGCCTGGGCGTCGGGCGCAGCGGCGGGACGCGCGGTCTAGCCGCCTTCAGCCCGCATCGGCACCCGAAGCTTGCTCAATTTCTTCGAGCGTCTTGCCGCGCGTCTCCGGGACGCAGGCGAAGACGAAGACGAAACCGAGAAAACAGACGGCTGCGTAGACGAGGAACGCACCCGAAGTGGTGAAGGCGCGATTGATGAACGGAAATGTATAGGTGAGCACGAACGAGGCGGTCCACAATGCGGCGACGGCCGCGGAGACGCCAAGGCTGCGCAGGCGATTGGGGTAGATTTCAGAGATGAGCACCCAGGTGACCGGCGCCAGCGACATGGAATAGCAGGCGATGGCGGCGAGCGTGAGCACTAGCACGGCGCTGCCATGCAACCCCATCCGATAAGCGAGGCTGGCGCCAAGATGGCAGAGGCCGACTCCGGCGCAACCCAGAAGCATGAGCTTTCGGCGGCCCAGGCGATCCACAAAGGACATGGCAACCAGGGTAAAGATCAGATTGATGGCGCCGGTGATGACAATGTTGAACATGATGCCGCTGACGCCGAAGCCCGCGCTGCGATAGATTTCTTCAGCGTAGTTGAAAAGGATGTTGATCCCGCTCCACTGTTGCAACGCGGCCAACGCCATGCCGATCCAGACAAGGTTGCGCGTGCCTGTGCCGAAGAGATCCTTCCAACGGACCCGCGATACGGCCGACGTGCGCAGCGTCTCCTCGATGGCCGCGAGTTCCCGGGCCGCGTAGTCGTCGCCGCCGATGCGCGCCAGCACGCGCCGGGCTTCATCGGTTCGATTGGCCCCGGCGAGCCAGCGCGGGCTCTCGGGAATGAGGAGCGCAAACACAAAGAACAGGATTGCCGGAACCGCGACCGCCGTAAACATCCAGCGCCAGCCGAATTGCGCGTTCCAGGATTGCAGCAGAACGGCCGCTCCCTCGGGAACCTTTTCTGCGATGCGCCAGTTGACGATTTGCGCGGCGAGAATGCCGCAAACGATGGCCAGCTGATTGAGGCTGACAAGACGGCCGCGCCAGGCCGCGGGGCTGATTTCGGCGATATAGAGCGGAGAAATGTTGGAGGCAAGGCCGATGGCCATACCGCCGGCGATGCGCCACGCGATGAACCAGGAAAAGACCGGAGCCCAGCCGGTGAGGATAGAGGAAAGCGCGAACAGCAGCGCCGCGAGCAGCAACACTTTTTTGCGGCCCAGCCGGCTGCCTGCCTCGCCCGCGATGAGCGCGCCGATGAGACAGCCGATGAGCGCGCAACTGTTGGCCCAGCCGATGAGATGTTCGGAGCCGAGATGAAAGTAGACTTCGTAAAACGGCTTGGCGCCTCCGATGACGACCCAATCGTAGCCGAAGAGTAACCCGCCCATGGCAGCGACCAGCGCCATGCCGCAGACGTAGCCCGCGTGGATCCCGGCCGTTAAAGATTGTGGAATGTTCGCTTCGTGCGTGCTGTTTCGCATTCTTACTCCAGCCCTGCGATCTCGCGCAGCCGGCCGGCTTGCTCCAAAAGATCGGCTGCGCCCGCGTGATTGCGATCCATTTCCAGAACTTCGTTGAAGCGGCGCATGGCATCCGCAGTTTTTCCCAGGCCAAGCTGCGCTTGGCCGCGAAGATAAAGCGCCTCGATCCGGTTGCGCTTCTCGAGATCGTCCTCAAAGAGCAGCATGGCGGGCAGCGATGTGGCGAAGTAGTCGATCGTCGGAACCTGATGCCCGAGTTCCTCCGCGTAGTCGAGGATGCTCCGGAACAACGCCGCTGCTTCCTCGTTTCTCCCGAGGCATTGGCAAGCCAATGCGCTCCAGAACGTCAACTCCGAAACCGAGCGAACACTCATTGCGCGGAAATCGCCGCGCTGCCGTGTAGCGCGCATCCAGCACGCCTCCGCTTGTTCACGGTCACCCTGGTGCGCATGGCCGGCGCCAAGCCAGAACCAGACATCGCTCTGGTTGGCCAGCAGGTGCTTGGCTTCTCCGAGGCTTGGCGGAGGCTTGAGAATCGCTGCAAACGATGCGCAGGCCGAAGCGGCATCGCCTTCGGCCAGCGCACGTTGGCCAAGCAGTATGTTCGCGCGCGTGAATTGCGCCAGCACCAGGCCTTCCCCACCCTCCCACGGCTGGAATTTGCGCGAGAGCAACAGTTCCGCGGCGTGCGCGGGCTGGCGTGTCTGATTGAGCAGCGTAGCCAGCTCCACGGTCAGGTCGTCACGCCGTTGGCAAAGCTCTGGGTAGCGTTCGAGTTCAGCCAGCCGAAGTTGCGGCGGCTCGCCCATGCGTTTCCAAAGCTGGTCGCGCTCGTAGAGGACGCGCGCATCGTCCCGGTCAGCCGCAAACGCGCGATTGAAGGCATCGCGGGCACGCGCCGGATCGCGCCCCACGTTGAAATACGCGATGCCGAGATTGCGCCAAGCGGTCGGGAATTGCGGATCGAGTTCGACGGATCGTTCCCACGCGGCAATCGCCTCCTGATGACGCCGGCGATCGTAAAGAAAATTGCCCAGATAGTGCGGCGCCCGCGCATCGCCGGGATTGGCCGCGATCGCCCTCTTTAAAAGGACGAGCTCTTCAAGGCGGCTCGGAAAGCAAAAATCAGGCGCGGCCTGCGCTGCTTGCCGGTAGGCTTCAGCGCTGGCGCGAGCGTCACCCATCTGCGCACAGAAATCGGCGATGGCGTAGCGGACGATGGGCGCGGAGCCGTCGTGCGCGGAAACATCTGCCGAGCGAAGCAGCGCGGCGGCCTCGGAATAGAAACCCGCACGCGCAAGATCGAAAGCAAGATCGAGAAATTGCTGATGGTTCGCGGGAAGCTTGCCCCCCAAAAGAAAACGGGCCCACACGTCCAGAGGATCGCGGGCAAGCGCGTCGCGCAGGATCGCAGCAGTCTCAGATTCGCGGCCCAGTTTGCGCAGGATCATGGCGTGGAGGTTGCGCGCGTTCAGGTTCTCGGGGTTCGCGGCGAGCGCGCGCTGGATGTGGTCGAGCGCCAGATCCCACGCGCCACGCCGTGCATCGATCTCGGCAATCGCATAGTACGCCGGGCCGCACCACGCAGCGTTCCACGCGGCTTTCGCGAAAGCATCGTATGCCCCCTGCTCGTTGCCGAGGAAGCGCAACGCAAGGCCGAGATTGTAGTGCGGCTCGCCATCGCGAGGGTTGGGGTTGCGCTGCGTCAGGCGGGCAATGGCCGCATGGAAATGCCGCTCCGCTTCGGTGAATTCTCCGCGGCGCAAGCGCCATAGGCCCAACGCATTGTTCGATCGCGCATCGCCCGCATCGCGACGTAGCGCTTCCTGCCAGTAAGCTTCAGGGCGTCGCGTGGCATGCCGGTATTGTTCAAGATGAAGTCCCGTGAGATAGAGCTCGTCACTCGACTCGATCTCTTTGGGCTCGGGCGGTTCGGTCGCGACGTGCGGCTCGCCCGCAGCATCGGAGCGCGGCGGATCGTAGCAAAGAATCTCCAATCCGTTCTGCTCAATCCGAACGGAAAGTTTTGCAGCCTGCGCCGCATCGCCGAGTTCGACTTCCGCGCGGAACGGCTGGGCAACGCTCAGATCTTCGATCCATTCGTGCAGCAGAGTGCCGTCGCGGCTCAAAGTGATGCGCGCGCCAGGGAGGTCCTGCGTAACGCATACGCCCACATGCGCGCGCCCGTCCGTCGCGCGCAGACTCAGTGCCGCATGAAGATTCGCCGCCTGCGCCGGGCCGATCTCGCGGATGGGGTACCAGTATTGCGAAAAAGTCCGGGTCTCCCACGGCGCGAGAAAGGAAAAATCCGGCTGATTGTCGGTAAAAACGCCGGCCATTAGCTCAATGTAGGGGCCATCGCTGTCAGTCAGGCAGCGATCCCACGCGTAACCGAAGTCGTGGTTGCCCCAGGTCCACTGTTTCTTGCCGGGCGCAATGCGGTGATCGGCCACATGGACGACGCCGGCTCGCGCCGCGTGATCGTAGCCGCCGAAGAAGTCCTGCTCCGTGCCGACGATCATGTAGCTCGTTGGCACCGGAATGTTGGCGTACCAGCTTAAATCGTTCGCGGCATAGGTGCCGTCGGGACGGAACTGCGCGGGCATCTCATCGGCCGGAACGCCGGACCGGGCCCGCTCAGGATAGTCGACTCCGTAGTAGGGACGATCGCTTAGCGGAAAACTGGTGAGCGCGCGCCTGGCATGGTCGGCCACAAAGCGCACATCAGGAGGGAAAAAGGATTGGTACTTCTCGTGGACCTTGACCGCGACATTGGCCCACCAGAGAAAGGTCTCGACCAACGGCGTGCGGTTATAGAGGCGCACCTTCAGCTCGACATAGGCTTTGCCGGGATGCAGGCACACACCATGCATGCCTTTCATGCGCGTCATGGGATCGTGATCGCTGCACCAGACTGTGATCGATCCGTCGCTGCCACGTTCGATTTCGGTCTCCACCGGCAAGAAGGTTGCCGGACGGTGGTGCTGGGGCCAGTTGAATTCGACGCCGCCTGAAATCCACGGACCCGCAAGGCCGACCAGGGCCGGCTTGATCACATTCTGCCGGTAAAAGAAGTCGTAGCCATTGATCTTGTCGCGGCCGACGTGAATGCGCCCGCCGATCTCGGGCAGAATCATGAGCCGCAGGAATTCGTTTTCGATGTGCACCGCCTGCCAGGCGCGCTGCACCGGCTCCGTGGCGATGCGATCGATAAACGGCAACGGGTACACGCGGCCGCTGCTGCCCTGATACACGCGCTTCTCAAGAAACATCGGATTGCGGTCCGGCGCGGCGGGCAGATAACTCGGCATCGTCACCGGTTCCTGCCATGCTTTCACGGCGCCGGATTCCGAAGCGGGCGCGTCAGGAAGCACAAGATGCGCTAGAGACCGGTCTTTCTCAGTGCGTGACATAAACTTCAGGCTTGCTCCATGGGGTCCGGAAAGTTTCGAAAATTCTATAGAGTCATCCTATGTCATTGGGGTACGGATCTTCCTGCTGTTGTCCTGGGGTCTGCTTTTCCACATTCGGGCACGTGGTGTGCACCGGAACGGCGAGAGGGGCGGTGCGGTAGGCTGGAAATCGGAATGAGTGTGTGCACGATTTGCGGTGACGCAGGACTGGTGCGCGTGCTGGACGCGGCGGGAAACTGGGTGAGCCGCGCCTGCACGTGCCAGGAAACGGAGCGCGAGCGACGCCGCATCGCCGCCGCGCAGATTCCCGCGCGCTATCGCGACTGCACGCTCGATACCTTCGAGATTTATCACGAAGCCGACCGATCTCTGGGCGAAGCGCTGCTCACGGCACGGCGATTCGTGGATGAGTATCCGGCGGGAACCGCGGGCAAGGGCCTGCTCTTCATCGGGCCGATGGGCGTGGGCAAAACGCACCTGGCCGTGGGCGTGTTGCAGCGCCTGGTGCGGGAGCGCGGAGTGAAAGGACTGTTCTGCGACTACCGCGAGTTGCTCAAGAGCATTCAGAACAGCTACAACCCTGAGGTGAGAACCACCGAACTCGAGCTGTTGCGGCCCATCTTCGCCGCTGAAGTGCTGGTGCTCGATGATTTGGGCGCGCAAAAGCCCAATGAGTGGGTGTGGGATACGGTCGCGCTCATTTTGAACACACGCTACAACGACCGCCAGACCACGATTATCACCACGAATTACGCCGACCTGCAGGCAGGCGGCGGTAACCAGAGCGATGTGGAACGCGCGGCGCGCGAACAGACTCTGGGCGACCGCATCGGTGACCGTATGCTTTCGCGGCTCGCCGAAATGTGCATCCGCGTGCGCCTGAGCGGCAAGGATTGCCGCCAGACGGGAATCAAACGTGCGCGCTTTGGTTGAAACGCCCGCTGCCGCAGGATCAGGCGCTTGCAGAGCCCGTTGATTGACTGGATACTCATCCCCGAAAGCGCCATTGGACCGGCGCGCAAACGTTTTATCGTTTAAATACGTGCTCCCCCGCGAAAGAGGATAACCATGCGCAGATTCCTGGGGGGTGTCGGCATTGCGACGCTGGCCTTGCTTTTCCTGGTGACGGCGATCGCCATCTACGGGCCAGATCCCCTGCCCGATAAGATTCCCACGCACTTTGACTGGTCGGGCCACGTCGACGGCTGGGGTTCGCCCTCCTTCCTTGTTTTCGTGCCGTTCGTGGCCCTCATCCTCTATATGTTCATCACCATTGTGGCGCGGTATCCTGCGCTCACCCACTACCCGGTAGAAGTGACGCCCGAGAACCGTTCGCGGCTGGAGCATCTGGCCCTGGGAATGATGGCCTGGCTCAAGGTGGAAATGGTGGGAATCTTCGCCTGCATCCAGATCACGTGGATTCAGGCAGCGCACCGCCCGGACGACGTGGTGTCACTGTTCGGAGTCTGGGTTCTGCTGGGAACGGTGATTGTCACCGTCATCCTGTACGCTGCAGCCATGATTCGCGCCGGGCACGCGGGCGAGCCCGCGGTCCATTCCTGACAGGCTTCGGCCGGCTCTTAAGGTCTGTTCGCATGATCGGGGCGAACGGCTGGGGCAAATGATTTCATTGTTGCGGCGATCGACTTTACCGGAACAGCCACAGGCTTCCTAAAATCCAAAGCATGGCGGCGATGGTCAGGCCCTGATAGGCCCGTTCGGCGCACAGGCTTGTCTGCGGATTGCTGGGCATCGCGGCGGGCAGCGTGGTGGACGCCGGTTGGGGGGAGTTGCGCATGATCGGCCTGCCTTTCAACACCTTGCGGTGAAGTTACGGAACCAGCAATCTCCTGGTTCCCACTTGCCAGATGCCGGACTCTTGGTGGTCCCGATCTGCATCTGTCCATCCCTTGCCCGTTTAGACGTTTGGACTTCTCTCAGGATGCCTGAAAAAGATGGCAATTTGATGAATAGCGCGCGTCCCGTCCCCAGGTGCACGGGTTGGGAGCGCGCCGCACTCGCTTCGCCGGATGGGCATCGCATCACAGCCCGCGAACAGGTGTACAATCTCGCTCGTGAGCACAGGTCCTCAACTCGTTCGCCCCCAGGCCACCACCGAGCGCAATTGGCTTCCAGTGGCCGTAGCTTCAGCCATCGTGATTGCCGCTGTGGGCGCATTGTTTCTCTTCTACGAGCACGGCAAGAGCGGACCGACGGTAACGCCGATCTCCGCGACCGCCGATCCCTACGCAGCCAACCTGACGATCGGCAAGCTGGTCATGAGTGAATCGTCGAACCTGTCGGGAGGCAAGGTGACCTACCTCGACGGTCACATCACCAACCAAGGCAACCGCACCGTGACTGGAATCACTGTCCAGGTTCTCTTCCGCGATGAGGCGCACGAGGTGGCCGGGAACGAAACCCAATCGCTCCAGATCATCCGCACCCGCGATCCGTATGTGGACGTCGAGCCGCTCTCTGCGGCTCCGCTCAAGTCCGGTGATGCCGCGGATTTCCGCCTTGTGTTTGATGCTCCTGCTGTTCCCGACCAATGGGACGGCGCGTTCCCTGACATCCGCATCATCCACGTCGACATGAAGTAGGTCTCCTCCATCCTTACCGGGTAGAAACTACCGAAGCGTGCAAAATTTACGCGGCGGCGGCGGAGTTTTCGGCGCTGGATTGACGTGTTCGACACGCCATCCTGTTCATCTAACGCATTCATCTTCAACAGACTACGAGCTGCTCCCTGCCGTGCGTCTCCTTTGGCAGCGGTCTTGCACTCTATCAGGGCGAGCACACGAAAGCGCTCAGCCCGCAGCAATTTCCAGCTGCGGGGAGTTCAAAGGGGCAGACCGATGCAAATTCCGAATCGATTTCTATTTCCGCGCTACTTCGCAGTTGTTGCGCTGGCCTCGACCATGGCCATTCCGGTCTGGGCACAGCAGGCGCAGCCGCCGGCAGCAGATTCCCAGAACACACCTTCTTCGGCTGCGCAGCAGCCCTCCCCTACGGCAAACCAGCCACTCAGCGCGCCGAGGGAGGGGTTCTGGGGCCGCGTGAATCCCTTCGCCAGCAAGAAGTGGGTGAAACGGCAAACTGACCCAATCAATGACCGGCTGACGGAGCTGGATGAAGTGAATGCCCGGAACGCGCGCGACATCAAGGACGTGGATGCGCGAGCGCAAGCCGGAATCCACAAGGCGCAGACTTCGGCCGATGCGGCCAACCAGACCGCGAGCTCGGCCAACCAGCAGGCACTGAATGCCAACAGCACGGCGCAGCAGGCCTCGGGTCATGTCGACAAGTTGAACCATACGGTCAACGGCCTTGACCAGTACCACCAGGTCACAGATCTCGACATCCGGTTCCGCGCCGGGAGCCCGGCGCTCACGGCCGATGCGCGCGCCCAGCTGGATCAGCTGGCGGCCAGCGTGACCGGTCATGACGGCTACATCCTGGAGATGGAAGCGCATGCGCCGTCCGCGGGCAGCGTAGGCATCCAGAACTCGCAGCGCCTGGCTGAAGCGGTCGAGCGCTACCTTGTGACCGAACATCAGATTCCCGTCTACCGCATGCATTACGTGGCTCTGGGCAATGCCCAGACGCCCGCCGCCGGCGACGCAGACCAGAAACCGGAGCCGGTTAAGACGAGCAGTGTGCATGTGCGGCTGATGGAAAACAGTTTGGCGGCCCAGACAGACGCGTCACCCCAAAGCGCTTCTGTCGTGACTGGCCCGGAGCGGCCGTAAATAGCGGTTCATCCTCCCCCGAGGCTTCGCTCCAGTGCCAACGGCCACCCCGCCGTCTGGCCGCCAACCAAGCTCTCGCAACGCGAGAGAACCAAGGCAACTTGGCCCCCGTTTCGACGGGGGCCGTTTTTTGTCTACGGCAAGCACCAAGGCATCGGGCCGGCAAGATCGACCCCGATCTTCAATCCGTGCCATCCAATCTCCCTGAGTATCATCCAAATAGCATCGTGGGAACGGAGGACCAAAAGGATGAAGCTCAAGGTGATGACGGTGGGCAGCTCCATAGGAATCATTCTGCCCGAGGAGGCCCTGACGCGGCTCAAGGTTGCGAATGGAGATTTTGTTTTTCTGACCGAGTCCCAGGATGGGTATCTCATCACGGCTTTCGATTTGGAATTTGAGGAACAGATGGCATTGGCCCGCACGTTCATGCGCGAGCGGCGCCAAGCCTTGCAGGAGCTGGCGCAATGAGCGATAAAAAATGGCGTTGGGTATCGGAAGATGCGGTGCTGGCGATTTACGAGCAACAGCACACGCACCAGGACGGCGCAGCTGGAATCCGGGACCACTCGCTGCTGCTTTCGGCGCTGGCAGCGCCGCAGCGCCTCGCCGCCAACGGGAATCCGGATGTGGCCGAACTCGCGGCCTCGTATGCCGCGGGCATTGCCCGCAATCGCGTATTCCTCAATGGAAACATGCGGACCGCCCTGATTGTCGCCGCCGGCGTCTTCCTGCCCCTCAATGGCTATCAGCTCGCCGCGAGCGACGAGGAAACCGCGACGGTGATGCGGTCGGTTGCAGCCGGATCCATGACGGACGAGGAGCTGGCCGCCTGGTTTCTCAGGAACATCCGCCCCCTCCCGGCCGAGTAAGGCGTTTCGCCCGTGCGTCCCGACCGTGATCCTGTGGCCGCACCTTTCCGTCGCACTCACAACATCTTAGGGGCGTCTCGCTCCCCGCTCCCTTGTTCCCTTGCTCCCTGCCTTCTCGTAGTATTCTGGAGCCTCCTCAAACTCTTCGAAGGAGGCGTTCATGCAGATTTCACCGCGCAGAATTCTTCTCGCTTTGGTGGCCGTGGCGCTTTTGGCCGGTTTCGCGCGTCCGCTCGTGGCGCAGGGCGCGCCCACACAAACCGCCGCTGGCCAGCCGTACACCATCGAGTACTACTACAAGTGCCAGTGGGGCCATCAGCAGGAGTTTCTCGACCTGTTTTTGAAGAACCATTGGCCGCTGCTCAAAAAGATCCAGTCGACGGGGCGCATTCTGTCGCTCAAGATCGAATCGCCGGCCTATCACACCACAGAGGACGGCCGCTGGGACTATCGCGTCACCATCGTCTACAAGAATTCCACCGTGGCGACGAGCGCGAACCCGGACGAAGCGGCAATCATCAAGCAGCTGTGGCCCGACCAGGAAAAATACAAGAAAGAGGAACAGCGGCGGTTTGAGATTCTGCTGGGGCATTGGGACCTGCCGGTGACGGAGATTACGCCACAGTAGCAGAGATCAGAGATCAGCGCGCTGGCGCCACTGGCGGACGAGATCCGCTGCGGCTTCGGGCCAGGTGGGGAATTCAAACACGAAGCCGGCGTCGAGGAGACGGCCGGGAACGACGTAGCGGCTCTTGAGCACTAGCTCCGGCTCCGTTCGCAGAAAGAACATGCCGATGGCGAGGAGCGCGGCGGGCGCGGGCAAGCCGTTCGGCATCTCCCACGCCTCGCGCAGCGCGGCCATGAACTCACGATTGGCGAGCGGGTGGGGTGCACTGAGATTTACGGGGCCGTCGATTTCGTCATGATCAATCAAAAACTCGAGGGCGCGCGCATAGTCGGACTCGTGCATCCAGGAGACCAGTTGGCGGCCGTTGCCCTGTGTGCCTCCGAAGCCGGCGCGGACGAGATTCGACAGAGCGCCAAAGACACTGCCGGGCACGGGGCTGAAGACCAGCGCCGTGCGCAAAGCAATCTTGCGCGTGCGCGGCGTGGCCGTGCCGAAGAACGCGGACTCCCAGTCCTTGACCAGCTCGACGGTCCAGTTCCACTTCTCGGGCGCGCGGCGGCGCGGCGAGATGAGCTCGTGGCCGCCGATTTCGCCGGTGGCCTCGTCCATCGGCTTGTCGAGCGAGTGCCGATAGATGGTCGCGGTAGAGGCGTTCATCCAAAGGCGCGGCGGATTCACGAGGCAGGCGAAGGCCTGATGGAGCAACTGCGTGGGGCCGACGCGCGAATCGTAAAGCTCGCGGCGGTTGCGCGCCGTGGAGCGGCAGTTGATGCTGCGGCCCGAGAGATGGATGCAGACGTCGGCGCCCTCGAGGGTTTCCACCCACGGGCCCAGCGTTAGGCCGTCCCAGTGCACGGTTTGCCAGGACGCGGTGTAGGGGCCGCGCGTAAGCACAGTGACGTGATGGCCGCGCTCCTGAAAGAACCGCGCCAGCATGCGGCCCACCTGGCCGCTGCCGCCGGGAAGCACGATGCGCAGGGGACGGCCGGGCTGTTCGCTGGAATCGCTCATGGAATCAGGCTATCGCGTGACGCGGCTAATTGCTGCGATCCTGCCCTTTTGCCCAAAAGCCGGCGAAAGGAAAGGGCAACGGCATCCCGGTTTCCCAAGTCCCAAAATCGGGATCCTTCGACTACGCTCGGAACAGGCTTCGGGGCACCCTTTTTCGTGCTGAGTTGAATGCGCGAAAAGCAACCGCAGGTCCTTCGACTCGTCCTCGCGTTGCTCGTCCTCGCTCAGGATGACAAGAGTCTTCTGCTGCGAACATCCGGGACGGGGCGCTAGAACTGGAAGCGCATGGCCAGTTGCATGCGGCGGGGCGGCGCGACCGAAATGATCTGGCCGAAAGAGCTGGAGGATTCGATGGGCCCTCGAATAAAGAAATCCTGCTGGCTTCCACGGGCCGATCTTACTCGGGAGTGAGCACCTGCGTCCATTCCGAGGGCATGTCGACCAGGACGTCCGGCGGGTTATCGACGAGGGTCTGGGGACCGAAGCCGAAGGTGCATTCCAGGGACCAGGTTCCGGCGTTGCGCGCGGTTTGCACATCCACCTGACTGTCGCCGATCATGACTGTTTCGTCAGGGCGCGCGCCGGTTTCTTCCATCAAAGTGCGCAGGCCCAGAGGATCGGGCTTTTTCACGGGAAAACTGTCGCCACCGTAAATATGGAGGAAGTAACCGGCCAGGCCCAGCCCCTCGCAGATGCCGCGGGCGGGACGCACCGGCTTGTTGGTAAGAACCGCCATGATTCTTGCGGCGCCTCCCGGTGCGTCGTGCAGCTCATGCAGCGCCTTCAGCGCATCGAGAACGCCATCGTAGGCGTAAGTGAAATCCAGTTTGTGTTCGCGATAGTACTGCAGGAAGAATGCGTAGGCCTTGTTGAAGAGTTCCTCGTCTACCTGGTCTACGGCAGAGTGGGTAGCCATGGCCAGCGAGCGGCGCATGAGCATGGGCGCACCGTTGCCCACATAGCTAGCGATGGTTGGATCGGGCAGCGGGCCGAGGCCGAATGCCTCGAGCGCAGCATTCACGCTGTTGCAAAGGTCCTGCGCCGAGTCGATGAGCGTACCGTCCAGATCGAAGACCAGCAACTTCAATTGCGCCGCGGGGATGGGGCGAAAAACGCGGATCATATTTCCAGTGTAATGGGGCCGGCACATGGCTGCGCCGGCCCTTGGTTGTGCTCATTCGCGGAAAAAAGTAGTTTCGGTTCGAGCCATCGAAACCTGCCCGACTTGAGGCAGCACTTGTTGAAAGCGCCGGCCAGAGCCGCAGGGACACAGATCCCGGCGGCCGAGCTTTTCGAGCAGCTCCTTATTTCTGCGAACCACCCGAAGGCCGCGCTTTACGCGTGTTTCAGAGGGGTATCCTTTACGGCGCTTACTGCTCCGCTCGAAAGGAGAAGGTTTCTTCAAAGCGATCGGTAGCCATAGGTATTCTCCTTGAGGTGTAGTCTTTCGATCTTAGCAAAGATCGAACTGCGCAAGCCAATGGATTCATTTAGACTTGGCTGTCGGAGGCGTGGAAAGGAGATGCGGATTTTGAACAAGCGAGTCACTATCCTGGCAGCGCTATTCGTACTTTGGTTGGGGCCCGGCTGGCTGGCCGCGCAGCAGTCGCCGCACCCGGCATTCAGTACCGACACGCAAGCGGAGCGCATTCCCAACCTGGACACGCTCAAAAAGGAGCTCAGACAGTACCACGACTGCACCTGCACCTGCGGCTGCTATGCGCATGACCTGGATGCGCAGGCGGATCACGCAATTGCGTTTCTACGCGAGCGCGTCGAGCGCCGCCGCGCCGGGGAAAAGCTGGCGCTGATTCTCGACATCGACGAAACCACGTTGTCGAATTACATGGAGATCTCCGACGCCGATTTCCAATACATCCCGGACGCGTTCAATGCATGGATCGACACCAAGCAGGCGCTGGTGATTCCCGGCACGCTGCGGCTTTACAAGGAAGCGCAGCGGCTGGGCGTGAACATCCTCTTCATCACCGGCCGCACCGAGGACCAGCGCACTGCCACAGAGTTCAACCTGCGCACGCAGGGTTTCGATCACTGGCAGGAGCTGGTGATGCGTCCCACCCATTACGATGCATCGCAGACGGTCGGCGAGTTCAAAAAGATGGCCCGCGGCCAGATGGTGGCCAAGGGCTACACGCTGGCGCTGAATGTCGGCGATCAGTGGAGCGACTTGAAGGGTCAGCCGGAAGCGGAGTACTCGGTGAAGTATCCCGACCCCTTCTATTTCGTTCCGTAGCGCGGCTCCAGGGCCTGCTCACACTAGAAGCTGTTGCATAACCGCCTCAGACCTTCCAAGAAACTGTCCCTCAGGGGCTAAAGCCCTCGATCATCTCATTGCATTTACGGCGCGCGACCCACCCACTGGGTGGGTTCCCCGCTCGCGCCCTGATACACAACTCCAAGTGAGTTTTTCCGCAGCCTGAGGAGACTGCGCTACGGTTTTCGGCGACCTGAGAGAAATTCGGGCTAATGGATGTGGATGCTGCCTGTGCCGGTTTCGACGCGGACCGTGGGCCCGCCGCCACCGATCTTGCCTGCTACGTGATGGCGCTCGATGGTTCCCTGGCTCACAATTTCCCGATCGCAGTGAATGCTGCCTGAGCCCGCCTGGGCATCGAGCGTGAACGCCGCGCCGCCTGTCCAGAGCTCGACGCTCCCGGAACCGGTTTTGAGGCGCCAGGGCGCGGATGGCGTTCCGGCGGCTTTGATATTGCCCGAGCCGGTCTCGGCATGCAGCCCGCCATGCAGATTCCTGAGCTCGATGGAGCCTGAGCCCGTTTCCGCTTTCACATCGCCCGTTCCCACCTGTTCGGCAACGATGCTGCCTGACCCGGTTTCGAGCGTGAATCCGCCCTGCAACCCCGTGGCGTGAATCGATCCTGAGCCGGTATTGAGTTTTGCATTTGTGCCCACGCCGTCGTCGGTGACATTGCCCGAGCCTGTTTCTGCATTCAGAAGGGCGTCGGGTGGGACCTGAATTTCGTAGTCGATGCTGATGTTGCGGAGATTCTCGTGCCTGGCTCCGATGCGCACAATGTTGCCGGTCTGCACGATGGGCGGATGGTATGCGATCTCGCGCACCCTCGCATCGCTCTCTCCCCAGCTCGACTTCACGCGTCCGAAGATATGAATGCGACCGGCGGGTCCGCTGGTGAGATGAATGGAGCCCGATCCGGTTGCCACCGTAAGGTCCACTCTGCCGGTGACCGTGAGGTCACGCGTAAAGATCGCCTCCTCGGCCCGTGCCGGAGCTGCTGCAAGTGCCGCCAGCGTGAGCAGAAATGCCGCTCCCAAAAGAAGGTTTTTCATCGCACTTCTCATTTGACCTCAAGATACGCTCTTTGGCGCCGCCGGGTTCCGGGAAAGTTGGGGCTGGAGCCTGGGTAATGTCTCAGTTTGACCGCGCATTCCCTCAGGGGCTAAAGCCCGCGAAGATTTTGATTGCATTCTTCGGTCCGGCTGAAGCCGTGCCCTTGTTACAAAACCCGTCATGAAGAGGCGGTTGCGGCACGCGGCTCACCGACTGGGTGGGTTCCCCGGTCCTGCCCTTTCACGGCGACTTGAAACTGGCCCACTACCTGCCGCTCCCTGGTTCCCGAGGGATGTGCTACACTTCTGGCCATATTTCGTACTTGCGTCCGGAAAGATTGCCATGAGGGCAGGATCAGGATCGAAGATTCTCCTTCTCGTGGGCCTGGGCTGCGCAGGGCTCGCCGCAGCCGCCCAAGGGCCTGCGCCGCAGCGAGAGATCACCGTGATCGTGATCGACAAGCTGCCGCAGCCGCAGCCCGTCAGAGCGGTGCGCGTCTCTCTCGAGTACCTCGACAGCGGAGTGAAGATTACCGAGGCGCAGCAGGTGACCAACTCCCAGGGCGAGGCGCTGCTGCCGGTTTCCGCTGAGGTAGCCCAGCGCGCCAATCTGCGCATTGAAATCAGCGGCGCCAGCGGACTGGCGATTTACCACCCGGCCGACGGGCAAATTTTGACCGGGTTTGCGCCGTCGGTCAAAGCCATCACGATTGAATTGTTGCCTGCGGGCTCGCCTGGGCTGCTGGATCCTGCGCAGATTCAGGCGTATGTGCGCCGGCTGCAGTTGCGGGTGAACAGCCTTCAGAAGCAGGTTGCCGCCCTGCGGACTGAAGCTGTGGAGGGTCAGCAGTATTACGCCGCCACGACGCTGAGCGATCTTGCCCAGACCACGGGCTTCTCGCCCGACCAGTTGCGGAAGCAGGTCGAGGACTGGGCGCGGAGCGTCCAATCGCAGTCCGCCCAGGCCACACCCGAGGAAAGGGCTTTGGCCAAATTCGCGCTGGAGCGCATTCCCAACCTGGACACGCTCAAAGACGAGATCAGGCAATATCACGATTGCACCTGCACCTGCGGCTGCTACGCCCACGACCTCGACGAGCAGGCCGATCGCGCCATTGCATTTCTGCGCCAACGCGCCGCACACCGCCGTCCCAACGAGAAACTGGCCCTGATCCTCGGCCTGGACGAAACCGCGCTTTCCAATTACCAGGAAATGTCCAGCGACGACTTCGGCTACATCGCATCGACCTTCAACGCTTGGATCGAGTCCTCGCGCGCGCCGGCGATTCTCGCCACGCTGCGGCTTTACAGGGAAGCGCAGCAGCTGGGCGTAAGCATCTTTTTCATCACCGGCCGCCCGGAATCGGAGCGCGGCGCCACGGAGCGCAATCTGCGCGCGCAGGGCTTCGACAACTGGCAGGGACTGGTGATGCGCAGCATCGAGCACGCGCAAACCTATGGCAAATTCAAAGCTACCGTCCGCGCCCAGATTGCAGCGCAGGGCTACACGCTCGCCGTCAACGTGGGCTCCCAGTGGAGCGAGCTGGAGGGTGAACCTGCGGCGGAATTCTCAGTGAAGTACCCAGACCCGTTTTACCGCATTCCCTAGCCCTGGCAGCCCGTGGATGGCAGCGGCAAGGATTTGGCGCTGCCGGCAGGATTTTTGTGCCCGGGAGGGGAAGGCGCGATCCCCCGTTGACTCCGCGCGGGTGCTATCCTCACAGCCAGATGCACGGTCTGCTTCTGTTCAAACCCGTGATGGTGGCCTTGCTGATCCTGGCCAACGCCTATTTTGTGGCGGCGGAGTTTGCGCTCGTCTCCATCCGCGAGACCCGCGTGGAGCAGCTGCTGGAGGCGCGGGTTCCGGGAGCACGCGCGGTGCGCCGGCTGCAGCACAATCTCGACGATCTTCTCCCCGCGGTGCAGCTGGGTGTGACGCTCTGTTCGCTGGCATTGGGCTGGCTGGGCGAGCCGCTGGCCGCGCAATTTTTTGGCCGGTGGATCGGCGTGCTGCCGCACGCGCAGATTTATGGCAACGTGGCTGCCCTGGTGCTCGGCTTTTGCCTCATCACCTACTTTCACGTGGTGGCCGGGGAGCTGGTGCCCAAGGCGCTGGCCCTGCGGCGTGGCGAGGCGCTGGCCGTAGCGGTGGCGCCGCCCATGCTGGTGTTTATGGCCATTACCCGGCCTGCAGTGCGGCTGCTCAGCCGATCGGCGTCGGCAATCCTGCGTGGATTCGATATCCCCAAGACGGAACGCCCCGCATCCATCCACTCCGCCGAGGAGCTGAAGCTGATTGCCACCGCGGCGCGGCGGCTGGACGTGATTCCCGAATTCCAGGAGGTGCTGGTGCACCGCGCTCTCGAGCTCAGCGACGTCCTGGTGCGCGAGATCATGACGCCGCGGCAGAAGATCTTTTCGCTGCCCTCGAACATGCTGCTTGAGGAAGCGTGCGTGCGGGTTTTTGCCCGCAATCACTCGCGCATTCCGGTCTACGACGAGGCCCGCGGCTCCGAGCACATTGTGGGCGCGGTGTATGCGCGCGATCTGGCGCGGCGGTTTTATCAGCGCGCTTCCACATCTTCGCCCGCGGCGCCGCCGGCCGAGGTTCGACTGGCGCAGATCATGCACGAAGTGCTGGTGGTGCCGGAAAGCAAGTCCGCGCTGGAACTGCTGCGCGATTTCAAGCAAAACCGACGCCATCTCGCCATCGTGGTGGACGAGTACGGCTCCACGGTCGGACTGGTGACGGCGGAAGATGCGATTGAGCAACTGGCGGGCGAGCTTGAGGACGAATTCGACACGCCCTCGCAGCCGGTTCTGGGCCGCGCCGGGGGAGCGGTGCTGATGGATGGAAGCGTAAATCTGCGCGACCTGGAAACGCAGATGCACTGGGACCTGCCACGCGATGGCGGCGTGGAAACCCTGGCGGGATTCGTGCTGGGCCGTCTCGGCCACATTCCCCGGCCCGGCGAATCGGTGGTGTATGAGGACCGCCGGCTAACGGTGGTGGAGATGGATGCGCGGCGCATCGCCAAGATCCGCGTGGAATCCGTGGAGAACGCGGCTCCGGAGGCCGAATAGGGACGCTGAGTTTGCAGCATGTTTCAAGAATGACTCTTAGATTCCAGTTGTTATCGCTCAGGGGCTAAAGCCCCGGTTGTTTCATGGTTCTTCGGCGCGGCTGAAAGCCGCGCCCTGATACAAGACCTGTGGGTTGAGGTTCGTGCGATCCCTCGTCCCCAAATGCGAGGGACGAGGGGCACCCGGCGGTGTGTTCCAGGCTGTTATCCCTCAGGGGTTAAAGCCCCATACATTTTTTACGACGCCTTTGGCCCGGCTAAAGCCGTGCCCTTGTTACAAGGCACTCCGCGGCTGTTGCGACACGACTAAAGCTGTGCCCCGATACAAACCAGCCTGCAGAAGTACTTCAGACGACCCTCCCGTGGTTCCGGGGCGCGGAATTGTGGACAACGCCGCGAGTGAGCGGTAACTTGAGAATTGCGCAGGTCCCTGTACGATGGCTTCCCCAATTAGCTCTCGGACGTTCGGAGTGCTTCCGGCCGGTCAGCCGGTGGAGGCGTGGACGCTCACCGGCCGCGGCGGCATGGTGCTGGAAGCGATCACGTACGGCGGCATTGTCACGCGATTGCTGGCGCCAGGAAATCATCAGGAAGGAACGAGTCAGCGATGAGTCACAACGCAGCGGTTCTTGAGAAACCCATACCCCGCCCCGACTACAGCTTGACTGGCGTGAATGCCACGCTGGCCATCGAGAAAGGGCTTGCCGAGGCCGATTGGTATCAGTGTGCAGTGCCGCGGGAAACCATGCGCGAACTTTTGGTGCGACGCAATGGGCCCGCGATCCGCGACACGATTCTGTGGTTCGCGCTGCTCTTCGCTTCGGGTTACGCAACGTGGCGGCTTTGGGGCACATGGTGGGTGATTCTTCCTTACATGATCTATGCCGTGCTCTACGGCACCAGTTCCGATTCACGTTGGCATGAATGCGGGCACGGAACCGCGTTCCGGACGGACTGGATGAATATTGCGATGTACGAATTAGCCTCGTTCATGGTGATGCGCGAATCGGTGCTCTGGCGCTGGAGCCACAATCGCCACCACAGCGACACCATCATTGTGGGGCGCGACCCCGAGATTCAAATTCCCAAGCCGCCGGATATCCGCGCACTGGTTCTGAGCCTTTTTGCTGTGGGCGTCTAACAAAAACATTTCACGAGCCTGTTCCGGCACGCGCTGGGACGCATCCCCGATGGTGAGCGAACTTTCATTCCCGAAACCGAATTCCACAAGGTCTATCGCAACGCGCGGCTCTATCTGGCAATTTACGCAGTGGCCATCGCCGCAGCGATCTTTTGGCATAGTTGGATTCCGATCTTCCTGTTCGTGCTGCCGCAATTGTTTGGCACGTGGCTCATGATCATCCATAACACTCCGCAGCACGCCGGGCTGGCGGAGAATGTCCTCGACCATCGACTCAATTGCCGCACCGTCTACATGAATCCAATCAGCCGGTACATCTACTGGAACATGAATTACCACGTAGAGCACCACATGTTCCCGCTGGTGCCGTATCACGCGCTCTCCAGGCTGCATAAGGTCATCCAAAGTGATTGCCCGCCGGCCTATCCTTCCATCCTTTCTGCATGGCGCGAGATTCTTCCAACCGTTCGGCGCCAGGTGAAGGATCCGGCGTACCACGTGAAACGCCGGCTGCCCGAGCCCAGGGTGCGCGCGCGCGAAGCCTGCTTTGCGTCGGAAGCGCAACCCGATGCCGCGGGATGGGTAGCGGTGTGCGCGGCGGCCGATCTGCGGCGCGCCGATGCGGTGCGCTTCGACCACGCCAGAAAAACCTACGCCGTCCACCGCGATGAAGATGGCCGGCTCTACGCGACCGATGGTCTCTGCACCCACGGCAATACGCACCTTTCCGACGGCCTGGTAATTGGCGGCATCATCGAGTGCCCGAAGCATAACGGGCGTTTCCATCTCGCCGACGGCTCGCCGGCGCGAGCGCCAATCTGCCGCGGCCTCGCCACTTATCCCATAGAAGAACGCGACGGCCGCATTCTAGTCGACGTACTGCACGCCGGCGGCGTGGGAGCGCGCGCGCAATCGGCGTTCAAATTTCGCGTGGTGAGCAACCGGAGCGTCGCTACGTTCATCAAGGAGTTAGTGCTCGAACCAGAAATCGCCCCGGAAAATGGCGCAACCGCCATCGGCTTCGCTCCGGGCGACTATTTGCAGCTCGACATCCCCGCGTACGATTCGCTCCGCTTCCGCGATTTCGACATTCCCGAGCCGTTCGCTACGGTGTGGAGGCAGCAGCACGTTTTCGATCTGGTGGCGCGCAACCCGCAGCCCGGCCGCCGCAATAATTACTCGCTAGCCGGCAATCCAAAGACGGAGCGGCAGTTGCGCTTCAACGTGCGCATCGCCACGCCGCCGCCGGGGCAGGACTGCGCACCCGGCGTGGGATCGAGTTACGCATTCAGCCTGAAACCGGGCGACACAGTTACTGCAATCGGACCCTTCGGTGACTTCCACATCAAGCCTACGCAACACGAAATGGTGTACATCGGGGGCGGCGCGGGCATGGCTCCGCTGCGCGCGCACCTTTCGCATCTGCTGGAGTCCGAGCGCAGCGCCCGCAAGATCAGCTACTGGTACGGGGCGCGCTCGCGCCAGGAGATCTTCTACGAGGAGTATTTCCGCGCGCTCGAGGCAAGCCACCCGAATTTTTCCTTCCATCTCGCGCTCTCGTCGCCGCTGCCTG